>R21__coassemble_1046_pt1 | contig 20023 bp, 14 predicted proteins | sample R21__metabat2_low_PE_066 | metagenome-assembled genome bin R21 | reverse complement strand
AAAGCGATGGGGCTCAGCCTGTCCATCGCCGTGGCGGCGGCCATGGGCCTGAGCCGGCGGAACTGGACCCCCGATTCCGGGGTGGCGCGGGCCGCGTGCAGGCACTCGGAGCCAATCATGTTGCGGATGGTGCCGATGATGCCGACCTTGAGGCCTGCCTGCTCGGCGATGGCCTTGACCATGTAGCTCTAGGTGGTCTACCAGTATTTAAAATTCACGCCCAGGATACGCATCTCACGCTCCGGATGGCCATAGAAGCTTGCGGCGACGCTGGCCATGGCCTTGCGGCCGTCCTCCACGATGATCTGCGGGACGTCAAGGTCCAGGGGATGCTCACAGAGGATGGCGCTTGCGCCCTTCTCCACGGCGGCCGCCGCAAAATTGTGGCCGTCAAACAGCAGGCCGACCACGCAGCAGAACAGGCTGCCCGGCACGACCTTGCGGGAATCATATTCAATGCCGCAGATTTCGGCATCCGGTCCCTCATAGGGAATGGACGCGTTTTTGGTGAGCAAGGATAAAAGCATTTGGTTTCCTCCCCCACGCACGGCAAAGGCCACGCGTTTTTTTCTTCCTCAGTGACAGATGGTTATTCCCCGGTGGCGGCAGCGCCGGCACCGGCCTCCGCATCAGCATCCGTGTCCGCATCCTCCCCGCCGGCATCCGTGTCCGTATCCGTATCCGTGGTGGTGGAGCGGTAGTTGGGCACCGCCTGGGAGAAGGTGACATAGACAACCGTGCCGGGCTCCACATAGGTGCCGGGCTCGATGGACTGGGCCGTAATCTTGCCAAGGCAGGCGGTCACGTCATAGTTGATGCCGAGGCCCACCTTTTCGAGCAGGTCGTAGGCATCCTGACGGCGCCGGTCGATGAGGTTGGGCACGTGCACAAGGTCCTTGTGCACGCCCTCATCGGAATACGTGGTCATGGACGTGTAGAGGATGACCTTGGTGCCCTTGGTCACCGTGGTGCCGGCCGCGGGGACCTGGCGGATGACGTAGGATTCCTCCTCGGATTCCAGGTACACAGGCTCCGGGAAGCCCTGCCGCACCAGGATGTAGGCCGCGTTCTTGACGGTCTGGCCGGAAAGGTCCGGCATGACGGTGGTCTCCTGGCTGGAATCCGGCAGCGTGCCATAGTAGCGCTGCAGGTTATAGAGCGTCTGCCCGACATAGGGCGCGCAGACATAGCGGATGTAGCTGGCAGGGACGGCCGGCTCATCGGCAACGAACAGGCAGATGAGCGTGGCGTCGTTGACCGTGGTGAAGCCAAGGTAGCTTGCCTTATACAGCGTGGTGGAGGCCACGTCGTCATCATCGTAGACATAGGACTTGCCGCCCTTGCCGCCCGCGGTATACCCGGCCAGCTGCATGCACTGCCCGTCTCCCTGCGAAACCACGGACTGCAGCAGCGTGCGCACGGTCTCGGAGGTATGGCTGGAGATGACACGGCGGAGCATGGTGGGCTCATTCTTGAGCACCGCGTTGCCGTCGGAATCGGTAATCTCGCTGATGACATACGGCTGGTAGAGGATGCCGCCGTTGATGCAGCAGGAGATGGCCTGGAGCATCTGCAGCGGCGTTGCCGTGATGCCCTGGCCGATGCCGAGGAGCGCAAGGTTGTTGGCCCTGGAGTACTTCCTGTGGGGCACGGAGCCGGTCACCTCGTTGGGCATGCCGCTCTTGGTGGTACTGCCAAAGCCGAAGTTGGTGACGTAATCGTAAAAATCATCGGTGCCGATGTCCAGCGCCAGCTGCATGAAGAAGCAGTCACAGTCGTTGGCAAGGGCCTGGGCCACGGTTTCCTGCTTATGGCGGGCGGAGCAGTAATAGGTTTCCGTGCGGAAGGTCATGCTGCCCGTGCAGGTATAGGTGGTATCCATGGTACATTTGCCCGTGTCGAGGGCAATGGCCAGGGTGATGATCTTGAACAGGGTGCCGCACTCCATGCGGTCCGTCACGCAGCGGTTGCGGCTCATGGCCATCAGGGAGGTGACGTCGCTTCGGTCCGGGTTGTTCAGGTCAAATGTCGGGTTGGAGGCGGATGCGATGATCTGCCCGGTCTGGGGGTTCATCACGATGCCGGTCACGGTGGCGGAACTGGTGGCCGTCATGCAGTCCTGCAGGGCATCCTCCAGATATTCCTCCGCGTTGGCATCCACGGTGAGAGTGACGTCATAGCCGTCAACGGGGGCATTGTACTGCTGGTCGCCATAGGCAAGGGAATTGCCGCGGGCGTCCTTGGCATAGACAATCTTGCCGTCCTCACCGGCGAGGTAGCTGTCAAGGTAGGCCTCCATGCCGGTCTGTCCCTCACCGTCCGTGCCGGTGAAGCCGACCAGCTGCGCAAAGAGGTGGCCATTGGTATAGTAGCGCGTATAGTCCGTGGAGAACGTGATGACGCTGCCAAGCTGCAGGGCCTGGATTTCCTCCACCACGTCGCTGGAGACCTGGCGCTTGAGCACCAGCTGGGATTTATCGGTGCGGGAGACCCTGGCGTACACGGCATCATAGGACATGTCCAGGATGTCGCTTAAGTAAATGCTGATACGCACGCGCTCGGATTCCGCGTCGTCACCGGTGATGACCTGCGGGTTGACCAGGACGCGGTAGGAGGTGCCGCTCTGGGCAAGGACGGTGCCGTTGACGTCCATGATGCGGCCACGCTGGGCGTGGATGGAGGTGGTGCTCGTCTGCTGGCGCGCGGCCATGGCACTGTATTCCGGCCCCTTGATGACCATCACGTAGAACAGGCGGATGATGAGCAGGACAAAAATAAAGGCGCCAATGCCCGCAACAACCAGGATCCTGTTTTGCGAGGATGCCAGGAAGTTTTCCACCTTTATTTTCAGTTTATAGAGCTTGCTGCTTTTTTTAAGCTTGGCCATGCTGTCCGGTTACGCACTCTTCCTTATAGGCTGTGGGGAAGGACGGCTCATTCGCCGTTGCCGTCCTCCGTGACGGTTTCCTCCGCCTCAGTCCCCTCCTCAACGGAAGCCTCCGCGGAGCTGTCATCCGAAAAGGTACCCGAAACACCGCTGGTGACGGTGGGGGTGGAAATGGTGCCGCTGTCGGAGGAAACATACTGGGACTGTGTGGGGTACTGCATGCCATGGGCGATGGCATAGTTCTGCGCGTCATCTATGGTGACGGCGCACTCAATGCTGGCATTGAGCGCACTGATGTGGATTTCAATCTCCTCAATCTCATCGTTGAGGTCGTTGACCTCGCTGTAGGCATTGGCGATTTTGGCGTAGCCATACAGCACATAGATGAACATGGCGGAGGCAAGGAACATGCACACGACAATGGCGATGCGGGAACCAAGCTTCATGGTCCGCCTGGGCTTTGCCTCCACGGGGGCAGAGGTATAGGCAGGCTCTGACAGGCGCTCGCCCGTTTCCTCGTCGTAGGCATAGGCCTCCTCGTCGAGCGTGGGGGTGTAAAGCTTTGTGACGGTTTCCCCTTTTTTGCGCGTCCTGCGTGTGACGCGGAGCGGTTCGTCCATGCGTGATGTCTTCTTTCCTGAGGATTAAAGCTTTTCGATGGCCCTGAGCTTGGCGCAGGTGGAGCGGCTGTTGGCCGCAGCCTCCTCGGCGCCGGCGCTGACGGGCTTTCTGGTCAGCACCCTGGCCGTCGGCACGCGCCCACAGGTGCACATGGGTGCCTTGGGCGGGCAGATGCAGGGGTTTTCATAGGTGCGGAAGGCCTGTTTGACAATCCTGTCCTCCAGGCTGTGGAAGGTGAGGATACACAGGCGGCCGCCGGGCCTGAGCAGGCTTTCGGCGCTGTCGATGGCATCGCGCAGGCCGTCCAGCTCCCCGTTGACCTCAATGCGGATGGCCTGGAAGGTGCGGCGGGCGGGATGCTGCTGCTCATAGCGGCTCTTTGACGGCATGGCGGCGCGCACAAGTTCCGCCAGCTGCAGCGTGGAGGTGATGGGGGCCTTTTCCCGCTCCCTGATGATGCGGTCCGCCACGCGGTCGGCAAAGCGCTCCTCCCCGTAATCCCGCAGGATGTGGCAGAGCTGCTCAAAGGAGTAGCCGTTGACCACGTCGTAGGCGCTGAAGGGGGCGTCGCGGTCCATGCGCATGTCGAGCGGGGCATCCTGATGATAGGAAAAGCCGCGCTCCGGTTCATCGAGCTGATGGCTGGAAACGCCAAGGTCCAGCAGGATGCCGTCCACGGCGAAGATGCCGATGGAGCCGAGCAGGTCCTTCATGTTGAAAAAGTTGCCCTTGAGGGCGGTAAAGGCGTCCCCGTACGGGGCAAGGCGGGCGCCGGCTTCCGTGAGGGCGTCGTTATCACGGTCGATGCCGATGAGGCGGGACCCCTCCGGAAGGGATTTTAGCACAAGTTCCGCGTGTCCGCCACCGCCAAGCGTGCCGTCCACGAAGATGCCGCCACGCTCCGGCATGAGATATTCCATGACCTCCCGGTAGAGGACGGGGACATGATAGGTGCTCATATGCCACGCTCCTGCAGGTGGGAGAGGATGCTGCCGTAGGAGGCATTGGTCTCCTCCATGTGGCGGGAGAGCTCATCCGGGTTCCAGATTTCCATGCGGTTGCCGACGCCGATGAGCGTCATCTGCTGCCCGAGGCCCGCGGCGGTGCGCAGCTGCTGTGGCAGCAGGATGCGGCCCTGCTTGTCGGTTTCACAGGCGGCCGCAATGGCATAGAGCCTGCGGCGCAGGGCCTGACCGGCGGTATCCGTGAGGGGGATTTCCGCAAGGCGGGCGGAGAAAAGCTCCCACTCCGGCTGGGACATGCCGTACAGGCAGCCGGTGCCGTCACCGGTGAGGCCGAGCGTCAGGATGACGGTGGCGCCGAGATCCTCCCGCCACTTGGCCGGGATGAACACACGGCCCTTGGGATCGAGATTGTGCACGTAGGAACCAATCAGCATCGCGCGGGAGACCTCCTTCCTGCCATGGGCATGGTAATCCACATTCTTAAAATGGTTATGTTAAGTATACACCACTTTGCCCCATTTGTCACCACACGCACACCATCTGTTGTAAACTTTTTATGAATAGACACAAAATGTCGGGAAAAGCCGACAAAAAGCACCGTGCCCGGCAGGGGCCCGCGTGCGGGCGGCTGAAGTTTGTGGTATACTGTATCCTGCGTTTTTTAAGGAAAAACGCCACAGGATATGGCATTCAGCCATCCCAGGGAGGATTTTCATGGCAAAGGAATATACGGTTTCCAGCATAAAGGTAATGGAGGGGCTCGATGCGGTCCGCATGCGCCCCGGCATGTATATCGGCTCCACGGGGCAGAGGGGCCTGCACCACCTGCTCTGGGAGATTGTGGATAACTCCATCGATGAGGCGGCCAACGGCTTTGCCTCCCATATTGACGTGACGCTGCACCGCGACAATTCCGTCACCGTGACGGATAACGGCCGCGGCATCCCCGTGGGCATCCACGAGAAGCTTGGCGTGTCCGGCGTGGAGGTCGTGTTCACGCAGCTGCACGCGGGCGGCAAGTTCGGCAACGATTCCTATTCCTATTCCGGCGGCCTGCACGGCGTGGGCGCGAGCGTGGTCAATGCCCTGTCCCGCTGGCTCACGGTGGATGTCTACACGGCAAACCGCGCCTACCACCAGGAGTTTTCAAGTGAGGATGACGGCACGGGACATATCGTGTCCGGCCATCCCAGGGCACCCCTTGAGGAGGTGGGGCGTACCCGCAAGCAGGGCACCAGCATCACCTTCATGCCCGATGACCGCGTGTTTGAGACCGTGGAGATGAACTATGAAACGGTGGCCCGCCACCTGAGGGAGCTTGCCTACCTGAACCGCGGCGTGCACATCACCCTGACCGATGAGCACCGCAAAAAGGCACAGGAGGGGGCGGAGGAGACACCGCGCACGGTGGAATACTGCTTTGAGGGCGGCCTTTCCGATTTCGTGACCTACCTCAATGACGGCAGGACCGCGCTCTATGAAAAGCCCATCCATGTATCCGGCACCTACGGCGGCATCGTGGTGGAGCTGGCCATGCAGCACAATGACGGCTATACGGAGAGCATCTTCTCCTATGTCAATAACATCCCGACCAGTGAGGGCGGCACCCACGAGACCGGCTTCAAGGCGGCTTTGACCAAGGTGCTGAACGATTACTGCCGCAGGACGGGTGCCCTGAAGGACAAGGACCCCTCCCTGCAGGGGGAGGATTTCCGCGAGGGCCTCACGGCGGTGCTTTCGCTGAAGATGCACTCCGTGCAGTTTGAGGGCCAGACCAAGACCAAGCTTGGCAACACGGAGGCCCGTCCCGCCGTGGAGAACGTGATCACCGAGGAGCTGACGCGGTACTTTGAGGACCTCAAGAATGCCGCCGTGGGCAATGCCATCGCGGAGAAATCCGTCAAGGCCTCCAAGGTGCGCGAGGCGGCCCGCAAGGCAAAGGCCACCGCACGGGAAAAGAACAAGCTTGAGAACCAGCCGCTCGTCGGCAAGCTGTCCAGCTGCACCGGGCACAACGCGGCCATCAACGAGCTGTTCATCGTGGAGGGCGACAGCGCGGGCGGCAGTGCCAAGCAGGGCCGTGACCGGTCCTTCCAGGCCATCCTCCCGCTGCGCGGCAAGCCCCTCAACGTGGAGAAGAAGCGCCTTGACCAGGTGCTGCAGAACGAGGAATTCCGCAGCATGATCACGGCCATCGGCACCGGCATCGGGGAGGATTTTGACATCAAGGGCCTGCGCTATGACAAGATCATCATCCTGGCGGATGCGGACCAGGACGGCGCGCACATCCGCTCCATCCTGCTCACGTTCTTCTACCGCTACATGAAGGAGCTCATCAACACGGGGCACATCTACATCGGCCTTTCGCCCCTTTACCGCGTGCAGAAGGGCAGCAAGACCGTCTACTGCTATGACGATGAGGAGCTGAAGAGGGCCACCTCATCCGTGGGCAAGGGCTATACCCTGCAGCGCTACAAGGGCCTTGGCGAGATGAACCCGGAGCAGCTGTGGGAGACCACCATGAACCCGGCAAACCGCCAGCTCCTGCAGGTGGGCATCGACGACGTGGCGGACGTGGAACACCTTGTGACCGTGCTGATGGGCGACAAGGTGCAGTCCCGCAAGGAATACATCTTTGAGTATGCGGATTTCAACCGCAGGGATGACAGCGTGTTTGAAAAAATGCTGTCCCGCTGAAGAGAGGAAACGATATGGCAAAGAACACAGTTGAAATAAAGGAAACCATCCGCCCGTGCTCCATGGATGAGGTGCTGCATGATTCCATGCTGCCCTATGCGGAGCACGTCATCCTGGAGCGCGCGCTCCCCCGCGTGGAGGACGGCCTGAAGCCCGTCCAGCGCCGCATCCTCTACACCATGCTGGAGCTGGGGCTCTCCCCGGACAAGCCGCACAGGAAGAGTGCCCGCATCGTGGGCGACTGCCTTGGTAAATATCATCCGCACGGTGACAGCAGCGTATATGACGCCATGGTGCGCATGGCACAGCCCTTTAACATGCGCGTCCCGCTGGTGGACGGCCACGGCAACTTTGGCAGCGTGGACGGTGACAGTGCCGCCGCCATGCGTTACACCGAGGCCCGCATGACGGACGCGGCCATGCAGATCCTGCGTGACATCGACAAGGATACCGTACCCTTCATGCTGAACTTTGATGACACCATGAAGGAGCCGGAACTGCTGCCGGGCCGTTTCCCGAACCTGCTTGTCAACGGCGCCTCCGGCATTGCGGTGGGCCTTGCCACCAACATCCCCACGCACAACCCCGGGGAGGCCATCGACGCGGCCATCGCCCTGATGGAAAAGCCGTCCATTTCGCTGGACGAGCTGATGAAAATCATCCCGGCGCCCGATTTCCCGACCGGCGGGTATCTTTTGAATTCCCCGGAAATCCGCGAGGCCTATGAGACCGGCCGCGGTAAGCTGGTGATGCGCGCCAAGACGCACATTGAGGAGCAGAAGAACGGCAAGTCCCTCATCGTGATTGATGAGATTCCCTATGGCCTCAACAAGGCGGCGATGCTGCAGCGCATCTATGAGGTGACGCAGGAGAAGAAGGCCCTGTTCATGAACATCGGCGAAATCCGCGATGAGTCGGACCGCATGGGCATGCGCGCCGTCATTGAGGTGAAGAAGGACGGCAACCCGGAGAAGCTGCTGCAGTATCTCTTTAAATACACGGACCTGCAGTGCACCTTTGGCGTGAACATGGTGGCCATTGCGGGCGGCAAGCCGCAGCAGATGGGGCTGAAGACCATCCTCGGGCATTACATCACCTTCCAGCGGGAGGTGGTGACCCGCCGCACGAAGAACGAGCTTGAGACGGCGGAGCGCAGGGAGCATATCCTGGCCGGCCTGATGGTGGCCGTGAACAACCTGGACCGTGTCATTTACCTCATCCGGCATGCCAAATCCCCCAAGGAGGCCAAGGATGCGCTGATGGGCGAGTTCTCGCTCACGGAAATCCAGGCCCAGGCCATCCTGGACCTGCGCCTGCAGCGCCTGACCAACCTGGAGCTGCTCGCCATTGAGAAGGAATATGCGGAAGTGGTGGCGCTGATTGCGGAGCTGAAGGCCATCCTCAGTTCCGATAAAAAGCTGGTGGCGCTCATCAGGAAGGAGCTGCTTGGCGTCAAGAAGATGCTGGACTGCACGCGCCATACCGAGCTCATCGATGACAATGCCGAAATCCGCGTGGATGCGGAGGACATCGCGGCTGCCGCGGAGGACGTGACCATTGCGGTGCTGTCCGGCCTGCGGGCCCGCAGGATGCCCACCCGCCAGTTTAAGCCGGAGGCCCTCGCGGAGGACCCGCCGCTCTTCGTGCTGCCCACCAGGAGCGACAGGCAGGTGCATTTCTTTACGGATACCGGCACCGTGCTGACGTTGCGCGCCGATGAGATCCCGGAGACACGCCCCACGGCCAAGCCCGTGAACCTGATGAGCCTTGTGCAGTTTGAAAAGGACGAGGCCATCGTTGCCGCCTACACCGATGATTTTGAGGGCACGTTCCTCTTCACCACGGCCATGGGCATGGTCAAGCGGACGAAGGCCACGGAATACCACCTGCGCACCAAGCGGACGGGTGCCATCAACCTGAAGGACGGGGACAGGCTCCTTGCCGTGTCACCGGTCACGGGTGACACGCTGCTGCTTGTGACAAGGCTTGGCATGAGCATCCGCTTTGCCATGGAGGAAATCCCGGAGCAGGGACGCGTGGCGGGCGGCGTGCGCGGCATCCGCCTTTCAGAGGGGGATGCCCTCCTGTACGCGGGGCAGCTGCCGGATGAGGGCGAGCTCATCACCATCACGGACAGGGGCTACGGCAAGCGCAGCTTCCTCTTTGATTATGAGCTCCAGGCCCGTGGCGGCAAGGGCGTGAAGACATTTGATTTTAAGAAGAACGGGTCAAACGGCACCTGCCTGGTCGGCGTCTGCCACGTGACGGAACCCTATACCCTGCGGCTTGTCCAGCGGCATGGCACGGAAACGGCCGTCTCCACCGAGCAGGTACACATCGAGCAGAAGGCGGGCAAGGGCATCATGCTGGTGGCCGTCGTGCTGGATGATGACGTGGTGGCCGTGAAGCGGGAAGGGGAGCTGTAAGCGGATTCCCCAAAAACCACATACCGGAGAGAAAGCATCCCCCTGCACCTCATGGCGCAGGGGGATGTGTTTTCATTATGGATGGGATGTCCGCCGTCCTGACGGGTGCGGTTGGCAATGCCTGAATCAGTACTGGTCGTAACCGGAACCGCGGCGGGAGGTGCCTGTGGACTTTGCCGTGGAGGATTTCGTACCGGTGCCGCGCTGGCCGGAAGAGGCGGTTCCCTGCCGGGAGACGGTCCTTGTGCCGGCGGAGGAAGCCGTGCCACTGCCCGTGCGGGAGGTGCCGCCGGTGCCCTGCTGGGCCCGCTGCTGCGCCCGGCGCTGGGCGGCCAGCCTCTGCTGACGGCGGCGGCGCTTCTCACGGCGGCGCTTTTCGCGGAGGATGAGCAGCACCACGATGAAGATTACCACGATGCCGACGACAACACCGAGAACAATCAGGAGGACCGTCCCAAAGCTTGTGCCGGAATCGGTGCTCTGCTTGGCACCGGGAACGGGGGTGGAAACGGTGAGCAGGGCATTGCCGGAGCCGGATGCGGCATCGCCGGATGCGCTGCCGGTGGATTCATGCCCCACGATGGCGGTTTCCCGCACGGCGCTGGGCGCGGTGAGGGTGGCGGTGTACAGGGTTTTGCCGTCGAGGACGTAATCGACGTGGCCAAGGGTGGTGCCTTCCGCAATGGGGGCCACCAGGGTGCTGGTCCACGTGACCTGCGCGGTGACCTTGGCGGAGCCGTTCTGGTACTGGGACGCCTTGGAGGGCAGCACGCGCATGGCAAGGCCGGAGACATCGGCGGTGACGGTGAGCTGGCCGTTTTCATCGAGGTCCTCCGCCTGGCCGTTTTCGATGGTGCAGTGGAACTCCGTCTGCGCGTTCAGCTCCTGCCCGCTGATGAGCGTATAGTGGTTGGCGAACACGTCCTCAAAAATGGAGGCTGCGTTGTGGAAACGGCTGTAGGTGGCATCGCTTGCGTCGTTGTAGAGGACACAGATGACGGTGGCACCGTCCTTTTTGGCGGCCGCGACCAGGCACTTGCCGGCGGCAGGGGTATCACCGGTCTTGACGCCGATGGCATACTCATAAAGGCAGCTTTCCGTATCGCTCTCGGAGGTGTAGATGAGCTTGTTGGTGTTGTTCTTGGTGCGGGCCTCCGGATGCATGTTGGTGGCGGAAAGCGTGTAGCTGGCCGTGGACACGATGGTGCAGAAATCCTCGTTTTTGAGGGCATAGGCCGTGAGGGTGGCAATATCGCGCGCGGTGGTATAGTGGTTCTCGTTCTGCACGCCGTTGGGGTTGACAAAGTGCGTGTTGGTCATGCCGAGGGAAGCGGCCTTCTCATTCATCATGGCCACAAAGTCCTTGACGGAACCGGCCACCGCCACGGCAAGGGCATCCGCGGCATCATTGCCGGATACCAGCATCAGGCCGTACAGGATGTCCCGCACGGTGAGGGTTTCGCCGACCTCCAGACCCATCAGGGAACTTTTGGAGGAGTAGCCGGCGCTCAGCTCATAGTGGCCGAGCACCTCTTCCCCAACGGTGACCTTCTGGTCAAGGTCCAGGTTCTCCAGGGCGAGGATGCAGGTCATGATCTTGGTGGTGGAGGCGGGGTAGGCCTGTTCATCCGCGGCACGCTCATAGAAGACCTGGGTGGGGTCATCCCCGTCACAGACGAACATCTTGGGCGTGGTGACGGTGGTGTAATCAAACTCGGCAAACGCGGCGCAGGGGATCATGCAAAGCATGAGGGCGGCCAGCAGGATGCATATCAGTCTCTTTTTCATATCTCTTTTCCCGGCCACGGCAACAGGGGCAACCCGTGGCGATTTTAATTTAACCCTTAAAGTATAACAGCAAAATCCGCATTTGTACAGCATTGCGGGGATTTGCGGGTTTTGTGGGGCCCGGGCCCGGGGGACACCATGGAGGCGGGACACCGGGAAAAGGACATTTTGAAAACCGCACGGAATTTGCTATACTGTAAAGACAGGGATGCCGCCTGCCGGGAAACTGCCGGCGCGGGCCGTCCCGCCCATGGATTTCCGGAAAGGACAGGGTGTCTGATATGGCAATTACCTATATTAAAACAACGGGATGCTTTGTGCTGTCCGCGGGTGGCGTGAGTTATGTCATGCACGTGGATGACGCGGGGCATCTTTACCATCTTTACTGGGGAGCGCAGGTGGCGGACAATGCCATCGTGCCGGACCTTGGCGCCTATCCGGAACTGGCCTCCGTCAACCCGGTGGCCAATCAGCTCCCGTGGGAACTGCCGGTGCCGGGGGCCGGATATTATGGCGTGCCTGCCCTGCGGGTGCGGAACGCATCCGGGGATGACATCCTCGACCTGCGTGTGACCGGGTACCGGATATCCGCCGGCAAGGAGTCACTTCATGGCCTCCCCTCTACCCATGCGGACATGCAGGGTGAGGCGGACAGCCTGGAGCTGACCCTTTGTGACTCCCTGACGGGGCTCGTGGTCACGGCAGAGTATGCCATCTTTGCCTGCGGGGCGGTGACAAGGTCCCTGCACCTTTTAAACGGCGGTCAGGGGGAACTGGTGGTGGAAGGCCTGCAGCCTGCCTCCGTCCCGCTGTGGGGACATGCGTATGACATCCTGCACCTCAAGGGGAACCACAACCGGGAGCGGGCCATCGTCCGCCGTGACGTGGGGGAGGCGGAGTACCGCATTGCCTCCTGCCGCGGGGCATCCGGACATGAGGAGAACCCCTTTGTGGCCCTCATGGAAAAGCAGGCCACGGAGCATCAGGGCAGCGTCTATGCGCTCAGCTTTGTTTACAGCGGTAGCTTCCTTGCGGGGAGCCAGGTGGACGTGGCGGGCAACACGCGCCTTTTCATGGGCATGAACGGTGACGCGTTTCGCTGGTTGCTGGAGCCGGGGGAGACGCTGCAGTCCCCCGAGGCGGTGCTTGTTTACAGCGGGGAAGGCCTCAACGGCATGAGCCATGTCTTCCATGCCCTGTACCGCCGCAGCCTGATGCGCGGTGCCTGGCGGGACCGGGAACGGCCCGTGCTGATCAACAACTGGGAAGCCACCTATTTTGATTTTGATGAGGAAAAACTCCTCTCCCTTGCCGGGCGGGCGGCCCGCACCGGCGTGGAGCTGTTCGTGCTGGATGACGGCTGGTTCGGCCGCCGGAATGACGATGCCTCGTCCCTGGGCGACTGGACGGAAAACCGGGAAAAGCTCCCGGACGGCCTTGCGGGGCTTGCCAGAAAGGTGAATGCCCTTGGAATGCGGTTCGGCATCTGGATGGAGCCGGAGATGGTGTCGCCGGAAAGTGACCTTTACCGTGCCCACCCGGACTGGTGCCTGCATGTCCCCGGCCGCCCGCGGACAGAGTGCCGCCAACAGCTGATGCTGGACCTCTCCCGCAGGGAGGTGCAGGACCATGTGCTGGCCTCCTGCAGAAGGGTGCTGGAGAGTGCCCCCATCGCCTATGTCAAATGGGATTTCAACCGCAACATGACGGAAGCCTACAGCGCGGCCCTGCCGGCAAACAGGCAGATGGAAACCCAGCACCGGTACATGCTGGGCCTTTACCGCGTGCTGGAGGAGCTGACCGCAGCCTTCCCGGAGGTGCTGTTTGAAAGCTGCGCGGGCGGCGGCGGACGGTTTGACCCCGGCATGCTCTTTTATATGCCGCAGACATGGACCAGCGACAATACCGATGCCTATGAGCGGCTGCGCATCCAGTACGGGACATCCCTTGTGTATCCGGCCGTCAGCATGGGGGCGCATGTGAGCGCCGTGCCGAACCATGCCACGGGGCGTGTGCATGACATGGCCTTCCGCGCGGACGTGGCGCTCGGCGGCAACTTCGGCCTTGAACTGGACCTTACCGCGCTGACGGAGGAGGAGCTTGAGGCCGTTGCCACGCAGGTGGCACGCGCCAAGGCCTTGCGGCACCTGACGGAAACGGGAACCATGACGCGGCTCCTCTCCCCGTATGAGGGGGAGCACACGGCCTGGCAGTTCCTGTCAGCGGATGGCGGGGAGGCCCTTTTGTGCGTGTACCGTGGCGTGGAGCGACCCTATGCGGGCGTGCTGCGGGTGAAGATGCGCGGCCTTGCGGAAACGGCCATCTATCAGGCGGACGATGGAAAGGTATATTCCGGTGCCATGCTGATGCACATGGGGTATGCCGTGCTCTTTGCGGGGCGGGACTGTGTTTCCACGCTGGTGCACCTTGTGAAATGCGGGGAATGAAGGGGCCGCACCTGATAAAAGAAGCTTAAACCCAAAATAAAGAAGGACAGGGCATTTGCCCTGTCCTTTTCTGATGCGTACAGGCCGGGGATGCGCAGGAACGCTCCCGGCCCAAAGAGCTTACGCCCTGTCCAGCAGGCGGTGGACGGCCCGTGTGCCACCCTCGAGAATGGCCCCGTCATCCATGCGGGTCAGCTCCCCGTCCTCAACGGTTTTGACACCGTTGACATACACAAGGTCTGCCGCACGGTGGTATCCCACGGTGCCAAAGAGGTCCTCTGGGCTGCGGACGGCACAGAGCAGGTCACTGCGGTCCGCACGGATGCAGAAGAAATCCGCGGCACAGCCGACGCTGAGCCGGCCGATGTCATCACGGCCGAGCAGGGAGGCGGAGCCCCTCGTGGCCAGCCTGAGGATGTCATAGCCGGAGGGGGCACGCTTGCCCCACACGGCACGGTGCAGCAAGTAGGCCGCTCGCATTTCGTCCATCAGGTTGGAGCCGTCATTGGAGGCACTGCCGTCTACCGCGAGGCCAACCTTGACCCCTGCCGCCAGCAGGTCCGGGATGCGGGCCGTGCCGCTTGCAAGCTTCATGTTGGAGCAGGGGCAGTGCGCAATGCCGGTGCCCGTTTCGGCGAGGAGACGGATTTCCTCATCGTTAAAGTGGATGCCATGGGCATAGAAGACGTCATTGCCCACCCAACCGAGGGACTGCATGTAGGCAAGCGGCCGCATGCCGGTGCGCGCGAGGGTAAAGTTCTCCTCGTCGATGGTTTCGCAGAGATGGGTGTGCAGCAGCACGCCATACTGCCGCGCGAGGGCGGCGCTCTCCCTGAGCAGGTCCGCCGTTACGCTGAAGGGGGAGCAGGGGGCCAGCACCATGCGGTGCATGGAGAAGCGGGAGGGGTCGTGATAGGCCTTTATCAGCCGCTCGGAATCCAAAAGGATGGTATCCGTATCCTGTACCACGCTCTCCGGCGGCAGGCCACCGTCCTTGCGGGACAGGTTCATGCTGCCACGGCTTGCGGTCATGCGGATGCCGAGCTGGTCCGCCACCTCAAACTGGGTTTCGATGAGGCCGTCCCTGCCGTTGGGGAAGACATAGTGGTGGTCAAAGCAGGTGGTGCAGCCATGCCGCATCAGCTCGCCAAGGCCGGCCAGGGAACTGTAGCGGACGGTCTCCGCGTCCAGCCCCTCCCAGATGTCGTAGAGCGCGGTCAGCCAGTCAAACAGCTCGTACTTCTGCAGGGCGGGCAGGTTGCGCGTGAAATACTGGTAGAGGTGGTGGTGCGTGTTGATGAGGCCCGGGTAGACGATGAGATTCCCGGCATCGATGACGTCGTCGGCACGGGTGTCATCCGGCAGCTGGCCAATGGCGGCGACGGCAGGGCCGTCACACAGCATGTCAACGCCATGGAGGATGCGGTCCGCGTCATCACAGGTCACGAGGGTATGGATGTTTCTGAGTAAAGTTTTCATGGGAGCCTCCGTAAAAAAAGTTTTGCTGGGGCTCAGACGATGGAAGCGCACCGGAAGGAAAACCCGCGAGTTCCCGGTGGCTGAATCCATTATAGAAAATTTCCCGCGGGAATGCAAGGCAGGGCAGGGAAAAGGAATTGCAGGGCGGCTTTTGCTGACAGAAGGGCCTGGCATGTGATACAATATGGTAAGACTGAAAATGGGGCAGGATTTTCTGATGATTGCCAACTATCACACCCACACCTGGCGCTGTAACCATGCCACCGGCACGGAGATGGAATATGTGGAGACCGCCATCAGGGCCGGCTACCGGACGCTTGGCTTTTCTGACCATGTCCCCTATGTGTTTGACGGGGATTACTACAGCACCTTCCGCATGCAGCTCCGTGACGCGGAGGATTATGTCCGCACGGTGCTGGACCTGCGAGATGCCTATGCGGGGCAGATGGAAATCCTGCTGGGGTTTGAGGCGGAGTATTATCCGGGCCTCTTTGACAGGCTGATGCGGTACCTCGATGCCTACCCCATCGATTATTACATTTTAGGACAGCATTTTACCGGATGCGAGCAGGGCGAGCTGTACGCGGCGCGCCCCTCGGCGGATGAGGGAAGGCTGACCCGGTATGTGGACCAGGTCCTCACGGCCCTTGGCACCGGCAGGTTTTTATATGTGGCGCATCCCGACATCCTCAACTTTACGGGCCCGCGGGATATCTACCGGCGGGAGATGCGCAGGCTCTGTGAGGGGGCAAAGGCTCGCGGGATGCCGCTTGAATTCAACGCGCTTGGCTATATGGATGGCCGGAACTATCCCAATGAGGATTTCTGGCGCGAGGCAGGGGAGGCACACTGCAGCATGATTTTCGGCTGCGATGCCCACCGGCCGGAGCATGTCTGCCGCCCGGAGGCGGAGGCGGCGGCCCGCCGCATGGCGGAAAGATATGGACTACCGTTCCTGGAGGAACTGGAGGTTCCCGTCAGGGAAAGGAAATGAGTCTGGACATGGGACACGGCATCAGGAAAGGAATTGCACTCATCACTGCGGCATTGCTTGTCTGCGGGATACTGCCGCTTGCGCGGATTCTGCCGGAGCGGACGGCACAGGCCCTCGAGCAGGTGACGACCTATGATGACGTGCGCGCCCGCCTGGAGCTCATCCTTTCTGAGACGGAGGGGCTTTACTGGAACCGCTATGTCGGCAAGGAGAATGGGCACCTCAACGAGGATTCGGAAACCATGCTGAAGCTGGCCGCGGAGGAGCAGGATTATGCCTCCGTCTGTACGGCCACGCGCTGCACGCGGCGCCCCAGACATGATGAAAACGGCTGTCAGAGCAACATGATTGAGGGCTGCCGCCAGTGCCAGGGATTTGCCAAATGGCTCGGCTATTGCCTGACGGGCGAATGCCCCTCCGGCAACAAGGACAGTGGCGGCTGGATCAAATACACGACCTGCGCAAAGGATTTTACCCTGCAACCCGGTGACGTGGTGCACAAGAACACTTCCAGCGAGTGGGGACACTATATGATGGTGGTGGGCATCAGCAGGACAAACCCGGACTGCGTCATCCTGATGGACTGCAACTCCGACGGGGCCTGCGTGATTGCGCAGCATGAGATCAAGATTTCCACCGTGATTGGCTGGATCCGCGCCCGTGGCGGGTTCTACTGCCGCTATAACGGCTTTATCGACCACCATCATGAACTGGATGAATACGGCGACTGCCTTATGGAGGACTGCACCTATCACAGCCATGTCTATGATGAGCTTGGCATGTGCGTCAAGCCTGGCTGCGGACAGGATTATCTTGATACGCCCGCCTTCCGTGCGGCACGGCAGGACGGGCTCTGCGGCTTTGCCCTGCCCAATGACATGGAGGGCAGCTATGTCCTGCGGGAGCGCCCCTATGCGGCATCGTCCGTGGTGCGCACGGTCCGCGTAACCTGGATGGACGTGGCCACCGTCTCTGCGGACACGGCCGATGTGGTGGGGCGCTGCACGGCAAGTGACGGCACGGCCTGGTACGAAATTAAGCTCGGCGACACCGTCTATTATGCCCCGGAGGATGAGATTACCGTCCTCTGGTTTTCCGGCTTCCACATTGAAAACGTCACCTTTCCGGAATCCGGCACGGTGGCGGGCAAGACCGCCAAGGTGAACGTGCAGGGGGACATCACCTCCCAGAATCCCATCGAGAGCGTCCGTGTGGAGGTCATGCTCTATAACGACGGCACACCCGGCGGGGTGGTGATGGAGGCAGAGGAATCAAACATCGGGGAAAAGACGTTCTCCCTGGCCCGTACCAAGTTTGACGCGGCGCTGGCCTTCCGCACGCTGGAGGGCGGCAACATGTGGCGGTATGTCATCACCGTGACGGACGTGGTCGGCGGGTCAAGGAGCTTCCATTACGATTTTTATCTCGCAAATGCGGGGGAGTAGGATGGCCTAAATCAGCTGGCAGGCATGATGGACGGGGAACCGCTTTATGATGCGCGGGGCCGGGAAAAAGATGGTTTGCCCCGTATGGTGACGGTTTGCCCAGAGTCAGAAAGGATGACGGACTGATGGAGACAGGGGAAAAGAAAATCATGGAGACCAGGATTGGCCCCTTCAGGGCCTATGGCCTGCTGTTTTACAACGCGTTCCGCTTCCGCGGGACGGCCACCCGCAGGGAATACTGGTTTGCCGTGCTGATGCAGGGCATCGTGGCGTCGCTGTGCATGTGCTTTGGTTCCATGGCGGTGCTTGTGCGGGAGATTTTTACAAAAAGCGCCGCCAGGATTGTGGCGGTGCCTGCCATGGTACTGGCCGTTGTGTTCACGCTTGGCATGCTGGCCTTTATCTCCCTCACCGTGCGGCGCCTGCGCGATGCGGGCAAATCCGCCTGGTGGACATGGCTGGTGCTGGCCGCGGGATTTGGCACCGTTGCGCTGATGTTGCTGTGCGCCGGGCGCACGGGTTCCTCAAGTGCGTCTAATTTTGACCCGGCCTATAATGAGCCGACGGTGGTCTATGGCCCGCCCAGCTGGTTTGAGGATGAGTTTGATCCATCCCAGAATGTGCCGGATGAGGTCTATGGCCCGCCGGACTGGGACGTGGAGGAATGAGGCGGATTCCCTGGCGGGATGACACGCTGACAGGGCAGGCGCAGGGAATGCCCCTGATGGCACATTGAAAGGAGGGGAAAACACGGCATGCAGTACCGTTCCGGCCTGAGTGACAGGGTGAAAAAACAGCATATGGAAACCCTTGCGGCCTACCGGGAGGAGACGCTCCGCCCCCATCCGGAACTGCGCACGCTGTTCCTTGAGATGACGTGCCGCTGCAATGAGCACTGCAGGCACTGTGGCTCCGGCTGTGGCGATTTTTCCGAGGAGAACCCGCTGACCGCGGCTGAAATCCATGACCTGCTCGTGACCGTGCGGGAGGATTTTACAAAGCTTCCTCACCTTGCCGTGACGGGCGGGGAGCCCCTGCTGCGCAGGGATTTCTTTGCCATCATGGAGGATGCGGCAGGGCTTGGCTTTTCCTGGGGCATGACCTCCAACGGGACGCTCATAGACGGTGAGACGGCGCACCATCTTGCCACGGCCGGCATGCGCACCATTTCCATCAGCGTGGACGGCCTAAAGGAGTATCACGACTGGTTCCGGCAGAGCCCGGGCGCGTTTGACCGCACCATGGCGGGCATCCGTGCACTGGTGGAGGAGCCGGGGCTTGATCACGTGCAGATAACCCCCGTGGTGACGCACAGGAATTATGCCTCCCTTGCGGATATCTATGAACTGGTACGCGCAACGGGCGTGAAATCCTGGCGCGTCATCAACATGGAACCGATTGGCAGGGCCAGACAGCAACAGGAGCTCCTTTTGACAAAGGAGGAATACCGGGGCCTCTTCCACTTCATCCGGGAGCACCGGTATCCAAAGGACGGCCCCGAGGTGCTGTATGGCTGCAGCCACTATCTCGGCGTGAAGCAGGAGCGTGAGGTGCGGCCGTGGTATTTCCTGTGCAACGCGGGCGTGTATACGGCCTCCGTATGCTACAATGGCGAGGTGACGGCCTGCCTGGACATTGAGCGGCGCCCTGAGATCATGCAGGGAAACATCCGTACGGAACGCTTCAGCAGCCTTTGGAAGAACGGGTTTTCCATCTACCGGACGGACTGGCGGAAGACGGGCCCCTGCGCCACGTGCCCCGATTACCGCTTCTGCGCGGGGGATTCCTTCCACACCTGGGATTTTGACAACATGCGCCCGAACCTGTGCATGAAGGGCATTCTGTTCTGAAAAAACAGCGCTTTTCATAAAATTTTGGATTTTTTCTTGACAGGTTTTTCACAGGGTGGTATATTACTTGTTGCACAAAAGCATACGTCGCGGGGTAGAGCAGTTGGTAGCTCGTCGGGCTCATAACCCGGAGGTCGTTGGTTCAAGTCCTTCCCCCGCAACCATTTCAAAAAAGAGACACCCATTAGGGTGTCTCTTTTTTGAATCTGTAACAGGGATGACCTAACCTACCACCATTGGTTATGGGACCGACGAGCGGGCTCGTTGGGGCTGGGAGCCGAGCGCCTGCAGTGCAGGGAGAAGCGAGGCGGACGGCGGGCAGCGGCCGGAAAGCGCAAGCGGAGCCTCCGACGCGAAGCGGTTTCCGCAAGCCGCAACCTGGCCCGAAGGGATAACCCGGAGGTCGTTGGTTCAAGTCCTTCCC
>R21__coassemble_1033_pt1 | contig 20242 bp, 12 predicted proteins | sample R21__metabat2_low_PE_066 | metagenome-assembled genome bin R21 | reverse complement strand
TTACAAAGATCATCGCCATCGCAATGGCAGCCTGTATGCTGTTTGGTACCACCGCGGCCCTCGCCGAAGGCCAGAACGGCGAAGAAGAAACCCCGACCTACACGGAACCGGTAAGTGTGTCAACCGATGATAACATCACCATCAATGGCAATGTTGACGTGACCGGCGGTCAGACTGCAGTCAGCGGAACTGCCGGCACAGTCACCATCACCGGTGATGTGACTTCCGAAGGCTATGCTATCGCTCCCGTGTTCGCTACCGTCACTGTCGACGGCGATGTGGTTTCAACAAATTCTGATGCTATTTATGATCAATATTCCTATATTGAAGTAAAAGGTGACGTCATCAGCGAATCTGAAGAATCAGTAGCCCTGTACCTTGACATGATTAATTATATGGCTAACGCACTCGGAGGAGATTTTTACGTCATCGTTGCTGGTGATGTTCACAGCGAAGGCGACACAGATCTGAAGGTTTCCGTAGACCCTTCCTATATCAGCCTTGCCTTCGGCAGCATCGACCCCAACAAGGTTTGGGTTGGGCACGATAGCAGCACCACCAGTGAGGAAGCCACGCAGTCCTTCCTCAGCACCATCCGCTACATCGTCAGCGTGGATGACCAGAGCTCGGACCTGACCTACGAGGGCACCGAAGACTTCCACGGGTATGACACCGTCCATGCCGGTGACGAGCTCACCGTCTCTGTCTCCCCCGCCAAGAAGGGCTACCGTGTCAAGCTGACCGCCGGTGACTATGCCGACGTCATCAAGAACGATGACGGCACCTGGACCGTCCTGGTCAAGGACGGCGGCGACCTGAAGCTCTGCGCGCAGCTGGTCAAGATCCAGTCCAAGTCCTCCTCCACCGCCCCGAAGAAGGGCAGCACCGTCACCCTGAACACCTCCAGCTGGATCATCGAGGACATCACGGACGGCGTCTACACCCTGTCCTCCGTGAAGATCTTCACCGCGGAAGAGCTGGCCGACATGGACGCCCTGATTGAGACCCTGCTGAACGACCCGGAGCTTGCCGAGCTCCTCACCGATGACCTTGGCGCCTACATCATCAGCACCGATGAAGAGGGCCACCTCATCATCACCTGCAGCGCCGGCATCCTCACCGCAGACGCAAGTAAGTAAACTTCTTTCCTCCTTATCTATCGGCCGTCCGGGTTCTCCCCGGACGGCCCCGTTTTTTTTGCCATCCGGCCATGGGTGCGTTTCCCCGCCAAAACACCTTGCATTTATGCGCCGTTTCCGCTATGCTAACAGTATCAGTTTCTCCTCCCCCGCAGGAAAATTCAGGTACAAAGGAGTACGGTTTATGTATCAGCATTGCCAGCATCAGGATACCCTCAACATGGTGGCCTATGGCCTCTCCAAATTCGGCGGTACCATCCCGGGCACCAACCGCTTTGCGTCCCTGCTGGGCGCCACGTGGGACGGCCTTGCCGCGTCACTGGTGAACGATGGCCTCATCACCGGCCCGGCCCAGCTTGCCGCCATCCAGGGGCATTTTGACACCCTGTTTCTGAACATTGCCGAGGTCTGGCAGGACGCCACGGAAAAATCCGCCTACCTGCGCGACAAGGCCAGCATTGACCGCCTGTTCGGCACCTATGGGGCAGAGGCCTATGCGGCCATGGTCAAGCGCCTGCTCGCCGCCAAGCGGGGACAGGGTGGCATGGAGGCGGAGGAAGCCGCCGCCATCATCCGCTGCTATGCCCTGCAGGATGGCATCCTGCGCGAGGACGCCACCGAGGAGGAGTGCTTCCGCTATGAAACCCAGTGGCTGGCCGTGCAGCTGGCCGCGCGCAAGGGGCTTTCCGCCTCCGTGGACGGGTTCCGTGCCCCCGTGGAGGAGGCTGCCCCCACCTGCCTGCTGGGCGCCATGCCGGTGTCCGGCCCGCTCGCGCAGGCCATGACAAACCTTGACGCCGTGCTCTTTGACGGGGAACAGCCCGTGCTCTGCTATAAGGCCGCCAGCGAGGCCTCCATGGCCCGCGACGTGCTGGCGCTGGCCGACGTGGCCGCCCTGATGGGTGACACGCCGTGCGGCATCCTCCTGGCCACGCCCAATGAGCTGAGGGCCATGGCTTACCGCCAGCTGAAGCGCCCCATCCTGCAGCTGCTGCCGGAGGCCGTGAGGCCGACGTTCAAGACCGGCATGGAGCTCTGGACCGAGCTGTGAGGGGTGCGGGGATAGCCCGTTTTGAAAGCACCTTTCCCGTTCCCAAATGATGATCAAAAAAGGCATCCTTCTGGATGCCTTTTTTTGATGGGAGAGGGGCACAGCCAAAAGCCTTCTCCTCGAGGAGAAGGTGGCCTGAAAGGCCGGATGAGGTGGAAAGGCTCCCCTTATGTAAAAGGTGAGGAACGAAGTGACGCAAGGGCACGGTGCCTGAACAACAGTGCGGTGCACTGTTGAGAACCGTGCCTGACCGAGGCCCGCAGGCCGAGAAAGCTGGCCCGTAGGGCCTGAGAGGATAATATCCTTTCGCAGAATTGATTATCCTCTCCGTCAGCTCCGCTGACACCTCCCCTTTTTCGGAAGGGGAGGCTTTTTGGCGTGCGTGCCAAAAGCCTTCTCCTCGAGGAGAAGGTGGCCTGAAAGGCCGGATGAGGTGGTCTCCTTCGCAAATGATTCTGCTTCCCTTGCCACGCATGCTCCCTCCATCACTCGCTATGCTCGCGACACCTCTCATCCTCTCAGGCCCTGCGGGCCAGCTCCCCTTGCCCACCAAGGGGAGCCTTGCACCGCCACAGCAAAAAGGCTCCCCTGTGTAAGGGGAGCTGGCGCCGTAGGCGTCTGAGGGGTTGTTCAGGGGAGGTTTCCACCTCATCAGTCAGCTGGCGCTGACAGCTTCCCCGTGACAACCCCACCGCCAGCAAAGCTGGCCCTCCTCCCCTTACACAGGGGAGGCATGTCGGGGAAGCCTTTTGGCAGCGTCACCGCACTTGACAACACCCAGCAAACTTGCGGCCTCAGGCCTTAGAACTCATGACTTTAAACTTCTTCCCCTTCCCCCACAACAAAAAAGGCAGGACAAGTCCTGCCTTTTTGTACCATATAATAACCGCTTTCTCCCTCAGTCAGCTTCGCTGACAGCTCCCTCTACGACCGGACAGCGCACTGTGCTGTCCGCCTGCATGCTCCCGCAACCGGAGGGAGCCTTTTGGCCGTCTGGCCATGGCAGAAAGCATAATTCCCATCCCTCACTCCGTCACGATGGCGATGATGCTGAAGCTCTCGCCGGTGGCCTTATCCGTGACGGTGTACACGTTCAGGCCCGTGGCCACGGGGGTGATGACAAGCTCCAGGATGCTGTCCGTCTCCTCGCCGTAGCGGGCGGCGGTGATGCCGTTGCGGATGCTGGTGCTCACGTCATTCTCGCCATAGATGTACACGCTGACGCTGCCCGCATCCTTCTTCAGCACCACGATGCCATCAGAGGCATAGAAGGCCTCGCTGGCGGCGCCGATGTTGCCGGCCTGTGCCAGGGCGAGAATCTCCTCATAGGTCTCCGCCTTGGGGAGGCTTTCCTCCAGCTGGGCCTGCACGCCGGCAAGCTCTTCCGTGACGGAAGCAAGCTCCTGCTCCTTGGCGGCCACGTCCGCGGTGAGGCTCTCCACGCTGCCGTTGAGGGTGGCAATCTCCTGCTCCCTGGCGGCCACAGTGGCTTCCTGCTCCTCGACGGTGGCGTTGAGGCCGTCAATCTCCTTATCCTTTGCCTCAATGGTGGCAGCCTGGTCGGCAATGTCACTGTTGAGGGATGCAACCGTCGCTTTGGAACTGCTGATGTTCCTGCCCAGCAGGATGCCGAGCACCGCCACGGCAACCACCAGCGCCAGGATCAGCACAAGGCCGATGGTGCGTTTGGTGCCGGACTTCCTGGGCCCATCCAGCGTGGTGGGCTGCGCCTCCACGGCAGGCTCCTCAGCGGGGGTCTCCTGCGCGGGCGCTTCCGCCTCTGCCGGTGCCTCCGCGGGCTCTTCCGTGGCCTGTTCCCCTGCCTCAGCCGGGGCATCCTCCGCCGCGGGCACATCCTCCAGGATGCTCTCGGGCTCAGCAATGGCCTCCACGGCCTCGGCAAACACATCCGCCACGGTCTCAGCAATGCCCTCTGCCTTGTCACCAATCTTCTCCGCCACGGATTCCGCCCTGTCATCCTTCTCTTTGGGCTCCTCCGCCGCCGGGGCATCCTCTGCCGCAGGCACGCCCTCCAGCACGCTGGCTGGGTTGATGACGGCCTCCACGGCCTCGGTCACCACATCGCCCACCACGGCGGCCTTGGTTTCCGCCGGCTCCTCAACGGGGGCCTCCTGCGCGGGCTCTTCCGCGGGCGCTTCCGCCTCCTCTGCGGCTTCGGCGGCTTCCACAACCTCCTCCGCCACCACGGCAGGCTCCTCCACGGACTCGATGACATCCTCAGGGGCAGCCTCGATTACGGTAGCCACCTCTTCCTCCTGGAGGAGGGTGTTGCCCTCCTGTTTGGCCCCGCACACACGGCAGAACCTGGCGCCGTCACGGATTTCCTCTCCACAGCTGATGCATTTCATATGAGATCCCTCCAGTTTAAAAATTGGGGTTCCTGTTCCTTTTTATCTTATCACCCGCTGCCCCATGGGGTCAACGGTTTTACCAAGGACTCACGCAAAGCAAAACGGGGGCAATGCAAACAGCACCGCCCCCACGGTTATCTAAATCCTTATGGATGCCGTCAATACGGCCCAGCCGCCTCAGGACAGCATGTCGCCCTGATGGGCAACCAGGGTGGCGTCGTACACGCCCTGCACGCGCAGGAACTTATCCACAAAGTCCACGTCGCTCTCGCGCACGCGCAGCTCCACGGTCAGCTCGATGCCATCGCGCTGCACGGTCTTGGACTTGACGCGGGCCTTGGGCAGCTGCTTGACCATGCCCTTGATCTGCTGGGAAGCGCGCTCATCATAGTGGAGGATGAGCAGGAAGGGGGACGCCTGGCTGGTCTTGATGCCGGTGATGATGAACAGCAGCAGGCCGATGACCAGCACGCCGATGAAGCCGACATCCAGGAACCCTGCGCCGACGGCCAGGCCCTCACCGATGGCCCAGAACAGGAACACGGTATCCATGGGGTCCTTGACCGCGGTGCGGAAACGGACGATGGACAGCGCGCCGACCATGCCAAGGCTCAGTGCCATGTTGGAGGAGATCATCATCAGCACCAGGGTGGACACCATGGTGAGCATGATGAGGCTCAGGTTAAAGGAGCGGGAGTACACGACACCCGCAAAGGTCTTGCGGTACACAAAGTAGATGATGAGGCCGATGATCAGTGCCGCCACCAGCGAGATGATGACGCGCAGCGGGTTGAGGGTGCTGGAAAAGAGACTGGAAAATACTTCTGCCATGGTTAGTTCCTCCTTGCGTGTTTCCTAAAAAAGCTTTTTCTTGAGAACCGCCACTCCGGCGGGGAATGCGTTTGTCGGGCCCGGACAGGCTTAAAACTCGTACTGGCGGCAGTACACGTATTTGGATACCGCCGTATGCTCCGAGGCGCCCAGCTGGATGAGGGTGCGGATGTAGGCCGGCAGGTACTGGTTGAACTTGACCTCCAGCACCATGCAGTTCTTCAAATCCCACACCGGGTAGGTGGGCAGGTCCGGGTTGAAAATATCCGTGGCGCGCATGGCCGTGCGGATGTTTTTATCAAAGGTGATGCGCACGTCCTCCACGGGGAAGACATAGGGCTCACGGTCGTAATCCACAATCACCTTGGGCCTGAGGCGGTTCACGGTGAACTGGTAGAACATCTCGCCCGCGAACTGCTCCGGCCGGTCCAGCAGGAACTGGTAATCGCCCGCGAGGATGCTCTCACACTCCTGCCGGGTCAGGCTGAGGCTTGACTTGGCGATGAACTGGTCGTGCTTATGCTTGCGCTCCAGCTTGATGACCTTGTCGGAGTTGTTGTAGATGCGGATGCGGAACTTGTCGCGCACCTGCACGCCGTCCTCCTTCTCCTGCAGGGCCGTGTTGTAGGGGTCGTCAAAGTACAGGCTGCGGATGAAATATTCGCCCTGCTCGTTGACGTTGCTGTCCTGCGCCATGGTCATGCTGAGCCGGCGGGACAGGATGGCATGCTCCCCCTCGGAGATGATGTATTTCAGCTCGTGCCGGTAGGGCCTGGTATCGGCCGACGGCTTCTTTTTGACACCTGCTGCTGTTTTAGCGTCCATAGCTATCCTTTCTGCCCGTCAGGACACGGACTTCAGGCTCGACGTGCGGCCGAAGACCTGCTTCATTTCGGAATCGGACAGGCTGAAGTACTTCTGGCAGTAATACAGGAAGTACTCCGGCACCTTCTCGGCGGATTCCTTGAGGCGGTTCACGCGGGTCTGCCACGTGGTGTACCGCTCCGTCCCCCAGCGCGGGCAGTCATACTGCATTTCGCCATCGATTTTGGCGGCCAGGTCATCAATCCAGGCCTTCATCTTATCGGTCTCGTAGACCTCCATCATCATGGCGCACTTCTGCAGGAACAGCGCGCGGAAGCTGGCGTTCTTGAGCAGCGCACGGCTCAGCACCGTGGAGAAGCCCTTGCCGGCACCGTGGCCCTTCTCGTTGAAGTACTTGCTGAAGAAGTCCCTGCGCCAGCCAGTGGTGCTTTCGAGGCTGGACTCGCCCGAGTCATAGTTGAAGGCCCAGTCGAAGTCATACGGGATCCAGCGCCACTTGTTGTCCAGCTCGCTGGAGCGCCAGAACTTGATGTTGCCGGTATCGGTGTTGCCCACGTAAATCTCCAGGGCGCAGTACTCGGCAAAGTTGTCCACGTCCATCAGGCTGCACACGTAATCGTAATTGGCCTGCACGCTGAGGTCGTGGCTGCCGGCATACTCCACCAGGGCCTGGTAATCCTTGTAGGAATCCTTGTCGCCGGAGATGACCGCCTGCGTGGTGGAGCCATTGCCCACCAGCAGGTCCACGCTGTCCGCGCTCACGTTGTAGTGCTGGGCGATGAAATACTTGTTGACCTTCTCGCGCAGGTTATACACGCCCCAGTAGGTGCCGTTGATGTACACGGCCACCTGCACATAGGCCTGCGTGGGCAGCTGGGAGCCGCTCTCCTCCAGGAGGCCCTGGATGGTGTTCTCGCGGAGCTTGGTGAACTTCCAGTCCTGCGCGGCGCAGCGCAGCACCAGGGATTTATACGAGGTGGCGTCGCGGTTTTCAAAGAACGGGTAGTTGATGGAGCTGTCGCCATAGCCCGTGCGGGCCACCAGCGCAAAGCTCTTCTGCGCCTCATAGCGGCTGTACGCGCCGAAGATGCGGCACATCAGGTCGCCCTCATACAGCAGGCTGCCGTCCAGGCCGATGTAATCCACATGGGTGGGACGCTCCCACTCAAGGCCCATCGGGTCCGGATGGGTCACGTGCTGGGCATTGAAGTTGGCGTACTTCCAGTATTTGTTTCTGGCGCCGTCCGTGATGGTATAGGAGGCCCAGCTGTCCATGCCGCCGGAATTGTTCTGGTAATCCGCGCCGGCCACGTAGATGCCGCGCACGGAGCCGAAGAAGTAATCCGGGTCGGAGATCAGGCTGATGACCGGGAGCGTGGGCATATGGTCATCCGCGGTGGTGCCGCCGGTGTTGATGAGGTACGTGGCGCTGGCCACGTCGCTGTCAAAATAGCCGTTGCGCACCGTGACCGCGCGCAGCACGTTGCAGCCCGCGCCAAAGCTGATGGCGCCGGTGTACAGCGTGGAGGAGGACGACGGGATGCTGCCGTCGGTGGTGTAATACACCTGGGCGCCGTCCGGCACGGTAATCTCCACGGTCTGGTTCTCGGTATAGATGCCGGCCGCCAGGCTGAACTCCGGCGTTTCCGCGTAGCCGGGCACGCCGCCGGTGTTGGCCGTGCCGGGCGTGGCGGTGGCATAGTACATCATGGTGCCGGTGGCATCGCGGCCCACGGAGATGTCGTTATGGGCGGCGCCAATCTCCACCTTGTCGATGATTTCCGCATCGGGGTTAAAGAGATACACCGTGTCGCCCTCTTTGGAGATGCCAAAGTTGGTCTGCAGCGTCGCCGATGGGTCCTTCACGTTGTTGCCCGTGCACAGGACCACCAAATATTCTCCGGCCCCCAGGGTAACATCGGGAAAAACCCATTTTGCGGGGTTTTTCGGGTTTTTGGACAGCGCGTAGCCGGACAGGTTGATGGCCTGTCCGGTCGTGTTGTGGATTTCAATCCAGTCGGGATAGGAACCGTCCGCCTGCGCAAGGAAGGACTTGTTCCCGTTCATGAGCTCACTGATGACAACCTCACCCTTGCCATAGTTGAGCGTGGCCTGATAGGCGCTGATGCCGGCGGCGTTGTTGGCGTAGCCAGGCGTGGGGGAAGTGGTCTCCTCCCAGTAATCCTCCCCATAGACGGTGCGGATGTAGGAATGGTCCGACTCCGCACGGGAATATTCGTGGCTGTCAAGGATGTGGCCCTTGGGCGAGGAGAACACCACGGCCTCCTCATAGCTGCGCAGGCCGAACGGCACCTCGATGGTCGTGTTGGAGGTACCCTTGTTGCCCGTGCAGTAGATGAGCAGGTACCCGTAGGCCTCTATCTTGGTGCCCTCGGGGAACACATACTTGAGCGGCTGCGTGGTGGTATCGGAAATGCCGTAGCCGGAGATGTCCACCTCATAGCCGTTGGAATTATACAGCTCAATCCAGTCACTGTACGTGCCATCCGGCGCGCGCAGCGTGGAGGCATTGGACGGCATGAACTCATTGATGTACACGCCGATGTTCTCATCGCTGTCCGGCGCGGCGGTCATGCTGTTCAGGAACAGCGCCACGCCCTCCGCGGTGTTGGGATAGCCGGGGGACGGCTGCATCTCCTCAAAGGTGCCCTCCGTGTTGCGGCCATAGGACATGCCGGTGCCCACGGCCCGAAGCTCCGCGCTGTCGAGCACGGTGCCGGACACGTCCGTCAGCACCAGGGCATCATCGGTGGAGAGCTTGAACGAGGTATGCAGGCCACCTTCGCTGGCATCGCCGGAGCAGTAGACCACCAGGTACCCGCCGGCCGGGATGACCGTGCCATCCGGGAAGGCCCACTTGGCCGTATAGGTGCCGACAACCCCGCCGGAAATCACGGCATCATCGGTGAGCGCATAGTTGGAGATGTCCACATCCTCCGAGGAGGAATTGTACAGCTCCACCCAGTCGCTGTAATTGCCGTTATCATCTGGCACGGTGCCCTTGTTGCTGGCCATCACCTCATTGATGCGCACCGGGCTGACGGTGGCGGAAAGGCCCGCGAGCTTGGTGCCGAACACCAGGTACAGCACCACGGCCACAATCAGCACAATGCCCAGCACGAGGACCAGCATCTTCCGTTTGCGTTTCAAGCCTGCACACTCCTTACCATCCCGTGGGGGAAGCCCCCGCCGGGAACAAGGTTCCTATTTTGGCGCAGGAAACACTCCTGCGGCATAACCCTACGTATCATATCACATTGTGCCCGCGGTTTCAATGAAACAATTGTGAACATACGTGGGCGCATGGCCGCCGGCATGGGGCAGGGTTTTGCGGCCCCATTGCGGAAATGGCGCCCGCCAAGGGGCAGCGGCACCACCGCCAAGGGTACAGTCATCCTGCCATCTCCTGGCTCTGCGCGCACGCGAACAGCGGCTCCCCCGGGGGGGTGCCCGCTGCCTGGGGTTCACTGGGGTATCCGGCGCGTCACTTTGCCTCGTCGCCGATGGCCTCGGTGGCCTTGACGGTCACCTTCTTCTCGTAGCAGGAGAAAATCTCCTCCACGATGGGCCTGTCGGGCGCCTTGCTCAGCAGGCTCACCACCGGCACGATGACAAGGCCTGCCAGCATGCAGAAGGCACCCGCGTTGATGGGGCTCTGCAGGATGGCGGGGAAGCTCGAACGGAGGAAGATGTTGAGCACCATCACCACGGTGGAGAACGCGAAGTTCACGTAGCACGCGAGCTTGGTGGTGCGCTTCCAGTACAGGCCATACAGGAACGGGGCGAGGAACGCGCCCGCGAGCGCGCCCCAGCTGACGCCCATCAGCTGCGCGATGAAGGTGACGCCCGCCTTATACTGCACCAGCGCGATGACCACGGAGATGAGGATGAACACGGCGATGAGCACGCGCATGGTGAAGAGCTTCTGCTTTTCCGTCATGTCCTTCTTGAGGAAGGGGGCGATGAAATCGAGGGTCATGGTGGAGCTCGAGGTCAGCACCAGGCTTGAGAGCGTGCTCATGGACGCGGACAGCACCAGGATGACCACGATGCCGATGAGGATGGCCGGGAGCCCTGAGAGCATGGTGGGGATGATGGAGTCATAGCCGTTGGCCGCCACATCCACCACGTCGGAGAAGAGGCGCCCGAAGCCGCCCAGGAAGTAGCAGCCGCCCGCCACGATGCAGGCAAACAGGGTGGAGATGATCATGCCCTTGGAGACCGCCTGCTCGCTCTTGATGGCGTAGAACTTCTGCACCATCTGCGGCAGGCCCCACGTGCCAAGGCTGGTGAGGATGACGACACCCAGCAGGTTCAGGGGGTCCGGCCCGAAGAAGGAGTTGAACACGCCGGGCGTTAAGGAGACGCTCTCATCCGTCACCTGCGCGAGCCCGTCCAGCGCCGCCAGAAAGCCGCCCTTGGAACCCAGCACCGCCGCGATGATGGCGATGATGCCGAAGATCATGATGATGCCCTGGATGAAATCGTTGATGGCGGTTGCCATGTAGCCGCCCGCAATCACATAGATGCCCGTGAGGATGGCCATCACGATGACGCAGACGCTGTAATCGATGTTGAACGCCATGCCGAACAGGCGGGAAAGGCCGTTGTACAGCGACGCCGTGTACGGGATGAGGAAGATGAAAATGATGAACGTGGCCGCAATCTTGAGCGCGTTGGAGCCGAAGCGCTTTTCAAAGAACTGCGGCATGGTGGCGGACTGCAGGTGCTGCGTCATCACGCGGGTGCGGCGCCCCAGCACGGCCCAGGCGAGCAGCGAGCCCAGCAGCGCGTTGCCGATGCCGGCCCAGGTGGCAGCAATGCCGTATTTCCAGCCGAACTGGCCGGCATAGCCCACGAACACCACGGCAGAGAAATAGCTGGTGCCATAGGCAAACGCGGTCAGCCAGGGGCCGACGCTGCGGCCGCCCAGCACAAAGCCATCCACGTTGGTGGAGTGACGGCGGCAGTAGATGCCCACAAAGATCATCACGCCGAAGAAGACCACCAGCATCGCGATTTTCAAAAAGAGTTCCATGGTTTCCTCCCTTTCCTTCCCGTCCCGTGGAGTCCTGCCCCGCGGCCGGGGTTCCTTTTCCCTCCCGCGGGAAAGCCCGCGGGGAATATAAAAACGCCCTCCGTATCACACGGAGGGCGTCATGAACGCTGTACCACCTCTGTTTACCGTCCCCTTGCGGCGGACGGCCTTTGCGGGTATCCATCAATACCCTGCGCTGTGACGGGCGGACCCGGCGGCCCCTATGGCAATGCCACTCAGGGTGCTGCTCAAAAGGAGTAATTCGGCTTTCCCCGGCTGCCTGCCTTGCACCAACCGGCAGGTCTCTGTACCTGGCCCTGGGGGGCTTACTTGTGCCTTTCTCATCGCATTTTATATAATATACAATTTTCCGTAAGCAGAATATACCACATCCCCCGTCCCCGCGTCAAGGGGGATTTATGGGGTGGCAGGAATTGGGCGTCAAATCCGTAGAAAGCCCTGATTCACCCGGTTTGTTCCACTTTGGGAACAGATTTGCCTAATTTTACTGTTTTGTTCCCATTTGGGAATATTTTGTTGATCTGGACCGGATTTTGATTCACCGGCAATGGGAGTTCCCACAGGATGCCCAGGATCCGCGCATCAAAAAGCGCCCTCCGGAAAGGAGGGCGCTTTTTGCAGGGCATTGCCTCATGATTCCGTGTTCCCTGCGCTCATTCCGCGCGGTTTTCGGGGTCGTCCGCGCCGTCGGACGGGAAGGCCATCTGCTTGCCGGCCTCCTCGCGGTAGGAAACGGTGATCTGGTTGAACGGCACGTTAATGTCGTTCTGGTAGAAGATGTTGAGGATTTCGCGGTTCAGCTGCCTGCCGAGGCTCGGCACGTCCTTCTCCTGGCAGCCTGCGATGATGAGCAGGTTGACGGAGCTGGCCGCAAGCTCGCTGATGCCGAGGTACGTGGGGCCGTTGATGATCTTGGGCAGCTTATCCTTGAGCTTGGGCAGCTCGCGCGCCAGCACAGACTCCACAAACTCGATGTCCTGGCCGTACTCAATGCCGATGACGCACTTGGCCACGGAGGTCTCCTTGGTCATGTTGAGGACGCCGGAGATTTCGCTGTTGTTGAAAATTTTGATGTTGTTGGCCGCGTTCATCACCTTGGTGGTCCGAAGGCCGATGTCCAGCACCTGGCCGCGGTAATCGCCGATGGTGACGATGTCGCCCACGCGGAACTCGCCTTCAAACACGATGAAGATGCCGGCGAGGATGTCCTTGATGAGGCTCTGCGCGCCAAGGCCGATGACCAGCGAGAAGATGCCGGCACTGGTCAGCAGGGACGTCGTATCCATGCCCAGCATGTAGAGGCTGTAGAACAGGGCCGCAAACGCGCCGCCGTATTTGATGACGGACAGCAGCAGGTGGCCCACCGTCTCGCTCTTGGTGCCGAGCACCGCGGTGACAAGGCGCACCGGGACGCGGATGAGGGACACCACCACGATGGTGAACACCATCACGGCGCCGCAGGCAGAGAAGGCAAACACGTTGAGGCCGCGGTCCCACCCGCCATTGATGATGAACATGACGATGGAGTCACTGCCAAAGATGGTCTTTGCCCCGAGCAGCAGCAGCATGATGTACACAATCAGCAGGACGGCCACGCCCTCCAGCAGCACCATCAGCTTCTGCTCCGGCGATTTCGCGTTCCAGGGGATGCGCTTGTTATCCCAGCGGGAGGCCGCGCGCACGGTGGTGCCCACCTTGCCGGACGGGAGCAGCATGTTGAACACGCTGCCGCCCGCCGCGCCAAGCTCCTCCTCGGCAAGCTCGTCAAAGAGCTTCTCCTCCTCCTCGGTGCTCAGCATCGCGGTGGCGCCCAGCAGCACCACGAACAGGAACGCAATCAGCGCCGTATAGAGGGAGTTGGAAAGGCGTCCCTCGTAGATGGTGTCCGTGGGGATGGCCGTGGCAATGTAATAGCCGTTGCGGTAGCGATAGCTCATGAAGTAGTCGCTGCCGTTGGCAGTCTGGAAGCCATTGTAGCTGCCCGTGAACGCGCTGGCGGACACGCCGATTTCTGATGCCGTCTTGCCGATGCTGGTCTCGATGGGGCTGTAGAGCACCGTATGGTCCTCGGTGTCGTCAAACAGCACCAGGTACACCTCGGACATGTCAAAGCTGGAGAGGATGTAAGTGTAATCCGTGGTGGCAAGCATCCGGTTCACCACCGAGATGTCAAGGCCGATCTGCAGCAGGCCCGTGTGCTTCGTGATGGGGCTGCCGGACCAGCTGCGGCTTTCATCCGCCTGTTGGGTCTCATACTCCGCCCTGGTCACATACAGGGTGTCGCCGTCCGCATCGGTGGTGGTGTAGTAGTGGTAGGGCACGCCGATGTACTGGGAGGTGTCGCCGAGCTCATCCTCCTCGGCCTCCTGGATGTAGAAATCCATCTTGCCGTCCAGCACGTCGCGGAACTCGTAGGACTGGTCCCCCGGCGTGTTGGACAGGATGAAGAACCAGTTCTTGGTGTTGGTGGCAATGGTGCGGCCGTTTTCATCAAACAGGTACACGCTCAGCAGGCTGTTCTGCCGGCAGTATTCATCCAGGTCCTCCGAATACGGGATGGAGGCAAGGCGGTTGCCCTCGTCATCGGTCAGGTAATACTTCTGGCCGTTCTCATCATAGGCGGTGTGATAGCGCTTTTCGCCGATGTTCAGCGGGTCGGAGGATTCCTCCAGGAAGTAGGCGAGCAGCTCCGCCTTGGACTCATACTGGCTGTCGTAATAGGTCTCCACGGTGGAGCGGGTGCCGTCCGCATCGCTGATGCCGGCCTCCAGCTGGTCCAGCGCGTCGCTGGAATCGTGCAGGGCCTCGGCAAGGCCCAGCAGGGTCTGCGCATAGAAGGTGATGAGGAACACCGCAATCACGCCCACCAGCAGCAGCGGCGCCACCTTGTCGGCCACGGTTTTGTTGAAGAGCAGCTGGGATTTGCCAATGCGGAAGAGGTGCACCTTTTTGGATTCCTTCTTGCGCAGCACCAGGTCATCGCGCACAATGGCAGCGTAAGCAAGGCACAGGACGGCCACCAGCACAAACGCCGTGACGGACCAGAACAGCACATACTGGTTGTTCCCGTAGACGTCCGCGCTGTCCTTCACGGCGCAGATGACCGTGCTTGCGCCATAGGTTTTGGACACGCAGTAATAGGTCACGCCATTGATGACCTGCTGGCCTGCATACCCATCCTGCAGGGCCTCCTCGGTCATGCCGCAGGACAGGGCGTTCTTCCCGGCCAGGGATTCATCCCCCTCAAAGCAGAGGAAGGTGTTTTTGTGGTTCTCCGTATCCACGGCAAAGAGGAAGCCGCTGCCCGCGGACATGCTCTCCAGCACGTGCGAAACGTCGTTGAGGGTGGCCAGCTGCATCTCGAGCACGCCGTATTCGGTGCCCAGCACCAGGTAGCAGTCCATCCCCTTGTAGCGCACCGGGACGGAATAGAAATAGTAATGCCCGGCATCGTTCTTCTCCTGCACATGGCCGGGGGCATCGGACGAGCACGCGGTCAGGCCGGAAAGGTTTTCCTCGCTCAGCAGGTCCATGGAAACGAGGTTCTGGTAGAACAGCCCGGTCTCCGGGGCCATCATCAGCTTGCCCGCATGCGTCATGATGAACATGTAATCCACGCCGGCGCTCTCCATCAGGTCTTCCCAGGCAACAGCCGCTTCCTCACGGGACATCGCGCCAAGCTCATCCAGCATGCCGGCATCCAGCAGGCCGCTCAGGTCCAGCAGGGTGCTCTCGTTGCTTGAGTGGAACAGGCTGGTCAGCTCCGTGGCATCCTTGGCGTTGTTCTCCAGCACCATGATGGCGCCGGAAAGGGACTGCTCGCTCTCCGCCCGCTGCCGCTCCTCGGAGGCTGTGTTCTGGATGTGGCCCAGCAGCAGCGCCACGCCAACGGCCCCCGCGATGAGCAGGATGATGTTGAACAGGATTTTAAACAGGTAATAGCGGTTTTTCAGCATGGTCGGTGCTCCTTTTCCCGGCAGTGCGGTATCGGTACGGACGGCCGGCAGGGATGGATGCCCTCCCCCGGCAGCGCGTCCTGAAGAAATTGCTTACAGTTTCATACAGGATAAAGTATACTACATCCCCGCCAAGTTGGCACCATGCGCGTTGTTGAATAAACGGTAAATTATTTTTTCCGTGCAAAAGCCGCCCGTCCGTGCGATAATAGGACGCAGGAATTACTAATTTTCTGCTATGGCCCGCCATGGGCCGGGAGGCAACCTATGATAACCACCATCCTGTTTGACATGGGCAAGGTGCTCATCGACTGGAACCCCATCCGCCAGTGCCGCGACATCCTCCCCACGGAGGAGGACGCGCAGCTCGTGTGCGCCGCCTCCTGCGGTGGCCCGGACTGGGAAAAGCTGGATGCAGGCATCCTCACCGAGGAGGAGGGCATCCGCCTGTTTGCCTCCCGCCTGCCGGAGCGCCTGCACCCGTACCTTGATGAGGTGGTCAACCGCTGGTACCTGCACACGGGCCCCATCCCCGGCATGCCGGAGCTGGTCCGGGAGCTGAGCGGCCGCGGCTACCGCCTGTGCCTGCTGACCAACGCGCAGATCATCCACAGGCAGTACTGGCCCACCCTCACCATGTACGCGCCGTACTTTGGGGATGACATCATGCTCTCTGCGCAGTGGAAGCTGACAAAGCCAGACCCCGCGTTCTTTGAAAAAGCCATCAGTCTGCTCAGCTTCCGTCCGGAGGAGAGCCTGTTCATCGATGACCACCTGCCCAACGTGGAGGCGGCCCGTGCCTGCGGCATCCGTGCCATCCAGTACCCCGGCTCCGCCGAAGCCCTGCGCCCCCTGCTCCAGGAGGCCGGCGTGCTGTGAGGATGTGACCCCACGCCCACCCTGCCGCACACGCCCGAACCATACAAAAACAGCCATGCCGGCTAGGGCATGGCTGTTTTTTATGTGTCCGTTCCCCGTGTACGGGCACGCGCCTCAGAACTTCCAGAAATCATCCTGCGGGGTGCCGCCAAAGGAATCATCACCGGCGTCATCCGCGGGGTCCGTGCCGGGGCCAAAGGGGTTATCGGCATCCAAGCCGCCATACAGCGGGTTGCACCTGCTGAGGGTGCTGCCGAGCAGGGGATCCGGGCTGTCGAGGTCCGCCATGGGGCTTGCGCCAAAGCCGGTGAAGCCGTCATGGTTCAGGTCCGTATGCTCCCCGGTGAAGCCCATCATGCTGGAGCCGATGCCGTCCCCATGCGTGTCATAATGCTCATAGCCGCCAAACAGGGTCTGCACGGAGGAGCCGACGCTGTTGCCGTCCGCGTCATAATGGTTCACAGTCCCCGGGAAGAAGCCCGGGAGGGATTCGCCCGTCTTGTTGCCATCGGCATCATAGTGGCTGACCCCGCCAAAGAAATTCTCCCGGGAGGTGCCCACAAGCCTGCCGTCCTCGTCATAGTGCTTGGCCGTGCCCGGGATAAGCCCCGGTACCGTATGGATTTTTGACATGCCGTCCTTCCTTTCCCCGCGGTCGCTGCCGCGGTGCATCCCGTTCCCTGCCCGCCGGATGGCAGGCGATTTGTCCTTTGGCGCCGTATGCCCCGCACCTCCATTATCGTGCGGGAATGCCCGGCCTGTCAACCTTCTGCCCGCGCCTTAATCAGGCACCGGCTGCTCCCGCTGCGTCTTGCGCAAGCATGGCCCGGAGCTCCCCGTGGGTGAGGACGTGCCGCGCGAGCAGGCCCTCCACGATTTTTTCCATCAGGGCCCGGTTTTCGCGGATGAGCCCCTCCGCCACACCGTCGAGCCGCTGCAGGATCTCCGCCGTCTTGGCAATGCCGAGGTCATTGATCTTGCTCATGAACATGTCATTCTGACGCGCATGGTTGAGGTACTCATAGCCATAGGCCGCCTCGTTGTGGACAAGGCCGTACAGGATCTGCCGGGCCTGTTCCATATCCCCCTCCGCCCCGGCCATGTAATGGCCAAGCATCACCCGCTCCGCCACGTGGCCCGCAAGCAGCGTGATGACCATGTTTTCCACCTCCGGGAGGGACGGGTTCGTCCTTCTGCCGTTCATCATGCGCACGTGCCCGCTGGTATTTCCCTGCGCCATGATGGAGGCGCCATAGACGGTTTCCGGCGCCAGCAGCAGCCCCGTCAGGGCATGGCCCGCCTCGTGCACGGCCAGGGGGTACAGCTCCTCCCGCGTCAGGTCCATCCGCTCTTCCGGGGTCCCGAAATCGAGGCGGTTGATGGCGCGACGCATCTCCTCCTCGCGGATGACATGCGGCTCCCCGCCCATGGCGAGGATGCCCGCCTCATTGGCGAGGCACTCCAGCTTCGCGCCCGTATAGCCGTTGGTGATCTGCGCGATGTAGCCAAGGTCCACCTCGCGCGGGAGGCGGATGTCCGCAAGGTACCCCTCCAGGATGGCGCGGCGCGTCTCCTCGTCCGGGGCCTTGATCTCCAGCACCCTGTCAAAGCGGCCGGGGCGCAGGAGGGCGCTCGAGAAGTTCTCCGTCTGGTTACAGGTTGCCACCACCAGGATTTCATCCTCATCCTGCAGGGAGTCAAGCAGCTGCAGCAGCGTCTTATGCACGTTCTCGTTGTTTTCCATGAAGAAGTCGTTGCTGGTGCCCGCAATCTTGTCAAGCTCATCCAGCAGCAGCACGCACGGGGTCGTTTCCTTTGCCTCGTGGAAGACATTCTCCACGGCATCCACGGCCTCCGGGCCGCAGCAGGCCGCCGCGCGCAGCTCCACGAGCGCAATGCCGTCCCCCGCAAGGGACTTGGCCATCATGGTCTTGCCGACGCCGGGCTCCCCGTACAGCATCAGCCCGCGCGGGATGCGGATGCCCAGCGCGCGGTATTCCGCCGCATGCCGCAGCATGGCGTGCAGGCCCGCAAGCTCCTTCTTTTCCTTTTCATAACCGATGAGTTTTCCCATATGGCATCATCCTTTCCGGTATGGCATTTCTTTTTGATACGCCCATCATACCATGCAGGGGGATGGAACGTTTGAAAATATCCTGTGAACTTCTCCCTTGCGTGGGGAAACGCACGCTTGCTATAATGGATTTATCCACAAAAGGAGGTTTTTTGTAGATGAAAGACGTTGTCGTCGTCACCGGTGGCGGTTCCGGGATGGGTCTCGAGGCTGCCAAATTCATGTCCAAGGAAAAGATCATCGTGCTGGCCGGCAGGACCGTTTCCAAGCTGGAAAACGCCATTGCGGAGCTCAAGGCCCTTGGCTTTGAGGCCTATGCGCACGCCTGCGATACCTCCAAGCGCGATTCCGTCATCTCGCTCGCCGAGTATGCGGCCTCCCTTGGCAACATCAAAAACGTGATCCACGCGGCCGGCGTTTCCCCCGCCATGACCAATGACGCGGAACAGCTCTTCCGCATCAACGCGATGGGCACCGTGTACATGAACCAGGAGTTTTCCAAGCGCATGAAGCCCGGCAGTGTCATTGTGGACATTGCCTCCAACTCCGCCTACATGCTGCCCGGGTTCATGATCCCCAAAAAGCTGTATCCCCTCGCCAATCAGGATGAGGAGCTGTTCGTCAAAAAGATGATGGGCAAGTGCAAGCTGGCCAAGGAGGGCTATGCCCGCGCCGGCATGGCCTATGCCTTCAGCAAGAACTTCGTGTGCTGGTATGCCCAGCGCTGCGCCTATGATTACGGCGTCTCCAAGGGCATCCGCGTGGCCTCCCTCTCCCCGGGCCTGATTGCCACCGGCATGGGCAACCTCGAGAAGGAGAACGGCGGCAGCATCATCCCCTTCACCGCGGAGGAGCGCATGGGCAAGCCCGAGGAGCTCGGCTTCGCCATTGCCATGCTGGCCGATGAGCGCAACGGCTACCTCGCCGGCGTGGACATCCTGTGCGACGGCGGCGGCATCTATGGCCAGAAGGAATTCAAAAAGAAGAAATAAGCCCCGGGGCCAGATGGCCTCAGGCTGACATCCCCCTTTGCAGGGCGGCGGGCATTTTGCCCGCCGCCTTTTTGCCGCCCGCGGATGGATGCCGGCCCCTGGATGCCCTCAGGTGCGCTGCGGCAATGGGGCCATGCATGGCGCATGCCGCCGGCCGGTACGCGCCCCCGGCGCCCGGACTGCAAAATTTACCAACTGTTCACCTGTACAGCCTTGCGTTTCCGGCGGCCCGCGCCTATCATTTTGGTATCGCCTGAAATGGCTGAAAAAGGAGAATGACCATGCTTTTTTCCTATTATAAGAGGGCGCTCTGCCCTGTTGCCATTCTTGCCGCCCTCGTCCTTGTAATGACGGGCTGCCAGGGCAAATCCGCCACCGGTGCGGAAGCCACCGCCGCCCCCGTGGAAACGGCCGAAGCCGCCGTGGAGGAGACCGCCGAACCCGCGGAGGTGACCTTTGCCACCCCCTCCATCGAGCAGGATTTTGCGGAGCCCGCCACGGAGGAAACCACCGCGGAGCCCCTCTTTGAGGACCTGACGGAAACGCTCGGCCTCACCGGCGACAGCATGTCGTTTGCCTATGACCTCAACGGGGACGGCAGCGCGGAGGCCGTCACCATCGAGGCTGACGAGGCGGCCTACACCACCACGGTGACCATCGGCGGCACGCTGGCGGAGGACGGTGCCTTTGATTCCATGACCGTGCTCGACAGCTACTATGCCTACGCAAAGGTCTACGCCGGCGATGCGGACATCACCGACGGCGCCATCGAGCTGTATCTCACTGGGGACATCGCCTCCGGCGATTACATGACTGCCGTGTTCCGCGTCAGCGGGGGTGGCATCGTGCTGGAGACGGAGGTGGATGGAGAGGTGTGCGGCGTGGACAGCCACGGCCATGTCATCCTCAGCGAGGTGGTGGATGTGTTCGGCACCCACTACGGCACCTGCGAGTACCGCCTGGAGGCCAGTGACGCAGGCATCACCCTGACGCGCGACAGCGTGTATACCCTCTCCGCCCCCGATGCGGAGTGGGACATGCTG
>R21__coassemble_1004_pt1 | contig 20528 bp, 15 predicted proteins | sample R21__metabat2_low_PE_066 | metagenome-assembled genome bin R21 | reverse complement strand
TTACCAATGACGCGCTCTACCAACTGAGCTACACCAGCATAATGGGCTCGCAACAGAACCCATTATAAGCTATTTTCCGAAAAAAGCAAGGGTTTTTTCAAAATATTTTTAAGATTCCGCACGGATCACGCTCTCCACGTTGCACACGCAGGGAAGCTCGCGGATTTCACGCAGGGCCGCCTGGATGTCAAACTCCCTGGCGGTGTGGGTCATGAAGGTGATTTCAGAGGTATTATCCTGCGTTTCGCCGTCATACTGGAGCACGTCCTTCATGGAAACGCCATGCCTTGCAAAGGCATCGGCCACCGTGGCCAGCGTGCCAGGCTTATCCTCCACGGCAAGGCGGATGCAGTAGATGGAAGAGAAGTTCTGCAGCAGCTCCACATCCTCTCCCATGGTCTCCTCCAGCGGGAAGGTCACATGGCGGTGCTCATCCCCGTCGTGGAAGGCGCAGACAATGTCGCTCACCACGGCAGAGGCAGTGGGCATGCAGCCGGCACCGCGGCCATAGAGCATGATGTTGTCCACGGCATGGCCATGCAGGAACACGGCATTGAACACGCCGCTGACCTTGGCCAGCATATGGTCCTTGGGCAGCATGGTGGGATGGACACGCACCTCCACCTCATTGCCACGCTTCTTGCCGATGGCAAGGAGCTTAATCTCATAACCCAGGCGCTTTGCGGTTTCAAAATCCTTGCCGGTCAGCTTGGTGATGCCCTCGCGGTACACGGTGCTGATGGGCATATGGGTATGGAAACACAGGGAAGAAAGGATGGAGAGCTTATACATGGCATCATAGCCCTCCACGTCCGCAGCGGGATTGGCCTCCGCATAGCCAAGGCGCTGGGCATCCTTCAGGACCTCGTCAAAGTCGGACCCTTCCTCGCTCATCTTGGTGAGGATATAGTTGGTCGTGCCATTGATGATGCCCATGACACAGTCAATGTTGTTGGCCTGCATGGAATCATTGATGGTGCGGATGATCGGGATGCCGCCGCCCACGGTCGCCTCCATGTAAAGGCCTGCGCCGCTCTCGCGGGCCGCATGCTCAAACTCGTGCCAGTGCTTGGAAACGACTTCCTTGTTGGAGGTGACAACGCTCTTGCCGGCCTGCAGGGATTTGAGGATGAAGGTCCTTGCGGGCTCCACACCGCCCATGCACTCCACCACCACGGTCACCTCAGGGTCGGCCGCGATGTCCGCGAAATTGGTGGTAAACACCTCGCGGGGTGCCATATGGAGGTTCGGCTCATGTTCAAAGTCACGCACCAGGATCCGGTTCACGTGGATGTCCAGCTCCTCGTTGCGGAGGATGTCATCGTGGTTCTCTGTCACGATGCGGTAAACGCCGGAACCGACCGTGCCAAACCCAAGGATTGCGATCTTGCAGTCTTTCATACTATGTGCTCCTTAATTTCCAATCTGCGCAGCAGCGCAGTCCATAACAAAAAATATTATACTATATACAAACGGTTTAGGCAAATACAAATCTCCATTTGACAAAAGAAAAAGGAACCGCTCAAAAAAGCAGTTCCTCTTTGCTGGCAGGGGCAGAAGGACTCGAACCCTCAAGAACGGTTTTGGAGACCGCTATGTTACCATTACATCATGCCCCTTTGCGGCAACAAATGGATTATACCGCAAGAAAACAGTCTTGTCAAACAAATTGTCGGATATATTCCCAAAGATTGGTAAACAGCATCCGCGTCAGCTCCTCGTCCTTAAAGCCCGCGTTCCGCAGGGCTTCCGCCAGGGCCTGCAGGTCACCGCTGTCCCGCAGGTCGCGCGGATACACCGGCATGCCGTCAAAATCGGAGCCGATGGCACAGCATCCGATGCCCCCCACGTCCGCGAGATGCCTGACCTGTGCCACGATGTCCGCAATACAGGCCTCGTGGTATTTGGTCAGCTGCTTATTGTAAAAGTTGATGCCAATGGTACCGCCACGGGAGGCAATGCGCCGGATGAGGGCATCCGGCAGGGAACGCGGCGAGTCGAACACCGCCCTGCAGTTGGTGTGGGAAGCAAAGACAGGCATCTCCGTCATGTCCAGTGCCTCCTCAATGGCACGGTCACTGAGGTGTGCCACATCCAGCGCCATGCCGATGCGTTCCATCTCCCGTACCACGTCCCGTCCAAGGGAAGTCAGGCCTTTGTTGCCACGGGCCAGCGCCGCCCCCGCAAGTTCGTTATTCTCGTTCCAGGTCAGCGTGGCGGCCGCCACGCCCATGCGCTTATACTGCCTGAGCAGGGCAAGGCTCCCCTCAATGGATTCCGCCCCCTCAATGGTCAGTACCGTACGGATTTTCCCGTCCCCCGCACAGGATGGCGCATCCCCGCCCTGTAGGGGAATCAGTGTATCATTGTCCTCCAGCATGCGCCCATAGGCATCCAGCATGGTCAGGAACTGCTGACAGCAGGGCATCCGCATGGAAGTATCCGTCCAGGCCGCAAAAAACTGCAGCGCTACGCCGCCCTTTTTCAGCCCGTCCAGGGTCATGTTCTGGTATCTTGCCCGGTTGCCGGACAGGGAATATCCCTGAAAGGCCATCCCGTACAGAAAGTCACAGTGTCCGTCCGCAAAGGGAATCATGCAAAAATCCTCCATGAAAAAGGCGCACGGTACCGTGCGCCCCTTCTGTTAACAGCTGATTATTTGGCAAGTTCAACGGTCCTGGTCTCGCGGATGACGTTGACCTTGATCTGGCCCGGATACTCAAGCTCCGTCTCGATGCGCTTGGCAATGTCCTTGGCCAGGATGGCAGTCTGCGCATCGGATACCTTGTCGGGCTTCACGATGATGCGCACCTCACGGCCAGCCTGGATGGCATAGGAGCTCTCCACGCCGTCAAATGCGTTGGCAATCTCCTCCAGCTTTTCAAGGCGGCGGATGTAGTTCTCCAGCGTCTCGCGGCGGGCACCGGGCCTTGCGGCGCTGATGGCATCCGCGGCCTGGACGAGGACGGCCTCGATGGTGGTGGGCTCCACGTCGTTGTGATGGGCCATGATGGCATGCACAATCTGGTTGTTCTCACGGTATTTCTTGGCAAGGTCCGCGCCCAGCTGGGCATGCGTGCCCTCCACCTCATGATCGATGGATTTGCCGATGTCGTGCAGCAGGCCCGCGCGCTTTGCAAGCTGGACGTTGGCACCGATTTCGGCAGCCATGATGCCCGCAAGGTGCGCCACCTCAATGGAGTGGTTCAGCACGTTCTGGCCATAGCTGGTCCTGTAGCGCATGCGGCCAAGGTAGCGGACAAGCTCGTGATGCAGGCCATGGACACCGGTGGCAAGCACGGCCTGTTCGCCGGCTTCCCGGATCTGGTTCTCCACCTCTTTTTTGGCCTTCTCTACGGATTCCTCAATCTTGGCAGGATGGATGCGGCCGTCAAGGATGAGTTTCTCAAGGGCAATCCTGGCCACCTCACGGCGGACCGGATCGAAGCTGGAAAGGATGACCGCTTCCGGCGTGTCATCAATGATGAGGTCAACACCGGTTGCCGTCTCAAGGGCGCGGATGTTGCGGCCCTCACGGCCAATGATGCGGCCCTTCATCTCATCGTTTGGCAGTGCGACGGCGCTGACCGTGGCCTCTGCCACCTGGTCCGCCGCGCAGCGCTGGATGGCCAGCGTCACAATGTTGCGGGCCCGCTTGTCGGCCTCTTCCTTGGCCTTGGCCTCAATGTCGCGCACCATGATGGCGGCATCGTGCCTGGCCTCTTCCTCCACGCTGTTGATGAGGATCTGCTTGGCATCCTCGCTGGACATGCCGGAGATGCGTTCGAGCTCCTCCGTCTGCTTCTGGCGGAGCACCTCCACATCGGCCTCTGCCTGTTCCACGGCGGCCTCACGCTCGCCCACGGCCTTTTCGCGCTTCTCCACGCCCTCCAGCTTTTTGTCGAGGGATTCCTCGCGCTGGAACACGCGGCGCTCGTTGCGCTGGATTTCAGCGCGGCGTTCACGGTTTTCCTTCTCCGCCTCGTTGCGGACCTTGTAAGCCTCTTCCTTGGCCTCCAGCACCATTTCCTTGCGGATTTCAGCCGCCTTGGCCTGGGCCTCATCATACAGCTGTTTGACGGTCTCTTCCGCCTTACCGATCTTGGCCTCGGCGATATGCTTGCGGTAGAGATAACCCGCAAACCCGCCGATGGCAAGGGCACCCACCCCCACGAGGGTTGCAATAAGCCACGTCTGCATTTCTTTCTCCGATCTATAGTCAATGATAAAAAATAATAGCCGTACAGGCATACCTGCACGGCATTGAATCATTGAACAAACGTTGACAAATGTATCTAAGTTGTGCGCTCAAAGAGGCACGGGAAGTAACATCTCAATATCTATCAAATGAAAGCAAACTGCAAAATGCAGGCTGAACCTTTACAATAGTATATTTTAATGCACATCCCGCCCGCCGTCAAGCGTCAGAACAGGGAAATTTGGTTGGACTTTGGCATGCCGGCAAAGCATCCGCAGGATTCCATCGCCCCGATGACACCGCTGCCGACCTTGGTGCGGGACTGGAAATCCTCCACGGAGAGGAAACGCTCCGTGCCCCGCAGTTCCGCCATGGCATCGGCCGCGTTAGCGCCAATGCCGGGGATGGCATTGAACGGCGGGCGGATGCCCTCCGGCTCAATCAGGAACCTCGTCCCGCTGGACTTATAGATGTCGATGGGCAGCAGGCTGATGCCGCGCAGGTTCATCTCATACACCAGCTCCAGGATGATCACGACCTCGCCCAGGCGCTTCTTTTCCGCGGATTCCGCGTTCTGTGCCTGTTTCTTGAGGTCCAGGATGTTCTTTTTCACCCGTTCCGCGCCGCCCTGGGCCAGCGTGATGTCAAAGGCATCCGCGCGGACGGTGAAATATACCGCATAGAAGGCCTCAGGCCGGTGCACCTTGAACCAGGCAATGCGGAAACTCATCATGGTATAGGCCACGGCATGGCCGCGCGGGAACATGTATTTAATCTTGTGGCAGGAATCAATGAACCACTCCGGGATGCCGCCGTCCACCATGGTCTTTTCCCACTCCTCCGTGATGCCGCGTCCCTTACGCACGCTCTCCATCACCTTAAAGGAGAATTTCGGCTGCATGCCGTGGGCAATCAGGTAGTTCATGATGTCGTCACGGGTGCAGAGCACCTCGTTGAGCTTGGCGATGCCCTTCATGACCAGCGGCTCCGCGTTGTTCAGCCACACGTCCGTGCCGTGGGTCAGGCCGGCAATGCGGACAAACTCCTCCATGGTCCTGGGCTTCGTCTCCTCCAGCACCTGGCGGACAAAGCCCGTGCCGAACTCCGGCACGCCAAGGGAGCCGACATTGCAGTCGATGCCCTTCAGGTCCACGCCCAGCGGCTCCGGCGAGAGGAAGATGCCCCTGGTATCCGGGTCATCCAGCGGGACGGAGCGCGGGTCGATGCCCGTGATGTCCTCCAGCATGCGCAGCGCCGTCGGGTCATCATGGCCAAGGATGTCCAGCTTCACAAGGCGCTCGTCCATGGAGTGGAAGTCGAAGTGCGTGGTAACGATGCCGGATTCCTTTTTATCCGCCGGGTAGGCAATCGGCGTGAAGTCGAGGATGTCATCCTCCTTGGGCACGATGACGATGCCGCCGGGATGCTGGCCGGTCGTCACCTTGATATCCATGCAGCCCTTGGCCAGACGCTCCATCTCCGCGCGGCGGAGGGTAACGCCCGTTTTTTCCATATAGCTGTAGACCACTTCGTACGCCTTTTTCTCCGCAAGGCCGGCCGTTGTGCCCGCCTTGAACGCGTGCCCCACGCCGAACATCTCCTCCACGTACTTGTGCGCCCGTGGCTGATATTCACCGGAGAAGTTCAGGTCGATATCAGGCGTCTTGTCGCCCTCAAAGCCAAGGAATACCTCAAAGGGGATGGTAAAGCCGTTTTTCTTGTACTTGGTCCCGCAGACCGGGCAGTCCTTGTCCGGCAGGTCCACGCCGCAGGAATAGACGGAGGTGTCCACGTCAAAGTCACTGTGCCTGCAGTTGGGGCAGACATAATGCGGCGGCAGTGCGTTCACCTCCGTGATGCCCGCCATGGTGGCCACCAGGGAGGAGCCGACGCTGCCACGCGAACCGACCAGGTAGCCGTCGGAGTTGGATTTATGCACGAGGCGCTGTGCCATCAGGTACAGCGAGGCAAAGCCGTTGCCGATGATGGATTTCAGCTCCTTTTTGAGCCTTGCCTCCACCTGCTCCGGCAGCGGGTCGCCATAGATTTCGTGGGCGCGGGCCCAGGCCATGCTCTCAAGCTCGCCGCTGGCATCCGGGATGTTCGGCGTGTGCGTGTCATCCGGGTATACCTTCAGCACGTCACAGCTGTCCGCAATGGCATTGGGCACGTCAATCACGACCCGGTGGGCCGTCTCCTCCCCGAGATAGGCAAAATCCTTCAGCATCTCATCGGTGGGCTTGAAATACAGCGGTGCCTGCTCGGCGGCGTCATCAAAGCCCATCTTCATCATGATCAGCTTGCGGTATTCCGCCTGATAAGGCTCAAGGAAATGCACGTCCCCCGTGGCCGCCACGGGCTTGCCGAGCCGGTCGCCCAGCGCCACGATGCGGCGGTTCAGTTCCTCAAGGTCCTCATCGGACTGCACAATTCCCTCCCGCACCATGAATTCGTTGTTGCCAAGGGGCTGAATCTCGAGGAAATCATAAAAACCTGCCAGCTTTTCCACGCGGGCATTCAGGGCATCCAGTTCCGTCCTGTCCTTCTCCCCTGCCGCTTCCCCGAGGGAAGCGATTTCCTTCTCCTTAAGATAGGCCCTGAGCATGGCCTGGAACAGTTCCCCCTGCTCGCAGGCAGAGCCAACGATGATGTCCCTGCGGTAGATGGAAAGAAGGCTCCGCGGGATGGTCGGCTTCGTGTGGAAATAATCGAGGTGCGCGTAGCTGACGATGCGGTACAGGTTCTTCATGCCGTCCTGTGTTTTGGCAAGCAGGATGATATGGTTGGTCTTCTGGCGTCCCTTTTTCTTCTGCAGGTCCTCCGGGGTCATCCGGCGGACGGGGATCTGGTCCGCGCCCTGGGCACGAATGTCCTCAATCTGGTGCAGGAACACCATGGCCGTGGCCTCCGCGTCATCCACGGCGCGGTGATGGTTCTCAAGGCTCACGTGATAATGCTCACACACGGTATCCAGCTTATGGTTCTTCAGGTCGTGCGTGAGATAGCGGGAGAGCATCAGCGTATCCGCATACGGCTCGTCAAACACGATGCCATGCCGCCCGCCATGCGTATAGATGAAGCTCATGTCAAAGGAGGAATTGTGCCCCACAAGGCAGGCACCGTCCACAAAGGCCTTGAACCTCGTCAGGACCTCCTCCGTTGTGGGGGCGCCCTCAATCATGTCATTGGTGATGCTGGTCAGGGCCGTGATGTTGGAGGGAATCAGCTCCCCGTCATTGACAAAGGTCTGAAAACGGTCCACCACCCTGCCGTCACTGATTTTCACGGCACCCAGCTCAATGATTTCACAGGTATCCGGCTTCAGTCCCGTGGTCTCAAGGTCAAATACCACATAGGTGGCGGAGACGGGCACAAGGTCACAGTCCGGCACAAGGTATCCTTCCACGCCGTAGATGGCCTTGACACCGGTCTTTTTGGATGCCTTGGCCGCCTCCGGGAAGGCATGCACGACGCCATGGTCCGTAATGGCAAGGGCTTTATGTCCCCAGCGCTTTGCCGTCTTAAAGGCCTCCGTCAGGTTGGTCAGGCCATCCATGGAGGACATCCTGGAGTGCAGGTGCAGCTCCACGCGCTTCTCCTCTGCCGCATCCTCCCTCAGCACGGCCGGGGCAGAATTGATGTCGTTGACATAAATCTGCAGCTCCTTGGCATACTGCGGCAGGCGGCAGGAGCCACGGATGATGAGCCTTTCGCTGCTGCCCACAAAGGGGGACAGCGCTTCCATCAGCTTCGCGGATTTCTTCTGGTCATAGAAGGTACAGATGCAGTAAATGCTGTCCGAGTAATCCGTCAGGTTCAGCTGGACGCGGTACGTGGTGCTGCCGTCCCTGTTCTTTTTAAAGCCCTCACGCTCCTCCAGGGAGAGGAGGCATCCCTCCACGATGACCGGGCTGTCACTCTCGTGAAGGTCTGCCATACGGGTCCGCTGTGCAGACGTGATGGCATGGCCATGGATGACATTGCCCTTATCCTCCTTGTGCGGTTCCGCCGGCTGGAAGGGTACGATGGTGGCAGGATCCGGGGCATTTTTCAGTTCCAGCTCCAGCTCTATGCCGACGCCGGGCAGGGCCTCCCGGATGGCTTCCAGCAGGTTATCGCGCACCTCACGGCCTGGGTCATTCTCAAACGCGATTTTCAGCACAAGGCGCTTGGATTTCTTCTGCAGGCGGGCATCACGGAATACGGCCGTGTTGCCGGTCGTCCGCTCCAGGATGCTTGTGATGCTTTCACATGCCATGGTTTTCTTCCGTTCCTTCCCGCAAACTCATGCTTATACCGGCTGAAGGCGTTCCGTGGCGCGCTTCACCAGTGCTTCCACCATTTCATCGGCCGTGCCGGACGCCACACGGACACCCTTTTCAAACAGCACGCCGTTCCCGTTGCCAAAGGCGATGCCCATGTCCGCATCGGACGCCTCGCCCGGGCCGTTCACGGCACAGCCCATCACGGCCACGCGGAGATACCCCCGGTTGTGTGGCAGTGCGGCATTGACCACATCCACATAATGCATCAGGTCCACGCGGGTCCTGCCGCAGGTCGGGCAGGAAATGATTTCCACGTCATCCTGCCTGAGGCGCAGCGCGCGCAGGATTTCAAGTCCCGTCTCCACCTCGCGTACGGGATCATCCGTCAGGGAGATGCGCAGCGTGTCGCCGATGCCGTCCAGCAGCAGTGCGCCGATGCCGGCGGCGGATTTGATGATGCCGCGGTTCACGGTCCCCGTTTCCGTAATGCCAAGGTGCAGGGGATAATCCACCAGTTTCGAGAGCATCCGGTACGCCTCCACCGTGGTAGCCACCGTGGAGGATTTCATGGAGATGACAATGTCATCAAAGCCCTCCTCCTCCAGGATTTTCACGTGGCCCATGGCGCTCTTCACCATGGCCTCGGCACTGTCCGGGCCATACTGGGCCTTGAGATCCTTCTCGAGGGACCCCGCATTCACGCCAATCCGGATGGGGGTATGGTGGGCCTTTGCGCAGTCCACCACGCGGGCCACGTTCTCCCGTGCGCCGATGTTACCGGGGTTGATGCGGAGCTTGTCCACGCCGTTTTCCATGGCAGCGATGGCCAGGCGGTAATCAAAATGGATGTCCGCCACCACGGGGATGTGTATGGCATCCCGGATGGGCCGGATGGCAGCCGCGCAGGCCTCGTTATAGACGGAGCAGCGTACAATGTCACAGCCCGCCTTCTCCAGCCTGAGGATCTGGGCAATGGTGGCCGCGGCATCCGCGGTATCAGTATTCGTCATGGACTGGACGGAAATGGGCGCATGCCCGCCCACGGGCACACTGCCCACATGGACCAGCCTTGTTTCTTTTCTCATGTCGTCAGCCTCCAATCAGGCTGCCCACGTCGTGCACGGTAAAGAAAACCATCAGAAGGAGCAGCAGGATGATTCCCACAAAATGGATGACGCCCTCCACCTTCCTGGGCACGGGGCGGCGGAAAATCCACTCAATCAGGATAAAGACAAGCCTTCCCCCATCAAGGGCCGGCAGCGGCAGCAGGTTCATGATGGCAAGGCTGATGTTGATGATGATGGCAAGCCGAAGCACCGTTTCCACGCCATAGCGGACGGCCGTGCTGATATAGGCAATGGTACCGACCGGTCCGCTGAAATCATCCATGGACACGTTGCCATGGAACGCGGAGGCGAAAAAGCTGATATACTCGCTGAAGATATCCCCGACGTACCGGAAGGCCTCCTTCACGGAACGGAAAAAGCCATACTGCACTCGCGCATAGGAAAGCGTCACGCCAATGCGGTTACAGCCCGCCTCCTCATCATACATCCGGCCAATGGTAAGGGGCAGTTCTTCCCCGTCCCGCTCCACCACGATGACGGTGCCGTCTGGCGAAGCTGCCTTTACGGCAGTCACGGCCCCGTCCACAGTGGAGACGCGCGTCCCGTCCACGCTGATGAGGATGTCCCCCGCCTGCATGCCGGCCTCCGCCGCAGGGCCCTCCGAAACCTCCAGGATGGCAGGCGCGTAATCGCCACAGGCCATCAGGGTTGCCATGGAGAGCACCAGCGCAAGCAGCACGTTCATGAAGGGGCCGGCAAAGATGACAAGAAATCTCTTCCACGCGGGCTGCGCGTTAAAGCAGACGCCTTCCTTCTGCCCGTCCGCCTCCTCATCCTCGCCCAGGAACATGCAGGACCCGCCAATCGGCAGGGCCCTCAGGCTGTACGAAATGCCCTTGACCTTTTTCCTGACGAGGCATGGGCCCATGCCCACGGAAAATTCCACAATGGAAAAGCCCAGCCACCGCCCCACAAGGTAGTGGCCAAGCTCATGGATTGTCACAATCAGGCTGAGCAGCAGCAATGCCGCCAGAATGGATAAAAACGTGCTCATGAATAGGGTGTTACGGATTCCTCCATTGCCGGGCTCCCCGGCAGTGTGTCATGGTTCAGTGCCCGAGGTGCTTGTGAAAATAATGGGCCGCCCTGGTGCGGGCCTCACCGGCAGCCGCCGTGATGTCCGCCACGTCATTGATGGGCCTTGCCTCCATCTTGTTCATGCAGTAGTCCACAATGTCAGCGATGTCCGTAAAGGTAATCTGCTCACGCAGGAACAGTTCCACCGCCGCCTCGTTGGCCGCATGATACACCACGGGCATGGTGCCGCCCTCATACCAGGCATAATAGGCAAGGCGGATGCCGGCGTATTTAGAACGGTCCGCCAGATGGAAGGTCAGGTCCGGTGCCGTGGCAAGGTTCAGGCGTCTCGCAGGGGACGCGACCCTGTCCGGGAACGTCATGGCATACTGGATGGGCAGCCGCATGTCCGGGCAGGAAAGGTTGGCCATGATGGTCCCGTCCTTAAACTCCACCATGGAATGCACGATGGACTGCGGATGGATCAGCACGTCAATCCTGTCCACGGGCATGTGGAAGAGGTAGCTTGCCTCCATCACCTCGAGCCCCTTGTTGAACAGGGTGGCGGAATCGATGGTAATCTTGGTGCCCATGCTCCAGGTCGGATGCTGCAGGGCATCCTTCACCGTCACATGCTTCAGGTCCTCCCGCTCCAGCTGCCAGAAGGGGCCGCCGGAGGCGGTGAGCCAGAGCTTTTCCACTTCCTCATACCTGCCACCGGAAAGACACTGGAAAATGGCGGACTGTTCGCTGTCAACCGGCAGGATTTCGCCGCTGGAATCCTCCAGCATGGCATCCACCAGGTCGTGTCCGCACACGATGCTTTCCTTGTTGGCAAGGGCCACGCGCTTGCCGGCCTTCAGCGAGGCCAGCAGGGGCGCAAGGGCATCCATGCCGCTGATGCCGTTTACCACGATGTCCGCTTCCGGCATGGCGGCAAGGAGCGTGGCAGCGTTCTCCCCGCAGAGGAGTTCCGTCCCCTCGGGAAAATCAGAGGCATCCAGCTGCTCCGCGCAGGCGACGACCAGGGGGTGCCAGATGGTGGCCTGCTTAATCAGCATCTCCACGTTATGGTTGGCGGCAATGCCAAAAAGCCGGAACCTGTCAGAGCCATAACGGATGACGTCCAGGGCCTGTTTTCCAATGGAACCGGTGCTGCCGAGCACCGTTACAAGTTTTTTTGACATATCTTTCTCCGATCCGCCGGATGGTTCACCGTCCGCCCGGCAGGCAGTCTATCAAACCGTGGGTTGTGCTTACAGCCCGCCAAACCTGCGGGAGCGCCCGGAAAAGCGCTTAAGCAGCTCCACGTATTCTTCGTCCGTAAAATCCGGCCAGTAGCTGTCCGTGAACATCAGTTCCGCATAGGCCGCCTGCCATAGCAGGAAATTGGAAAGCCGCTGCTCCCCGCCCGTCCTGATGAGCAGGTCCACGGGTGGCAGGCCGTCCGTATAAAGCAGTGTCTCAAAGGAGGCGGCATCCCAGTCCATCCTTCCGGATGCCGCGGCGCGGTTCACCGCGCGCAGGATTTCCGCATGGCTGCCATAGTTCATGGCAATGTTCAGCCGGAGTCCATCGTTTGAGGCCGTTCTCTTTTCCGCGCTTGCAATCAGCCTGGATACCGCGGCGGGAAAGGCCGATACGTCGCCCAGGGCCCTGATGACGACACCGTTTTCGTTCAGTTCATCAAACTCTTTGGTGAAGAACTCCACGAACAGGCTGCACAGGGCGTTGACCTCCTCCAGCGGACGCTTCCAGTTTTCCGTGGAAAACGCGTAGAGTGTCAGTGCGTCAATGCCAAGGTCCGAGGAAAGGCGGATGATGCCCTGCAGGCGCTCCACACCCGCCCTGTGCCCGGCACTGCGTTTCAGGCCGCGCTCAACCGCCCAGCGGCCGTTCCCGTCCATGATGATGGCAACGTGTGAAGGCAGTGTTTCCCGTGTCAGCCCGCGGGCCGGTGCCGTCTCCTGTTTTGCGCGGTGGTTCAGCATTTGTTTCCTCACAAATACGGAATGTAAGGTTGCCCCTACATTCCGCCATTTTCCTCTATATGGGTCCTGAAGCGTGCATACACAAGCTCCACGGTGCCGTCTTCCAGCACCCTCTGGCGGATGACACGGTCCTCGTCCCCCACCGGTCCCGTCTTCGATGCAGTCTGCAAAAGGCTCAGGCGGCATCCTTCCCCCGTGAGTAAAGACACCGCCCGGCTGAGTTCAAATCCAAGGACGGAGGTCAAACCTTCATGATCTCCTTCTTCTTGTCGGCGGCCATGCCGTCAATCTTCTTGGTGTAATCCTCGGTCAGCTCCTGGATGTCATTCTCCAGCTTCTTCTGGTCATCCTCAGTCAGGAGGTTGGCCTTCTTGTCCTTCTTGATCTGGTCGTTGGCATCCCTGCGGATGGCACGGATGGCAACCTTGGCCTCCTCTGCCTTCTTATCGATGGTCTTGGACAGTTCCTTGCGGCGCTCCTCGGTCAGTTCCGGGAACACAAGGCGGATCACATGGCCGTCGTTGGAGGGGTTGATGCCAAGCTCCTCGGATTTCTGGATGGCCTTTTCAATGGCCGGGATGGCCTTGGCATCCCAGGGGGTGATGACAAGGATGCGGGGCTCCGGCACGCTGATGTTACCAATCTGGTTGATGGGCATCGTGGTACCATAGTATTCCACGCTGATGTTCTGCACAAGGGTCGGGTTTGCGCGGCCGGCGCGGAGGCTTGCAAACTCATTCGCGAGGTTTGCAATGGTTTTGTCCATGTGGACCTTGGTTGCTTCGTAAATTCCGTCTGCCATATCAGTATCCTCCCTTAAAATTGGTTTAATCAATCACGGTGCCGGTTTCGGCGCCATTGAACACATCCAGGATTTTGTCCAGTGCAAACACGCGGATGGGCATTTTGTTATCGCGGCACATGGTGATGGCCGTGATGTCCGTTGCCTGCAGGTTATCCTCAATCACCTTGAGGTAGGAAAGGTGGCTGTAGCGCACGGCATTCTGATCCTTGCGGGGATCAGCGCTGTACACGGCATCGATGTTCTTGGCAAGCAGCAGCGCATCCGCATGGATTTCCACCGCGCGCAGTGCCGCGCCGGTATCCGTGGAGAAGAACGGGCTGCCGGTTCCGCAGGCAAAGATGACAACCTGCCCTTCAGCGAGCAGCTTCTGGGCGCCACGGGCCGTATATTCATCACAGATGCGGTTCATGGCAATGCCGGAGAGCACCGTGCAGGGCACGCCAAGCTTTTCAATGGCATCCTGCAGGGCCAGTGCGTTGATGGCCGTGGCCAGCATGCCCATATGGTCCGCCCGGTTGCGCTCCATGTCGCCGGCGGAACGGCCACGCATGATGTTGCCGCCGCCACAGACAAGGCCAAGTTCAATTCCCATCCCGTGCAGGTCGCGGATCATTTCCGCAGTCTTATGGATGGTTTCCGCACACAGGGTCTGGCTCTCGGAGGAGAGCGCCTCCCCGCTGATTTTTAACAGTACACGCTTGTACATGCCATATGCTTCCTTCCTGACGGACCGGAACCCGGCCGGGTCCTGCCCAGTATTTAATTCATTATAGCAAGTCGTTTCCGTTTGGGCAAGGGTACTGCCGATTATTTACCGTCTTCCCCGGAATCCCGCAGTGGCGCACTCCCGGGTTAACCTCCCGCCCGCGGCATGATTCATTGCTCATTATTCATTGTCAATTGCTAATTCCTGCCGGTACCGCTCATAAAGTGCCCTGGCGGCCGTCTCCAGATCCGCCGCCGTGCCGTTGTTCATCAGCACGTCATCAGCCTTTTTTATCAGCAGTTCCTGGTCCATCTGGGCCGCCATGCGGCTTTCAGCCTGCTCCCTCGTGGCACCGTCGCGCAGCATCACGCGCTCCACGCGCACGTCATGGTCAGCACACACGGCCACGATGCGGTCAACATCCCGGTCCATGCCGCTTTCAAACAGCAGCGGTACGTCAAACACCACCATGGCATTCTCCGGGGCCTTCCCCGCCATGGTCAGCATGGCATTGCGCACATAGGGATGGATGATGGCATTCAGGTCACCGCGTGCCCCGGCATCGGCAAACACAATGCCCGCGAGGGCCTTCCGGTCCACCGTTCCATCTGCAAACAGGATGCCCCTGCCAAACCGGGCCACGGTTTTTTCATAGGCGTCCGTGCCGGGGTCCAGCGCTTCCCGGGAAATGCGGTCCGCATCCAGCACCACGGCGCCGCAGTCACGCAGGGCTGCCGCCACGGTGGATTTGCCGGCGCCAATGCCGCCGGTGAGCCCGATGTAGCGTCCGTTCATTTTGTCTCCACCCAGTCGTGGCCCACGTTCACCTCGGCAACGAGCGGGACGGCAAGGCTTGCTGCCCCCTCCATGGCACTGCGTACCAGCTCCGCCGTGCAATCTGCCTCCGCCTCCGGCACTTCAAAGACCAGTTCATCGTGTACCTGCAGCAGCATCCTGGCATGCAGGCCTGCCTCCCGGATGGCCCTGTCACAGGCCAGCATGGCAAGCTTGATGATGTCCGCCGCCGTCCCCTGCACCGGCATGTTCATGGCCACACGTTCCCCAAAGGAACGGGTGTTGTAGTTGCCGCTTTTCAGTTCCGGCAGCGGTCGGCGCCTGCCATACGCCGTGATGGCATATCCAGCGTCCCGGCCATCCCGGACACACTGATCCATGAAGGCTTTCACGCCCGGATATTTTTCAAAATACCGTGCAATGTAAGAGGCGGCCTGCTTTACCGGAATGCCTAGGTTCTGGGAAAGCCCGAAATCGCTGATGCCGTACACAATGCCAAAGTTCACGGCCTTGGCGGCGGAGCGCATCTCCTTGGTGACCTCCTCAAGCGGTACGCCAAACACCTCCGATGCCGTATGGCGGTGGAAATCCTCCCCGCTGCGGAAGGCCGCAATCAGGCCCTGGTCCCCGCTGAGGTGGGCCAGCAGCCGCAGCTCTATCTGGGAGTAATCCGCACCGACCAGCACGTTTCCGGGGCCGGCAATGAACGCCCGGCGGATTTCCCTGCCGAGTTCCGTACGCACGGGGATGTTCTGCAGGTTCGGTTCCGCGCTCGAGAGGCGCCCGGTTGCCGTGACACACTGCATGTAACGGGTCCGCACACGGCCGTCCTTCTGGGACCTTGCCGCCAGCAGGCCGTCAAGGAAGGTGCTCTTCAGTTTGGTCAGTGTGCGGTATTCCAGCACCTTTTTCACAATGGGATGGTCATCCTGCAGGCGCTCCAGCGTATCCGCATCGGTGGAGTAGCCAGATTTTGTCTTCCTGCCATGGCTGAGCCCCAGCTTTTCAAACAGCACGGTCCCGAGCTGTTTGGTGGAAAGGATGTTAAACTCTTCCCCCGCAAGCTCATAGATGGCACCGGCCAGCTCCGCGGACCTTGATTCAAAGCCCTGCTGGAGCTCGGAAAGCCTGTCCGCGTCCACCAGCACGCCCTCCCGCTCCATACGGAAAAGCAGGCCGGCAAGCGGCATTTCCATGTCCCGGTACAGGGAGGTCATATGGGCGGCCTCCAGTTCCTTTTCAAGCTTTGGCCTGAGATACACCAGCATGGCGGCATCCAGACAGTTCTTCCCCGCGTAACGCCCCGCAAACGCGTCTTCAGAGCCGCACGGGCGGTTGGTATCCAGCAGATAGTCCGCAATCATGCCGTCAAAGGCAATGTTGCTGACGGCAATGCCCAGCACGTCCAGCCGGTGGGCAAGCCGTTTTCCGTCATAGCAGAGCTTTTCGACCTTCGGGTCCTCCAGCAGTCCCTTCAGGGCGGAAAATACGGTTTCCGGTGGCAAAACGGCATCAAAAAGTGTTTCCCCGGCCGTGACCACGTACTGACGGGTACCGTCAAACGCGAAGCTCAGCTGTCCGGCCTCCACAATGGCAAGGGTCCCGGCACCGGCGTTCTCCTCCGCCACACGGCGGAGCGTTTCCGCATCCTGCACGGAGACCTGCTCACAGGCGGGCATTTCCTCTTCGGGTACGGGTTCCGCCTCTCCGGTCACCGGCATGCTCCTGAGCACGGCCCGCAGTTCAAGGCTGATGAGCATCTGCTCCGCACCCTTTACGCGGTCCAGGGAAAAAGCGGTATCCTGCAGGGGGGTCTCCACGGGGGCCGTCGTGCAGATGGTGCCGATTTCATAGCTCATCCGGGCGGACGCCGCATTTTCGCGGACCCGTTCCCCAAGCTTGCCCTTGATCTCATCACCGTGGGCCAGCACATTCTCAAGGCTGCCATAGGCATCAAGCAGCTTCAGCGCCGTCTTCTCGCCGACCCCGGGGATGCCGGGGATGTTATCGGAATTATCGCCCATCAGGCCCTTCAGGTCCCGCATGCGGTCCGGTATCAGCCCATAGCGTTCCTGAAGGGCTTCCACGGTCATCTCATCGCAGTCCGTCAGGCCCTTCCTTGTCAGCATCACGTGGGTCTTTTCCGTAATCAGCTGCAGGGCATCGCGGTCGCCGGTCACAATCAGGGCATCAAGCCCCTCCGCCTCCGCGCGCCGCGCATATGTGCCAAGGATGTCATCCGCCTCATAGCCGGGGCACTCCAGCACGGCAATGCCCATTGCATGCAGGATTTCCTTGAGCAGCGGGAACTGGCGCACAAGGTCCTCCGGTGTCGGGGCCCTGCCCGCCTTATAGGCTTCATAGGCGAGGTGCCGGAACGTTGGCTGGTGCACGTCAAAGGCCACCAGCATGTGCGTGGGCTCCTCCTTCATCAGCTTAAAGAGCATCATCAAAAAGCCATGCAGCGCCCCGGTGGGCGTGCCGTCCTTGGCCGTCATCTCGGGCAGGGCAAAATAAGCCCTGTACAGCAGGCTGTTCCCGTCAATCGCAATCAGGTTTCTCATCTTGGTTTCTCCTCCGGTGCACAAACTCCGCCCGTTCAGACCGTTTCCATCCGTTTATGGTGCTTCTTCAGCATGTTTACAAGCTCTTCCGGTGCATTCCCGCTGATGAGTGCCCCCTGACACCGTTTTACCCATGGCAGGATGCCCAGGGTCTCATAGAAATCCGCGTCGTGGAGGCCGTGCCGCTCCAGGATGACATCCTCCGGCAGGTTCCATTGCGGCAGCGTGTCACAGAAAACGGCAAAGCGGCGGTGTCCCTGCCCGGCAAGTGCCCCAAGGATTTCCCCGTCCCGTTCCGCTACATCCGGCAGGAGAATGGTGTCATCCGCGAGGCGGCCAAGCACAACGGTTTCCCCGTCCACGGCATGGGAGCGGTAGCTTCCATGCAGCAGGCGTACCATCAGTTCCGCGGCATCCGTCCCGCAGGCGGGAACCGGCACGGGCCAGGCGCAGACGCCCTCCGGATACCGGGCGGGCAGTTTACGGAGGTCCTCCCGCACCGAAGCCGCCGGTGCCACAAAAAGCTTCCTGGGGAATCTCCCCCCGTGCTCCGTTGCGGAAAAACACAGGCCCTGTACGGGGTCCTGTGCCCCTTCCACCGTACCATCCGCCGCCACCACGCCAATCTCCCTGGCATCCGTCAGCGGAAAGACGCGGTTGCTCTGGAGCAGCGGCCTGTAAAACGGCAGTTCAGCAAGCAGTGCGGGGCTGGCGCTGAGATATTCCATCATGGCCTTGGCCGGCGCAAAGGGGATGTCCGCGGCAATGCAGAGGTAAAACCTGCCGTCCACGTCATCCACGGTGTCATCATACAGGCGCGCCCCCGCCATCACGGAGGCGGGCAGCACCCCGGAAAGCATCTGCCAGCATTCCGCCTCCCGCATGGATTCCTTCACCGGGAACCGGATGGCAATGGCAAACTGGTTAAAATTCATGGGCATTCCTCCCGTCAGTCACCCTGTGGCATGCCGGCAAGCCGCTCCTCCGCCTGTTCCCAGGCAAGATACCGCTCTTCCAGCGCCGCCTCAAGGTCCGTACTCTTTTCCGTCAGTTCCACCAGGCTGTTATAATCCGCGGCGACCTTGGGGTCCTGCAGCTTTTCGTGGAGCCCGCCCAGCTGTCCCTCCAGGTCCGCAATTTCCTTTTCCAGACGGGCTGCCTCGTTCTTCACCCGCAGGTAATCGCTGCGCTGCTGCTTCTTCAGCTGATATTCATTGACGCGTTCCCTTGCAGGCTCAGCGGCGGGTTCTTCGCGGCGTTCCTGCTCCCGCTCGCGCAGGGACTGCATGTAAAGCGTCCAGTCCCCCGAAAATTCACGGATGCCGTCCTTCTCCAGGATCAGCACGCGGTCCGCGATGCGGTCCACGAAATAGCGGTCATGGGTGACCACCAGCATGGTGCCGTCATATGCGGAAAGTGCCTTCTCAAGGGCCTCCCGGGAAGGAATGTCCAGATGGTTGGTGGGCTCATCCAGCAGCAGCAGGTTGCAGCCCTCCAGCATCAGCTTCAGCAGCTGGATGCGGGCAAGCTCCCCGCCGGACAGGTCGCCAATCAGCTTAAACACGTCATCCCCGTGGAACAGGAACCGTCCAAGGGCCGTGCGCAGCTCCGTCAGGTCCATCCTTGGAAACAGGTCACTCACCTGCCCAAGGACGGTCTTTGCGGGGTCAAGCCCCTTCATGCTCTGTTCGTAATAGCCAATCCTGACATTGGCCCCGATGACGAAGGAACCCTCATCCGGTTCCTCCGCGCCGCGCAGGATGTTTAAAAGCGTTGTCTTGCCGCAGCCGTTGGACCCCAGCAGGCAGACGTGCTCGCCCTTTAGAATCAGCTCCTCCACGCCGGAGAAGATGGTCCTGCCGGAAAAGCTTTTTTTCAGGCCGCGCATGCTGATGATTTCATTGCCAGCCGGCTCAACGGCCTGAAAATGGAAGCCGATGGCCTCCGGATCCTTCTCCGGTGGCACCAGTTCCGCGCGGATGCGCTCAATCTGCTTCTCCTTGGAGGCAATGGTCACGTAATTGCGGGCCTGGTTCCAGCGCTTCTGCTGCTCTATCATGGCCTGCAGGCGGCGGATTTCCTTCTGCTGGTTGTAATAGCGGCGCTCCACGGTCTCCCGCTCGGACATCTTCAGTTCGAGGTGGCGGGAGTAGTTGCCGCGGTGCAGCGTGACATGGCCATTTTCCATTTCAGCAGTCCGTTCCGTCACGCGGTCCAGAAAAAAGCGGTCATGGGATACCACGATATAGGCACCCTTATAGGAAAGGAGATACTCCTCCAGCCACTCGATGGCGCTGAGGTCCAGGTGGTTGGTGGGCTCATCCAGCAGCAGCAGCGTGGCATCGGACAGGAGCACCCGCGCCAGCAGGGCCTTCCTGGCCTCCCCACCGCTGAACAGGCTGAGCGGTTTTAAAAGATCGGCTTCCGTAAACCCGAGTCCCAGCAGGACTGCCCGGGTCCGTGAGCGGAAGGTGGCCCCACCCTCACGGTCATAGCGTTCCTGCAGCGCGGCCTGCCGGCGGATGAGCTTCTCGTCCGGGCTCACCGTCAGCTTTTCGGCAATCTCGTCAAGCTGGCGCTCCACGGCAAGGAGTTCACAAAAGACCTGCAGGGTATCCTCATACAGCGTGGCCCCGGCAGAAGCGCTGCCCCGCTGCTGCATCCACTGGATGCGCAGCTCCGCACTGCGGGTGATACGGCCTGCATCCGGCCGCTCCTCCCCCGCGATCAGCTTAAGCAGGGTGGATTTCCCGCAGCCGTTCACGCCGACAAGGCCCAGCCGGTCCCCCGGGGCCATCTCAAAGGTGACGCCGGAAAACAGGGTGCGCTCCCCAAACTGTTTTTCAATTTCGAATAAGCTCAGTAATGCCATGAAAATATTTCATCACAAGATTTTAGAAAAAAACACTTTACAAATCAAATCCCGCGCATTATAATACAACTTGTTTGGGGCATTAGCTCAGTTGGTAGAGTGCCACAATGGCATTGTGGAAGTCAGCGGTTCGAACCCGCTATGCTCCACCAGATAAAACAGTCTGCAGGTTTGCAGGCTGTTTTTTT
>R21__coassemble_1001_pt1 | contig 20586 bp, 16 predicted proteins | sample R21__metabat2_low_PE_066 | metagenome-assembled genome bin R21 | reverse complement strand
CTGCAGGGTCATGAGGTAGGTGTTGGGACCGATGAGGGCCTTGTTGGTCTCCAGGGCGCTCTCGGTGAACATGGCCTTGACGAACACGATGATGAGGTCCATCACGGGGAGGCCGGCCGTGGAGGTCACAGCGGTGGGATGATAGACATGCTCGCTGCCATCCTTCTCACGGATCATGACGCCGTCTGCGTTAATCTTATCGACGGTTTCCTTGACAACGTCCACGACATACACTTCGTTCTGCTGGGAGAGATACCCGCTGAACAGCATGCCCATTGCGCCTGCGCCGAGAATCGTAATCTTCATTGATGCGAACTCCTTTAAATTTTTTAAGGTAGCGTTGGTGTTTATGGCAGGAACACCTGCCATGGAATCCTTGAAACAGCCCTGCCGTGAGGGGAAAGAAACGGGTGAAACTCTGTGAAAACTGAGGGACAGAAAAAGCAATCGGTCTTGCAATCGATTGCAGTAATTATAGCATCGGAATTTCACGTGTGCAATAGGTTTTTGAAAAATCATCTGGATTTTTTGCAAAATCACCCATTTTCACACAATTTTTCTGCCGTTTTTCCCGCCATCCGGCCATCTTTTTGTGTAACCGCTTACATTGTATATGATGCAACCGATTGCATTAGTAATGACTTGCCAGACCACCATATCTTGTGGTCCGGTTTCCGTCAGCGCTTCAAAACCGTGCCCACATGCCCCGTGCTCGGGAAGATGTCCACGCCGAGGCCGGTGGATTCGCGCTCCACAATGCTGGTGGAGAGCGTCACCTTTTTGTTGACCTCTGCCCCATCAAGGAGCAGCAGCAGCTCCCTGGCGGCCGTGATGCTCACGTCAAACAGCACGTTGTCAAGGCTCGACAGCGTGGGGATGGCAAACTGGCAGGTATTAGAATTGTTGATGCCCATCACGCGGATGTCCTGTGGCACCCACTTATGCAGGTCACCGCAGACGCGCAGGCCCACCATGGCCATGGCATCCTCGGCAAACAGCAGGGCATCCACCTCCGGGTGCGTGGTGAGGACCTCGCGGATCAGTGCCGTCAGGGATTCCGCATCCCCCTCATCATACCGGACGATGGGCTCCGCAATCTCCGGGTAATACCGCTTCATCCCGTCCAGGAAGCCCTTCACCTTCATGCTGCCGGACGGCGTCGGCGGGTTCATGAGCAGGGCCGGGCATTGGCAGCCCCGTTCATGGAAGAGCTTCACGCAGTCCTTTGTCCCCTGCCGTTCATCGGAGAGCACGCCATAGATGTTGGGGGCATCGAGATAGCCGTTGCAGAGCATCACGGGCGTGGAGGGGAGATAGGTCTCCACCGCCTGCTTCACCTCCTTGGACTGGAACACGGAGCCCATCATCACGACGCCCTCCACCTTGCGCTGGGACAGGAGCTGCAGACAGCGGGAAATGTCCTTCCCGTCGGAGCCCGTGTTGTAGATGAGGCAGGAGTAGCCGCTCTTGTCAAACTCCCGCTGCATGTAATAGATGCCGTTGGTGTGATGCGTCTTGCGGATGTCGTTGATGAGGATGCCGATGATGTGGGTGGACTGGTTGACAAGGCCGCGGGCCTGTTCATTGGGCACGTAGTGGTTTTCCTTCAGGATTTTCTCTATTTTCTCGCGCGTGGCCTTGCTGATGTTGGGCTTGTTGTTGATGACGCGGGAAACCGTGCTCGGCGATACCCCGGCCATGCGGGCAATGTCATAAATGGTGATGTCCTGCATACAAAGAATCTCCCATGGTGATTTTTATGGAAATAGTGGAAAGACCGGATCTGTCATCTGATGCAACCTGTTGCATACCGGGATTTTACCAAAAGCAGTGGGCATTCCGCAACAAAAAAATTGCAATCGGTTGCATGGAAATTGCAGGCACGTTCCCCCTGCACGCCCTGCCCTGGATTTTTAATCTCCCTGTTTTGTCTCACCCCGATCAGCAGGAAAGGCTGGAGCCTCCCTCCGGGAGGGAGGTGCCGAACGGCGTGAGGCAGAAGGAGCCCGCGTGGCAGGGATGGCAGAAAATATGAGGGAGAAACAACCCCTCAGCTGGCTTTGCCAGCAGCTCCCCTTACACAGGGGAGCCTTTTGGCTGCAGCGCCAGCCTTGACACTTACCTGAACCTCACACTGGCTTACCTATCTGTTGACACATTACACTTACCTATGTGTTGATCAGACACCAGACATCAGACACCTTAGGACTTAGGACTCAGGACTTTCAACTAACTCAGGACTTAGAACTTCAATCTAAAGACTAAAACAGGCCTCCCCATCAGAGGGGAGGCCTGTTTTTCCCGTCAACTTACTCTGCCCGGCGGTACAGCCTTGCAAGCTCATGGAGCTTTTTCGCGTGGGCCGCCGTATACTGCCCCGGTGTCAGGCGCCAGGTCCAGTTGCCGCCGAGCGTGCCCGGCGCGTTCATGCGCGTGGAGCCCGGCAGGTCCAGCACGTCCTGCATCTGCGTGAGGAACAGCACGCTGGGGGATGCCATGCCGGTGCGGATGATGGCGTGGCACCAGCCCTCCCCCTGCGTCTTGTGGCAGTAGGCCGCCGCAAACGCGCGGGTCCGCTCATCAATGTTCTCCGCCCAGCCGTTGATGGTCTCATTGTCGTGGGTGGAGCCATAGGTGATGCTGTTCTTCTCACAGTTGTGGGGCAGGTACGCGCAGTCCCCGTCCGGGTCAAAGGCAAACTGCAGGGGCTTCATGCCGGGGAAGCCGGATTTCTTCAGCAGCTCGCCCAGTTCCGGCGTGACATAGCCAAGGTCCTCCGCCACGAACTCCACGTCGTGGAACCAGTCCTTGATGACCTTGACAAAGCCATAGCCAGGGCCCTGCACCCAGCGGCCGTGCTTGGCCGTGGTCTCCTCCGCCGGCACCGCCCAGTAGCTGACGAGGCCGCGGAAATGGTCAATGCGGATGGCGTCATACAGCTTCCTTGCGCCGTCAATGCGGCGGATCCACCAGCCATAGCCATCGGCCGCCATCACGTCCCAGCGGTAGAGGGGGTTGCCCCAGAGCTGGCCGTCCTCGGAATAGGCATCCGGCGGGACGCCCGCCACCTCGGTGGCCCGGTTCAGCTCATCCAGCTGGAAATACTTGGGCTCCGCCCACACATCCGCGCTGTCCATGGCCACGTAGATGGGGATGTCGCCTAAAAAGCGGATGCCCTGCTCCTTTGCGTAGGCCTTCAGCTTTGCCCATTGACGGAAGAAGAGATACTGGAGGAAACACCAGTAATCCATCTCCCCGCCCAGCTTTTCACGGTAGCGGGCCATGGCCTCCGGGCGGCGCAGGCGGATCTCCTCCGGCCACTCCGTCCAGGCCTTCATGGAAAAGTGGTTCTTCAGCGCCATGAAGAGCGCATAGTCATCCAGCCAGTGGTTCTCCCGGCGGAGCCTTGCCACATCGGCGCGGTGGGCGGCAAAGCCGCGTTCAAAAGCCCTGCGCAGCACGGCAAAGCGGTTTTCATAAATCCTGCCGTAGTCCGTCCTCGCGAGGTCATCGCCCCAGTTGACGCCCGCGACGTCCTCCTTGCTGAGGAGGCCGTCGGCAATCAGCATGTCAAGGTCAATGAGATAGGGGTTGCCCGCATAGGTGGAGCAGGAGGCATAGGGGCTGTCCCCGTAGCCGGTGGGACCCAGCGGCAGCACCTGCCACCAGCACATGCCGGATGCCTTTAAAAAATCGATGAAGTCATAGGCCGCCCGGCCCATGGTGCCAATGCCATGGGGGGAGGGCAGCGATGTCAGGGACATCACGATGCCTGCTGCACGGTTCATGGAATTTTTGCTCCTTGTCAGGTGGATTGGATGGCTCCATTGTACCACATCCGTCCCCTCCCGTCACCGTCTGCCTGCTTTACTTTTCTCCCGTTTTTCTATATAATCAGTCCGTACTGAAACAAAATTTACACAGGGGCATTTTCCATGAACGTGATAGAAGAAAAAATCTCCCGCCTGGTGGATGCCATCCTTGCCGATGCCGCCCGTGAGGTGGCCGATGAGGAGGCCTTTGCCAACTCCAAGCTCGATTCCGTTGCCATCACGGCCCTGATTGCGGACTGCCGCCAGATTCTGCTGCCCGCCCACTATGGCACCCGCTCCGTATCGGACTTTGGCGCCAAGTATGAGATGAGCACGCTGCTGGAGCGGGTATACCGCACGCTGCGCAAACAGACCACCAGCGCCCTCATCTACCGTGAGGATTTCCGCTGCGCTTCCGAGGCTGACCGCAGGCAGGAGGCGGAAAAACTTGCCGGCGCGTTCCTTGACCGCCTGCCCGCCATCCGCGAGATGCTGGTCACGGACATGCAGGCCGCCTTCGACGGTGACCCCGCGGCCAAGAGCATGGATGAGATCATCTATTCCTACCCCGGCTTCTATGCCATCCTCGTCAACCGCATCGCGCACGAGCTGTTCCTCCTGGACATCCCGCTGCTGCCCCGCATGCTCACGGAGCAGGCCCACGCGGTGACCGGCATCGACATCCACCCCGGCGCCACCATCGGCCGCTATTTCTTCATTGACCATGGCACCGGCGTCGTCATCGGCGAAACCACCATCATCGGCGAGCACGTCAAAATCTACCAGGGTGTCACGCTGGGCGGCCTTTCCACCAGGGACGGCCAGGGGCTGCGCGGCAAGAAGCGCCACCCCACCATCGGCAACGACGTGACCATCTATTCCAACGCCTCCATCCTCGGCGGGGAAACCGTCATCGGGGACGGGGCCGTGGTGGGCGGCAACTGCTTCATCACCCGCTCCATCCCGGCACACATGCGCGTCTCCGGCATGGCCGCGGAGCTGGTCATCAAGCCCGATAAGCATGCCGCGCAGGACCGCTCCGAGGACTGGAACAGCTAAAGGCCCTCCCGCAGGGCATCCTTCGATACAAAGACTGCCGCCCAAAAGGCGGCAGTCTTTCATTTTTATGAAATTCCTTCTGTTTCCCCGTTTTCCCTTGACCCTGACCTGTTTCCCTGTTACAATGCACTTGTCCCTTTGGAGTTTCTGCGTATCCCGCAGGGAGGTTGCCGCCTTTTTCCACTGGGACTTTTTTGTTACCGTAAATCATGGACATCACACTCTTTTCCTTTTTATACTTCCATGTTAGCACGGATTCCGTCTGCCAATTATGAGAATCTGATGAAGATATGGGGCCGGGACATGTGCCCGGCAGCAGCATAGGTTTGAAGAAACAATCCGGGAGAAAAAACGGCATCAAAGAGTACTGCCGTCCGGAAAATCGGGCGGCAGCATGGGTTAATAACAGTTTTCCGGGTTGATGATGGAGCCGTCAATCGCGTTTAACATGAACAGGGGCGCTCCTGTCAGCAGTCCGTTTTCCGTGGTCTCCTCCCCGGAAGCATCACGGCTGGTGACCATGCCATAAATGCACCATACCGGCAGATACAACGCATGTGCCGTGTCATCCCGCTCCACAATCCGGCCGAGGCCAAATACTGCCTCCGTGATGGACAGGGAAATGATTTTCCTGTCCGGGTTTCCGTCGGCATACATCTCATCGGCTGCCTGCCCGATGCGTTTCTGGATGGTGTCCCATGGTAACACCCCGGCCTTCTCCGTCAGCACCTGCCCCATCTCCGTGGGGGATGCCAACAGCAGCATCAGGATGCCGTCATCGTTCAGGTACACGTGCATCTGTTCATAGGCCCAGGAACCATTGCCATATCCTCCGCCAAGGGAGGTGGGAACAGAGACGAATACGCCACCGAGTGCGTCCGTCCCGCGGCTGCACCTGACATGGTAAACCATTGTTTCAGGTCCGCCATCCGCATCCGATACCCCTGCCACGAGGATGTCGCATATGGTATAGGGGAGATGCAGCTTCCTGATGAGTGCCTGCACGCTTTCCCTGGCAGCTTTCGGTGTCAGGGAGAGGCCGTCCGGCGGGGCCTCCTGCTCACGGATGGCGGCAATGTCACGGATATCCCCGTCAGCCCATCCCGTACGGTTGTCCGTATACACCAGCTCTGCCCCGCGGATGGCAGTGTCCCAGGCATTGTTGCGCACATACAGGGTGCGGTCATGGCAGCCCGTCATCCCGGTTTCGCTCACGTACAGGCCTGTATATCCACCGGTTTCCTGCAGGATATCCAGTGAAAAATCCACTGGCACAAGGGGAAGCATCTCCGGCGCTGTTTCCGCCGCCTTGATCAGCTCCTCCATCCGTTCCTCATAATATGCAAGGAGTTCTGCATCCTGACAGGCTTCCTTTGCCCTGGCAGTTTCCTCCAGAAGCTCCCCTATCCTGCCCTTTGTCAGGGTATCCCCAACGGGGTACAGGGTGGCATCCGGCATCAGGCAGGCAACGAGATTGCGGATGAATGTTTCGGAATAATCCGCTGCCGTGGTCCGGATGACGGGAAACACCGTGGAACCGGATGATGCGCAGTCACGGACTGACACGGATTGCTCTTTGCCATCCTTCAGCTGCAGGGAAAATACCGCCGGCACCTCCCCGGCCCTGTACGGCGGATTCCCGGTGGCCAGGCTGACAAGTTCCGTTTCCCCACCCTTCATCACCACGGCTTCCTTTTCCGGCGTGGCCTGGCAGGCCAGCATCATGCAGCTACTGAAAATCAGCAAAACCATGCGTATTAGGAGGCTGATTGTCCTGTTCATTGTTCCCCGCTCCTCCTTTTTGTTTCTTTGTCTTTCTGTTTGTCTTCGTTCTTCTCCCTGCCGTCATGTATTTTGCCCTGGCAGGCACAAAACCCCGCAGGGAGGTTGCCGCCTTTTTCCACTGGGATGTTTTGTTGCCGCAAAGCCTTGGCATCCCCTACTTTTTGCGTGGGTTTCATGCCCAGCAGGGGTTCACGTTTGTGCCGTCCACCGCATTCACGGCCAGGGCACAGTGCATTGTTTCCGGATAGGCCGGGGATGCAAAATCGTATTCGCACAGCCACACCGGCAGGATATAGGCATGGTCCGGGTCATCCTTTACCCTGACCATGGCCCCCACCAGGGCAATCCTTGTCACGCGGATGGTGGCTTCCATGTCGTCCCAGGTAAACTCATGCCGGAAGCGGTTACGCAGCAGCTCCTGTATCTCCGCAAACGGAAGCACCTCCACATTCTCATTCACCACACATTCCACCTGGTAGGGATCCGAAATACCGATGGTCCTGATGCCATGGTCATCCACGTAGATGGAAGCTGTCTCCGGCATCCACATATCCATAAATTCACTGGATTCATTGATATGTTCACCTGGGTTGCTCCACAAATCATACCCCACATATGGTGCATAGCCACCATCAGCCCGGCAATAGGTAATTTCATACCCATAGCCAATGACTTCCGCCGTGTTGCCATTCACCAGCCTTGCCTTTTCCACCTTGCAGACCTGCATGTCACGGAAGCAGGGATACTCCTTTGCCGTTTCTGCCACGGCAAGTGCCTGCTCCTCCGTGATGGAAACGGGGCCGATTTCCGTTCCCTTTGGCTCATCCCGGATGGCACCGCCTTCCCGCACCATTTCTTCTCCTTGGACCGTCGCTAACTGCGGGCAGTCAATGGCAATGCTGATGCTGCCTGTTCTGCAGGCCACCTTTACACGCTTCCCGCTTGCACAGGAAATGGTCTTACGCACGGGCATCTCCGCAAAATCCTGATAGGGAACGGATTCATCCTTTGCCTCAGTCAGCTTCTGCTGCCACTTTTTAATATCCTCCTCCTGTCCTTCATACGGGCCATAATAGCCTTCCCCGTCTCCATCGTCGTACCACCACCCACGAATGGCCGCTTCCAGGTTTTCGTGGATTTCCTCCGTTGAAGTCCCCGTCGGCCTTACCGTCACCGCGTCCGGCGCAAGAAGGTGCACTATTGCATTGACATCCCCGCAGGTAAAGCTGCCCGGTGCAACCCTGTACACCGGATACTGCAGTACCCTGTTCTCTACGGGGACATCAAAAAAAATGGAAACGTTGCCGATCTCCAGGGTTTCCTGCCAGGTGGCGGGGCATGTCTCCTGTGCTGTCTCAGCCGGGGGGGCAGTCTCTGTTAATGGCTCTTCCGTCTGTAGCTCCACCGGTTCCGCCGCAAGGGCGCTTTCCAGTACGCCATCCCCTTTATTGACGACGGCTTCCCGCTCCGGTGTCCCCTGGCAGGCCGTCAGCAGGCAGCAGGCGGCAAGGAAGCAAGCTGCGATTTTTATCAGTATCTGGGTTTTCATCCTCATTACCTCCAGTTTACCCTGACGGTGCCTGATGTTTTCATGTTATAGCTGTTGCCATAGGGGTTGGAAATCCTTACCCGCATAACGTCATATTCATCAGCATCGCTCCTGGTAACCGGTACGGAATACCAACCGCCCATGGCTCCGCCGGTAAAGCCCGGATACACTGGCACATATCTGCCAAGTTCAACCCCACTTCCTCCAATTGCGCAAACTTCCTGGCGGACTCTTTCACCAGCCGGCAATGCAGGTGTAAACGTAATTCCTCCCGATGTAGCTACAACAAGGACATAATCCCAATCGTCATCGCTTTCCTTCGTCACGCTTCCATGTGTTGTAAAATAATTCCTGCACTTTGTTGCGGAGTAATCATAATCCTCTGCTAAAACCAAGGAAAATCCAAATACAAGCAATACCGCCATGCAAACCAAAGCCATTTTTCTTTTCTTCATTGATCCGTCTCCTTTGTCTTTCTTGTTTTGTTTCTCCCTGCCGTCATGGATTTTGCTCAGGCAGGCGCAAATCCCGCAGGGAGGTTGCCGCCTTTCCCCATTGGAACTTTTTATTGCTTCAAACCATTTGAGATTCACCTCTTTTTCTGCTTTTATGCTATCACGGTTTCAACGCCCCAATGATGAGGATTTAATGAAACTTTCAGTCTGCTACCCGGCAGGACCGGCTGTCCCTGCCCTTATGGCTGAAAGAAAATTTCCCTGTCATGAAAGCTGCCGTCTGATATTCATCAGACGGCAGTGCTTTTGCTTGCATACCCTGCGTTATATCACCTGTATCACCATGCTCCCGTCAATGGCGTTGATCAGCAGCAGGCTTTCATCCATATGGTATTTTGCCTCATCCGTGCTGATATAGTAGATGGCCCATGTCGGTACGAGGCTGGCCACGTCCCGCTGGTCCTTCAAAAGGGCCGTCGTGGTGGTCAGCACCACGCGGGTAATGTTCACCTGCTCCCCAAGGCCGGTCGATGTCGGATTCTCCATCCAGGAAAAACCGTATTTCAGCTGCTTTGCCACGATTTCCTGTATTTTGTCGAAGGAAAGCAGCTCCACGTCCCCGCTGAGGATGCCGTCCATGGCGTACGCGTTGTTCCAGGTAAATGCCTCCACCCCGTTTTCCGTCACATACAGGGTGATGGTCTCCTGCCGCCAGGACGCCCGGTAATCCTCCTCCGCATGGAACAGGACATGAGCCGTGTATCCGGCTGTGTATACGGGTATGGTCCCCGGCACCGCCACCGTATAGGTCAGGCTCCATCCCTCACTGATGACATCCCAGTCATTCAGGCATCTGGCCTTTTCTGCTTTGGCCAGCTGCATGTCATCGCTGCCCAGGCGGGCAATCACGGCATCCGCCGTGGCAATGGCTTCCTCTTCACTGATGTTCACGTTTTTCAGTTCGTGCGGGGTCTCCCCGGGGATGGCATCCCCGTCCAGTACCCACTGTTCAGGCTGGATGTTTGCAAAATGGCAGGTATGCATGCTGATATTGCTTTTTACGGAGCTCGCATAGGCCTCGATGGTAATCAGCTGTTCCCCTGCCGTCCGGACCGTGAAATTACGGTATTCCCCTACCTCCAGGTTTTCCCTGGTAAACGGGACATAGGTGGATTCCGCGGGGGTTTCCTCCAGCTTTGTCTGTATCTCCGCGATATCTTCATCCTGCCCTTCATACGGGGCCCAGTATGCCCCGCTGTCGCCCTCCATGTAAGCTCCCCGCTGTATGCGTGCAAGCCGTTCCAGCAGTTCCTCCCGGCTTTCCTGTTGCTCCCGCACGCCGTCCGCGTCCGGCCAGGCGGCCGTGATGGCGTCATACAGGAACTGGCCGTCAATTACGCGCCTTGCAATCTGGTAAACGGGGTGCTCCATGCCTTCCCCCAATTCCACGTCACAGTCCACGGAGATGGTCAAGCTGTCATTGACCGCGATGTCCTCCGTCCAGTGGGAGGGATACTCCCAGTGGCTGACGGGGGCGGCTTCCCCACCAGGCTCAGCGGTGGCCAGCACCACCTGCTCATACCCGCCGTCCGAGCGGTCCACCACGGCTTCCTCCTCCGGCGTGGCCTGGCAGGCCAGGGAGGAAAGGAGCATGATGTCGGCAAACAGCAGGCAGGCAATCCTTTTCATGGACAGACAGGGATATCTCATCCGTATCGCTCCTTTCATTCCTGCTTACACCCCACCATAACAGTTGGCAGCAAAATGAAGAGTTGTAGTACTGATGGCATCATCATGATAATAGGTATTGTAAATTTTAAATTTCACCTTTTCTGCCGTTGCACCAATGGAATAGGGATGAAATGTACTGGAACTGTAAAGATAAACATATTGCCATCCAGCGTAAGGCGTACCATCCAGTCCATGTGGCTGTGCGATGGCACTGGTATAGGTGCCGGAGTCTCCACTATAGTTTAATGTAGAGGGACGAATGACAAAGCTGGACCAGGTCTGGCTGTCTGCTTTCCACAGATATCCCGTTGTCGTATATGCCTTCTTGCAACTGCCGGATGTCTGATAACCGAACACCTCGATGGCCAATGCCACCGATCCCATGGCCAGTACCAGTACCGTAACGAGTGCTAAACAGATGATTTTCTTCTTCATTTATTTCTGTCTCCTTTTGATTTCTGTTTTACTCTTTGTTTCCCCCCTGCCGTCACGGATTCGCCGCCAAGAGGCGTGAAATCCCGCAGGGAGGCTGCCGCCTTTTTCCACTGAACCTTTCTGTTGCCTCAAGCCATGGGCATCCACTCCTTTCCTTGCTTCTATGCTATCACGGCTTTGGCCCGCCAATTATGAGGATTTGATGAAAATACGAGGCTTGCCGCTTTTGTCTAAAAGGCCATTCTTGTCCATATGGCAGCCAGTCGTCAAATCTGTTTCAGGATAGTTTTCCCACAGGAAAAGCGTTAGCCTTAATCATAAAAGTCCCGCACATTCATCCCAGGATGTCAGCAAACCTGCTTTCCTTTATCCTGGGTTCGATATAGCTGCCAGTCAAAGCATCAAGGACTATGCTTTCCTGTCCTATCAGCTCTTCATCACCATTCCACCGGTATCGATATGTGACATACCATGCCGGCCGGTACTCTCCTTCCCCTTCCACATCCGTGGTAACAAGGGCACTTCCCAGCATGGCATCCGTTATTTCAATGTCCAGGTTCTGTCCAAGTCCATTGACGTGTCCGGTGTATATCCGTTCCAGATATTGCATTGCCAGCGTAATAGCCTGATCTCCATCCACTTTAATGGCGGTAGGTGTTTCTTCCGTGATTTCGGTACACCCCTGTAGCCAAAGTTCAAAAATACCTTCCGTATCAATCGCCAGCACACAGAACTCCTGATCCCACGGTGCACCTCTTTCCGGCGTCATCTCCGGGTTCACATAGCACCACTCGCCATCATGATACACGGACGGGAGTCCTCCTGCCGTTTTTGTATAGGTCAGTTTCCATCCGCTATGCTTCAGGATGCCGTTTTCCAATATTGTGCACCACTCCGCCTCGAAAAATTCCATGGAGATTTCCGTGACATTCAGATATGTCTCTGCAATCTGCCGCGCTTTCTCCAGGTCCAGTTCCGGTTCTTCCGGCATCAGCCATTTCGCATATGCCATGTCGTCAGCATCGGCTTCCTTCAGGTTATCCCGACAGATGGTTTCTCCCAGCACGATGCAGTCCGCATTCCGGAAATAGTTCAGCCCGTTTCCGCCCCGCTGCAGGCTGGCAGTTCCTGCTCCGTCTGCCCGCACCAGATAGACCTGGGAACGGCCTTCCTCCGGCAACTCTGCCAGACTGGTTTCGTTATAGGTGGCGGTTTCCGGGGCAAACTCCGCCTTTTCCGCAAGTCGGTCTGCCATTTCCCTGACATCGGGTGGCATGGCATTCCTGTCCCCCGCAAGCGAAAGAATGGCTGTCATCTCATCCCGCGACATCAGATAGTCCGATGCAAGGATGTAATCATCCCCGCATAGATTATCAAGGAAGCCTGCCATGACATCATCCGTAAACGCCATGGGTCTGACACGGTTATCGCTGATGTTTCCGGTACTGCGTCAGCTTTTATGTCTTCCATTACAGATATGACCGGCAAAGCCGCCTCTGGCCTCTCAGGTGCGACGGCCTGTCCAACCGTGGCAGCCGGTTCCGCCTCCTGCAAGGCAGTGCCTGACACCCCTTCACCAGTGGAACTGCCATCTGATACCATACAACCCGCAGCCAGCAGTATGATGAAACCGCCGAAGATACTGACCAGCATCTTCCTTTTCAGCCCATGCTTCATGTTCAGTACCCCTGTATCCTTGAAATGACGCTGCCATCCATGGCATTGACAGTCAGCAGGGACAGGTATCCGTCATATCCGTATACCTTGCCGTAACCATCCGCATAGGTGCCAAAGAAATCCCATGCCGGTACAAGGGTGCCTGCATCCGTTGCGCCTGGTGTTGCAACCCGCGCAAGACCCAGCCGGATATCCGTGATGGTGATGCGCCGCTCCCCGCCCTGCTCATAATCGCCAAGCTGATAGGCCACCTGCTTTTTGAATATCTCCATGACCTGCGCAAACGGCAGCAGGCTGTTTCCTTCCGCCGTTACGCTGATCCCACCGCAGGGGCCGTTGAACAGCATGGCATAAATGCCGTCGTCATCCACGTAAATACGGATGCGCTCATAGGGCCAGCTGGCTGCCATGGTGTCATCTGTCACGGCCGGGTCATTGGAGGAACCATGATCCGTAAAGGTAACCTGTACCCCATCCACCACACGGGTGAACAGTATCTCATGGACACCCTGATAAGAGCCGTCTGTGTTCTGCTCCAGCAGGGCCGTGCGGTAACCCGCAAAGGCAAAGTCTTCATAACCAAGCTCCTCCAGCAGCCCTTCCGCCTGTGCCCTGGCAGCCCCTGCACTGATGGCAGGCAGTGCCACGCTCCGGCCGTTTTCCACGCAATCCTGATGGGAGGGGTAGCCATCTGTGTTCTGGTAGCTCTGTGCCGTCTGCCTGGAAAACAGGGAAACCGTGTTCACGTCCCGGTAATACTCCATCTGGTCCTCAAAAATGATCATGGTGGATACCGTTTTGGCCGTCTCATCGCAGGCCACCACCTGGTAAAGCATGGCATCCGCGGAAAAATCCGGTTCCACCCGCTCCGCCTGCTCCGGTGCCTCCGCGGTCTGTCGGACAAGTGCTTCTATCTCCGCATCGAGTTCCTCCATGGAATCATACTTATCCAGCTGCCCGCTTTCCCTCATGGCAAGAAGGCTGTCGAGCATCGACTCATAGTACCATTTGGGACAGAAAGCCCCCTTGCCGATGGGAACAGAACCTGCGAACAGGGTTTTATAAAAATTTTCCGCATCATCAGCATGGAACACGTCCCGCTTCACAGTGGCCACCGGGACCATGGTGCCATCCGGGCATTCCACGCTGGCATCAACCGTTATGGTAAGATGTGAGGCCCCGTCCGTAAATTCCTCACTAATCTGTTCCGGAATCTCCAGCGTATCACGCAGGGATGATGCTGTTCCCTGCTCCGATGTATCCGTAACGGTCAGCGTCAAGGCAATGGGCCCGCCGTTCTTCTGTGTCACAGCGTCCGCCTCAGGCGTTGCCTGACAGGCGGCCAGCAGCAGGCAGGATATTGCCAAGGGGATAATTCTTTTGACGTGTTTCATGGTTTTCCTCCGGAAAGTAAACTTGAAGCCTTGGACATTTAAATGGCATAACTGCCACTGAAAATCAGGAAATCCGTTGCCGATGAGCTGGCAATGCTCATTTTCAGGTCGACATAGACGGGACTGGCCGTATAGGTTGCCGCCTTATATCCGGTGCCGGTAATCTGCTTGGCCACCGTACACGCAGTGCTGGTTCCCGCCTGATAACCTCTGTATTTAAAATTGGACTGCCCGTTAAACTCCAGCAGTGTCACACGGACATCCAGCGTATTCGGTTCATTTTTCCGTTTCGCTTCCGCAACCACCTGAGATGCCCCGCCGAATACCCGTTTCTTGTCAAAGGTCCCACTGGTAGCAGAAGCCGTGCTGAAACTGGCCAGTGCCATACAAAGTGCCAACACAATTGATAAAATACGTTTCATTGATGCAAATCCCCTTTTCGTTTGTTTTTGTTCTTACTCTTCCCTGCTCCTGCCATCACGGATTCGCCGCCAACAGGCATAAATCCCGTAGGGAAGCTACTGCCGCCTGATATTCATCAGACGGCAGTGCTTTCGCTTGCATACCCTGCGTTATATCACCTGTGTCACCATGCTCCCGTCAATGGCGTTGATCAGCAGCAGGCTTTCATCCATGTGGTATTTTTCCTCATCCGTGCTGATATAGTAGATGGCCCATGTCGGTACGAGGCTGGCCACGTCCCGCTGGTCCTTCAAAAGTGCCGTCGTGGTGGTCAGCACCACACGGGTAATGTTCACCTTTTCCCCAAGGCCGTATGTTATGGGGTTTTCCACCCAGGCAAGGCCGTATTTCAGCTGCTTTGCCACAATTTCCTGTATCCTGTCAAAGGGTAGCAGTTCCACGTCCTCGCTGAGGATGCCGTCCATGGCATACGCATTGCTCCAGGTAAAAGCCTCCACCCCGTTTCCCGTCACATACAGGGTAATGGCCTCCTGCCGCCAGGATGCCCGGTAATCCTCCTCCGCCTGAAACAGGTCATGGGGCTGATATCCGGCTGTGAGGGCCGGAACGGTCCCCGGCACCGCCACCGTATAAGTCAGCCGCCATCCCTCACTGACGACGTCCCAATAACCCAAACAGCGGGCTTTTTCCGCTTTGGCCAGCTGCATGTCATCCTTCCCCAGGCGGGCAATCACAACATCCGCCGTGGCAATGGCTTCTTCCTCACTGATGTTCACGTCCTTCAGTTCGTGCGGGGCCTCCCCTAGGATGGCATCCCCGCCCAGCACCCACTGCTCCGGCTGAATGGAAGCGCCATGGCAGGTGATCATGCTGATGGTGCTCCTTGCGGAGTTGACATGGGCCTCTATCTGCACCAGCTTTCCCGATGCCGTACGGATGGTAAAGTCGCGGTAATCCCCTACCTCCAGGTTTTCCTTGACAAATGGGACATAGGTGGATTCAGCGGGGGTTTCCTCCAGCTTTGCCTGTATCTCCGCAATATCTTCATCCTGTCCTTCATATGGGGCGAAGCCGATATCGTCATCACCCCCCGAGAGCGCACCGCGTTGCACTACCTTCAGCCAGTCCAGCAGCTCTTCCCGGCTTTCCTGCTGTTCCCGCACGCCGTCGGCATCCGGCCAGGCGGCCGTAATGGCATCATACAGGAACTGGCCATCGATGGTACGCCTTGCAATCTGGTAAACGGGGTGCTCCTCACCTTCCCCCATCTCCACGTCACAGTCCACGGAAATGGTCAGGCTGTCATTGACCGCGATGTCCTCCGTCCAGTGGGAGGGATACTCCCAGTGGCTGACCGTGGCCGTCTCTTCCCCTGGCTCCGTGGTGGCCCGTACCACCTGCTCATACCCGCCGTCCGAACGGTCCACCACGGCTTCCTCCTCCGGCGTGGCCTGGCACCCCATGGCGGAAAGGAGCATGATGCCTGCAAAAAGTACAGCGCCCATCCTTTTCATGGGCAAACAGGAACGGCTCATCTGTTTCACTCCTTCCATCCCGCCTTACACCCCGCCATTACAGTTGGCGGCAAATGTCAGTGTTGTGGTAGTCATGGCACTATAATAATAGTAAGCGTTATAAATCTTAAAGTTCACCTTTTCCGCTGATGCGCCGTCACTGTTCGGCGTGTAGGTATAGCTTGTATTCAGATAAACTTTCCTCTTCGCGGCACAGGCCTTGCCAAGCAGACTGCTGTACGGTTCAGCAACCGCATACGGATAAGTTCCACTCCCGCCACTATAGCTTAATGTGGTGGGACGGATGACAAAGCTGGACCAGGTCTGGCTGTCTGCCTTCCACAGGTATCCCGTTGTTATATATGCCTTTTTACAACTGCCGGATGTCTGATAGCCGAATACCGTGATGGCCAATGCCACTGACCCCATGGACAGCACCAGTACCGTTATGAGTGCCATGCAGATGATTCTCTTTTTCATTTGTTTCAGTCTCCTTTTGATTTCCTGATTTCCTGTTTTGTTTCTCCCCTGCCGTCTTTGTTCTGACAGGCACAAACCCCGCAGGGAGGTTGCCGCCTTTTTCCACTGGGACTTCTTTGCCTCAAATCATGGGCACGCTGGTCAGGATATCTGGGCCAGCGTTACCCTCGGGTTCACATACGCCCCATCCACGGCATTGATGAAGATGCTGTAGGTTTCCACAATGTCCGCGTCCTTGACAGTGTGTGTAAACGTGAACATCCAGAGCGGCACGCTGATGCCGTTCGCCGGCCGATCCTTTTGTTGTATCGTGCCACGCACCAGCCGGATATCATGGACCACAACGCTTTCTTCGGATCCTGTATCACCGTCATCCGTGGCAAACAGATACAGCAACTGCTTTTTAGCATTCTCCACGATGATATCGAATGGTACCATCCGTGCCTGTTGTTCAGGGACAATCCCGTAATCCGACGCACCCTGTACCGACAAGGCCATGATACCGTCTTTTCCAACCCAGATGGTGACGGCTTCCGTGTCCCAGGGCGCTACCACCGCGGGCACGCAGGATTCCGTCCACCAGCTGTTCCCAGGCCATACACTGGCCTGGGAACCGACAGTCCTTGTTGCCGTAAACACATATCCGTATCCCTGTGGCCGGGCATTGGATAAAAAGCAACAGGTTTCAGTCTGGTCATCCAGAATGGCATACCCCGCAAGGCCAAGCATTTCCAGCGTCCTGAAAGCTGTTTCCCTGGCATCTTCCACAGGAAATTCCGGCGCTTCCGGCCTGAATGCATAGGAAGCGTCTATCCAGCTGGCTGGTATGCTTGTCACATCCTTACATGCACTGTACCGGTAGACAGTTTCCTTTACATGAATCCTGGCAGTTCCTGTTTCCCCTTCCAGCATGACGGAATAAGGTCCCGCCCCAGGGGCCTGCCAGTCAGGCACCGAGTCCCAGTCGAAAGCCACCTTTGTTATGGCTTCCGGGGCTTCTTCCACGGCCGCTTCCAGGTATTCCAGCATGGCCTGGTCTGCCTCGGCTCCGGTAGCTTCCTGTTCCAGCATGCTTTTACGGCGAGTCAGTTCTGCCCTAGTGTCGGCATAGGGCTGGTATGCGGTAGCAGGGCCCGTCAGCAGTTCCGTGATATGCCGGACTTCCTCCACGGTCATCTCATGGGGCGTCACCTCAAATGTGGCTGGGACATCCTGCAAATCCGCATATACATCCGCGTCAAACAGGATGCTTCCGCACCCGAGGGACTCTTTTTCCAGAGATACATGCTCCGGCACCGTCAGTTCCCTTGGCGCTACCGCATCCGCAGGCACCATTTCCTCCATATGGGACGCTACCGCATCCGTTGCGGGGGTTGCCATGCATCCAGTCAAGAAGCACAGGGAAAATGCCATGGCCATGATTTGGCAAAATGGTTTGTTCATGGGGGACCCCTCCGTTAAAATGTCCAATAGAGGCCAACCGTTGCCTTGCAATACACGGCTGCGGTCTGCGGCACGCTTCCCTTCAGGACCACGGTTGTCCCCTCATCAAAGTTATCAACGGCCTTATAATATTTTGTCTGCGTTCCCGTTCTGCTGAAATCAAACCGGTCCGTTACGGCAGTCCCGGCCCAGTACCCGCGGAACGAAACCTTGGTAAATGTGCCTTCATGGACACATCTTGCCACCTGTATCTGCATCTGTGTTGCGGATGATTTTGACCCCGAATTGACTTCCTGCGAAGGCCCGTTATAGATGGATGTATCAAAAAATTTAGTTGTTGCAAGGGCCGTGGCACTCAGGCTCAACAGCAGCATGCAAATCAGGGATGCCTTAATTAGTCGTTTCATATTGATATCTCCTTTTGATTTTTGTCTTTGTTCCTCTCCCTGCCGGCATGTTTTTGTCCCGACAGGCGCAGAGGTTGCCGCCTTTTTCCACCGGAACTTTTTATTGCTTCAACCCATTTGAGATTCACCTCTTTTTCTGCTTTTATGCTATCACGGTTTCAACGCCCCAATTATGAGGATTTGATGAAACTTTCCCTCCTGCAAATCTTCATCACTTTTTCATAACTGTGGCGTTGGTTTTATGCTATAGTTATCGTGTGTCAGCATATGGCAGGACCCAGCATTGGCCGGTGGCAGGAAAGCCCCGTGCGGAAAGGAAGCGCGCATGCAGATTTTACTGGTGGAGGATGACCACGTCCTTGCGGACTCGCTTGCGACCGCCCTCACCTTTGGCGGGCACACCGTAAAGAAAGCCTCCCGCATGCAGGAGGCCTTCCGTGCCCTGCAGGAGGACAGGCCCGAGCTCATCCTCCTCGACATTCTCCTGCCCGATGGCAGTGGCCTTGACGTCCTGCAGGCCATACGGCAGACGGGCACCACGCCTGTCATCCTGATGTCTGCGCTGGACACGGACCCGGACGTCATCCGCGGGCTTGACCTTGGCGCGAATGACTATATCACCAAGCCCTTCAGCATTGCCGTCCTGCAGGCCAGGATCCGCGCCGTCACCCGCTCCGTGGAGCAGACATCCGGTCCCCGCCTTGCGTGCCGTGACCTCATCCTCAATCCGGATGAGAAATCCATTTCCTATCAGGAAACCCCCATTGCCATCACCAGGACGGAATACGAAATCCTTTCCCTGCTCATCTCCCATGTCGATACCGTCGTCCGCACGGAAACGCTGTATCAGGCCGTCTGGAATTATCAGTTTCCCATCGGCAGTACCAATCCGCTGGCCGTCAACATCAGCACCATCCGCAAAAAGCTGAAGGCTGCCACGGGTGAAGAATTCATCGAAACCGTCTTTGGGCGCGGCTACATCATCCGCTCCCAGGGGGAAGGCAGGGCGGAATGAGCATGTGGAAAACCTCCATTGCACAGTCCAGGACCCGTGGCCGTACCGGGAAACATAGCCTGTCACTCGTGGCCCGCCTGTCCTGGCAGTTCTGCCTGCTGTTCCTGCTGGTCATGCTGCTGTGCAGCGCGTTCATCCTGTGGGGCCTGTGGGAGCGTACTTACCTGCAGGAATACCGCTCCTTCCAGTACCGTGCCGACAAAATCCATGAAAACATCACCTGGGATGTTACCATCGACGGTTTTGCCCCCACCGATGATTACATCCTCGATTATCAGGCCATTGGCCCGGATACCACGCTGCTGATTGCAAACGGCGGAACCATTGTCAACAGCATTGGCGCATCCATCCCGCAGGATATCAACGTCAGCCGCATCCTCCGCAATGCCAAATACGGCTTCTATCAGGCACGCGGCTATCTCTGCCGGGCCTATCCCGTCACGCAGGAGGATGAAAACTACCGTCTCATCATCGTCAAATCCATGCATCATCAGCTGAGCAACATCTACTGGACCGGTGCCCTGATGCTGGTGGCCATCGTGATATGCGGCCTGCTCACCATCTTCCTTGGACGCATATGGGCAAAAAAAGCGGCAGCCCCCATCCTGCGGCTGACCAACCAGCTGAAGGAGGTCAAAATCCAGCATTTTGAAGGGGAACTTCCCCTGCCCACCCGGCAGGATGAGGTTTATGACCTTGTCCTGGCCGAAAATGAGATGCTCTCGCGCATCTCCTCCACGTATCATACGCTGGATGCCTTCTCTGCCAATGTCTCCCATGAGCTGCGCACCCCGCTGTCCGTCATCGAGCTGCAGGCCGACATCCTGCGGCACTATGTACCGGATGATAACCTGCCTGCCCAGAATTCCATCAACACCATACAGGACCAGACGGAATATATCAGCTGCATCATCAAAAAGCTACTGTTCCTCGCCCGTGGCGAAGCCAGGAGCATCATCCTGCACAAGGAGAAGGTCCCGCCGTATGAACTTGTCCAGCTCCTCAGGGAGGAGCAGACGGTCCTCACGCCCGGCCGCACCTTTTTTAACCATGTCCCACAGGACCTCCCCCGGGTGAACATGGACCCGGACCTTGTCCACGAGGCCCTGCGGGCCCTCCTCAACAATGCCTTTGCCGCCACACCGCAGGATGGCATCATCAGCGTGTCCGGCTCGTTTGAAAATGGCATGCTCACCTTCTCCATCCAGGATACCGGCTGTGGCATCCCAAAGGAGAAGCTTGAACACCTGTTTGAACGGTTTTATCAGGTGACCCCGCGCCGCGCGGGCGGGAACGGACTAGGGCTCCCCATTGCCCAGACGATTGCCCGCCTGCACAATGGCTCCATCTCCTGCGTCAGTGAGGTGGGCAAGGGTTCCACCTTTACCATCAGCTTTATGGACATGC
>R21__coassemble_932_pt1 | contig 21594 bp, 16 predicted proteins | sample R21__metabat2_low_PE_066 | metagenome-assembled genome bin R21 | reverse complement strand
GCGCGACAGCGCGCCTGCCCACAGCCAGGAGGAGGTCGTGGCGGCGAGCACCATCGCCGACATCATGGCTCAGCACGGTCTCGAGACGACCACGCAGGACTTTGACGCGCCTGCCATGGGCAACCTCATGCGGGCGGCCGATGGCCAGCAGCACGTGGCTCGGGTCCAGGGAGCCGCTGGTGCAGGCGGAGCCGGAGGAGGCGCTGATGCCCTTGTCATCGAGCAGCAGGAGCAGGCTTTCACCCTCGATGCCTTCAAAGCAGAAATTGACATTGGAGGGGAGACGGTTCGTACGGGAACCGTTCAGCTCACTGTACGGGATGGCGTCAAGGCCGGCAATCAGCCTGTCGCGGAGCGCGGTCAGGCGGACGGTGTTGGCATCGATATTGGCACAGGCTTCCTCAAGCGCGGCCACCATGCCCATGATGGCGGGCACGTTCTCGGTGCCGGCCCGCTTGCCGAACTCCTGCGCACCGCCCTCGATGACATTGGTCAGCGGGATGCCACGGCGGGCATACAGCAGGCCACAGCCCTTGGGACCATGGAACTTATGCCCGGAAAGGGAGAGCATGTCGATGTTCATGGCTTTGACGTCAATGTGGACATGCCCCGCTGCCTGCACGGCATCGGTGTGGAAGAGCACGTTCTGCTCCTTGCAGACGGCGCCAATCTCGGCGATGGGCTCGATGGTGCCAATCTCATTGTTGGCAAACATGATGGTGACCAGGCAGGTATCCGGGCGGATGGCGGCGCGGACCTCATCGGCCGTGACAAGACCATCGTGATGGACGTCGAGGTAGGTTACCTCAAAGCCCTCTTTTTCCAGCTTTTTGAGCGTATGCAGCACGGCATGATGCTCAAACGTAGTGGAGATGAGGTGCTTTTTGCCCTTTTTGGCGCCAATCCTGGCAGCGGAAATGATGGCCTGGTTATCGGCCTCGCTGCCACCGGAGGTGAAGATGATTTCGCGGGGCAGGCAGCCAAGGCATTTGGCCGCACGCTCTCGGGCATCGGTCAGGGCTTCCTTTGCCTCCTGCCCGATGGAATACAGGCTGGAGGGGTTGCCGAACGTAGTCTCCATATAGGGGAGCATGGCATCGATGGCCGTGCGGGACATCTTGGTGGTTGCGGCATTATCAGCGTAAACGAACACGGTATGACCTCTTTTCGTATGGTTTCTCTTACTTACCGACCTATCAGGTAGGTTGACGATGGTATGGTATCACTGCTTTCGGATTCTGTCAATAGCATCCGGACAACCCGGCGTGAACCGAAAGGCAAGGGAGAGGCTTGCCTCCCTGAGCCGGAACTGGTCCGCAAGCGCCGGCCCGCAGGAATTGGAGCCGATGCCGTTCTGTGCAGAATCGATGCAGAGGATGGTGGAACCGCTCTTTTCAAGCTCGTGGGCATGCGCGGTGGCCGTGAGCGCTTCCTGACTGTATGCTGAGGCCTGGAAGGAGAAGGGGCAGTCCGTTGCCGTGACGAGGAGCCCTGTGTCCCCGGAGGCAAGGAAAACGAGCGAGGTGTCAAAATGGCTGCCGTTCTCCTGGGGACGCAGGTAATCCTCATGCAGGCTTTCCACATCCTGGGAGTAGAGCCCGTGCAGGCTTGCCATATGCTTATCGCGGTAGCTTTCCAGGGGCCCCATGCCGAAATACGTGACAAGGCGGAAGGAATCGCCCAGGAAAAACCGTATGCCAAAGCGGGGCAGGTCCGGGAAGGAGGGATCCTTTTCCGCCGTGACGGAGACATTCATGGCGGCATCCGGATGGATGGTAATGAGGAGGTGCCCCGTGAGCACGCGCTGCAGGGACACGGCGGCAAGGGAAAAATCCGCTTCCACACGGACACTGCCATCCGGCAGGCTGACCGCGGAGGAGGCATAGCCACGCTGGATGACCCTGTCATACCCGGCATCTTCCCAGACATGGCGGATGTTACGGTCATTATCCGTAGGGGCGCGCCAGATGTTGACGGCGGCAGGGGCCGTGAAAATCTCCTCCCCATGGAAGCGGAAGCCGGTGAGGGATGCCCGCGTGCGGGAGAAGGTATAGCGGAAGCCGTCTCCCTCCACAAGAAAGGCGTCATCCGTGACGGTCAGCAGGCAGGGATCGGCCCCGGCAGGTTTACCCGCATCCACTGTGAGTCTGGCAGGAGAGGCACAGGATTTGTCCTGTGGATGCATCAGGGAAAGCGCGCTTTCCATGACCCCGGAGACACCGAAGTCCGCTTTCAGCGGGATTTCCTCCTGCCCGAGGGGCAGGCCGTCCGGCACAAGGGAAACATGGCCGGTGGCAATCTCGATGACACGGATGGCATCCGCATCCGGATAACCGGAAAGGGCGGGGATGGAGATGGTGCCCGTTTCCCCGGGGGCAATGTCCACCGTGAGTGGCCCTGCAACGTTTTCCATGATGTTACCGCCCTGCAGAACATCCACACGCAGGTGGATGACGTGGTGGAGGTTGCTGAAATTGAGCGTATTTTTCAGCGTCATGGAGTGCAGCACCGGGTCATAACGGACAACACGCGCAGGGCGGATGACGTTTTTGTATTCTTTCAGACCGGTGTGCGGGCGCCTGTCTGGATAGACAAGCCCGTCCATGCAGAAATTGCCATCATGCGGAAATTCCCCATGGTCGCCGCCATACCAGTAGATGGTCCTGCCGGATTCCGTTTTCCCTTTGGCAACGGCGTGGTCGCACCATTCCCAGATGAAGCCGCCTGCCATGCAGGGATATTTGTCGATGAGTTCCCGGTAGGCAAGAAGGTCTCCGGGGCCGTTCCCCATGGCATGGCTGTATTCACAGAGCAGGAAAGGCTTTTGCGGGTGACCCTCCGCATAGGCCGTGATGTCCGCTGGGTCCGGATACATGCGGGAATAAAAATCGAGACAGGAAAAATCATACTGCTTTCCCGGAAGATGGTAGCGCGCGCTTTCGTAGTGGGTGAGCCGTGTGGGGTCGCAGGCCTTGGTAAAGGCAAGGGCGGCCTCAAAGGTGCAGCCATAGGCGGATTCATTTCCCATGGACCAGATGATGACGGAAGGACGGTTCTTATCCCGCACGACCATGTTGCTGACGCGGTCCACGATGAGGGGGGTGTAGACGGGGTTATCCGCCAGCGGGACGCACCATAGCTCATCGGCCGTGAGCGGATAATCAGGATTGTGGTAAAGGGCTTCTGCACCGTGGGCCTCGATATCGGCCTCATCGATGAGATAAAAGCCATAGCGGTCACAGAGTTCATAAAAATACGGGGCTTTCGGGTAGTGACTCGTACGGATGGCATTGATGTTGTGCTGCTTCATCAGCGTGAGGTCACGGAGCATATGGGCGGCATTCACCACGGGGCCGGTCACGGGATCGGAATCATGCAGGTTGACACCGCGTAGCTTGACGGGCCTGCCGTTGACCAGCATGACAGCGCCATCACGTGTGACGGTGCGGAGACCCACATGATCCACAATGGTCTCCTGCGGCGTGCGGAGCACAAGCGTATAGAGATACGGGGATTCACTGGTCCATGGCCGGGGGCTGGGGATGGAAAGCGTACAGTTGCCCGTGGATGTGGCGGTGGCCACCACCTGCCCGGAATCATCCTCCAGCGTCACGGAGACGGAAAGCGGTTTTCCGTTCCACGTGGCATGGCGGAGGGAGACCTCTCCGGAAAGGGAGGTGCTGACCGTATAATCGAGGATGCAGTTTTCGGGACGGAAGAGAAGATAGACATCGCGGAAGATGCCGCTAAAGCGGAACTTATCCTGGTCCTCAAAATAGCTGCCGACACACCATTTGAGCACAAGGACGGCAACCGTGTTATCGCCCTCCCGGAGAAGGTCCGTGACGTCATATCCCACGGTTTCGTGGGCTCCCTGGCTGAAGCCAGCATACGTGCCATTGACATAGAGATAATGGCAGGAATCCACACCCTCAAAATACAGGATGACGCGGGGGGCAGCGGCGTCGGAGCAATAGGTGAAATGACGGACGTAGGCACCGCAGGGGTTATCCACGGGCACAAAGGGCGGGTCAAACGGGAAAGGATAGCGGATGTTGACATACTGATAGCCGTCCTCCCCATAGCCCTGCCAGGTGCCGGGCACGGCAACATCACGGAATCCTGCCAGGGAAGCATCCATCCGGTAAAAATCCGGTACGGCCTGGATGTCCGGATACAGGCGGAACTGCCACGTGCCGGAGAGGGAGAAAAAACGGTCCGACAGTGTACGGTCCATGACAAGGTCCCCACAGCGGCCGGAAGCGGGAACATAGTAGCAATGCAGGGGGACGGTATGATCGTGAAGAAAAGCGGGGTCTTCATGGCCATGGGGAAGCTGCATGATAAAATCCTCTCCTTTTATGACGGACGGGAATTGCGGGCAACGGAACCCTGTTACCCACAGCCATTATAGCATACCTAAAAGGAAACAGCCTGCCCTTTTCAGGACAGGCTGCGAATGGGATACGGAAAAACTTATTTGTCGCTCTCCAGGGCCTTGTAGACGATGGCTGCGAGGGCGGCGCCGACGAAGGGACCAACAATGAATACCCAAAGGGCTGCAAGCGGTGCACCATTGCCGGTGATGGCAGCGATGACTGCGGGGGCGATGCTCCTCGCGGGGTTGACGCTGGTGCCGGTGAGGCCAATGCCAAGGATGTGGACCAGGGTCAGGGTGAGGCCGATGATGAGGCCGCCGAAGGAGCCGTGACCGGCCTTCTTGCTGGTGACGCCGAGGATGGTCATCACGAAGATGAAGGTAAGCACGATTTCCACGATGAGGCCTGCAACGACGCTGCCGTTGACACCGGCCAGTGCGTTTGCGCCAAAGCCGCCGGTCTTATCCTCCACACCGCCGAGGGTGAAGATGCCGTAGAGGATGCCGGTGCCTGCGAAAGCACCAAGGATCTGGGCAATCACATAGCCGAAGAAATCCTTGACGGACATGCCACCGTTCATCAGGACGGCGAGGCTGACTGCGGGGTTGATGTGGCAGCCGGAGATGTTGCCGACACAGTAGGCCATGCCAACGATGACAAGGCCGAAAGCGAGGGCGGTGAGAATGTAGCCACAGCCGGAAGCTGCATCGCAGCCGACCAGCATGGCGGTACCGCAGCCCAGGGTAACGAGGACGCAGGTGCCGATGAATTCAGCAAAATACTTTTTCATGGGTGTTACTTTCCTTTCTTAGTTCTTGCAAATTTTTGCACTATTGGATTTTACTCCAAATTGGCGGATTGTCAAGGCTGAGGCAATAAATGAAGCGCATTTTCCGTTAAATGAAACGCAAAAATCGGGAAAGTTGCGGCATTCCATGGAAAAACGCCGGCAACGATGACACGGATGCCGTCAAGGCATGAGCTCCTGGAAGCAGCTCTCATACAGGGTTGCGTCCCCTGCATAGCCAAGCGCCATGATGGCCCGGAACAGGGGCACAAGCTGCGCACCGGAGGGGGACTGTGGCAGTCCATCCGCATAGCTGAGGACGGCGGCGGCGAGCTTTTGCCGTGCCGGCTGGGTGGCAGGGTCCTCAGAAAGGCTGCCGATATCCCGCACGGAGGTGTTTCCACAGGGGGAAGGACAGGTTTTACAGGTGGGGGAGATGGCGAATATGATGGCATCGATGCTTCCGAGGATGGGCTCCGCGTTGCCGGCAGGGGCACCGGGATTTGCCCTGACGGCGCGGAGCGCGGAGAGCAGGACGGCGTGAGCCTCACTTTCCTGTGAAGGGGTGGCTGCGGAGGACTCAAGTGCGCCGAGGAGGCCACAGAGCGCGCCCAAAACGGCGTCTTGCATCGTGCAATTCATTGACAGGTTCCCTCTCATTCTTTTACAATAATACAGGCTACTGCCATTTTACAGAATGACAGGCAAAAGTACAACCAATCCTATCAATAAATTGCAAGCAAACGGTGCGTGTTCCAGCAATGCGGCGCTGTTACGGAGGCTGATTATTTGATGGTTCCCAGACATGTTCACGTCATCACGGGCTTTGGCACGTCTTCCCCTGATGCCTATCAGGATACCTATGGACGGTATTATGAGGAGATCCGTGCGGCCCTGGACTGCCCCTGCCTGCAGACGGTTTCCTCGAGGCGGATGCAGGCAGCCCTTGCAAACAGGGTCCCCTTCCTTGGCGATATCCTGCCAGGGCTTGAAGGCGGCGAGGTGACGGTACAGGCGCTTTTCATGGATGATGGACGGGAATATGATACGGTGGCAAAGCTCATCCGTGTGGCCCGGGAGGATGGCCTTTCCTGCAGGATGTCTGCCCCCATCCTGAAAGAACAGCCGTCACGGGTGGCGGAGATACTGATGGAAAGTCATCCGGAACGGGAAAACCATGCCTACCTGCTGGTGACCCATGGCGGGCCGGACGGCGCAGGGCAGGGGGCAAAGCACTTGGAATCCATCATCCGGGAGGCCGGCAGGGGGGACATGCAACTTTATACCCTGCAGGATTTTCATTCCGGGCGGGTGTTTGAGGAACTTATGAAATTGAAAATGAAAGCAGTCAGTACGGTCCCGCTGATGCTGACGGATGGACATCACCTCCGTGAGATACGGGAAAGCCTGCGGGAACATGGTGACGGGATGGGGCTGACGCTGATGGAGACCGGAAGCGGCCTGTTACGGGAAGCCTGGTTCCGGGCAATGCTTCTTAAGATGGCAAGGGAGATGACATGATGAAGAAATCAGGCAGAATCCTCATACTGCTTCTTTTGCTGCTGTCCGTGGCAGGATGTGCGGGCCAGGTGGAACATGAAAACGGAAGCGCCGGCATTTCCCCTGAAAAGCCGACAGCGGAAACCGCCGTCCTGGAGGAAGCAACGGCCGTACCGGATGAAACTACTGCAGAAACCGTGGAAACTGCCGGCTTTCCCATTGCGTACACGGATGCAACCGGTCATGAGTCCGTCATCACGGAACGCCCGCAGCGGGTGGCCGTGCTGTTTTCCTCCTATGCGGAAATCTGGCAGCTGGCCGGCGGAACCGTGGACATTACCGTGGGCGACAGCGTGAGCCGTGGCTTTGCGGGTGAGGACGCCATCCTTTGCGGGGAAGGCGCCGGGCTCCGGCTGGACCTTGAACAGCTGGTGGCAGCGGAACCGGACCTTGTCATTGGCACGGCGGACCTCAGCGCCCAGGTGGAGGCCGTGGAAATGATGCGGGAGGAGGGGGTCAACGGACTCCTTCTCCGGGAGGAAACCTTTGACGACTATCTCGGGATACTGGAACTGTTCTGCAGGATCCTGGGAAACGGGCAGGCCTATATAGAGAACGGCACGGCTGTTGGAGGGCAGATTGACACCCTGCTTGAAACCGTGGATGCGGAGGAACGGGAGCCTGTGACGTATCTCCTTATCCGTGCGGGGAGTGGTTTTGCAAGCACCAGCATCAAGACGGAGGAGAACCATGTGGCCTGTGCCATGCTGACAAGGCTGGGTGCGGAAAATGTTGCAACGGAGGATGGCATCAAGGTGGGGGAGCTCTCCGTGGAAGCCCTGCTGATGATGAATCCTGACGTCATTTTTGTGGTCCCGCAGGGGGATGAAGCAGAGAGCCGTGCCTTCACGGAAAGCCTGTTCAAAGAAGACGGTTGGTGTGAACTCGATGCCGTGAAGGAAGGACGCATCCATTATCTGCCAAAGGACCTGTATGGTTATAAGCCGAATGCGCGCTGGGCAGAGGCCTACCGGTACCTCGATGCACTGCTATATCCAGGGGAGGCTGCGAACTGATGCGGACAGGCAGACAAAACCGTATCCTGATGGTCCTGCTGGTGGCGGCACTCTTGATGGTGTGCCTTGCGGCATTGCTGTTTGGCAGTGTAATGCTTTCCGCGGGGGATTTCCGTGATGTTTTTACCGGGAAGGCCGGATACGCCACCACCATCGTGGTGAAGCTCCGCCTGCCGCGGGTGCTTGGCGCCGTGCTGAGCGGCATGGCCCTCTCTATGGCGGGACTCCTGCTGCAGACCGTGACGGATAATGACCTGTGCTCGCCAAACATCATCGGGGCCAACGCGGGGGCGGGACTCGGTGTGATGGTGACGGTATGTTTCTTTTCCACAAAGGCGGCCATGCTTGAACCCATTCTGGCATACTGCGGGACACTGCTTGCCGTTGGCCTGGTGCTGCTGATTGGAAGGACCACGCGGAGCCATGCTGAGGGAACGGGGCTGATTTTAGCGGGTATCGCCGTCAGCGCCATGCTCAATGCCGTCACCTCCATGCTACAGCAGCTGATGCCGGATGCCGTGGAGTCCTATACGTATTTCATTGCCGGCAGTTTCCGCGGGGTGGCTCTCTCTGACCTCGTGCTGCCGGCTGTCATCATTGTGCCGGCCTGCATCGCGTCGGTATGCCTTGCGGACCCGCTTTCGCGGCTTTGCCTTGGCGATGACCTTGCCCGGAACCTAGGGGTCCCGGTCAGGCGTGTCCGCCTTGCTGCCGTGCTGCTTTCAAGTGCCATGACGGCGGCCTCGGTCACCTACGCAGGCATGCTCAGCTTTGTGGGACTCATCGTCCCACATGCGGCCCGCAGACTGTTTGGAAGGGAGCTCAGGACGACGATGCCTGGGTGCATGCTGCTCGGTGCCCTGCTGACCGTGCTTTCGGACCTCATTGGCAGGACCCTGTTTGCGCCGGGGGAGCTTTCCGCGGGAATTTTCCTGTCACTGCTTGGCGCACCGTTCTTTGTGGTGCTGCTCTACAGGAGGCGGTTAAGACATGACTGAACTGAAAGAATTATCCGCAAGGATAGGCAAGAGGGTAGTTTTAAAGGATATTTCTGCATCGGTGCAGGAGGGCAGCATTACCGTACTGCTTGGAAAAAACGGTTCCGGCAAGACAACGCTGCTGAAAACCATGGCAGGGCTGCTACCCTACGGGGGCAGTATCCTTGTTGACGGACGGGAGCTTTCAGGCATGACAAGACGGGAGCAGGGAAATGCGCTTGCCTATCTCCCGCAGAAGACAAAAGCACCGGCCATCAGCGTGCGTCAGCTTGTTGAGCTTGGCCTTGACGGGCGTGTCCCGCAGGACAGGATGCAGAAAGCCGTGGAAACGGCACTTGAGAGGATGGAAATCCTGCCCCTTGCCGAACGGCTCCTCTGCCACATCTCGGGCGGGGAACGGCAGCTTGCCTACCTTGCCATGACGCTTGCACGGAGGGCAAAGGTACTGCTGCTCGATGAACCGTTTGCGAGCCTGGACCCGGAAAGGGTGCATTTGCTACTCACGGCCCTGAAGGATATGAAGCATGACGGGGTGACCATATTCCTGAGCATGCATGAGATACAGGATGCCATGACACTGGCAGATCAAATCCTGCTGCTGGACCAGGGGCGGACTCTTTGGAACGGCACACCGGAGACGCTGATACAAAGCGGATGCATCGAGAAGGTTTTCCACCTAGTCCCCATCGACACATTTGATGAGGCGGGGAACCGGTACCAGGTTTTCAAAAGAATGGACTGATTTTCAGGGAAACAAAAAGGAGGCGGCTGCCTCCTTTTTTGTGTGTCCGGGATATGGGAAAATCAGAACTCCATGGCTTCAAGGTCATCGGGGATGAGCAAAGTGCCATGGAAATAGGCCTTGCCTTCGGCGGTGTAGAGCTCTTTACGGCGGAGGATGTTTTTATCCTCCGTGTGGTAGAGGATGAGGGACCTGACATGCATGCGCTCGGCAAGCTCACAGGCATCCTTGACCGTGGAATGGTCCTTCTCATAGGGGTGGAACTCGTCTGCCTCGCTGTACAGGCAGAAGGCCTCGTGCATCAGGATGTCGGCATCCTGCACATAGGGGGCTTCCACCTCCTGATAGCTTTCATCACCGAGACAGGTCAGCTTTTTCCCGCCGTCATAGCGCATGCTAAAGCCAAACTGCTTTGCCTTGGTGGAGTGGATGTCAAAGAATGTGGTATCATTGCCGATGAGCGTAAGGGATTCCCCATCCGTCACGGTGACAAGATGGATGCGGTCACCCAGGAATTTGGTGCTTTTCTTTGCCACCAGCAGGCGGGAAATCTGGTCCACAAGGCCAATGACCTCCTCATGACCGTAGATATAGGCATCGCCCTGATATTTACCGGCATTCATGTACTGGCCAATCATGCGGACCATCCAGATGATGCCCATGATGTGGTCCACGTGCTTATGGGTAATGATGATGTGGTGCAGGTCCATCCAGTTGATGCCCGCTTTCTTCAGCTGCGTGAAGACCTGGTTACCGCCGCCGGCATCCACCAGCAGCTTTTCACCGTTGTCCTCCATGACAAAGCAGGTATTATAGCATTCCGTGACGAGGGCGTTGCCCGTTCCGAGCATGGTGATTTTCATGTGACACTCCTTTCATCTTTGTTTGCAAGGCTGATGAGTTCCATCAGACTGTGGATGGTGATGGTGGCATACGGCGAGGATTCAGCAGGGCTTGTCTCCGGCAGGTATAAAATGCCTGGAATGCCTGCGTTGTGGGCGCATTCCATGTCAATGGGGCGGTCTCCCACATAATAGGTGCGGGCTTTATCCAGCTGATGCCTGCTGATGAGATATCCGATGGCATCGGGGGCCGGCTTGCGGGGGAATCCTGCCTCTGAGGTGACCGTTTCGAGGAAGAAACCGTCCATCCCGTTGTTTTTGAGCACGGGCGCCGTGGAGACACCGCGGTGGGTGTACACAAACAGCGGGCAGCCGAGTGCCTGCAGGCCTTGCAACATTTCCATGGCTTCCGGCATGGTGCTGATGGCCTCTTTTTTTGCGTGGCTTATCTCCGTATACAGGGCGCGCATCTCCACGGGGCTGAGGCCGTATTGTGCCGAGAGGGTCAGGATGAGGTCATTGACACTCTTTTCAATGATGAAGGTGTGGACATCCTCCATGGACATGCTGATGGCATAGTGCGCAAGGACCTCCCTGAGGCTGGCGAGGATGACGGCATAGGAATCGAGCAGCGTGCCGTCGAGGTCAAAAATGAAGGCTTTCTTTTGCATAGGATTATCAGTGACTCCTTTTTCCGTTCCCATGGCGGGAGGTTTGCCCTGTTGATGCAGCCCGGCTACGGGATTTTCCGCTGTTTCCGTGTCCCTGCGGCTTTGTGGAACCCGCGGATTTTCCATGTGTCCCGGCTGTGTGGGACTGCGAGGAACCGGTACCGGACTGCTTTGCCTGCCCTGAGGCGGCATCCTTGTGATGGACAATCAGACGCGGGGGAATGAGGCATTCCCTTGAGAAGCCAATCAGGTCTTCCCGGCCGGCCTTGCGCAGTGCCTCGAGAACCAGGGCGTGGTTCTCCGGCAGACGGTACTGGATGAGCGCACGCTGCATGGCCTTCTCGTGCGGGTTGCGGACAACGTCCACGTGTTCCCCCGTGCGCGGGTCAATGCCCGTATAGTACATGCATGTGGAAACCGTGGAGGGTGTCGGGTAAAAATCCTGCACCTGCTCGGGCATATAGCCCATGTCACGCACGGCCTCGGCAAGGGCAATGGCATCGTCCAGCGTGCTGCCGGGGTGTGAGGAGATGAGGTACGGGATGGCATACTGTTTTTTTGCAAGCGAGGCGTTGATGGCATCAAACCGGCGGAGGAACTCCTCATAGACCTCGCGGGAGGGCTTGCCCATCAGGCGGAGGACATGGTCGGAGACATGCTCCGGCGCCACGCGGAGCTGACCGGAGACGTGGTATTTGCAGAGTTCCCGCAGGAAGGTGTTATCCTTGTCGGCCAGCACGTAATCAAAGCGGATGCCGGAACGGATGAACACCTTTTTGACACCCGGCAGGGCACGGAGCTTCAGGAGCAGGGCAACATAATCACTGTGATCCGCCACCAGGTTTTTACAGGGGGAGGGATAGAGACACTGCCGGTTCTGGCAGACACCATGTTCCAGCTGCTTTTTACAGGCAGGTGCACGGAAATTGGCCGTCGGACCGCCCACATCGTGGATGTAGCCCTTAAAGGCCGGATCCTTTGTCATGGCCTCTGCTTCGCGAAGGAGGGAGGCATGGCTGCGGGCCTGAACCACCCGGCCCTGATGGAATGTGAGTGCACAGAAGCTGCAGCCGCCAAAACAGCCACGGTTGGAAGTGAGGGAAAACTTAATCTCCTCAATGGCAGGGACACCGCCAAGCGCCTGATAGGAGGGGTGCGGTGCGTTCATGTAAGGCAGCTCATAGACGGCATCCAGCTCCTGCTGCGTCAGCGGGCGGGAAGGCGGGTTCTGCACCACATAGCGGTGCTCCCCGTAGCATTCGATGAGCGGCTTGGCCGTGATGGCATCCGTGTGCTTTAGCTGGATGCCAAAGCTTTTTGCATAGACGGCTTTATCTGCCTGCATCTCCTGATAAGTGGGGAGCAGGATGCCACCCTCGGAGAGTGCCTGCCCGGGTTCCCTCGTTTTATAGACGGTGCCCGGGATGTACGTGATGTCCTGCACGGCAAGGCCGCCTGCAAGGGCATCTGCGCAGGCCACACAGGAGAGCTCACCCATGCCGTACATCAGCAGGTCAGCGCCGGAATCCAGCAGGATGGACCTGCGCAGCTTGTCAGACCAGTAATCATAATGGGCGAGGCGGCGGAGGCTGGCCTCGATGCCGCCAATCAGGATGGGGATGTTTTTGTAACGCTGGCGGATGAGGTTGCAGTAGACAATGGTGGCATAATCCGGCCGTTTACCAATGACGCCACCGGGCGTATAGGCATCCTTCTGTCTGCGCTTTTTGGCAACGGTGTAGTGGTTGACCATGCTGTCCATGTTGCCGGCGGATACCAGGAAACCGAGCCTCGGCTCCCCGAACATGGTGATGCTGTCCGGGTCATGGAAATCAGGCTGGGAGAGGATGGCCACGCGGTAGCCGTGGCTTTCCAGCACACGGGAAATAATGGCATGCCCAAAGGAGGAATGGTCCACATAGGCATCCCCGATGACATACACAAAATCCGGCCGGTCCCATCCCCGGCCACACATTTCCTTTTGCGTGGTTGGTAAAAACATGGTGATATATATCCTAACCATAACAATAAGGCCTTAGGTCAGCAGACAATGACCATATTTATAAAGTTTAAATCTCATGGAACAAACTTGCAAGACAAAACTTCTTTCAATAATATAATAAAAAAATTATCTGCAACAGATTTATGGAGAGATTGATGTAATGCCAAAAATTTTGTGAGTCACACACAAAAGATTATGAGATTATGATAAAAATTTGTAGTACTGTTTTGATGTGATTAGCTGGAAGTCAAATGTGGTGGAATGAGCGAGAACAAATAAGAAGCGACAGCTAGCTAAGATATTTAGTAGAATTTAAGAGACCAAGATGTGGCGTTTAATTAACGAAAAAAGGTATTTTTATCAGTAGAAGGAAATTCAATAAGGGCAGGTCTCTATCGGCCTGCCCCTGGAGTATGATATCTTATTTAGAGGATGTATCACCGATTACAATAATATTCTCACACTTTATTATGATTTCGAGATATTCATCGGTCATATCATTTAATAAAGCGAGTTTCAGGTAATCAGATTCATTTTGAGCTTCCAAGATACTGATTTCCGACCAGTCCACATTATTAGGGATACTATAATCCATTACATTTTCAAATATGACTCTTATTATTCCAGTCTCTGGCTGAAATTCTTTGTACCATTTCTGCATCCAGAACGCAAAGTCAAATTTAATAGCAATTGTTTTTTCGCAATCGTTGATTTCTATATCATCAATGAGACTATCATGCAGAATATACTTTTTAACAAACTCAAATGTTGTCATAATTATTCCCCTTTCGGTAAAATATGAGATGCTTTACTATTTTTTTTCACTGGATTTCCATTTTTATCCAGATACATATCCTCCGGACCAGTAGCATTTGGATTAAGAATATGAAAATGATCTTTTCCCGCAAATCCAGTCGCCCCTGGTGTAGGTTCATCATATCGTATGCGTAACCCAGTGGTAGGCTCTTCATATGTATGATGTCCAGTAGATGCTGCTCTCGGATCAGAAATCTCCTTCCACCCTGCGTCTAAAAGTCCTTGTCCATTTTGAGGTAAGTTAGTTGCTATTGCAACAATATGGCCTTTAGTCCCTGAATATTCATAGCCTAGGCCCTTACTCATCTTCTCTCCTCCCTTCAAAGGCCTTAGCGGTCTTGCTTTGGAAGGAAATCACGATGATTCCATGCGCTTTCAGCTTTTCAAAGCATTCATAACGGGCAGATCCATATACAATAATTGTATGCGGCTTCAAGACCTCGACCATCTTGTAAAGTCCGTTCACAAAGCGCTGACGGTCAATATGTTTCCGGGGATTTCCGCCAACGGTTCCAATAGCAACCATGCTGCCCATAGGAATCCCTACGAAACAGTATTCCCAGGTTTCCGGTGTACCCCAGCGGACATTGTTAATGACTTCAATCCCGTTTTTCCCAAGCCAGTATCCGAACAGTCGCATGCGATAAGTAGCGTAAAGCTTGATTGGCTCTGGGAAGTCCTGATATGTAGAAAAATCCGGCGTAATAACGCCTGCAAAATGACAAAGAACTTTTAGCGCCTGCTTGTAATCATGCCAGATTCCTCTCGGACCATCAAACTTGTAATCATCGATGTAGAAGCAGACAAAGGCGTTTACCTTAAAATCCTTATCACCACCGCTGATTCGTTTCTTATAGATAGCCTTTGCTTCATCCCATGTGATGACATCGGCCGGTATCGCCTTTGCTGTAGTTGGGCAATAGGGAATATCATGAGCACAAAATTTTGCACCAGTGGCCATGTGGGCATTCCAAATGTCGTGGCAGCCTGTGCGTGCTGCGTTCATTTTACCTAAATCCGCATATTTTTTCAATATAAGCTCTGACTCCTTCCCATGTCGGTTATCCAATGGATATGATTTGTTCGGTGCAGTATTATTTTTCATTTCTCTATGCACCTCCTTTCGGAATTAAGATACTGTCTTTCCGAGATTCTGTAATTGACATGGAATGGATGTCCGATGGAGGTAGAATGGAGTTCTAGAAAATAGGCATAAAAAAGAGCCACCCACCGTTAAGTGAGTGACTCTGCACTAATGATTATTCTCTGTATCCATCAATCAATCCGTACCGGCCTCGGGTCTCGTCCTTCGTAAATTCGAGCAGATTCACGCCGGTATAATCGATATCTGGTATTCTGTTTTCTATCACGATTAGCTGAGGCCCTTTTTGATGCTCAACAAAATATTTAAACAGACCGCTTTTCATGGTATCAGGTGTGCGCTCGCCACCCGGATAATCGTCCTTTTCTTTCAATGATAAAATCGGAGAGTCAATTACTATCACCGGATACTGGTAACGCCCGTATTCTTCTAGAACATTCCTAAATGCCATTGCTACAACTGTATTTAAGAAGGCTCTAAATCCTTGACCTTGTGTCTTTTTCTTATGGCTGTTTACAACCACATCATAATCATCCAGGTCGAACCAGACACCGGTGAAATTCTGATAATTACAGGATTGCAATAAAATCTTTAATTGCTCGTCCAACTTGATCAACAATACTTCCTGTATCTTTGCCCGGACATCAAATGTAAAGCCATCTGCAGTTTCTTCTTCCGTTACTTCCAGTTCCTTAATCAGCACATCTGAGAAGGCATCGATCATCTCTTTGGCCTTATACTGGTTCAATGTCATTGTATACTCCGCAAGAAGGGCACGAAGAGCAGCAATCTGTGGCCTAAGTTCCCCACGAATCACAGCATCCACTTTCTGCCGTTCCTTAATGATTGCGGAACGTTCCTCCTGCAGGTTTTCGATTTCCTGATCGATTGCATCCTGAACTGATAAAAGGTCTTTTACCTGCGCCTCTATTTTCTGGACTTCCACAGCTGCGGTATCTATACACGATTCACTCTGTTTCTTAGAAAGCTGCCCATTACAGAACGGACATACCTCCAATGCCGGCACAGCTCCACCATGTATGTCTCCTTCGACAATAAATGTCAGGCGCCGGATATCAGACGTATACTGTGTCAGCAGGGAAGCGTTTCTGTTTTTAAGCATCAGACTTTCCGTTAGCTGATTCTCAATTACTATGATGCGGTCAGCTAGCTCACGACTTCTGTCCAAAGCGTTTGAAAGTGTTCCTTCTGCTGCTGCAATCTCATCTATTACGCTTTCTACTTTTTTCTGTAATTCTGCAGGAGGTTCTTTCAAAGGATCCTGCAGCTCACTGATTTTCTTCGCTTCAAGAGCAGACATGCTGCGATCTACAAAGGCCTTTACTGCATTCCGTTTGATTTTCCGGGTCTTTTTATCGTCTTTCTTTTCATCCGGAAGATAATTGTTTCCGGTTGCCATGAAAAGCAAAGATGTAAGAGCTGGTGTGGCAACTATTTTATTCACTCCGGATCCGGCAGCAAGTATACTTGCTGTACCTTGGACACGGGTCTCGTCCAGCAAAAACATATGGTAGAAGGTTCGTACCGAAAACTTCTGCGTCTTTCCTTCCAAGGTCATAAAAATCTGAGTGCCGTCTTCAATTCCCATCAGCTTAAGCCACACAGAGTTTATGCCCTTATTTCCTTTGAGTTTGTATGTGTCACTAGCGATTCCATTTACCTGACTGGACACCTCAATTTCTGTGCTGTCAACATTTCTGGCAAGTGTAAGGCTCCTGCCATCGACATCCAGTGCCAGAATTACCCGCTTAACTTCCAACTTGGCATCATAGCGGTGTTCTTCCGCTCCAAGTAAATAGTCAATGCTGTCCAGCACAAGGCTTTTGCCGGTGTTGGATTCGCCGTAGATAATATTTAATCCCGGCTCCATTTCAATGCTCGAATGTACATCCTGACCTGTAATGAGCGTTATTTTCTTAATATAAAACATAAGCCTAGTTCCTTACTGCGCTAACAGAATGTGACTGGATCATTGCCAAAATGTTCTCGTCACTGTCATTTTTATATTTCTTCACAGCCACTTTTGCAATTTTCTTGTAGTCCTTTGCATAAATGCTTGTAAATTTCCTTGCAAATTTTTTCCCTTCTTCTGAAATTGAGAAAAGATAACCCCGATCTGTCGTAACCGAAGCAAGTCCCTTCACGACCAGGCTCTTTACAGACTCTTGCACAAGCATCCGCCTATTCGATATCTCCCCATATTTTAAGCTGTTCTGGCCATGAAGATTAACATAAGACAGGCCAAAATCCGCTGCATAACAGGTTATAAAATCTAAAGCCAAAATCCGTTCTACTGTAAAAGGCGTGTTTCGTGCAACCGAAAGTAAAAGTACCGTGCGGAGTTCCATCTCGAAGGGCGAATTAAATAACTTAATCCCCATCGCTTTCGTCCTCTATCCATGTTAATCGCTGATCATTTACAAGCATATGACAGACGCCTTTTTTCTCGCCTGGGCCAACCCAGTCAAGCATTCGATCCTGAAGGTTTCGTGACAGTTCCACACCTGTGGCGTGTTCCATAACCGCTGTCATTCTATCAAATCCAGTAGTATAAAACTTATCGCTAGTTGCAATAACGCCATCAAACATTTCTCCCTTCAGAATATCAAATCCTTCAGATTCATCCAGACAAATAGTATCCCTCAGTTCTCGACGGATAGTTTCTGCCTTATAGTAATCCTTGCGTTGCTGATCAAAATTTCTTCTCAAACGAGGCTTTGAATCTAAATCCTCCGGCCGTGCGTATTCCTCACCGGAGACCTCACAATATACTCGATAAAGCTCCTGAACATATCGAATCTCATGATCCTGTACCTCAGAAGGTGGCTCTATGCTTTTTGGTTTCCTGTGACTCTTTTTAATCAATTCTTTAAAAGTTCTGATATCTGCGTCGATCGGTTTGGATACTGTTTCCGATGCAAGAGCAGTGTTGTCCCCCACAAGTGAATACAAAAACGCTCTGCCCAGAAACTCTGCCCGGTCTCCATCGGAATAAAACCCCAAAAGTAGTTCTTTATCAGCTTCTTCCAAATTTGAAGCACGTATCAGGGTTAACATGGCGGAATACATTGCTGACTCCTGATTTTGGTTTATTACCACATCAATAATCTTCTCCGAGAAATAGTCACCTATGGAATTGACAAGATCGGGTCGCCCTGCCGCGGCCTTAATATTTCCCGGTATATCTTCTGATTGCTGGTACCAGGCCTTTGCCAACTTTGAATTCATTGTATAAGGGTTGCCAGCACGATTAACCAAATTCTCCAACAGGAAAACCGGCTCAAAGAGCGCTCTTGCAATCTTTGTCATATTCGGTTTTGAAACGCCTAATTCAAATGTTTTCGCATAGGCAGCATAATTGAATACCTTCATGCCATACCCTCTTTGTAGAATAAAAATAGATCCGCTTTTGTAGCTCGCATAATATTAAACCAATCCGAAGTGCTTCAGCGCATCCATAATCACCACATCTTTCTCCGGAAGGCACTGCGGCTGTTTTGCTTCCTCAGATTTTGGCTTATTATAAATGTTGACAATCTCTAGACCACATTTCCTCTTTACCTGTGAAATATACAGGGAAGATACCTTCATGACGGTCTGTGCAGAACATAGTCTTTAATCAGCTTATATGTAGCTTTTTCGCGGAAGCAAGTGGTATCCATACCTTCTAGGGGAAATTCAACCTTCACCTTCTGTGAGTCGATAACTCCCTTGGAAAGCAAGACAACCGTCTCCTCCGACTCGACTAAACTCTAACCGCAACCTCTGGACACGCCAATCACTAAGGCCCTCTGGATGGCGTTCTGCAATCTGCTCTTACTTGTTACATTCGCGACAGCAACGCCACCGTCTCTATATGCCCCGTCTGCGGGAACATGTCAAAGGGCTTTGCCGAGATGAGGGAAAACCCTTTTTCCACAAGGATCTTCACATCCCGCGCGAGTGTGGACGGGTTGCAGGAAACATAGACGATGCGGTCAAGGTCCTGCCTGCCGGCCAGTGCCTCCAGGACGGCCACGTCACAGCCGTACCTGGGCGGGTCGATGACGGCGGCATCAAGACGGTCCTGAAGGGTGGGGAGCAGGTCTTCCATGTTGCCGGCATAAAAGGTGGTGTTGGCAAGGCCGTTACGCTTTGCGTTGGCAGCGGCATCGATGATGGCCTCGCGCACCTGCTCAATGCCGATGACCCTGCCGGCACTGGAGGCCATCAGCAGGGAGATGGTGCCGACACCACAGTAGCCGTCGAGCACGGTTTCCGTTTCCTTTGGCGCAAGCAGTGACACGGCATACCGGTAGAGCCGCTCCGTCTGGGCGTGGTTTACCTGCAGAAAGGACTGGGGGCTGACGGCAAACTGCAACCCACAGAGCTCCTCGTAAAGCTGGGCCCTGCCGGAGAGCAGGCGGAAAGCACCCGGTTCATAGCTGAAGATGACGTTGGTCCGCGCCTTGTTTACGTTGACATAGATGCTGGCGCAGAAGGAGAGCAGTTTGATGAGCTCCTCCCGGTGCGGAATGTCAGCGGAGGTGGTGACCAGCACGGCCATGACCTCACCATTTGCCGTGGTGCGGGCCATGACGTGGCGCAAAAGGCCCTTGTGCGCCTGTTCATCATAGGCGGAGACATGGCAGGCATTGGCCCAGCGCTGGACAAGGTCTGCCACGCGGTTGATGGAGGCCTGATGGATGAGGCAGTCCTTCACTGGCACAAGACGGTGGCTGCGCATGCTGAAAAGACCATAGGAGACAGTACCCTGTGCGCTGCCGAGCGGGAAACTGCCCTTGTTGCGGTAGCGCCAGGGATCTTCCATGCCACAGGTTTCCTCCACAAGTGGGTCCCTGAGGCCACCAAGGCGTGTGAGGGCATCCACTACCTGCTGCCGCTTGAGGCGGAGCTGGGCAGGGTAGGAGAGATGCTGGAGCGTACAGCCGCCACAGGCCTCGTAGACGGGACAGGCGGGGACCACACGCTCACCTGACGGGGTGATGACACGGAGGAGCTTAGCAATGGCATACCCACTTGTCACCTTGATGACATGGGCTTCCACGGTTTCCCCACCGAGGGCGCCCGGGATGAAGATGACAAAGCCATCCACACGGGCAACGCCCTGCCCCTCACCCGTGAGGGATTCCACGGTGAGGACAAGGTCCTGGTTTTTCATGACGGGAGCATTCATTTTATCTTTACGTTGGCCTCCCCGAAGATGGAATAGGCTTGCTGCAGGGCAGCATCATCGAGTGCAAGGTACAGCGCCGGCGGGGCTTTCCTCAGCCTGCCGGAGGACTGGTCATACAGGATGACCGGCACGTTGCCGGGATACCGGCGGAGGAAGGAGACGGCTTTTTCCATGTCCTGTTCAGAGAAGGAGGCAAGGCGCAGGTAGAGTGACTGGCCGGCAGGAACCTCAGCCTGCTTCACTGGAGCGCCGGGGCGCGTGCCAGATGCGGGGGATGGCTGTCTCCTTTCGGGCTTTGCGTCATCCAGCTTTGAGAGCCTGTCAATCAGCAGGGAATTTGCGCGGTCTTCACGGATGTTCAGCTTGCCGTGCACCAGCACCTTGCTGTCATCGTGGAACAGGGAACCGCACTGCTGCAGCGTCCGCGGGAACAGGACGCATTCCACGCTGCCCGTGATGCCCTCGAGCGTAGCATAGCCCATGATGCCACTGCCGGACTTGGTGGGCTTCTGCTTGCAGGCGGTCAGCATGCCACCGACGGTGACTTCACTGTCATCCTGCGGGCCATGGAGACCATCCGCCTCCTGCAGGTCCATCACCGTGAGTCCAAGGCTCGAGATGACATCAAGGTTGCTGTCAAGCGGATGCCCGGAGAAATACATGCCGATGGAGTCACGCTCCCTTTGCAGCAGGACGGGACGGGGCAGTTCCTCCAGCTTTGGAACCCGGATGCGCACGCTTTCGCTGATTTCGGCCGCACCACCCATGTCAAAAAGGCTCAGCTGTCCGGTTTCCCGCACCTTGCGGGAGGCGGTGGCACTGTCATAGGCCTGGTCATAGATGGCCAGCAGCTGGCTGCGGTAGAGATGCATGGAGTCAAAGCAACCGGCGGAGATCAGCGCCTCCAGCATGCGCTTGTTGATATCCGGCGAGCGGTCACAGAAGTCAAAAAAGTCGCGGAAGGGGCCGCCTGCCTCTCGGATGGCCACGGTTTTTGCCATGGCGCCCTCGCCAACGCTCTTGATGCCGCTGAGACCGAAGCGGATGGCGTTGCCCTCCACACGGAAGCGGGAACCGGAGCTGTTGACATCGGGCGGCAGTACCTTGATGCCCTGATGCTGGGCGGAGTAGACATATTCTGCCACCTTGTCGGCGGTACCGAGAAAACTGTTGATGAGTGCGGTCATGAACTGCACGGGGTAATAGCACTTTAGGTAGGCCGTGCGGTAGGCGAGCACCGCGTAGGCGGCCGCGTGGGATTTATTGAAGGCGTAGGAGGCAAAATCCATCATTTCATCGAAGATGCCGTTGGCCACGTCCTCGGGGACGCCACGCTTCAGGGCACCCTCCACGCCATCCGTGCCATGGATGAAATATTCCCGCTCCTTGGCCATGACATCGTGCTTTTTCTTGGCCATGGCACGGCGGACAAGGTCGCTGCGGCCATAGCTGTAGCCGGCAAGCGAGCGGACGATTTCCATG
>R21__coassemble_921_pt1 | contig 21752 bp, 17 predicted proteins | sample R21__metabat2_low_PE_066 | metagenome-assembled genome bin R21 | reverse complement strand
TGGACGGCGTGAAGCACGATACCATCGTAAGGCAGCTGGTTGCCTCGGCCATCCGCTCGGAATCCCTGGCGGAGGAGATGCGCGTGCTGTATGTGGGCATGACCCGTGCGGAACAGCGGCTCATCATGATTGGCTGTGTCAAGGACATCCATGCCAAGGCGGAGCCCCTTGTGGAGCCGCCCACGGCGGATGCGGTGAACAAGGCAAAATGCATGATGGACTGGGTGCTGATGGGCGCAAGGAACCATGTCCGCGTGAACACGGTGGAAAGGAACCTGCTGCTCGGTTCCGCCACGGCCCTGGAGACGGGGGCGGAGGAACCCATCGGGGCGGTTCGCCTTGCCACGCTGGTGGAGGGGCTCACCCGGCAGCTCAGCTGGCGGTATCCCCACGAGGTGGCCATCCATACGCCCGCCAAGGTGGGCGTGAGCACGGCCTTGCGGGGCCAGCGGGTGGACAGCGTTTCCTTTGAGACGCCCGCCTTTGCCCGCGGGGCGGCGGAAGGCGCCAAAGGCCCCTCTGCCCTGGAGCGCGGCACCGCCGTGCATGCCGTGCTGGAGGCCCTGGAGAAGCATCCCATGGATGCCGGTGCCGTGCGCGCCGTGGCGGAGCGCCTAAAGGACCGTGGCATCCTGACGGAGGAGATGCTCACCATCCTCCCCTATGAGGAGATGGCCTGGTACACGGGCACGGCGCTCTATGCGCGGGCCTGCGGTTCCTCCCGCTGTGAACGGGAGCTGCCCTTTGCCATCCGGGTCCCCGCGGACCGGCTGTACCCAGAGATGGCCGGGGAGACCGGGGAGACGCCCACCGTGATGCTGCAGGGCATCATGGACTGCTGCTTTGTGGAGGACGGCGGCTGGATCCTCCTCGATTATAAGACGGACCGCCCCCGCGAGGGCGTGAGTGCCACGGAGATGGCGGAGGAGCACCGCGCGCAGCTGACCCTCTACGCGGAGGCCCTGGAAAAACTGACAGGCCTGTCCGTGCGGGAGATGCACGTGGTACTGCTGAGCGTTGAAAAGACGGTCCGGCTGTAAAAACGGCAACCGGTTTTTTCTGGCAGGGACGGAGGACATTCTGCCCCTGCCACTTTTCTTTTTTGGCTGGGCAGGCGTGGAACATGGCAGGATGCATATGATGGGCAGGTCTGCCAACAATCCTCGTGTAAATTTTCTGTAACCAACTGGCCGGGCCCGTTGCATTGTGAATTTCAGATGGCATACAATGGGTGCATAACGATGGGGGTATGCCCCTTGAAGTGCAGAGAATGACCACGGAGGTACCGAGCATGGCAGAAATGCGTGTGGATGACCTGTTTACCAATGCCGCGGATATCGGGGATGAGATTTCGTTCCTGATGCCCGCCTTTGACGGTGAGTTTTTTGAAGAGATAGAGGAGGAGTTCCCGGCGGAGGAGCCGGCAGCCACGGAGGAGATTCCCGCCCCCGTTGCCGAAGCGATGCCTGCCACCACGGAGGAACCCGCAACGGAACCGGCCGCTGAGACGGACGCGGAAGAAGCCGTGGACGTTACCGCCGTAGTCGCTGCGGATACGGAGGACGCACCCGCTGCCGAAGCGGCGGAGGCTGAGGCCCCTGCCGAGGAGGCTGAAGATGCCGCGCCCGCGGAAGGGGCACGGCAGGCGGAGGAAGCACCCATGGAGGAGCCCCTGCCGGAGACAAAGCCCGCCAAGAAGCGCGCGCCCAGGCAGGAGGGCCCCGAGGAACTGACCATCCACTATCTGGAGGCCGGTGTCGGCGAGCCGCTGCTGCTCATCCACGGCATCGGGCAGAGCCTTTACACCTGGCACGCGGTGTTCAGCGAGCTCTCCGAGAGCTACCGCGTCATCGCCATCGACCTGCCCGGCCACGGCTATTCCAGCCGGCCGGAGCGCTATGCCTATTCCATGGACGAGACCGCGGAGGCCATCTACCGCTTTTTGCAGGCCAAGGGCATCCAGTCCGCCCACATGATCGGCTTCTCCACCGGTGCCATCTACATGATGCGCCTCATCACCCTGCACGAGGACTGCGTGGCCAACTGCATCGCGATTGCGCCCGGCGGCATCTCCAAGCACATGCCCAAGCTCTATCACCGCATGAAGGGCGCCCTGGGCGCCGTGTTCACCCGCAACCTCTATTCCAAGGGGGATGTGCGCAACATCCTCCGGGACTGCTATGCGGATGAAAGCATCCTGACGGAGCATGACGTGAACGAATATTATAACCCGGTCTCCGACGGCCTGACCCGCGAGGCGATGACCTACGCGGCCACCAATTTTGACCTGAAGGGCACCGTGGAGGACCTGCGCTACAGCGACCATGAAATCCTGTGCGTGTGGGGCCGTGAGGATAGGCTCCATCCGGCTTCCGGCAGCGTGTACTTCCAGGATGTGCTGCAGAACGGCCGCTACTACATGGTGAAGGATGCCGGCCATCTCGTGCAGGAGGAGGCGCCCGAGCGCATTGTGGACGTGGTCCTCTCCTACATCCCGCCGGCGGTGGGCAATTACTGACATGCTGACGGAGCCATTCAGTCTGGGTGACGGCGCCATCATGCGCAAGCCGCACGCCTGTGGCACCAATGCGTGGACCATCATCCGCACCGGTGCGGACATCAAGCTGCGCTGCAAAAACTGCGGGCGCATCGTGATGCTGGACCGTGGGGATTTCATCAGGAGCTGTAAGAAAATCCTGCCCGTACCGCAGGAGGAACAGCCGGAGGGTCAGGACTGACCCCGGCGAGGGGATGCCATGGCAAAGAAGCGTTTTACAAAGGAAGAACTGCGCGCCCTGGAGCGCGAGGCGCAGGAGCGCACCGGCAATCTCTCCGGTGGGCGGCTGTGGCGCATCCTGGATTTCTGCATCACGCTGCCGCTCATCGTGATGCTGGCCTTCGGCATCCGGGCCTTCATCTTTGAACCCGTCCGCGTGGAGGGCAACTCCATGTATCCCACCCTGCTCAACGGGGAGCACATGCTCTGCGAGAAGGTTTCCTATATGTTCACCCGGCCGTCCCGCGGGGACATCGTCATCTGCCGGTACCCGGGCTACAGCGAGGACTGCGTCAAGCGCGTCATCGGCCTGCCGGGGGAGACCGTGGAGGTGCGTGACGGCGTGGTGTACATCGACGGGGTCCAGCTGGATGAATCCGGCTATTACGATGGCTACATCAACCAGGACTACGGCCCCATTACCGTGCCGGAGGACTGTGTGTTCGTGATGGGCGATAACCGCAACAATTCCAAGGACAGCCGTGCGTCCACCGTTGGTCCGCTCCCGTACACGCGCATCAGCGGCCGTGTCTTCTACGCAATCTGAAAAAATGGAACAGCCAAAGCTGAGGAGGAGCACCTCCCGCAAAGTGATATACGCGCAGCAGGCGCTGATTGGATGGCTCGCCGCCATCCTGGCGACGCTCCTGCTGCTCGCTGCCGTTTTTGGGCTGTGGCTGACCCCTGTCCGCGTGTCGGGCGACAGCATGCAGCCGAACCTCCTCGACGGGCAGGTGGTGCTGTGTGACAGGCTGGCCCGCTTTGTCCGCACGCCGTCCCGCGGGGACGCCATCCTGTTTTCGGATCCTGCCGGCAGCGGTTACCTCATCAAGCGCATCGTCGGCCTGCCGGGGGAAACCGTGGAGGTGAACGGCGGCTGCGTCTACATTGACGGCTGCCCGCTGGATGAATCCGCCTATGTGCGCCTCGGCCTCAACCCGGGCCTTGGGGACATGGGACCCGTGACCGTGCCGGAGGGGCGCGTGTTTGTGCTGGGGGATGACCGCAGCATCGTGTATGACAGCCGTGTTTCCGCCATCGGCACCATTGCCTATGAGGATATCCGCGGCGTGGTCCGCCTGCGCATCTATCCTGTGGGGAGCCTGACCCTGTTCGGCTGAAAAATTCCGTCATCCTGACGCATTTCTGATTCGTTTATGGTGCATTTTGCGCCCATCTGTGTTAAACTTTTTCCATGGCTTTTAAACTTCCGGAAAACACGTTGCTCTATCATAACTCACGGCTGCTTTCCTGCCGCCGCCCCTTTGGCGCGGTGACATGCGGGACGGACGTGACGCTGCGCGCGTTCGCGGGCGACAAGCTCTGGGGCGCGCGGGTTTTGCTGCGCCTGTGGCTCGATGAGAGCGGGGAGCAGCTCATTGAGATGCCCAGGGACGGTGTCGGCTTCATCTACACGCTGAAGATGCCGGATTATCCCACCATCGTCTGGTACTATTTCATCATTGAAAAAGCGGACGGGCACCGCCTGTACTATGGCGCGGACAGTGGCGAGGGGGATTTCTACACCCACGAACCGCCCCATTCCTTCCGCGTGACGGTGTATGATGCCGCCTACCGGACACCCGCCTGGTTCCAGGACGCCATCGCGTACCAGGTGTTCCCGGACAGGTTCCGCCGTTCGAGCCATGAGGACATGCACGCCCGGGCGGACCACCTGACGGCCCTTGGCCGCAAGGTGCGCCTGCACGAGCTGTGGAACGAACCCCCGGAGTTCCGCGCGGCCCCCGGCGAGGATGCCTACTGCCCGCAGGATTACTTTGGCGGCGACCTGAACGGCATCCGCGCAAAGCTTAACTACCTTGCCTCCCTCGGGGTGACGTGCCTGTACCTGAACCCCATCTTTGAGGCGGCGAGCAACCACCGCTACAACACGGCGGATTACCTGCACGTGGACCCGATGCTGGGCACCGATGAGGAGTTCCGCACCCTCTGCCGGGAGGCAAAGGCACTTGGCATACGCATCATGCTGGATGGCGTGTTCTCCCACACGGGCAGCGACAGCCGCTATTTCAACCGCGAGGGGCACTACAGCGAGCCCGGCGCCTGGCAGGGCCCGGCATCCCCCTATTATGAGTGGTACACCTTTTACGATTTCCCGTATGATTACGAGTGCTGGTGGAATTTTGACAGCCTGCCCAACGTGAAGGAGCTGACCCCCTCGTACGTGGAGTTCATCGCGGGGGAGCATGGCGTGCTCTCCAAGTGGGCCTCCTACGGTGCCACGAGCTGGCGCCTGGACGTGGCGGACGAGCTGCCGGACGGCTTCATCCGCGAGCTGCGCAAACGCGTCAAGAAGAACGACCCCGAGGGCGTGTTGCTGGGCGAGGTCTGGGAGGAATGCTCCGCCAAGCGCGGCCCGGAGGGGCGCCGCGGCTATGTGAACGGCGATGAGCTGGACAGCGCCATGGATTATCCGTTTGCGGACGCGGTCATCGCGTTCCTCAACGGGGAGGCGCCCGCCCAGAAGCTGAGCCGTGACCTGCAGGCCCTGCGGGAATGGTATCCGGAGCCCTTCTACCGTGCCCAGCTGAACCTGCTTTCCAGCCATGACGTGATGCGTGCCATCACGGCCCTCTCCGGTGCACCGTCCCGGCACACCACCCCGCGGGAACAGCAGGCCGTGTGGCGCCCCACGGATGAGCAGGACAGGGTTGGCCGCGCACGCTTTCTGCTGGCCACGGCGGTGCAGATGTTCCTGCCCGGCGTCCCCTGCATCTATTATGGCGATGAGGCCGGCATGACCGGCATGGCGGACCCCTTTAACCGCCAGACCTATCCCTGGGGCCACGAGGACACGGCCATCCGGGACCGCGTGACGGAACTGGCCCACCTCAGGCGGGACCGGGCCGTGCTCCATGGGGACCGGATGCGCATGGGCGCGCTCTCGCAGGACGTGTTTGTCCTTGCCCGCTATACGGAGGACGAAGCGGCGGTGCTGCTCATCAACCGTGGCCGGATGGAGGCCACCGTGACGCTGCCGGAGGATGCCTTTGCCGAGGGGCCGGACGCGGAAACCCCCATGCCGCTGGACGGGGACTTTACCGATGAGCGGGGAACCCCCTGCGGGGCGGTCCTTGGTGTACCGCTGACGGTGCCGCCGCTGGGTGCCGTGATCCGCATCCGGGAAAAAGCCTGACACAGCCCTGTTGCAATGGGGCAAAGCGTGGTATAATGAACCTTTGGAAGGCGGCAGTAGCCGCTTTCCGGAAGACAGAATCAGTACCCGAATGAAGGAGGATTACGATATGGTCACCAAGGAAATGACGATTATGGAAGTCATCGAGCAGGGCGAGGGCATTGCGGACATCCTGATGGACAGCGGCATGCACTGCCTGGGCTGCATGATGGCCCATGGCGAGACCCTGGAGCAGGCCTGCGAGGTGCACGGCATCAACGCGGATGAGCTCATCGACGAGATTAACAACTATCTCGGTGTGTAACGGATGATGGCTGTGGGCGCCCGGGGCGGTTGGGCCGGCGGGTTTGTGGTTTTTGGGGGGGGGGGCGGGGCTTTCGGCCCCGCCGCTTTTCGTTTTTTGGGGGATCCACCTCATCCGGCACAGCTTTCAGCTATGCCACCTTCCCCGACCAGCGGGGAAGGCTTTTGGCATGCACGACCAAAAAACTCCTCTGCGTAAGGTGAGGAACGAAGTGACGCAAGGCCACGCAGGCCGAGAAAGCTGACAACGTAGCTGACAGAGGGGTTGCCCCCGCACTCCATCGATTTTTCGGGGAAAAACGGCCTTTTTTCTTAACAAGGGCCGAATTCTCTGCTATAATCAATTGTCACACAAGAAATACAAGAGTGAAATGAAAGAATGGATTTTCGCATCAGCATTGCAGAGAAACTGGCGCCCCTGACCGGGCTTGCCGTGGATGAAATTGTTTCCATGCTGGAAACGCCCAAGGATGCCAGCATGGGAGATTATGCGTTCCCCTGCTTTAAGCTGGCCAAGACCCTGCGCAAGGCCCCGCCGCTCATCGCCAGGGACCTCGTGGCAGGCATCGGCACCATGGAGGGCTTCTCCCGCGTGGAGGCCGTCAACGCCTATCTCAACTTCACCGTGGACCGCGCGGCCCAGGCAAAGGCCGTCATCGAGAAGGTCCGCACGGAGGGCGCTGCCTACGGTGGCTCCACCGAGGGCGCCGGGCGCAACATCTGCATCGACTATTCCTCCGTGAACATCGCCAAGCCCCTGCACATCGGCCACCTGCCCAGCACGGTCATTGGCAACAGCCTGTACCGCATCTACAGGCACATGGGCTACAACTCCGTCGGCATCAACCACCTTGGTGACTGGGGCACCCAGTTCGGCAAGATGATCTATGCCTACAAGGCCTGGGGCGACCGGGAGACCATTGAAAAGGGCGGCGTGGACGAGCTGGTCAAGCTCTATGTCCGCTTCCATCAGGAGGCCGAGGGCAACGAGGCCATGAACGACGCGGCCCGTGCCTGGTTCAAGAAGATTGAGGATAACGACCCCGAGGCCATGGAGCTGTTCACCTGGTTCAAGGAGATCACCCTTGCGGAGGTCCAGCAGGTGTTTGAGCTGATGGACATCCACTTTGACAGCTACGCCGGCGAGAGCTTCTATAACGACAAGATGGACCGCGTGGTGGATGAGCTGCGCGACAAGGGCCTGTTAAAGCTGGATCAGGGCGCCAGCATCGTGGACCTGTCCGATTACAACATGCCGCCCTGCATCATCCTGCGCAGTGACGGCGCCACGCTGTATGCCCCCCGTGACATCGCGGCGGCCCTGTACCGCAAGGATACCTATGATTTTGCCAAGTGCCTCTACGTGGTGGCCTATCAGCAGGACCTGCACTTCCGCCAGTGGTTCAAGGTGGTGGAGATGATGGGCTATGACTGGTATCAGGACCTGAAGCATGTCTCCTTTGGCATGGTCTCCGGCACGGAGGGTGCCTTCTCCACCCGCAAGGGCAACATGGTGAAGCTGCGCGACGTGCTGAAGGCGTCCATCGACAAGACCGCCGCCATCATGCAGGAGAAGAGCCCGGACCTTGAGAACGCCGCGGACGTGGCCCGCCAGGTGGGTGTCGGTGCCCTCGTGTGGCACAGCCTCTATCAGGGCCGCATCAAGGACGTGGTGTTCGACTGGGACACCGTGCTCAACTTTGACGGCGAGACCGGCCCCTATGCCCAGTACACCCACGCAAGGGCCTGCAGCGTGCTGAGGAAGGCCCAGCCTGAGGGTGAGATTGATTATGGCCAGCTGACCGATGATGAGAGCCGTGCCCTCATCGCGGCGATTGGCGCGTTCCCGGATGCCGTGCGGGCTGCCATGCAGGAGAACGAGCCCTACCGCGTGGCCCGTGCCGTGATGGCCATCTGCCGTGCCTTCAACCGCTTCTATTATGAGCAGCGCATCATGGCCGATGACATGGCCCAGCGCAATGCCCGCCTGGCCCTGACGGATGCCGCCCGCAGCGTCATCAAGACCGGCCTTGGCCTTTTAGGCATCGCCGCCCCCGAAAGAATGTAAGCACAGGGTCCCAAAGGATATGGGACAGAAATTTTTCATAAAGGAAGGATAAGACGATGATTGATATCAAGTTCCTCCGTGCACAGCCCGATGTCGTGCGTGAAAACATCAAAAAGAAATTCCAGGATGCCAAGCTTCCCCTCGTGGACGAGGCCATTGCCCTCGACGAGGCAACCCGCGCCGCCCAGCAGGAGGGCGATACCCTGCGTGCCGCCCGCAACAAGCTCTCCAAGGAGAACGGCCCCCTGTTCGGCAAGCTGAAGAAAGCGGCCACCGAGGAGGAGAAAGCGGCCATCCAGGCACAGATTGACGCCAACATGGCGGCGGTCAAGGCCGATGACGAGCGCCTCGCCGCGCTGGAGGACTCCCAGAGGGAGCTCGCCGAAAAGCTCCGCCAGGTGATGTACAAAATCCCCAACATCATCGACCCCTCCGTGCCGATTGGCAAGGATGATTCCGAGAACGTGGAGGTGCAGCGCTTTGGCGAGCCCGTCACCCCGGATTTTGAAATCCCCTACCATGTGGACATCATGGAGCGCCTGCACGGCATCGACATGGATGCCGCCGGCCGTGTGTCCGGCAACGGCTTCTATTACCTGATGGGCGACGTGGCAAGGCTCCACAGCGCCGTGCTGGCCTATGCCCGCGATTTCATGATTGACAAGGGCTTCACCTACTGCATCCCGCCGTTCATGATCCACGGCAACGTGGTGGAGGGCGTGATGAGCCAGACCGACATGGATGCCATGATGTATAAGATTGAGGGCGAGGACCTGTACCTCATCGGCACCAGCGAGCACTCCATGATCGGCAAGTTCATCGACCAGCTCATCCCCGAGGACAGCCTGCCCCAGACGCTGACCAGCTATTCCCCCTGCTTCCGCAAGGAAAAGGGCGCCCATGGCATTGAGGAGCGCGGCGTGTACCGCATCCATCAGTTCGAAAAGCAGGAGATGATCGTGGTCTGCAAGCCCGAGGACTCCATGGCCTGGTACGAGAAGATGTGGCGCTTCAGCGTGGAGCTGTTCCGCAGCATGGGCATCCCCGTCCGCCAGCTGGAGTGCTGCAGCGGCGACCTTGCCGACCTCAAGGTGAAGAGCTGCGACATCGAAGCCTGGTCCCCCCGCCAGCAGAAGTATTTTGAGGTCTGCTCCTGCTCCAACCTCGGCGATGCGCAGGCCCGCCGCCTGAAGATGCGCGTCCGTGGCGCGGATGGCAAGAACTACCTGCCCCACACCCTTAACAACACCGTGGTGGCACCGCCCCGCATGCTGATTGCGTACCTTGAGAACCACCTGCAGGCGGATGGCACCGTGACCATTGCCGACGTACTGCAGCCCTACATGGGTGGCAAGACCATCATCGGCTGATCCCGGCAGGGACATCCACGGCAGAAAGAACATAGGAAAACAAGGGCAGCCCCGCAGCCAATCCGGCGGGACCGCCCTTTTTGTATCAGGAATCCAGGAATCAGGAGGGGATGGCATGGAACAGGCACGGAGTAAGACCGGCAGTGTGGCGAGCGCCATTGGCGTGGCGCTGAACCTTGCCCTGGGCGGCGCCAAGCTGGCGGTGGGCATCCTGTGCGGGGCCTCCTCCATCGTGGCGGACGCGGTGAACAACCTGGAGGACGCGGCCTCCTCCCTCATCGGCATCATCGGTTTCCGCCTTGCGGGCAGGCCGGCGGATGACGGACACCCGTTTGGCCATGCCAGGTATGAGTACATCACGGGGCTTGTGGTGGCATTTCTGGTGCTGCTGGCCGGCGTGGAGCTGCTGAAGACGGGCATCACGCGCTGTATCGAGCCGGGCGCCATGGCGGTGACCCCCCTGATGCTCCTCACGCTGGTGGCCTCCATCCTGGTGAAGACCGGCATGTGGGCCTATCAGCGCCACATGGGCAAAAGGATTGCGTCCGATACGCTGCTGGCCGTGGCGCGGGACAGCCTGTTGGATGCCATTGCCACGGGCGCGGTGCTTCTGGGCGCCCTGCTCACCCGCTGGACGGGGCTGGACCTTGACGGCTATGTGACCATCCTCGTGGCGCTCTTCATCCTGTACAACGGCATCGGCATGGTGCGCGATGCCACAAGGCCGCTGCTCGGCGCGGCACCGGATGCCGACACCGTGCGGGACATTGAGGGGCGCATCCTATCCTATCCGGGCGTGCTCGGTGCCCACGACCTGATGATACACGATTATGGCCCCGGGCGGCGGTTTGCCAGCGTCCACGTGGAGCTGCCGGCGGAGAAGAGCGTGCTCGAGTGCCATGAGCTGATAGACGGCATGGAGCAGGATTTTTTCAAGAACGACCACCTGCAGATGATCATCCACTGCGACCCCGTGGTGACGTCGGACGCAAAGCTCAATGCCCTGCGGGGCGACCTGGAGGCATGCCTGAAGGAATACGGCAACGGGGCCACCATCCACGACCTTGCCGTCAGGACCGTCCGCGGGGAGACCACGGTGTCGTTTGACTGCCTGCTGCCGGACGGCAACCCGGAGCGGGATGCCATGGTCCAGCACGCGCTGGAGCGGCATCTTTTGAGGCAGTACCCCGGCTGCCACACGCTCATCCGCTTTGACCACAGCTTTGTGGCGCTGGATGATGAGCGCAATGAGGGCTGAGGCGGCTTAATCCGTGGTGAAGCCGGTTTCGCCCGGCACGGGCGGGACGCGGCGGCGGTCCATCCGCTCAATGACGATGCGGGGGATGGCGTCGATGTCCGTCAGCACGGCGGCCACGTGTGCCTCCGTGCCCTGGAGCTCCGCGTACACGGTGCCGTCATACCGGTTCTCCACACAGCCCGTGACGCCGTAGCGGCGGGCGAGCATCAGCATCTCATAGCGGAAGCCCACGTGCTGGACGCGGCCCATAAAGGTGACCTGCTCGCGGATGGTGCCGGATGGCAGGGGTGCGGACGGTTTCTTTGAAAAAAGGCCCATGGCAATGCCCTTTCCTGTATCATGAGGATTTCTCCCTTTGGAGGATATGACCATTTTACCATATGGAGGGCCCTGCGGGATACCCGTTGCAAATGGCGGCGGGATGTGATAGAATGGATGCCACTGGGAATGAAGTGCTCCCAAGGGCATCTGCCTTGAACCGCTTATTCGTAAGCTGATGACTTCTGCGTAAAATCACGCAGGGGCATCAGCTTTTTTTGATGGGAGGAAACATCCATGTTGACATCGCTTGCGCTCATCTTCCTTGTTGGCATCGCCATGGCGGAAATCGTGAAGAAAATCCACGTTCCGCGCATCATCGGCATGCTGATTTGTGGCATTGTGCTCGGCCCCTATGTGCTGGACCTCCTGGATGCCTCCATCCTCGGCATCTCCTCAGAACTGCGCCAGATGGCGCTCATCATCATCCTCATCAAGGCGGGCCTTGCACTGGACCTGCAGGATTTAAGGCGCGTCGGCAGGCCGGCACTGCTCATGTCGTTTGTGCCGGCCCTCTGTGAGATTGCGGCCTTCGTCCTGCTGGCACCGGCCATCCTTGGGGTGACGCGCCTTGAGGGCGCCATCATGGGCGCGGTGCTGGGGGCAGTCAGCCCTGCCGTGGTGGTGCCCAAGATGGTTTCCCTGATGGAGGAAAAGCGCGGTACGCAGGCGGGCATCCCGCAGCTGATCCTCGCGGGGGCTTCGCTGGATGACGTGTTTGTCATCGTGCTGTTCACGGCCTTCCTTGGCATGGCACAGGGTGAGGGGACGCGCGTGATGGATTTTGTGAACATCCCGGTTTCCATCGTGCTGGGCATCGCGCTGGGGATTGGGGCCGGGATGCTCCTCTCATTGCTGTTTACGTGGACGCACACACGGGGCAGGGGCATCCGCCAGTCGCTCAAGCTTCTCATCGTGCTGGCGGTATCCTTTTTGATGATGACCGTGGAGGACCTGCTGGAGGGCACAGTGGCGGTCTCCGGCCTGCTTGCCGTGATGGCGCTTGCCATGGTCATCAGGGCCCGCTGCCGGCAGGAGGTGGCTGAGGACCTTTCCGCGAAATTCGGCAAGGTGTGGCTGGCGGCGGAGCTGCTGCTCTTTGTGCTGGTGGGTGCCGCGGTGAACTTCCCCTATACGCTCAAGGCGGGTCCCGGTGCCATTGGCATGATCTTCATCGGCCTTGCCTTCCGCAGTGTGGGCGTGCTGCTGTGCCTCACCGGGACGGGCCTCAAATGGAAGGAAAAGCTCTTCTGCGTGGTATCTTACCTGCCCAAGGCCACGGTGCAGGCGGCCATCGGCGGTGTCCCGCTGAGCCTTGGCCTCGCCTGCGGGGATGCCGTGCTGAGTGTGGCGGTGCTCTCCATCCTGATGACCGCACCGCTCGGCGCCTTTTTGATGGACCTGCTGGATACGAGGTGCCTTGAGAAGGCAGCATGAAGGGGAAGCGCATAATGAAAAAAGGGGCCCTGCGGCATCCCGCAGGGTCCCTCTGTTTTTTATGCTGTCAGTTTTCCGCCTTCGTCTCCTCGGATGCCTCGGCCGGGAGCTTCATGATGGTCCTGAGGCGCGCCGTGAGGGCTTTGTCCGTGAGCTCCTCGCGGTCGACCACGGCAATGCCGAGCTGCGCGGCCCTGTGGCGGACGGCGCTGGAGCAGAGCGCCGTGGTGACGATGGCCGCCTTGGCACCCTTGCCGCCGAAGCGCTCCGCCAGGATGGCGAGCTCGTTGAGGGCCTCGGTCTTGATGTCGCAGGTCTTGCAGCTGATGAACAGCGGGATGATGCCGCGGGTGGCCACCACGTCAATCTCGTTGGTGACATCCTCGCGGGAGACCTGCTCCTGCTGCTCCCAGTCCACCACGGCGGACAGGACGACATCCTCAAAAATCCCCGCGGCATGGCAGATGTTATACACATACAGCTCCAGCACGCTGCCGGGGTCGCGCATCCAGGTGCGGACATGGAGGTTGTCAAAGCGGAAGGAGACCGTGGTTTCGGAGATGGCAAGGTCGTGGATGAGGCCGATGCGCTCCGCATCGTGCAGGAAATCCGCGTTCACCGTGACGATGCTGCCGTGTTCCCCCTTGACGCGGTGCGGGGCAGAGACCGTTAGCTGGGCGTTGGCCTCACCCGGCTGGGAGGCCCGCTGCAGGTAGGTGATGATGGAGGACCACTGGTGGCGGTATCTGAGATAGAGCCCGAAGAACGGGGCATAGATGGCGCGGGATTTCAGCAGCGCGTCCTGGTCTGCCCGGCCGGTGCGGAGCCTGCCACCCGTCATGCGGATGAAATCCTCCACGCTGTAGGAGAGCGTGCAGGGGACGCCGTCCGCAAAGTCCGCGTTCTGGATGCTGAAAAAGCGGTTCTTCTTGCGGGACCAGGTGAACACCGGGATGTCGGATTCCCCGGAGAAAATGCCGGCCGCGACCAGCGCGGCATCCGTGCCGCCGGTCACGTCCAGCGCGCAGCCCGGATACTGCTCCGCCGTGTGGCGCAGGAGCTCCACGATGCGGTCCGTCTTATAGAGGCTGGTCTCGAGGAACAGCGTCTCGGCCGCAAGGCCGCGGCGGGCCAGAAACGAGGAGATCACCTCCCGCTGCCCGCGGGAATGCGCAACCTCGGGCGGGCAAAGGTACACCACCCGCTCCGGACGGAAGGTTTCGGGTCCCAGGTAATTTTCGATGAGGCGCTCATCATAAAGCTCTATCAGTGTCTGCATGGCATGTACTCCGGATGGGAAGGATTGGTTACCCACATTGTAACACAGGGGAAGGGACATTTGGTAGCGCTTTTTCCGTTGACAAATGCCCCTTCGGTTCGGTAAAATAAAGAACAGTTGAAAAATAGGGCCCGTGGCGGGGGCTTCCGCCGCAGGGCCTTTCTTTTTTGGAAGGAACGGGAGGACATCATATGGAAAAACAGGCAGAAGCGGCGCGCGGGGCAGGCATGGCCCGCAACAGGATGGCCACGGAGCCCATCCCAAAGCTCCTCATCACCATGGGCCTGCCGCTGATGGTATCGTTGCTGGTGCAGTCCCTGTATAACATCGTGGACAGCATCTTCGTGGCCCGCATCAGCGAGGACGCGCTTGCGGCCACGTCGCTTGCCTACCCCGTGCAGATGCTGATGATTGCGTTGGCCGTCGGCACCAGCGTCGGCATCAACGCCCTGCTCTCCCGCCTGCTGGGGCAGGGGAAGCGGGAGGAGGTCTCCTCCGCGGCGGTGACGGGCCTTTTCCTGTCGCTGGCCAGCTCCCTTCTGTTCATCCTGGCGGCGGTGTTCTTTGTGGACCCCATTGCGGACCTGCTCGCCGGCGGCACGGCCTCCCGTGACATGTGCAGGACATACCTGTTCATCTGCATGCTGCTGTGCACGGGCACGTTCCTCGAGACCATGGTGCAGCGCTTCCTGCAGGCCTCGGGGCGCACGGTGCTGTCCATGGTGTCCCTGGTGGTGGGCGCTGGCACCAACATGATCCTCGACCCCATCATGATCTTCGGCTACTTTGGCTGCCCGGCCATGGGCATCCGCGGCGCGGCCATTGCCACGGTCATCGGCCAGTGGCTCGGCTTTTTCGTGGCGCTGGCGCTGAACGTCTTCTGCAACCCCGATGTCAGGATCACCCTGCGCGGCTTCCGCCTGCAGGGCAGCACGGTGCTGGCCATCTACAAGGTGGGCCTGCCCACCATCGTGATGCAGTCCATCGTCAGCCTGATGAACTTTGCGATGAACGCGCTGCTGGTCACGTTCTCCTCCTCGGCGGTGGCGTTCTTCGGCGTCTATTATAAACTGCAGAACTTCCTCTTCATGCCCATCAACGGCTTGGGGCAGGGGGCACTGCCCATCATCGGCTTCAACTTCGGCGCCGGCAACGGGGAGCGCATCAAAAAGACCATCCGCCTCTGCCTCATCTGGGGCGTGGGGTTTGCCCTGCTTGCCACGCTGGTGTTTGAGGTGATTCCGGGGCCGCTCCTTCAAATGTTCAATGCCTCGGAGGACATGCTCAGGATAGGCATCCCGGCCATCCGCATCATTGCGGCGGTGTTCGCCCTGAGCGCGGTCACGCCGCTCATCGGCTTCTGTACGAGCGGCCTTCAGAACGGTGTTGTCAACATGGTGGGCGCGGCCATCCGCCAGCTTGTCCTGCTGGTGCCGCTCGCCTATATTTTCTCCCATAGCTTTGGCATTGGCGGGACCTGGTATGCCTTCTGGATTGCGGAGGCCGTGGCGGCCACCTACAGCATCCTCAGCCTCCGCCACGAGCTGAAGAAAAAGGTGGAGCCGCTCCTGAAGGACTGACGGGCGCGGATCGGGACCGTTTTCCTCAAAATGTCCGTTTTTGCTTGACAGGAAGCGGGAATGTGTCTATAGTCTTAACAAACAGAATCACGTTTGATAGAGGCGCGGCCGAGAAGAGTCAGCAGCTCCCGTGAAAGCGGAATGGGGAGGTGCCAAAAGGCGAGGCTGCCGAGGGGTTGCCAAAGTGGGATTCCGCCCAGCGAAGCAATGCCCGGGCCTGCGGGGAACACCCGCAGGACTGTCGCCCCACCGGGGGCGGAGCGCTGTCAAGCTTCCACAAGGGAATCCATATTTCAGGTTTTTGAGGGAGCCATGGCAGGTCAGCCGTGGCTCCTGTTTGATTTTTGAAAAGGGGAAAGGGAACTCATGAAAGCAAAACTCAAGGTCATCATCCCGCTTGCCTGCGTGGTGCTGCTGGTTGTGGCGGCGGCCGTGTTCGGCAAGGGGAGCTACATCGGCACGGCCTGGGCGCTGATGCCGGCCGTCATCGCCATCGTGCTGGCACTCGTCACCAAGGAGGTATACTCCAGCCTGTTCATCGGCGTGCTGGTGGGCGGCATGCTGTATGCCGGCTTCAACTTCGTGGGCACGGTGGAGCACGTGTTCGTGGACGGCATGATTGGCTCCCTTGCCGATTCGTGGAACGTGGGCATCCTCATCTTCCTGGTCATCCTGGGTAGCATGGTGATGCTGATGAACCGCGCGGGCGGCAGCGCCGCGTTCGGCCGCTGGAGCGTGGAGCATGTCAAGGGCAAGGTGGGCGCGCAGATCTGCACCATCATCCTGGGCGTGCTCATCTTCATCGATGACTATTTCAACTGCCTCACCGTGGGCTCCGTGATGCGCCCGCTGACGGACAAGCACGGCATCTCCCGCGAGAAGCTGGCCTACCTCATCGATGCCACGGCGGCCCCGGTGTGCATCATCGCGCCGATTTCCTCCTGGGCGGCGGCGGTGACTGGCTTTGTGGACGGCGCCAACGGCCTTGACCTGTTTGTGCGCGCCATCCCGTATAACTTCTATGCCCTGCTCACCGTGGTGATGATGCTGACGCTGACGCTTGGCAGGTTTGATTACGGCCCCATGCGCCGCGCCGAGATGGTGAGGCACCTGGAGGAGAACCATCCCGCGGAAAAGCCGGAGCCTGTTTCCCCCACGGGCGCGGATGACCAGCCGAATCCCCCGGTTTCCAAAAAGGGCAAGGTCATCCACCTGGTGCTGCCCATCGTGATGCTGATCATCTGCTGTGTCATCGGCATGATCTATACCGGCGGCTTCTTTGCGGGCGCGGATTTCGTGACCGCGTTTTCCGCCTCCGATGCCTCTGTGGGCCTGGTGTACGGCAGTGCCGCCGCGCTGATCCTCACGGTCATCCTGTACCTCTGCACGGGCGTGCTCTCCTTTACCGAGTGCATGACCGCCATCCCGGAGGGCTTCAAGAGCATGGTGCCCGCCATCCTGGTGCTGACCTTTGCCTGGACGCTGAAATCCATGACGGACAGCCTGGGCGCCGCGGAGTATGTGGCGGGGCTGGTGGCACAGGGTGCCGGCAGCTTTGCGTACTTCCTGCCCGCCATCATCTTTGTCATCGGCTGCGGCCTGAGCTTTGCCACCGGCACCTCCTGGGGCACGTTCGGCATCCTCATCCCCATCGTGGTCAACGTGTTCGGGGCGGACCTGACCAACGAGCTGATGATCATCTCCATCTCCGCCTGCATGGCCGGTGCCGTGTGCGGCGACCACTGCAGCCCGATTTCCGATACCACCATCATGGCCTCGGCCGGTGCCCAGTGTGACCATGTGGCCCATGTTTCCACGCAGCTGCCCTACGCGCTGACCGCGGCGGGGCTCAGCTTTGTGTGCTACATCCTGGCGGGCTTTGTGCAGAAGTGGTACATCTGCCTGCCGGCCGGCATCGCCCTGACGGTGGGCGTGCTGCTGCTCATTCGCATGGGGACGAAGCGGAAGGCATCAACAATGCACAATGGATAATGCACAATGAATAATGAATAATGCATAATGCATAATGGATCATGAACAATGAATCAGGCAATGGCCTTTCCCTGCGGGGGAAGGCCAATGTGGTTTTGTTGCGGGCTCACTTGGGCCCGCCCATGCTGACATAAAAAATCCCGTGCAAACGCGGCCACGATGTTGTATGATAAGTGGTAGCGCGCGGCGGGATTTTTTGCTGCCTGCGCGACTGTCCCATGAGGAGGATACCCATGCCCTGCACGACATTGCTGGTTGGAAGGAACGCATCCAACGACCACAGCACCATGATAGCCCGCACCGATGACGGCTTCTTTGATGAGAAGAAGCTCATCGTGGTGGAGCCCAAGGACCAGAAGAAGCATTATGAGAGCGTCATCTCCCACCTGAAGATTGACCTGCCCGACAACCCCATGCGCTATACCGCAAGCCCCAGTGTTTCCGGCAAGAATGGCATCTGGGCGGCCACCGGCATCAACGCGGCCAACGTCGGCATGACGGCCACGGAGACCATCACGTCCAACCCCCGCGTGCTGGCGGCGGACCCGCTGGTGAAGTATCAGGAGGCAAAATCCCGCCGTGAGAAGGCCGTCCCCGGCGGCATCGGCGAGGAGGACATCGTGGTGCTGGTGCTCCCGTACATCCACACGGCCCGCGAGGGCGTGGAGCGCCTCGGCAGCCTCCTCAAAACCTACGGCACCTACGAATCCAACGGCATCGCCTTCAACGATGAGAACGAGGTATGGTGGATGGAGACCATCGGCGGCCATCACTTCGTGGCCTGCCGCGTGCCGGATGACGTGTGCGTGCTCGCCCCCAACCAGTTCGGCATGGACAGCTTTGATTTTGACGATGCCTACGGCAAACAGGAGAACTTCATCTGCTCCGAGGGGCTCAGGGAATTCATCACGGAGAACCGGCTCGACCTCAGCACGGACGGCACCTTCAACCCGCGTTGGTGCTTCGGCTCCCACACGGATTCCGACCACGTGTATAACACCCCCAGGGCCTGGTTCATGGGACGCTATCTCGCCCCCACCACCTACAAGTGGGACGGTGAAAACGCCGATTTCGGCCCCGAGAGCGATTTCATCCCGTGGTGCATCAGACCGGAGCATCTCGTGACCGCCGAGGACGTGAAGTACCTGCTCTCCAGCTACTATCAGGGCACGCCCTATAACCCCTACATGCAGCAGGAATCCGGCAAAAAGGGCATCTACCGCCCCATCGGCATCAGCCGCACCGGCGTGACCAGCATCTGCCAGATCCGCACCGGCGTGCCCGATGCCATCAAGGGCGTGGAGTGGATCATGTTCGGCGGCAATGCCTTCAATGCCATGCTGCCCGTGTACACGGCCGTGCACAAGATGCCGAAGTACCTTTCCGACGTGAAGCTGGAGGTCTCCACGGAGAACTTCTACTGGGCCACGCGCCTCATCGGCGCCCTGGCGGATGCCCATTACGGCGCCTGCATCCAGTGGGTGGAGCGCTACCAGGCCGCCGTGGTGACCGAGGGACGGCGCATCATGCGGGAGTATGACAAACGCTACGGGGAGACCGGTGACATGGCCCTGCTCGAGGAGGGCAACGAAAAGCTTGCCGCCATGTGTAAGGAGAAGACCACCGAGGCCCTCGGGCACATCCTGCTGGAGGCCAGCAAACAGCAGAAGAACGGCTACAGCCGCGCGGATAACTGAAGGACCGCTGCTGAAACAAAGAGAACCGGGAAAAGATTCCAAAATGCGTTGCAGACCAACAGGTTCCAAACCTGTTGGTCTGCAATTTTTTCCGTGGGATCAAAACTCCCGCTGTTTATGATTCCTGAAAGAAGGGATCCTCCGGGTTGAGGATATGGATGCAGTTCTTAATGACCTTGAAGAACGCACTGACATCCTCTTTTGAACAGGATTCAGCAATCTGGAGGAACACATCCCTGGTGGTTTCACCACGTTTTTGAATGATGGAGGCATTGACGGTGCGGCCTTTTTCCGTGGGATAGAGATGCAGGGTCCCTGCGTCCTGTTCGGCGGGATGCTTTTCAATATAGCCTGCTGCAGACAGACGGGAAACAACCTGGCTGAGGAAGCTGCGTGTCCGGCTATAATGGGAAGCCATGGCAGAGACCGTGGTGCCGGGATGGCAGATGATGTGGCCGAGGATATAGGCATCCGACACAAAAATGGAGTCTCCGGTGCCGGTGTCCATTTTCTCCAGCACGGCAGTGCTGTATATGCTGAGGAACTGGTACATCAGGTCGCTGCGTTCATAGAACGTGGCAATCTCCAGTTGGCTAAGGCGCTCCGCCGGGTTTTCTTCATGCATGGGTTTTCATCTCCTTTTCCATGTCCATGCTGCGCATGGCCTTTCTGAACCGCAGGGCAAAGAGGATGCCGGTAAAGGTGACGGCCAGGATGTCCGCGGCCGGCTCTGCCCAGTAAACGGAGAACGTGAGGTCCTTCATGACATGGGGCATCAGGTAGATGAGCGGGAGCAGCAGCACAAACTTGCGCATGCAGGCACAGATGATGGCTTCCGGCGCATAGCCGATGGACATGAAGGTCATCTGGCAGGAAATCTGCACGCCGAAGATGCACAGCACCGCGCAGTAGATGCGCAGGGCCCTGGCCGTGAAGCTGAGGAGTTCCGCATCCGTGGTGAAGATGCCCGCAAACAGGCTGGGGAAAAGCATGACAAGTGCCCACACCACGATGGTGAAGATGACGTTGACGATGAGCAGCAGCCGGAAGGAATCCTTTACGCGCTGTTTGTTGCGGGCCCCGAAGTTATAGGAGGTGATGGGCTGGGCACCCTGCGCGACGCCCTGGATGGGAAGCATGGCAAACTGCATCACGCTGGTGCAGATGGTCATGGCACCGACGGCCACGTCCCCGCCGTATTTCAGCAGGGAGGAATTGAAGCAGACGGAGATGAAGCTTTCACTTGCCTGCATGATGAAGGGCGCGGCACCGAGGGCCAGGCAGGGACCGAGGATGGAGAAATCCAGCCGCAGGTTTTCCCGGCGGATGCGGATGACACTCTTTGGTGAGGCCAGGAAGACCATGGCAAAGACGCAGCTCGCGCACTGGGAGATGACGGTGGCAAGGGCCGCCCCCTGCACGCCCATATGGAGGGCAAAGATGAACAGCGGGTCGAGCGCAATGTTGAGCGCGGCCCCGACGAGTACGGTGTACATGCCGACCCGGGAAAAGCCCTGGCCGGTGATGAACTGGTTCATGCCGAGCGTCAGCTGCACGAACAGCGTGCCGGTGGCATAGACCTGCATATAACTGACGGCATAGCCGATGGTGTTTTCACTGGCGCCAAAGGCCAGCAGCACGGGCCGGGCAAAGGCCTCCACCAGGCCCGTCAGCACCACGGCGGTGAGCACATACAGCACCACACAGCCGCCAAGGATTTTCTCCGCACCCTGATAATCCCCCTTGCCCATGGCAATGGAAGCCCTTGGGGCACCACCGCCGATGAGGGCGGCAAAGGCGGAGATGATCATGATGATGGGCAGGCACACGCCGACACCCGTGAGGGCCAGCTGGCCGACATCCGCCATATGGCCAATGTAGACGCGGTCCACAATGTTATAGAGCATGTTGATGACCTGGGCAAGCACCGTTGGCACCGCCAGGCGGAAGAGGAGCCGCGGGACGGGCTCCGTGCCGAGGAAGGCGTTTTTCTGTTGCTGTTGCATATTATCTCCGGACATTTATCGGGTTAATGGGTGCCCTCACGGGCGGGCGCATAGGTCAGGCCAAATCCGGACCGGTAGTAATTTCCATCCGCATCCTGATAGGCATAGCTGCCACCAGGGACCTTTTTGAGAATAGCGGGGTCGATATACTGGTCCTTATCATAGCCCGGCACATCATTGGGGGAGGCACAGATTTCCCGCAGGACACCATCAATCTCTTCCTCATGGATGGCGATGACGTCGGGACCGGAAACCATGGTGAGGCTCAGCTGACCGGTGGGATTGAACTGCCCGAGCAGGGCCTCTGCCTGGGCGGTGAGGGCATAGGACATGGCGACATGGCTGACGGTGTACTGGATGGTCATGGCGTCCACATAGGGCTCGAGTTTATCAAGTATCCACGGATTCTGGACAACCAGGATTGCAATTACCTTACCGCCATGCGCGTGGACACGGGCGGCGACATCGGGAATATGGTCAACATTTTTGAGGGTGGTGACAGGGACAAGCC
>R21__coassemble_890_pt1 | contig 22360 bp, 14 predicted proteins | sample R21__metabat2_low_PE_066 | metagenome-assembled genome bin R21 | reverse complement strand
TATGACGGCACGCCGCTGACCTGCAGTGAGTACACCGTGGAGGGCCTGATCGGCACCGACGCGGTCGGTTCCGTGACCGTGACCGGCAGCAGGACCGAGGTAGGTTCCAGCGCGAACATCCCCTCTGACCTGGTGCTCGCAAGCGGCGACCTGAACAACTACTACGTACAGTACAACAACGGCCTGCTGATCGTGACCACCGCGGAGATCACCGTCAAGGTGACCGGCGAGGTCGTGAGCGAGACCTATGACGGCAGCCTGCACAGCGCGAGCCGCGTGACGATGACCTCAGAGAGCCCGCTCTTTGACGAGGACCTGGTGCTGATGACGTACAGAAACGTGGAGTCCAGGGACGTCATTGAGAAGACGGCCATCGGCTACACCGCTGAGGACTTTGAGTACACCAACCAGAACGTCCGCGTCACCTTTGAGGTGACCGACGGCAGTCTGGAGATCACCCCCGCACCCCTGACCATCACCGCAGACAGTGCCGAGAAGGTCTATGACGGCGAGGCCCTCACAAAGGATACCTACACCGTGGAAGGCCTGAAGGGCAGCGACAAGGTTTCCTCCGTCACCGTGACCGGCAGCCAGACCGAGGTCGGCGAGAGCGCCAACGTGCCCTCCGACGCCGTAATGGAGAGCGGCAAGCTCTCAAACTACGACGTGACCTACGAGAACGGCAGCCTGACCGTGACCAAGGCCGAGATGACCATCACCGTGACCGGTGAGGACGTGAGCGAGACCTACGATGGCACGGAGCACACCGCCACCGCCGTGACCCTGAGCTGTGACAGTGACCTCTATGACGAGAGCCTCGTCAAGTACACGGCCAAGGAAATCAGCTCCACCGACGTCATCGAAAAGACGGCCATCGGCTACACCGCTGATGACTTCAGCTATGCCGATAAGAACGTCACCGCGACCTTCGTGGTGACTGACGGCAGCCTCGAGGTGAAGCCCCTTGACGTCACCGTGACCATCACCGGTGAGCAGGTGGATGTTGTGTACGACGGCAAGACCCATACGGCCAATACCACCATCACGGATGACAGCGACCTCTACACCGAGGCGGATTACACCTTCACCGGGAAGACGGCCGTCAGCCGCACCGAGATTGGCAAGAGTGAACTGGGCCTTGCTGAGAGCCAGTTCACCAACAATAACGCCAACTTCAACGTGACCGTCAACGTGACCGACGGCTACGTGAACATCACCCCGGCCAGCATGACCATCACCGTGGTGGGCAACACCGACACCGTGGTGTATAACGGCAAGGAGCAGCGCGTGACGGGTTACACCCTGAGCGCCGACAGCGGGCTCTTTGACGAGAAGCTGGTCAGCTACTCCGGCACCACGACCGCCAAGGGCACCGACGTGGGCACCTACGCAATGGGCCTTGCCGAGAGCCAGTTCACCTACTGGGATAAGAACGTGGACGTCACCTTCGTGGTGACCGATGGCAGCCTCGAGATCACGCCCCTTGATGTCACCGTGACCGTGACCGGTGCCAACAAGACCGTCACCTACAACGGCAAGGAGCAGACCGCGGAAGGCTACAGCCTGGAGTCTGACGAGAAGCTCTTTGACGTGGATACCATGGTCAGCTACGCCGGCACTGCCGTGGCAGCCCGTACCGATGTCGGTACCACCGACATGGGCCTCGCCACCAGCGACTTTGCCTCCACCAATGCTAACTTCAACGTGACCTTCGTCCTTGCTGAGGATGGCTACATCACCGTCAATCCGCTTGAAGTGACCGTGACCGTGACCGGTGCCAACAAGACCGTGGAATACGATGGCACCGAGCAGACCGTGGAGGGCTACATCCTGGAGGCCGACAGCGACCTCTTCGATGCGGAGACCATGGTGAGCTACTCCGGCGTTGCCGAGGCAAGCCGCACCGAGATTGGCACCACCGAGATGGGCCTTGACGCCAGCGACTTTACTTGCACCGCAGGTGATAACGTGAAGGCCACCTTCGTGATTGCCGCCGATGGTTACATCACCATCAGCCCCATCCACGTCGTGGTCCGCATCGGCGGCCCCGTAGAGGAGTACCAGTACGATGGCCTTGAGCACTCCGTGGAGGGTTATACGGTCCGCTCCATCTCGAATCCGCTCTACAGCGAGGAGTACATCAACTTCACCGGAACGGCTTATGCCGCCCGTACCGAGGTCGGCCGCAGCTACATGAAGTATGGCACGGCCAGCTTCGAGAACACCAACCCGAACTTTGAGGTCACCTTCCAGGTGAACCGCGGCGCCATCACCATCACGCCCATCGAGATCCCCGATGAGCAGGTGCCTCTGGCCGGCGGCCTTGGCCTGAACGAGGGCTTCTGCTTCGAGTAATTCCACACTGGACCCCGGCAGGGCACCCCACAAGGGGTGCCCTGCTTTTCTGTGACCGGGAAACATCTTGCTATGGGGGACTCCCGCAGCATGGGACCAGGTTTGCCGCTGCCCAGGGAAATGCCCCTGCCTTTTGATGATATATTTTGCGGGAAACCTTGCATCCTGCGGGCCTTTATGGGATAATACCGTTGTATGGTCCGGATTTGACGGGCCTGTATTTTTGACGCAATTTTTTATGGAGGCTGCCACCGTGATATTTGGCAAACACATCAATAAATATTACTGGAAGTATGCGGGCTTCCTGCTGCTTGGCGTGCTGGCCCTGGCGCTGGTGGATTTCATGCAGCTGCGCGTGCCGGAGCTTTACCGCATGGTCATCAACGGTGTCAACAACGGCACCGTGGAGGTGGATGGCGCCATGGTGGCCTTTGACATGGACTTCCTCCTTGATACCATCTGCCTGCCCATGGTGGGCATCATCCTTGCCATGGTGGTGGGCCGTTTCCTGTGGCGTGTGTGCATCTACGGCAGCGGCATCAAGGTGGAATCCGACATCCGCAATGAGATGTTCAACCACGCCCGCTTCCTCTCCCAGGAGTATTATCAGGTGAACAAGGTGGGCAACCTGATGAGCCTGTTCACCAACGACCTTGAGACCATCCAGGAGTGCTTCGGTGACGGTTTCCTCATGTTCTTTGACGCGCTGCTGCTCGGCGTGATGGCCCTGTACAAGATGGCCCGCATGAACCTCATCATGTGCGCCCTGTGCCTGGTGCCCATGGGCCTGCTCTTCTGGGTTAGCACCATCATCGGCAACCGTATGACCGTCAAGTGGGATAAGCGCCAGGAGACCTTCTCAAAGCTTTCCGATTTCTCCCAGGAGAGCTTCTCCGGCATCGCGGTCATCAAGGCCTTTGTCAAGGAGACGAAGGAACTGCTGGCCTTTGGGAAGCTGAACGCTGACAACGAGGCCGCCAACGTGGATTTTGTGAAAACCTCCTCCCTGATGCGCGTGGTGGTCACGCTGTTCGTGGAGTCCGTCACGGGCGCCATCCTGGGCTACGGCGGCTACCTTGTGTACCATCACACCTTTAACGCCGGCCAGCTCATGGAGTTTGTGGGCTATTTCACCTCCATCATCTGGCCCATCATGGCGGTATCCGAGCTCATCGACATGCACTCCCGCGGCAAGGCGTCCCTTGCCCGCGTCAGCGAGCTGCTGGAGGCCGGCGTGGACGTGAAGGATGCGCCCGGCGTCCAGTCCGTCGGGCCCATGCAGGGTGACATCGAGTTCCGCCACCTCACCTTCCGCTATCCCGGCGCCGCCTATGACGCGCTGAACGATGTCAGCTTCACCATCCATGCCGGTGAGCAGGTGGGCCTCGCCGGCAAGACCGGCAGTGGCAAGACCACGGTGGTGGACCTGCTGCTGAGGACCTACAATGTGCCGGACGGCACCGTGTTCGTGGACGGGCACGACGTGAACACCATCCCCATCCGCGAGGTGCGCGAGGCCTGCGCCTACGTGCCGCAGGATAACTTCCTGTTCAGCGACACCATTGAGAACAACATTGCCTTTTCCGTGGATGAGACCGTCACGGCCCAGGCCCAGCGCGCAGCGGAGCTTGCCGACATCGATGAGAACATCCGCGATTTTGCCGATGGCTATCAGACCATGCTGGGCGAGCGCGGCGTGACCGTGTCCGGCGGCCAGAAGCAGCGCATCTCCATTGCCCGTGCCCTGATGAAGGACGCGCCCATCCTGATATTGGATGATTCCGTCTCCGCCGTGGATACCGCAACGGAGCGCAACATCCTCTCCGCCCTGCGGGAGACCCGCGCGGGGCGCACCACCATACTGATTGCGCACCGCGTCTCCACCATTGAGCAGATGGACCGCATCATCCTCATTGACGAGGGCCATGTCATCGACAGCGGCACGCATGAGGAGCTGTATGCCCGTTGCGAGGCCTACCGCACGATGGTTGACCTCCAGAGGCTGGAGGAAGGGGGTGAAGCCGATGCATGAGTATCTGCCGCTTTTGATCGTGGGCGCCATCATCGGTGTCATCACCATCATCTTTGTGCTTGCCTACCTGCGCATCCGTAACGACAAATCCGCCATCGGTTTTGACCGCAACATGTCCGACGGTGTCATCATCAAACGCCTGCTGCACTATGCAAAGCCCCACGCGGGCGCGTTTGCGGTGGCCACCCTCATCATGCTCGTGTCCATTGCGTACGATATCTTAAGCCCGCTTATCATCGGCCGCATTGAGGACATGATTGCCAGTGACTTTGCGCTGAAAAACCTGTACGTGATGGTGGGCGTGTACATCGGCGTGCTGGTCATCTCCGTGGCCTGCACCTATGCCCAGTCCATCCTGCTGCAGAAGACCGGCCAGAAAATCCTCTCCGCCATCCGCAAGGACCTGTTTGCCCACATCGAGAGCCTCAGCCATGAGCAGCTCAACAGCATCCCCGTGGGCACGCTGGTGACCCGTGAGACCAACGACACGGAGGCCATCTCCAGGATGTTCACCAACATCCTCGTCAACCTCCTCAAAAATGCCCTGGTCATCGTGGGCGTGCTGGTGGCCATGCTGGCGCTGAACTATGAGCTGACGCTGATGATATTGTGCTTTGTGCCGTTCCTGGTGCTGTTCACGGTCATCTTCCGCAAGTTCTCCCGCAAGGTGTACCGCCGGGTGAAGGACTGCACCACGGCCATCAACACCTACCTCTCGGAGAACCTCTCCGGCATCAAGATCACGCAGATTTTCAACCGCGAGGAGAAGAAGAACCAGGAGTTTCTGGAGCGCTCCAACGCCCTGAAGAAGGCCAAGCAGAACCAGATTTTCGTGTTCAGCGTGTTCCGCCCGATGGTGTACATGCTGTACATCTCCTCCGTGCTGTTCCTCTTCTATCTCGGCGGCAAGGGCGTCATCCGCGGGACGAGCTTCCTGGGGCAGGCCATTACGGGCGCGACCATCGTCACGTTCTATATGTACACCAGCAAGTTTTTCAACCCCATTCAGACCCTGGCGGAGCAGTTTAACATGCTGCAGAGCGCGTTCGCGAGCGCGGAGAAGATTTTCCGCGTGTTCGACATGCAGCCCACCGTGGTGGATGAGCCAGACGCCATTGAACTGGACACCATCCGCGGGGAGATTGAGTTCCGCGATGTGTGGTTTGCCTATAAGGAGGGCGAGTGGGTCCTCAAGGGCGTGTCCTTCCACGTGAACCCGGGCGAGACCGTTGCCTTTGTGGGTTCCACGGGCTCCGGCAAGACCACCATCCTGTCCCTCATCTGCCATAACTATGACATCCAGAAGGGGCAGATCCTCATTGACGGCATCGACATCCGCCACATTAAGATTGCCTCGCTCAGGAAGCACTTTGGGCAGATGCTGCAGGACGTGTTCCTGTTTGAGGGCACCATCCGCTCCAACATCGTCCTGCGTGAGGAGGGCTTCACCGATGAGCAGGTCCGCGAGGCCTGCCGCTATGTGAACGCGGATAAGTTCATCAGGAAGCTCCCGCAGGGCCTCGATGAGCCGGTGCGCGAGCGCGGCAACAACTTCTCTGCCGGCCAGCGGCAGCTCCTCTCCTTTGCCCGCACCGTGGTGCACAGGCCTGAGGTGATGATCCTTGACGAGGCCACCGCCAACATCGACACCGAGACCGAGGTGCTCATCCAGGATTCCCTGGAGCGGATGCGCAACATCGGCACCATGCTGATTGTGGCACACCGCCTGTCCACCATCCAGCACGCGGATAACATCATCGTGCTGAGCCATGGGAAGATTGTGGAGCAGGGCAGCCACCAGCAGCTGCTTTTCAATAAGGGCAAGTACTTCCGCCTCTATACCCTGCAGTTTGAAAAGGCAAGGCTGCTGAAAAAGTAAACACGGCATGCAAAAAGGAACAGGCGCACCCAACCGGGTGCGCCTGTTTGGTTTGCAGGGGGAAACGCAGTCCAAAGGGGAAAAAGGCGGGAACTTTCCGTCCGCCGCATGGCGGAGGCGTCATCCGGCCTTTATTTCACCGTCCCGGATGAGGACTGTCCGGCTGCACTGCGAAGCGATGCTGTCATCGTGTGTGACAATGAGAATGGTTTTTCCCTCCCGGTGCAGGGAATGGAGGATTTCCATCACGGCTGCCGCATTGGCAGAGTCCAGCGCGCCTGTCGGTTCATCGGCAAGGAGCAGGGAGGGCTCGCGGACGAGCGCCCTAGCGATGGCAACACGCTGCTTCTCTCCGCCGGACAGGCGGGATACCCGTCTGTCCGCGAGATGCGCAATGGAGAGCTTTTCCAGCATGCCATACGCTTTTTCCCTGCTGTGCCATACGGGATTTTCTGCGAACAGAAGGGGGATTTCCACATTTCTGAGGGCACTCTCCTCTTCTATCAGGGAGAAATGCTGCATGACAAAACCGATTTTTTCATTGCGCAGCGTGGCAAGACGGTTCCCGGAAAGGGTTCCGGTGTCCGTTCCGTCCAACAGGTATGTGCCTGTATCTGGGCGGTCCAGACAGCCGAGGATATGCAACAGCGTGGATTTCCCGGAACCCGATGCTCCTTTGATGGCAAGCATTTCCCCTGGTTCAACAGAAAGGTTGATGTCCCTGAGTACGGTCAGCTCCTGATGGTTCTGCAGCGGGAAACTTTTTTTGATGTGGATGCACTGAATCATATGTTTATTCTCCCTGATGGATTTCTTTCAGCGCGGCGGACAGGTCCTGCCGGTAAAGCTTATGGAACGATACGGCACCGATGCCACCCAGTAGGCTGATAATGAAAACGGCGGTCAGGACGAAGAAGAGGATTCTCCTAAAAGGCGTCATCCAGTCAAGCATCAGCAAACCCTGCCTGCCTGCAAGCAGACAGAGTAAAAAAGTGAAGCAGGAGAGGACGCTAACCTTGGTAAGTTCGATGATGACACAGCCATGCCATTTCATGCCGAGTAGATAATAGCAGGTGTAGAGCCGCAGGCTCCGTTCGCTCTCAGTCAGATAGTTGGAAAGGATGCAGGTTGTGGCAAGCAGAAGAAAAACGGCAGCAAACAGGGTACCTGCCAGTATCATCTCCCTGGAATCGTGACGGAAGATGGCGGTGAGGGCCTGCATGTCCGTGAGTTCTCCGTATTTCTGCAGGCTGGCGAGGGCGGAGTCATCCCCATCGGCAAACAGGAAAATGGTATTTCCAAAGCCCTCCTGGCTTTCTTGGATGCGGGCACAGAGCGGCTTGAGACAATCCTGAGGGACAAGGATGCAGTCCTCCTGCGTGGTGATAAGGTCAATGGAAAACAGGTTTTTCGAGGCGGAGCCGATGGGATACAGCACCTGTGTCGGCTGTGCGAGAATGCCCACAACGGTTGCGGGGAAGGATTCACCATACAGGGATACCTGAATCTGGTCACCAACCCGTTCCCCAGAGAAGCCGGATGTCACACAGGGAATGGCGGTTGCCTGACAGGAAACCGGGACGGGCAGCCAGCTGCCCTGCCGGAGGGAAGGATGATAATGGGAGAGAATTGCCTCAGGATAGGCGGCAAACCGGCAATCATGGCCATTGACGGTACAGGTAGCAACCGTGACGGTGCCTGCCTGTCGGATGGAAGGATTCTCCGCGACCTTGGTTAACACCTCATCGGCTTCATAATAATCGAAGACGCCCAGGACATAGGCATCCTGTGGAAACTCACGGATGGCTTTTACATGGTCGAGTCCGTCGCAGAGAAAGACATATAACTGGGCCAGCATAATGACAGCAAGGACAATTTCTGCAGAGAGAATCATGAAAATCCATTTCTGATGCCAGAGTTGCCGCAGGGCGAGACGGAGCTTTACCCATGCGGACCAGGAGAACCGTATCAGCATTTTCAACTAAGGCACCCCCCTTTCCCTGTGCCCCGGATGGCCTTTTCCATGCGGAATACTGTTACGGGGAAAGCCAGTCCCATGCCAATGGCAAAAGGCAGAAGACTGGCCCATATGGGAAGCGGTGCCAGGATGCCCTCACCCATGATGCGGTAGAAGACGGCGCTTGTGAGGATTGCAGACAGAAAGCCCAGGAAGAGGAGCAGCAATACCTGCAGGGACAGCATGGAAAACAAGGTTCCTGCCTTTGCGCCGCAGAGACGGTAGATGCGGTACTTTGGCAGGATCTGGCCAAGAAAATGCAGGAGAACGCCGGCCGTGCCCAGCAGGGCAAGGGCAAGGATGCCCCAGTATTCTAAAAATGCCATCAGCATGTTCTGCAGGGCCCGGTGGCTCCGGGTTGGATACTGTACATGAAGATCGGATACAAAAGGGGCAACCGTGGCTTGCAGGGCGGCAAGCTCCCCATCTGTAAGTGGACGGGAAAAGACTACCCTGAGACAATCTGCGCTTTTATGGGCAGCAAGGAAGGCATTCAGGGGGATGGCCATGTCGGTGGGGAGGAGCAAATCATAAAAATCATCCATGGGATGCTCCGCATCGCCCATACAGTAATAGCTGCCAATGGGAGTATATGGGAATCCGTCAAGGGAACAGGGGGTATCCCATATGGCATCCCGCTGAGAGGGTGGCAATGCCCCTATGGCGGCTGTGCTGAGCAGGATGACATGTGCCCCATTTTCCATTTCTGCTTCCGTAAAAAGGCGGCCATAAGGCGTATAGTAAGGGGAGGGATTGCTGACGGTATCATAGTAGAGGCCGGAGATTCCATCATTGGAGATGGTGACGGCATCCATGGCGGGTATATCCGCCTGTAAGAGTGAGGTCCAAAGGGAAGGGACGGTATCTGGGGAGGGATGGCTACAGGACACAAAAAACGTACGGTCGGTGGGCTGGTTCCGTAGCTCATCAAGGTAGGAGCGATAGGCCTTTCCTTCCAGCAACAGGGTACAGGCAAATGCGCTCGACAGGCACAGGATGGTTATGACAAAGAGGCCCGTTCTGAAACGTGCCAGCAGACGAAAATCACGGATGGCTATGCGCAACATGTAGGGTGGCCTGCGTATCTGTAAATGGAAGGATTAATCCCACGCGCTGGAGCTAAAAGACCCAGACGTTTTCCATCCTGATTCACCATAGCCGCCTTCACCTCTTTTAGGATGTGTTTTCCCGGAGGAAGCGACGACGCGGACATTTTTACCATCCTGTCTTGCTGAAATGACGGAGCCATCATACAGGTATGTTTTGGCCCACTGATAATGGGTGGAGACATTGCCATCAGATTTATTTTGTGCAGCGGTGCAGTAATATCCAAGGCCGAGACTGTTAGGCTTACCAGTCCAGATTTTGCCTTCATAACTGGCAGCGGATGCAGAAGCAATGGCTGATACAATTGATATAGACAGTACGATAGCGGCAATCATGTTCTTTTTCATAGTGATAAACCTTTCTTTCTGGCAGTTGCCATAAGGAAATATATATCTGCTCTTAAACAGGGTCAATGGCACCGTCTGGATTTTCATCACATTTTCATAACTGCGGCCAGGAAATTGTGTTATCTTAATCATAAGGAAGACACACATAAGGAAGACACATGCCTGACCGTAGGAAAAATATCTGATACCGGTGGTGGATTGCCCTGCTTTGAGCGTATTCTGCTGGCAGGCTGCTACCGGCACGGGAAAGGAGGAAGGCTGATGGAAGCTTGTCATGGTGGCGGGGAGATGGCCGGTTTGCTGGCTGACACCTTTTTGGAATCCCTGACGGGAGAACGGCCACTGTCCCTGCAGGAACTGTGCCGGGAATGCCATATTGCCAGGAGTACTTTTTATTACTACTATCAGGGACTGCCGGGGCTTGTACAGGCCCTGTTCCGGAGGGACCTTGTGGATGGATTCCGTGACATGGCCGGCGCGTATGGACTGCAGGCGGCCATCCTGTATGATTTTTCCTATTTGCGGCAGTACCGGCAGGGAATCCGGTTTCTCTGCAGGCATGCAGACGGTGGCATCCGGTGGGATACCTTCCGCATGGAGATGGAGGAGACGGTTTTAGGGTTGTTGCGGGAAGAGGCGCGTAACCGGCACACTTTGTTCCGGGAGGACGCGCTCCGGTTTTACGGGACCCTGCTTACCGGCTTTCTCGTCGACCGGTATCAGGAATATCTTGCCGGGGGAACCGATGATTTGCCGGAAAAAACGGCGGAAAACCTGACCGGCCTGCTGAATGCCGTTTTTGCCTGAACGGATACGGATGGTACCCTTGCCACATGGCGGGGGTACCTTTGTTTTTTGGGGAAAGCCTTTCATATTTACGAAAGGTTTAAAAATGCGTGCGTCCGTCAATGCTATAATAAATAGTTGGACAGGCTAACGATTGTTGGCAAAGGATGGATGCATGAATCAGCCGAATGACCTGACAAGGATCCAGAAAATTGTATTACTCTCCCTGGTGGCCGCCATGGTCATCCTGATGGCGGTGGTGCTGGCGCTGACACTGCCGGGCGCTTCCAAGGGGGAAACGGCCCAGACAGGGACGGACCGGACGGCAGAAACCGGGCAGGAGACAGCCATGGGCGAGGCGGAGCTCACCCTGGAGGCAACCCCGGCCCCCGACCCGTGGATTGAATTCACGGAGGATGCGGAAAACCCGCTGCCTGTCTCCGGCTACCGCCACACCCTGGGAGAGGCGCTGACGCTGCATGGCACCGTGCGCTCCAACTATCCCATCAGTTCCGTGTCCTTTTCCATCACCTGTGCTTACAATAACGATAATGATGTCTACCCCTACGAGGGCTCACTGAACCTGAAGAAGCAGGGCCTCTACACCTACCACCTGACGGACGCGGTGGGCAGGGACGGCGCGTCGCTAGCAGACCTCATCGATTTTACCCGCCTGCAGGTGGGCGTGAACACGTTAAAGCTGTATGCCTCCTGCAACGGCATCCGCAAGCAGGAGCTTGCGCGCATCCGCTTCTATGTCATCGGCGATGAGTGGATTGAGATGCAGAAAAACCAGCTCAACGGCTCCTATGATGAGCTGATGGATTTCTTTGGCAGTGAGGAGCGGTTCCTCTACCGATTCCAGGTGGTCAACGGCCGCTATACCATGGCGGACCCGGACTGGGAGGAGACCTACATCACCACCATCGCGGGGTATCCCGCGGGCAGCGAGTGGAAGGTGCACATCGACCTCGTGCCGTACCTCGAGGAGGCCTTTACCTACCTTGAAACCACCTATGTGCGTGTGCAGGGCACCAACGGGGACAGCGGCATCGTGAAGCTGGCGGACCTGATCTTAGAGTACAACGGCTGCTTCGTGTCGCGGTACACGTCCTCGCTCAAGGCGGTCAGTGCCCATTCCTTTGGCACCGCGTTTGACATCAATGCCTCCATGACCCCCAACAAGAACACCAAGGAGAACATCGACGTCATCAACAACGACGTGCGGGACCACCTCACCTACAACGGCACGGTGACGGACGGGGACATCCCCTACTACAGCTTCACCTACGACGGGGAATATGCAAACTGCTCGCTGACCATCCCCGAAACCTGCGTGAACTACCTCCTCTATGAGCTCAGCTTTTACCGCGCGGGCTTCCTGTGGGCCCACTATTACCGCAATACCAGCGACGGCATGCACATCACCATGGGCGAGCAGGTGAGCGGCGCCACCCATGCCGGCAAAAACGGCCTGCGGAAGGTGAAGGAATACCTGGACCCCGTCTATGTGGCATCCGCCACGGGGGAAACCGCCGCTGACGGCGCGGAGATTGCCGACACGGAGGAGGCCGTACCCGGGGAGGAAACGGAGGACGGCATGGAGACCGCCCTCACGCTGGAAACCGTGACGCCGTGAGCCCTGCCACCCTTGAAAACCCGTGGGAAATGGCGGGCTCCGGCCCCTTTATCAATTGACAAAATGCCCCTTGCAGGGATATCATTAAAAGGTATGTGAAATTGCTGGAAGCGCCCTCTGGGAGGGGCTGTTTCCACCTGAAAATATGGAGGATTTACCATGGATCGCTATGAACCGTCGGCCATTGAGCCGAAGTGGCAGAAAATCTGGGACGAGAGCCATGCCTTTGAGGCGGAGGCTTCCCATGAGAAGCCGAAGTTTTACGGCCTGATTGAGTTCCCCTATCCGTCCGGCCAGGGCCTGCACGTGGGGCATCCCCGTTCCAATACGGCCATGGACATCATTGCCCGCAAGCGCCGCATGGAGGGCTACAACGTGCTGTTCCCCATCGGCTGGGATGCCTTTGGCCTGCCCACCGAGAACTATGCCATCAAGACGGGCATCCATCCCGCCAAGGTGACGCACGACAACATCAACCACTTCCGGGAGCAGCTCAAGCGCCTGGGCTTCTCCTTTGACTACACCCGCGAGGTGAACACCACCGATCCCGATTATTACAAGTGGACCCAGTGGATTTTCCTCAAGTTCTTTGAGAAGGGCCTCGCCTACAAGGCGGAAATCCCCATCAACTTCTGCACCTGCTGCAAGGTCGGCCTTGCCAATGAAGAGGTTGTGGACGGCGTGTGCGAGCGCTGCGGCGGCCCCGTGGTGCAGAAGGTGCGCAGCCAGTGGATGCTGCGGATTACCGACTATGCCCAGAAGCTGCTCGACGGCCTTGACACCGTGGATTTCATCGACCGCGTCAAGATCCAGCAGCAGAACTGGATTGGCCGCAGCGAGGGCGCCCAGGTGCGCTTCCCGCTGGATGGCCTTTCCGACAGCCTCGAGATTTACACCACCCGCGCGGACACCATGTTCGGCGCCACCTACATGGTCATCAGCCCGGAGCATCCCCTCATTGAAAAGTATGCGGATCGCATCGCAAACATTGAGGAGATCCGCGCCTACCGCGCCGCCGCTGCCCGCAAGAGCGAGTTTGAGCGCAGCGAGCTCAACAAGGATAAGACCGGCGTGGAGCTCAAGGGCATCAAGGCCGTGGTTCCCGTCAATGGCCGCAAAATCCCGATCTGGGTTTCCGACTATGTCCTGATGAGCTACGGCACCGGTGCCATCATGGCCGTGCCTGCCCACGATACCCGCGACTGGGAGTTTGCCAAGAAGTTCGGCCTTGAGATCATCGAGGTGGTCAAGGGCGACGTGGATGTCCAGCAGCAGGCCTATACGGACTGCCACGACGGTGTCATGGTGAACAGCGGTTTCCTCGACGGCATGACCGTCAAGGAGGCCATCCCCGCGATGATTGCAAAGCTCGAGGAGATGGGTGTCGGCACCCGCAAGGTGAACTACAAGCTGCGCGACTGGGTCTTCACCCGCCAGCGCTACTGGGGCGAGCCCATCCCGCTGGTCCACTGCGACTGCTGCGGCTGGGTGGCCCTGCCCGAGGACCAGCTGCCCCTGCGCCTGCCGGAAATCCCGGATTATCAGCCCGGCGATGACGGCTCCAGCGCACTGGCCAAGGCGACCGAGTGGCTGAAGACCACCTGCCCCAAGTGCGGCGGCCCTGCCACCCGTGAGACGGACACCATGCCCCAGTGGGCAGGCTCCAGCTGGTATTTCCTGCGCTACATCGACCCCCACAATGATAACGTGCTGGCTGACGCGGAGGAGCTCAAGTACTGGCTGCCCGTGGACTGGTACAACGGCGGCATGGAGCATACCACGCTGCATCTGCTGTACAGCCGTTTCTGGCACCGCTTCCTGTATGACTGCGGCGTGGTGCCCACGGCGGAGCCCTATCAGAAGCGCACCAGCCATGGCATGATCCTCGGCGAGAACGGCGAGAAGATGTCCAAGTCCCGTGGCAACGTCATCAACCCCGATGCCATCGTGGATGAGCTCGGTGCCGATTCCTTCCGCCTGTATGAGATGTTCATGGGCGCGTTTGACCAGCCCATCCCGTGGAGCACCAAGTCTGCCCGCGGTTGCCGCAAGTTCCTGGAGCGCGTGTGGCGCCTGCAGGAGATGGTCAAGGGCGACACCGGCTATACCGATGACGAGATGCGCCGCAAGGTCAATGCCTGCATCAAGAAGGTGGGCGATGACTATGAGCGCATGAAGTACAACACCGCCATCGCGGCCATGATGTCCCTGGTGAACGATTTCTACGCCAAGGGCAGCCTCACCAAGGAGGAGCTGCACACCCTGCTGCTCATCCTCAGCCCCGTGGCCCCGCACATCTCGGAGGAGATGAACGAGTCCCTGGGCTATCCGCAGCTGCATCACAGCGCCTGGCCCAGCTATGATGAATCCGCCCTCACCGTGGACGTGATTGAGTATGGCATCCAGGTCAATGGCAAGGTGCGTGCCCGCCTGAGCCTGCCCGCCGACCTCGCCAAGGAGGATGTGGAGCAGGCGGCCATGGCGTGCGCCGAGGTGCAGCCGTTCCTCGATGGCAAGACGGTGCGCAAGGTCATCGTGGTGCGCAACATCGTCAACATCGTCGTGGCGTAACAAGGCCCGTTACTCCGTCCCCTGTCCGGTTCCCGGACGGGGGATTTTTTAAAAAACTCATGACATGGGGGAATGCTATGATGGATAAAACCAGGAAAATCCTGCTGGCTGTCGGCGCCGGGCTGATGGCTCTGGCCCTTGCCGCGCTCATCTTCATGAACGTGCCGACCATGGGGGAAAAGACCTTTACCTTCCACTCCACCTATGAGGGGAAGGAGGACACGCTGGAGGCCTCCTACTGGCAGGTGGACGGGGCGGACTATGCCGTGCTCATCTGCCCGGGCTACTCCTGTGACAGGCAGAAGTGGCGCCCGTTTGCGGACCTGTTCGTGAAGAACGGCATCACCACCATGGTGTTTGATTATTCCGGCCAGGGCGCGTCCTATGGCTCCATCGGGTTTGACAATGCCAAGACGGACCATGTGCCCACGCAGATTCATGATGCCCTCACCGAGCTGCACACGCGCAGCGGCATTGATTATGACCATATCATCCTGCTGGGCCATTCCATGGGCGGCCGCGCCATCTTGAAGATGCTGACCGTGGAAAGCCTGGACCTGCCGGTGGCCAACATCATTCTGCTCTCCCCCGAGGTGGACTATGTCTACAGCGCGCAGGCAAGCCTGTTTGCTGGCACCCTCGATGCGGAGGAGGAGCCGTGGAAGAGCTACAGCGAAGCCTATACCGTGGGGCACAACATCTACCTCTTCGGCTCCACGGGGGATGACATCGTCTCCGCCGGCTCCGTGCTGGGGCTTTACCGCCACCTCGGCGGCACGCTGACGCAGGAGAAGGGTGCCGTGATGCCGAACCACGTGGAGGTGAACGGCGTGGGCTCCCGCATCACGCTGGGCATTGTGAAGGGCGTGCTCCACAGCTATGAGATGTACAGCGGCAAATTCGCGTCGCTCGTCAACGGGGCCCTGGAGGAGATCACTGGGGTGGCGCCAAGCTTCCCGGCCTGGCGCATCATGACGGTGTACTTTGGCTGGCTTATCGGCCTTGCCGGCATCGCCGTGCTGCTCATCGGCCTGAACCGTGGCAGGGCCATGGCGGCGGAGGGGGTCACGGAAACGCTGCCCACGCTGGTGAATGCCAAAAAGTTCCTCCTATGGAAGCTCTTTTTCTGGCTCCCCGGCCTGCTCGCCGCCGGCATCATCTGCTGCATCACGGTGGTGATGCCCTTTGGCAGCCCGGTGATGAACAGCGTGTACATGTGCGCCATCGCGGGCTACGGCCTTGTGATGCTCCTCTGCTACCGCAAGGGACACTTTGCGGGCACGGAGGGGAAGCTGCCGAAGCCCAGCTTCCGCCTGCACGGCAAAACCTGGGTGGTGCCGTGCCTGGTGGCCGTTGGCATCTGCGCCTTTGTGGTGTATGCCCTGCGGACCGGCATGTACCGCCTGCTGCCGCTCAACTGGAGGCTCTTCTGGCTGGTGTTCGCGGGCGTGCTGATGACGGTGGGCTATTATGTCTCCGGCTGTGAGGCGGATATGCTCAGGGCCGCCCATGCGGGCCCCGGGGTGACGGTGCTGTATAACCTCATCCAGTATGTGGCGCTGTTCCTGTTGGTGGCTTTCTATTGCATCCTCAAAAGCTGGTCCGGCCTCATCGGGCAGGTGCAGAACATGGTGCTGATGTATGCCTTCTGCATCCCGCTGGGCAATTACCTAAGGCGCAGCACCGGCAGCCGCGTGTGGGGCGCGTTCATCACGGCGTTTGTGTTCCAGGCCATGATGATCACTTCCGCTGCGCTGATTGCGATGTTCTAAAGTTGGGAGTCCTAAGCCCTAAGTCCTAAGTTCGCGGGAGATTGCCGCAAACTCCTTGTGTGTTGTCAAGCACGGTATCACAGCCAAAAGCCTTCTCCTTGAGGAGAAGGTGCCGGCGAAACCGGCGGATGAGGTGGAAGCATCCCGGCTACTTCCCGTGCCTTGACCGTTCCCCGCAAATCCTATATAATTATTCTGTTATGCCATTGGGTAAAACGGCATAACAGAATGAGCAGATTTCCCCGTGGTCAGGTCCTTCCGGACACCGCCCGTGGGAGAAAAACAGGAGACCGCATGACGGAGCGCATCTGGGGCATTTTAATAGAGGGCATGCAGAAGATCCTCATCGCCAGCGTGGAGGTAACCATCCCGCTGACGGTGCTGGGCTTTGCCTTTGCCATGGTCATCGCCATGGTGGCGGCCATGGTGCAGTATGCCAACATCCCGGTGCTCAAGCAGTTCTTCCGTTTTTATATCTGGATTTTCCGCGGGACGCCGCTGCTGGTGCAGCTGTTCCTCGCCTTTTACGGCCTGCCCAAGCTGGGCATCGTGATGGAGGCCTTCCCCTGCGCGGTGCTGGTGTTCTCGTTAAACGAGGGCGCCTACTGCGCGGAGACCATGCGCTCCGCCCTGGAGGCGGTGCCCAAGGGACAGATGGAGGCGGGCTACTGCTCCGGCATGAGCTACCTGCAGATCATGTGGCACGTGGTGCTGCCGCAGGCCCTGCGCACGGCCTTCCCACCGCTGAGCAACTCCGTCATCAGCATGCTCAAGGATACGTCCCTGGCCGCGGAAATCACCGTGGCGGACATGTTCATGGCCAGCCAGCGCGTGGTGGGCCGCACCTACGAGCCCCTGTGGGTGTACAGCGAGGTGGCACTCGTGTACCTGCTGTTCTCCACGGTGCTCACGTTCATCCAGCGCTACGGGGAGAAGCGCCTCAGTGCCTATAACACCTCCTCCCAGCTCACGAGGAAGGGAGGCACCAGATGAGCCTTCTCAGCGTGACCGGTGTCAGGAAAGCGTTTGACGGCAGGGAAATCCTCCACGGCATTGACCTGACCGTGGAAAAGGGCGATGTCATCGCCATCCTGGGCCCCCGCGGCAGCGGCAAGCCCCCGTTTTTGCGCTGTCTCAACATCCTGGAGCGGGCGGACAGCGGCAGCCTGACCTTTGACGGCCAGACATACGACCTTGGCCATATGCATCACCGGGACATTGCGGCCATCCGCAAAAAGACGGCCTTCGTGTTCCAGAACTACAACCTGTTTGCCAACAAGACGGCCCTGGCCAACGTGACGCTGGGCCTGACCTCCGCCCGCCACATGCCAAAGAAGCAGGCAGAGGAGATTGGCATGCGGATGCTCGAAAAGGTGGGCCTTGCCGACAAGGCGGGGGAATACCCCAACCGCCTGTCCGGTGGCCAGCAGCAGCGCGTGGCCATTGCCCGTGCCATTGCCACGGAGCCGGAGATCATCTATTTTGATGAGCCCACCAGCGCCCTCGACCCGGAGCTCATCGGTGAGGTGCTGCAGGTGATGCGGGAGCTGGCCATGGAGGGCATGACCATGCTGGTGGTGACCCACGAGATGAACTTTGCCCGCAACGTGTCAAGCCGCGTCGTGTTCCTCGACGGCGGCAGCGTCCTCGAGACTGCGCCCTCACGGGAGTTCTTTGAAAACCCCAGGGAACAGCGCACGAGGGATTTCATTAAAAACATCAATTCCCAGCATGATGCGTGAAATACCGCATCTTGCCGGACAGGAAAAGTGCCGCGTTTTGCGGCAGGAAAGGAAAACTGACATGAAGAAAATCATTGCATTGCTTCTCGCCCTGCTGATGGGCGTGCTGGCCGTCGGCTGCGCCACGACCTCCACCACGGAGACCACGGAAGAGACTGCATCCGGCGACCTGCTGGACACCATCAAGGCCCGCGGGACCATCGTGGTGGCCATGGAGGGCACCTGGGCCCCCTGGACCTATGTGGATGAGAACAACGAGCTCGTCGGCGTTGACGTGGAGGTGGCCCGCGAGGTTGCCACCCGCATCGGCGTCGAGGTGGAGTATGTGACCGGCGAATGGGACGGCCTGCTGGCCGGCGTCCAGGTGGGCCGCTATGACCTGATGGTCAATGGTGTCGGCTATACCGAGGAGCGCGCTGAGGCCTATGACTTCTCCGACCCCTATGCTTTCAACAAGACCGCCCTCGTGGTCCGTGGCGACAACGAGGAGATTAAGAGCCTTTCTGACCTTGCCGGCAAGACCACCTGCAACTCCGCCAACAGCACCTACCAGCTGGCCGCCGAGGATTACGGCGCCACCGTGCTGGATGTGGAGACCCTGGACGGCACCATGGAAATGGTGACCTCCGGCCGTGCGGATGCCACGCTGAACGCCGAGGTGTCCATCTACGATTACCTCGCCCAGCAGCCCGATGCCAACATCAAGATTGTGGATTACCTCCCCGACGTGGAGCGCGTCTGCATCATCATGCCCAAGGGTGACAGCTCCGCCACCCTGCTCGCGGCCGTCAACGCGGCGCTTGCCGACATGCAGGCGGATGGCACGCTGAAGGCCCTCTCTGAGAAGTACTTTGGCGGCGACATCACCGTGGAATAAGGTAAAAAGCCTTAGGAACATCACCGGCACGGGAATGGCCTTCCCGTGCCGTTTTCAGAATCATCCGGGAGGAATGGGAACATGCTGAAGGATCTTTTGCCTAAGTACTATCTGGACAGGAACTATAACTGCGCGGAAGCCATCCTGCACGCGGCCAACGAGCAGTATGGCCTTGGCCTTGATGAGCATGCCATGAAGCTGGTGGCGTCCTTTGGCGGCGGCATCCAGTGCGGCAACACCTGCGGGGCCGTGCTGGCGGACGCGGCCGTGCTCAGCATGCTATATGTGGAGGAACGGGCCCACGAGTCCAGGGACATCCGCCCCGTGTGCGTGGCGCTGCAGCGCGCCTTCCTCCAGAAATACAACTCCACGCTCTGCAAGGACATCAAACTCCAGTCCTTCCGCCCCGAGTACCGCTGCCGGATGACCATTGAAACGGCCTGCGACATCCTGGAAGAGACCATTGCGGCGTATGAGGCAGCCAGGGGCAAGGATGCCTAAGAATATGGCGCGTGGCGGGGGCACCCTGAAATGAAATTAAATGGACCGGCACCGCGGGATTTCCCGCGGTGCCTGCTTTTTTGGGCATCCATTTGGATTCCTGCGTTGCGTGATGACGCACGCAATGGTAAAATAACAGTTATATATAATCCCTATTTCCCAGCTAAAAACCAGGAATGCGAGGCAATCATAACGTGGGAAACATCAGCCTTTGGGTGGACGGCACCCGGATTACGGCCGCGGAGGGCGTCAGCGTCCTTCAGGCGGCGCTGGATGCCGGCATTTACATCCCCCATATCTGTTCGCATCCGGACCTGGAGCCCCAGGGCGGGTGTAAACTCTGCGTGGTGGAAATCGAGGGGGAGGCATCGCCCGTGACGGCCTGCACGACGGCGGCCGTGGACGGCATGCGCGTGACGACGAAGTCGGAGGCACTCTCCCGGCTCCGCCGCGCGTCCATGAACTTCATGTTCGCAAGCCATCCCGGGGACTGCGGCGGCTGCCGCAGCTTTGGCAACTGTGAGCTGCAGGCGCTGTTCCAGTACCTCAATGCCAGCGTGAACCCCGGCATGCGCCATGTCACCAGGCCGACCACCAAAATCAATACCGTCAACCCGCTCATCGACCGCGAGATGGAGCGCTGCATCCAGTGCGGCCGCTGCGTGCGCGTCTGCCGCGATGTCCGCGGGGTCAACATCCTCGATTACCGGCATCAGTTCGGCCAGACCTACATCGGTACGGAGAACGACCTGCCGCTCGATGCGGCCGGATGCCGCTTCTGCGGGGCCTGCATTGAGGTGTGCCCCACCGGCGCCCTGCAGGACAGGGAGGGCGTGTTCCGCAAGGACCTGAAGCGGGACGAGGCGCTCATCCCCTGCTCCGCGGAGTGCCCCGCGCACATCAACATCCCCAACTACCTCCGGATGATTGCGGCCGGCAATTACGATGCCGCCGTGGCCGTCATCCGCGAAAAGGTGCCCTTCCCCGCGTCCCTTGGCTATGTGTGCACCAGCTACTGCCAGAAGAAGTGCAAGCGCAACGGGCTCAACGGCGCCGTGGACATCAAGGGCCTCAAGCTCTATGCGGCCCTGCACGATGAGACCCGGTCCTGGAAGGAGCGGTATGTCAGGACCGCCCCGTCCACCGGCAGGCGGGTGGCCGTCATCGGCGGCGGCCCGGCGGGCCTGACCGCGGCCTATTACCTCGCCAAGAAGGGCCACGCCGTCACCGTTTACGAGCGGTATCCCACCTGCGGCGGCATGCTCTCCTATGGCATCCCGGCCTACCGTATGCCACGGGAGGAGACCCAGAAGGAGATTGCCCTCATCCGCGAGGCGGGGGTCACCATCCTCACGGACCATCCCGTGACCGACGTGCGGGCCATCAAACAGCAGTATGATGCCGTCCTCGTCGCCGTGGGCGCGTCGGATGGCAAGATCATCCCCGTGGAAAACGCGAACCGCGCGCAGGAGACCACCGCGATTGACTTCCTCCGCGACGTGGCGATGGGCCATGAGACCACGCCCCATGTCGGCAGGGGGACGAAGGTGCTGGTCTACGGTGGCGGCAACGTGGCTTACGATGCGGCGAGGTCCGCCGTGCGCCTGGGCGCCGAGGTCAGCGTGGTCTGCCTCGAGAGCCGGGCAAAGGGCCAGATGACCGCGGATGACGAGGAGATTGACCAGGCCTCCGAGGAGGGCGTGAAGCTCTATGATGCCTGCTCCAACTCCGGCTTCACCAGGGACGAATCAGGCAGGGTGACCGGCCTGAACTGCTTCAAGATTGACGGTTTCCGCTTCGGCGAAAAGGGCCTTGAGGTGGACCGCATCCCCGGCACCGAGGTGTGCGTCCCCTGTGACGTAATTATCTATGCCTCAGGCCAGAAGCCCAACCTGACCGATGCGTTCGGCCTTGCGCTGAACCGCCCCGGGTACCCCGTGGACCCCGCCACCGGCAAATCGGGCTTTCTGACCAGCGTGGAGGGTGTCTATACGGCGGGCGATGTCATCACCGGCACTAAGAGCGTCATCTCCGCCATTGCGGGCGGACGCGAGGCGGCGGAAAGGATTGATAAAATTCTCGGCGGCGACGGCAACATTGAGGAGAAGCTGGTGGAAATCCCGGCGGCGGACCCGAAGATTGGCCGCATCGAGGGCTTTGCCTCCCTGCCGCGGGAGAAGGCTGCGGTGGCGCCCTGTGGGGAGCGCAGCTGCTCCTTTACGAAGGTGGACCTGAACTTTACCGAGGAACAGGCCAGGGCTGAGGCGGCCCGCTGCCTCAAGTGTCCGCTCAGGCTGAAGCTTGGGCGCAACAAGCTCTGGACGGAATATGAAGGGGGGCAGGCAAGATGAAGAGAATCTGCAATCTGACCGTCAGCGGCCTGCCGTCCAAAGAGGATATCATCGCCAACGCCGGCGGTGGTTGCCCCGTCTGCGAGGCGGCGCGCATCGCCCGCAGGGCCCATGCCTCCGCCTGTGGCCACGGCACCTACTGCCGTGACGGCATGTTCCAGCTGTACCTCATCCCGGAGGACATCTCCCTGGGCCGCGGGACTGTGGAGGACCTGGACATGCTGAAGGATGTCTGCGACCTCATCATCGACGGCAACGAGTGTGAGATGAGTGTCAGCGTGGCCACCCTCGTCAGGACCTCCCTGGAGAGCCACTACGATGAGTGGTATGACCATATCACGAGGAAGCGCTGCCGGGCCATGGAGTGCCCTGCGTGCTACAGCC
>R21__coassemble_850_pt1 | contig 23131 bp, 22 predicted proteins | sample R21__metabat2_low_PE_066 | metagenome-assembled genome bin R21 | reverse complement strand
TGGCCCTTTATGCTTCTTTTTTCTTCCTCCTTACCCCAACCTTTAGTGTAGAACCTGAAAAAAGCATGTGATGGAAGGACCGGGAACGCTGCCCGGTCCTTTTTATTGGCACACTGGGTCCTGCCCCGGGAGGGACAGACCCGCACCCGTGAACGGAAGGAACGAACCGCATGATAGAACTACGCAACCTTTCCAAGACCTATAAAACGGCGGACCGTGACATCGTGGCCCTGACGGACATCAACCTGACCATTGAGGACGGGGAGATTTTCGGCATCATCGGCCTGTCCGGCGCCGGCAAGAGCACCCTGGTGCGCTGCATCAACCTGCTCGAAAAGCCCACCGGCGGCGACGTCATCATCGACGGCCGCAGCCTGACCGGCCTGAAGCGCAGGGAGCTACTGAAGCTCCGCCAGAACATCGGCATGATCTTCCAGGGCTTCAACCTGCTGGAGCAGAGCACGGTGCTCAAGAACGTGCTCTTCCCGCTGGAGATTGCGGGTGTCCCGCACAAGGAGGCCGTGGACAAGGCCACCGCGCTCCTCTCCCTTGTGGGCCTTGAGGACCGCCAGACCTCCTACCCCAGCCAGCTCTCCGGCGGACAGAAGCAGCGCGTCGCCATCGCGCGCGCCCTCACCACGGACCCGAAATATCTCCTGTGTGATGAGGCCACCAGCGCGCTGGACCCCACCACCACCCGCTCCATACTGGAGCTGCTGCAGCGCATCAACCGCAGCATGGGCGTCACGGTCATCGTCATCACGCATGAGATGAAGGTCATCCAGCAGATCTGCGACCGTGTGGCCGTCATCGACCAGAGCCGCATCGCCGAGGAGGGTCTCGTGAAGGATGTCTTCTCGAACCCCAGGACCAGCATCGCGCGCGAGCTCATCGTCCCGCAGGACCGCGCGGAGATCAAGGGCAACGGCGGCCGCCGCCTGCGCCTCGCCTTGGACGGCAACAGCACGGGCGACCCCGTCATCGGGCGGCTGATCCTCGAGACCGGCATCCCCGTCAACATCCTGTTCGCCACGAGCGCCGCCATCGGCGATGCCGTGCAGGGGCAGATAATCATCGAGCTGCCCACCGATGCCGACAAGGCCGGCAGGGTCATCACCTGGCTGATGAACAGCCACATCGATTTTTCGGAGGAGGACTGAGCCATGAGCGACATGTTTAAAACCCTCTGGGAAAACGGCATCATCCAGCTGGGCATCTGGGAGACCATCTACATGACCGGCATCGCGTCATTCTTCTCCTACCTCATCGGCCTGCCGCTCGGCGTCATCCTCACCATCACGGACCAGGGGAGCCTCGCCCCCAACCGCATCATCAACCGCGTGCTGGGCCTGGTTGTCAACTTCTTCCGCAGCATCCCCTTCATCATCCTGATGGTGGCCATGCTGCCGGTGGCCAAGTTCATCGTGGGCACCAGCCTCGGCAACAAGGCAGTCATCGTGATGCTCATCATCGGCGCCGCGCCGTACGTGGCCCGCATGGTGGAGAGCTCCCTCAAGGAGGTCAACGGCGGCGTCATCGAGGCCGCGCAGGCCATGGGCGCCAACAACATGCAGATCATCTTAAAGGTGCTCATCCCCGAGGCCAAGCCCTCCCTCATCACCGGGGCCGCCATCTCCATCGTGACCATCCTCAGCTACAGCGCCATGGCCGCCACGCTGGGCGGCACGGGCCTTGGCCAGATTGCCATCATCTATGGCCACCAGCGCTCCAACGGTGACATCACCTGGACGTGCGTATTTCTGACTGTTGTGATCGTACAGATCATTCAGGAAGCGGGTCTCTTCATCACCCGCAAGACCGATAAACGGATCCGCAAATAACATAAGGAGGAAAATATCATGAAAAAGCTTCTTTCCCTCGTGCTTGTCTGCCTGCTCGCCCTGGCCTGCCTGTCCGGCTGCGCCGGCAGCACCACCAGCACCACCGATGCCTCTGACAAGGTCATCAAGGTCGGCGCCAGCTCCACCCCGCACGCAGAAATCCTGGAGGCCGCAAAGCCTGCCGTGGAAGCCGCCGGCTACACGCTGGAGATTGTCATCTATGATGACTATGTCCTGCCCAACACCGCCCTGGAGGATGGGGACCTCGATGCCAACTACTTCCAGCACACCCCCTACCTCAACAGCTTCAACAGCTCCAACGGCACCCATCTCGTGAGCGCCGCCCTCATCCACTATGAGCCCTTCGGCATCTATTCCGAGAGCATCACCAGCCTGGACCAGCTGGAGGCCGGTGCCACCATCCTGATCCCCGCGGATGACTCCAACGAGACCCGCGCGCTGCTGCTGCTCCAGCAGGAAGGTCTCATCACCATCGCCGACGGCAAGACCGTGGAAACCGGCATCACCACCTTTGACGTGGCGGATAACGGCGGCTACAACATCGTTGCCGTGCAGGCCGATGCCGTCTCCTCCCAGCTGAAGAATGCCGATGCCGGCACCATCGCCGTCATCAACGGCAACTACGCCCTCGAGGCCGGCTACACCAGCGCCGATGCCATGGCCCTGGAGGATGCCTCCGGCGATGCCGCACAGTACTATGCCAACCTCCTCGCCGTCAAGGAGGGCAATGAGAACAGCGAGAAGACCAAGGTGCTCGTGGATGCCCTGCTCTCCGACACCGTCAGGACCTTCATCGCGGATACCTACAACGGCTCCGTCGTGGCCGTGTTCTGAGGAACCTGAGGATCCATTACCGGAAAACAGCAAAAGGGCCGTCCCAATGGGACAGCCCTTTTTGTTTGCCGTTTTCCAGCCAGACGCCCGGTGGCAGGGAGCCGCGCCGTCCTGTACCGGGCGCATGGCCACGGTGACCGGCAGCTTATTCCACCACGCCGTAGATGAGCGGATATTCCGCCTCGGCGCTGTCTGCAATGTGGATGGAGGCACGGATCATGTCCACCGCCTCCTTGAGGTTTTTCTCATCGTTCACGTAGAGGGTACAGAGCGGGTCGCCCTTTTTGACGGCATCGCCACAGCGCACCTTCATCACAAGGCCGACCGCGGGGTCAATCTCATCCTCCTTCTGGGCGCGGCCCGCACCCAGGAGCACGGTGGCCAGGCTGATGTCATAGGCATTGAGGGAGGCCACCACGCCATCCTCCTCGGCCTGCAGGTCGAAGACGCGCCTCGCGTTACACAGCTCATCGATGCGCTCGAGGCTGATGTAATCATCCTCGCCGCCCAGCATGTGGATCATGTTCTTCAGCTTTTCAAGGCCCGTACGGTTTTTGATGGCCTCCTCCAGCTTTTTGCGCGCCTGCTTTTCATCCTTGGCAAGGCCGCCGAACAGCAGCAGCTTTTCGCCCAGCAGCATGCACACCTCATACAGCGGGTCGCCCGCGCCGATCTTCCCGCTGAGCACCTCAATGGCCTCGCGCACCTCCAGGGCATTGCCGATGGCATTGCCGAGCGGGCGGTTCATGTCCGTGATGACGGCGCACACCTTGCGGCCGAGGTTCTTGCCAATCTGCACCATGTACTCCGCCAGCGTGGTGGCATCCTCCACGTTCTTCATGAAGGCGCCGTGGCCGGCCTTGACGTCCAGCACGATGGCATCGGTGCCGCTCGCGAGCTTCTTGGACATGATGCTGGAGGCAATCAGCGGGATGGATTCCACCGTGGCCGTGACGTCGCGCAGGGCATAGATCTTTTTATCCGCGGGGGCAAAGTTGCCGCTCTGCCCGATGACCGCCACGCCGTTTTTGCGGACGATTTCCTTGAAATGCTCCGGGCTCTGCTCCGTGTTGACGCCCGGGATGGAGGCCAGCTTATCCACGGTGCCGCCCGCGTGGCCGAGGCCACGGCCGGACATCTTGGCGATGGTGCCGCCGCAGGCCGCCACAAGGGGTGCCACCACCAGCGTGGTGGTGTCGCCGACGCCGCCGGTGGAGTGCTTGTCCAGCTTCACGCCCGGCAGGTCGGAAAGATCCGCCATGTCGCCGGATTCCATCATGGCGAGCGTCAGGTCAGAGGTCTCCTCCGCCGTCATGCCGCTCATGCGGATGGCCATCAGCATGGCGGACATCTGGTAATCCGGGATTTCCCCCGCCACGAAACCGTTGACCGTGCGCTCAATCTCCGCCTTGGAGAGCACCTCCCCGCGGGCCTTCTTCTCAATGATGTCAACAAACCGCATCCTGCCATGTCCTCCTTATCAACAAGGGGCCCGCCTTGAGACGGACCCCGCTTTGTTCAAAAAACTGATGCGCCCTCATTCGTGCGCGTTCTTGGCGGCATCGATGTAGCTGTAAAGGGTATACTTGCTGATGCCGAAATACTCCGCAATCTTGTCGCCGCTCTTGGTCACGAGGAAGGCGCCGTTGCGGTAGAGATAATCGATGGCCCTGATCTTGTCATCCTTGGTCATGGCCGCCACGGGCTTGCCGACGGTGGCCACGCTGCGGTCAATCAGCTCATCCAGCAGCTCCGACACGTTCATGGGGATCTGCTCCGGCTCCTTCTTGACCGTGGTGTTGACGATGGAATTGATGGCATGCTCCGCCGTGAGCATCTCCGTCACGTCAAAGTTGATGGAAAGGATGCCCTCCACCTTGCCGTCCTCGCCCGGGATGAACACCGTGCTGGATTTGAGGATGCGGCCGCCCTGCGTCCTGGTGAGGTAACCGAGCTCATCCTCGGGGAGGCCCTCCCCGCGGCGGTTCAGGGTTTCCAGCGCAATCTGGCTGGGGGCCCCGCCCACCTCACGCTTGGATACATTGCCGTTTTCGATATACGCGATGGTATGGTCCGGGTCTTCGCCGGTGAGGTCGTGCACCACCACCTCGCAGCTGTCGCCAAACTGCACCGCGATGGCCTTTGCAACCTTCTTCATCAGTTCCAGATGTTCCATAACATTTCTCCTGCTTTTCTCTTCTTTATGATATCAAACTTTGGCGCAAAAACATAGCGGATTTGTGAAATTCCTCCGTAAATCCAGCCCTTTTGCCCGAATTTTATTGCAAGTTTCCGCGTTATCAGTTACAATGACTGTACCAAATCAGGAAAGGTGGATATTACCATGGAAGAAGAACGCGATCTCGTCACGTTTGCTGATGATGACGGCAACGAGTTTGATATGGAAGTGCTGACCTATTTCGATCACGAAGGTCAGGAGTATGCCGTCCTTGCGGACCCCGAGGAGGAGGACGATGAGTCCATCGAGGAGGTTGAGCTCTACATCATGAAGGTCAACTATGATGAGGAGACCAACATCGAGGAGTTCATCCCCGCCGATGAGGACAAGATGGATGAGCTTTCCCAGATCGTGGAAGGCATCATGCAGGACTGGGACAGCGACGACGAGGAATAACAGCCCCGTCCCGCCCACGGCTTTTCAAAAGGGAACAGGCTCCGGCTGACAGCCGGAGCCTGTTTTTGTTCTTTCCGCGCCCAGGCCTGTAGCGCACGGGGTGCTTACTGGTGGATCCTGGTGCCGGTCCTGCCCTCGATGCCGTCCATGGCTTTTTCAAGCAGCGTGATGAGGGCGGTCCTTCCGGGCTTTGACTCCGCGAACTTCACGGCCGCCTGCACCTTGGGCAGCATGGAACCGGGGGCAAACTGGCCCTCGGCAATATACGTGGCCGCCTCGGCCGGCGTGAGGGAATCCAGCTCCTTCTGGTCCGGCTTTTTAAAGTTGATGGCCACCTTCTCCACCGCGGTGAGGATGATGAGCATGTCCGCATCCAGCTGCTCGGCCAGGCACTCGGAGGCGAAATCCTTGTCGATGACGGCAGGGACGCCCTTGAGGTGATACTGGTCCTTCCAGATGACCGGGATGCCGCCACCGCCGGAGGCGATGACCACATGCCTGCCATCGAGCAGGGCGCGCACGGTATCGATTTCCACAATCTCCTTCGGCTTGGGGCTTGCCACCACCTGGCGCCAGCCACGCCCGGCATCCTCTGCCACGGTGTAGCCCTTTTCGGCCGCCAGGGCCCTGGCCTGCTCCTCCGTCATGAAGGCGCCAATCGGCTTGGTGGGATGCGCGAATGCGGGGTCCTGCGGGTCCACGGCCACCTGCGTCAGCACGGTGGCGGCATTCATGGGGATGCCACGGCGGCGCAGCTCCTCACCAAGGGCATTCTGCAGGTCATAGCCGATGTAGCCCTGGCTCATGGCCACGCAGACGGAAAGCGGCATGATGTCGGAATCCGGGTTGGCGTTGTGATAGCAGGAAAACGCATTCTGGATGAGGCCGACCTGGGGGCCGTTGCCATGGGCAATGACCACCTCATTGCCTGCGGCAATCAGGTCCACAATGGCACGGGACGTGACCTTGACGGCCTCATACTGCTCATGCAGGTTCTTGCCGAGGGCGTTGCCGCCCAATGCGATGACGATCTTTTTACCCATAGCAAGTATCCTCCCTGAAATTTTGTTTTGAAATCATACGGCGGGAGCCAGGGCCCCCGCCGCGCCGTTTTTGTGAAATGCCTTAGAAGTTCTTCCTGGTGGCGTCCGCTGCGTCCAGCTTGCGCAGGGCATTGACCGGGTCCTTCACCTGTGCCATGAAGATCATGGCCGCGATGATGTAGGGCTTGTAGCTGGCCTGCTTGTACAGCGGGACAAGGTAACGGTCGAAGACGGAGTTGTCCACCTCGCCCTCCTTGCAGGAGAGGCCGCTGATGTCGGCGGGCAGGCAGTGCAGGTACAGCGCCTTGCCGTCCTTGGTCAGCTTCATCATCTCCTCGGAGCAGGTCCAGTCCTTATGCTCCGCGTTCTGGGCGAGCAGCCTCTTCTCGAGCTCGTCGATGCCCTTCTGGTCGCCGGCGGCATAGAGCTTGGTGCGCTCCTCCATGGCCGCGAAGGAAGCCCAGCTCTTGGGGTAGACGATGTCGGCATCCTTGAAGGCATCCTCCATGGAATATGTCCTGCGGAAGCTGCCGCCGGACTCCTCTGCGTTCTTCTTGGCAATCTCCTCCACCTCGGGCATGACCTCATAGCCTTCCGGATGGGCAAGGACCACGTCCATGCCGAACCTGGTGAACAGGCCGATGACGCCCTGGGGCACGGAGAGGGGCTTGCCGTAGCTGGGGCTGTAGGCCCAGGTCATGGCAACCTTCTTGCCCTTCAGGTTCTCCACGCCGCCGAAGTAATGGATGACGTGCAGCAGGTCCGCCATGCACTGCGTGGGATGGTCCACGTCGCACTGCAGGTTGACCAGGGTGGGCTGCTGCTCGAGGATGCCGTCACGGTAGCCTTCCTTGGTGGCATCCATGAAGGTCTTCTGATACTTGTGGCCCTCGCCGATGAACATGTCATCGCGGATGCCGATGACGTCGGCCATGAAGGACACCATGTTGGCCGTCTCACGCACGGTCTCACCGTGGGCAATCTGGCTCTTCTTCTCATCGAGGTCCTGTACCTCAAGGCCCAGCAGGTTGCAGGCACTTGCGAAGGAGAACCTGGTCCTGGTGGAATTGTCACGGAAGATGGAGATGCCGAGGCCGCTGTCGAACACGCGGGTGGACTTGTTGCGCTCACGCAGGTCGCGCAGGGCATCCGCCACGGTGAAGATGGCTTCGAGCTCATCGCCGGTCTTATCCCAGGTCCAGTAGAAGTCCTGCTTGTACATGTTATTGATGCGCAGGGTTTCAAGCTTCCTTGCCAGCTCTGTGGTTTTAGACATTGTTGTTTCCTCCTAGTAAAAATGTATGGGGTCCATCCGCCGGGGCGGATTGCTTACTTGATGTCGTTGCCGGTCAGCTCCTGGCGGAAGGAGGTGGCGCTGCCGTCCTTGTTCTCGGGCTTGTACAGGCCGGGCACTGCCGCATAGAGGGCCGCGCAGACCACGAGGTCCTGCTTCCAGGTAATCTCGTTGGGGGCGTGTGCCTGGGATTCCGCGCCGGGGCCGAAGCCAACGCAGGGGATGCCGTAGCGGCCCTGGATGGAAACGCCGTTGGTGGAGAAGGTCCACTTGTCGGTCAGCGGGCGGCCGACGCGCTTGGAAGCCGCGGTCTCATCCGCATAGAGGCGCTCATCGCCCCAGAGGGCATGGTGCGCATCCACAAGGGCCTGCACATGGGGCGCGGTCTCCTTGTTGATCCAGGTGGGGAAGAAGCACTCGGTCTCATACACATGGCCGTTCCAGGCGGGACGGTCGTACATGTACATGCTGACCTTGACGTCCTTGGCATACTTCTTACAGGCCGGCAGGTCCTCAATCTCCTTGATGCAGGACTGGTAGGTCTCACCCGCGGTCATGCGGCGGTCAATGGAGATGGAGCAGGAATCCGCAACCGCGCAGCGGCTCGGGGAGGTGTAGAAGATCTGGCTGGTGGTGCAGGTGCCGCGGCCCAGGAAGCGTGCATCCTCGTAATGATCGGGGTTGTACTTGGGGTCGAGCATCTTGACGAGGCCCTTGATCTCCACGCTGTCATCGGCGGGGTTCTCGTTGAGGTCACGCACGTTCTCGATGATCTCCGCCATCTTATGGATGGCGTTGTCGCCGCGCTCCGGTGCGCTGCCATGGCAGGAAACGCCGTGGACGTCCACGCGGATCTCCATGCGGCCACGGTGGCCACGGTAAATGCCGCCGTCGGTGGGCTCGGTGGAGATGACAAACTCAATCTTGGAGCGGGCATCATCCGGGCCGTTGAAATACTCATTGACGATGGACTGCCAGCACATGCCGTCGCAGTCCTCCTCCTGCACGGAGCCGACCACCATCAGCTTGTAGCCGGCGGGGATCAGGCCGAGGTCCTTCATGATCTTGCCGCCGTAGGCAGCGCTGGCCATGCCGCCCTCCTGGTCGCTGCCACCGCGGCCATAGATGATGGTATCCGTCTCATAGCCCTTGTAGGGGTCATCGGTCCAGTTGGCGATGTTGCCGATGCCGACGGTATCGATATGGGAGTCGATGGCAATGATCTTGTCGCCGTCGCCAATCCAGCCAATGACATTGCCCAGCTTGTCAATCTCGACCTTGTCATAGCCGAGGCTCTCCAGCTCCTGCTTGATGCGCATCACGACGCCCTCTTCCTCACAGGATTCCGAGGGGATGGCAATCATGTCCCGCAGGAACTTCACCATTGCAGGCCGGTAACCTTCTGCCGCTTTTTTGATTGCTTCAAAATCCATGTTGAACCTCCCATAAAATTTTTATTTCTGTGTCGTGGAAATACCGATATGTCTTCTATGTATAATGATACCATATCCTTGCTTGATGTCAAACAAAAATTTATGCTTCCTAAAAATTTTTAAAGATTTTGTCACAGATTTCCCGGCCGTTCCCGTCCAGCGCCACCCGGAACCCGCTTGACGGAAGCACGGTTGTCCCCTATAATATGCCTGTAACTTCCCGTTCCTTCCCGTATGGGAAGTTTCCACCCCGCCACCCCCACAGGGGAGGCCACGAAAAGGAGATTCCCATGCTGTTTTCCGAAAAACTCCGCCTTGCCAGGGCCAACGCCGGCATGACCCAGCAGGAGCTGGCCGATGCCGCCGGCACGACCAGGCGCACCATCGTCTCCTATGAAACCACGGATGCCCGTCCCCGGGCCGGTGCCTGCCGCCGCCTGGCGGAGGCGCTTGGCGTTTCCTACCGGTACCTTGCCGATGATGCCGTGCAGGAGAGTGCCCCGGCTGCCGCCACCCCCTCCGCGGAGGCCATGGAAGCCGCTGGCGACGTGCTGCGCCGCTGCGGTGCCCTGTTTGCAGGCGGTGACCTCTCCGAGGAGGAAAAGGATACCCTGTTTGTCGCCCTCGCCAAGGCCTACCTGCAGTGCAGGGAGGAGCGCGACAAGGGCGGGGAGGCATGACCATGGCCATCAGCATCCTGCCCGGGCGTTACCGCCATTTCAAGGGCAACGAGTATCAGGTCCTTTTCACGGCCCGGAATTCCGAAACCGGGGAGGACATGGTTGTCTACCGCGCCCTCTACGGGGAGCACGGGCTCTGGACAAGGCCGGCCAGCATGTGGCTTGAAACCGTAGAGCGGGACGGCTACAGCGGCCCGCGGTTCACCTACCTCGGCCCCATGGAGTGAAGCCGCGCCGTCATTCCCTTCATTTTATGACAGCCGTGCCATACAAAAGCGGTGTGTCCCAATGGGACGCACCGCTTTTTTGCGTCATCCGTTTTTCCTCATTCCCCGCGGAGGCGGCGGGCCGCTTCCTCCCGGGCCTTGCAGATGTCCGCCCAGTGGGGCGTCCGCTCGAGGATGGCGGCAAGGTCCGCCATGGCAGCTGGGATGTCAATCTTCTGGGGGCAGATGGCCGCGCAGGCGCCGCAGCCGATGCAGGCGGAGGGACGTTTGTCCGCCGGCAGGGCATCCATCTGCATGCCGACGGTGTTGGACTGCTTAAAGTGCGCGTCATTGTAGGCCGCAATCAGCATGGGGATGTCAAGGCCCATCGGGCAGCCGTGCGTGCAGTAACGGCAGGCCGTGCAGGGCAAGGCATTCTTCATGCGCTCCGCCGTGGCAAGCAGGGTGGCCTGCTCCTCCCCCGTCAGGGGCCTGCAGGCATCAAAGGTGGCAATGTTCTCCATCATCTGCTGCATGCTGGACATGCCGCTCAGCGTCACCGTCACCTCCGGGATGCCCTGCAGGAAGCGGAACGCCCATTCAGCCGCCGTCCTGCCGGGGCAGGCCGCGTGGAGCGGCGCCGCCTCCTCCCCGGACAGGCTGACAAGCCGCCCGCCGCGCACGGGCTCCATCACCCAGATGGGGATGTGCCGCTCACGGAGCAGCTCCACCTTGGCCTTGGCGTCCTGCAGCGTCCAGTCGAGATAGTTGAGCTGAATCTGGCAGAACTCCATGTCCTGCCCGTGAAGGTCCAGGAACTGCCTGAGGGTCTCCGGGCGCGCATGGGTGGAAAAGCCCAGGTGGCGGATGCGGCCAAGGCGCTTCTGCTCCTGGAAATAGCCGATGATGTTCCACCGCGGGTCAAGATAGGCCGCCAGCGAGCTTTCGCACACGTTGTGCAGCAGGTAGAAATCAAAATACTCCACGCCGCATTTCTTCAGCTGCTCCTCAAACACGGCAGCCGGGTCATAACTTTTTGCAATCTGGTGGCCCGGATATTTGGTGGCAAGGTACCACTGCTCCCGCGGATGGCGCCGCAGGGCCTCCCCCACCACCACCTCGGAGAGGGACTCGTGATAGGGATAGGCCGTGTCAAAATAGTTGACGCCGTGGCTCAGCGCATAGTCCGTCATGGCAAACACCTGTTCCCTGTCGATGGTATGGTCCGGCAGGGTGGGCAGGCGCATGCAGCCAAACCCGAGGGCACTCAGGCTGAGGCCGCGGAACTCATGATAATACATGTCTCTTCTCCTCCCATTCATGGGAAAACCGGGCATGCCGGCCATTGCGGCGTCCCGGTTCCCTTTCCCACGGGAACCCGTTACGGTTCCTGTGCCTTGTTCTCGTAACGCGTGTATTCACCGCGCCAGTTCAGCTCCACGGTGCACGTGGGGCCGTGGCGGTTCTTGGCCAGGATGATCTGGGCGGTGTTATCCGCGGTTTCATCATAAACCTGCGGGCGGTACAGCAGGATGACAAGGTCCGCATCCTGCTCAATGGAGCCGGATTCGCGCAGGTCCGCAATCCTGGGGGTGTGGTCCTCCCTCTGCTCCGGGCCACGGTTCAGCTGGGCCAGCAGCACCACCGGCACCTCCAGTTCCCTTGCGAGGAGCTTGAGCTGGCGGGTGATGTCGGAGACCTCCTGCGTGCGGGAATCCGTCTTCCGGCCGCTGCCGGAGGACTGCATCAGCTGCAGATAATCGATGACGATCATGTCAAGGCCCTTGCGCGCGCGCAGGCGGCGGCACTTGGAGCGGATGTCCGCCACGGAAACACTGCCCGTGTCATCGATGTAGAGCCCGCTCTTTGACATGGGATCCATCACGTTCATCAGGCGGTCCGTATCGTCGTTATCCATGTGGCCGGTCTTGATCTTCTGGCTGTCCACGCTGGCCTCGGTGCACAGCATGCGCATCACCAGCTGCTGGGCACTCATCTCCAGGCTGAAGATGACCACGGTGCGGTTATCATGGATGGCCGCATACTGTGCGATGTTCAGCGCAAAGGCGGTTTTGCCCATGGCAGGGCGGGCCGCCACGATAATGAGGTCGCTCTTCTGGAAACCGTTTGTCTGCCGGTTCAGGTCATAGAAGCCGGTGTTGACGCCGGTCAGCTTGCCCTGCCGCTCCATCAGCTCGCCAATCTCCGCAAAGGCATCCGGCACAAGCTGCTCCACTGGCACGAGGGTATCCTCGGACTTGCGCATGGAGATGTCGTAAATGCGCCGTTCCGCGTCATCCAGCAGGCCGTCCAGCTCCGCATCCTCACGGAAGCCGTCCTGCGAAATGGCACCGCCCGCCCGGATGAGCTGGCGGCGGACGCTTTTCTCCTCCACGATGTTGATGTAGTCCTGCACGTTGACGGCGGAGGGGACCTCCATCTGCAGCGTGGTCAGGTAATCGATGTCACCCACGGATGCCAGCTTGCCCACGTTCTCGAGGGCGGACACCAGCGTGACAAAATCCACCACGCTGCCGCCCGCGCGCAGGTCACGCATGGTGGCATAGATGGTGGCATTGGCCGGGACATAGAAATCCTCCTCACGGAGCTGTTCCAGCGCAAGCTCCAGGGCATTGGAATCCAGCAGCATGCTGCCCAGCACGCTGCGCTCCGCCTCCCCGGAATATGGCACCTGCCTTGCGGACGGGCGCCCTTCAGACGTGTATTCTTCCATACTGGCTCCCCCTGTGGGCCGTTTATGCCTTGACAATCACCTGGAAGTTTGCGGATACGTTCTCGTACAGGGATGCCTTGGCCGTGTAGGTGCCGGTGGCGCGGATGCTTTCCACGGCAATCTTCTTTTTGTCGAGCTTGATGCCGTGCTGCTCCTCCAGGGCCGCCGCGACCTCCTTGCCGGTCACCGCGCCGAACAGGCGGCCGTTGTCGCCCACGCGCACCTGGATGGTGACCACCTTGCCGTCGAGCTCCTTGGCCTGCTCACGGGCCTTCAGGCCCTCCTCAAACTTCCTGTGGGCCGCCGCGCTCTTCTGTATCTTGGCCGCATTGATGGCGGAGGCATCCGCCGGGGCCGCCAGGTTCTGGGGGAACAGGAAATTGCGGGCGTAACCGTCGGATACGTTGACGACCTCACCCTTCTTGCCCTGGCCCTTGACATCCTGCTGGAGAATTACCTTCATAATCTACCTCTTTCCGCCCCTGTGGGGCTTGATGATTGCGGCGTTTCAGTCCGCCGCCCTGACCTCACGGTCGTATTCCTCGATGGCGCTGCGCACCTGCGCGAGCGCATCCTGCATGGATTCCTTTTCATAGAGCTGCGCGCCCGCATTGAGCAGGTGGCCGCCGCCGCCCAGCTTTTCGCAGATGATCTGCACGTTGACCCTTCCAAGGGAACGGCCGGACACGTAATAGACACCGCCCTTGTTGGCAATGACAAACGAGGCCTCAATGCCGCGGATGCCGATGAGCTGGTCCGCCGTCTTGGCCGCGATGAGGTTGGAATCCGCGCCCCCGTCCTCCACGTAGGCCAGGGTGACGCCCTCCATCACGGTCTCCGCCGTGCCGACGGCCTTTGCGCATGCCAGGTAGCTGGTCATGTCATCCTGGAACAGCTGCTTGACCATGGACAGGTCCGCCCCGTAACGGCGCAGGTAGCCGGCCGCCTCAAAGGTCCTCGCGCCGACGCGGAAGGAGAAGTGGTTGGTATCCCGCGTGATGCCGGCAAGCAGCGCGCTTGACACAAAGCTCGGCGGCTTGATCTTCTCGTCAAAATACTGCATGACCTCGGTCACCAGCTCCGACGCGCTGGACGCGCGGGACTCGAGGCACCCTACCGCCATGTTCTCGATATGGTCCGTCCCGCGGCGGTGATGGTCGATGACCACCACCTTGGAGGGGATGTCCAGCAGGTCCGGGGCCAGGGTCTGGCCGGGGCGCTGCGTATCCACCACCACCAGCACGCTCTGCTGGCGCCGGAGGATCTTTTCCGCCTGCTCGGGCGTCACCAGGGTGTCCGCGTAGGCGGAGGAGGTGCGCATCTGCTCCACCGCAAGGGCGATGGAATCGTTGACATCCTCCAGCACGATGTAGGCGCGGGAGCCAATCTGCCGGGCGCAGGTCACCAGGCCGAGGGCCGGGCCGATGCAGTCCATGTCCGGGTTGCGGTGGCCCATGATGACGATGTCGCCGGAGTTCTCAAACAGCTGACGGAGTGCCGAGGCAAACCGGCGCACCTTGACGCGGGACTGCACGGTATCCAGCTGCTTGGTGCCGCCGAAGTATTCCATGTTGGCACCGGACTTGATGACCACCTGGTCACCGCCGCGGCCCAGGCAGATTTCCATGGCCGAGCGGGCATCCGCCTCGGATTTTTCCAGGGTCTCCGACGCACCGATGGCGATGGAGAGTGACACCTGCGCGGAGGTGCCGGTCTCAATGCGGCGCACCGCGTCCAGCAGCGGGAACCGCTCGCTGCGGAGCTTTGTCAGCTGCACCGCGTCAAATATCACGATGTAGCGCCCGGTCTCAAACTTGCGCCAGACGCCGTTGATGCCCGTCACCATGTCGATGAGCAGGCGCTCCACCTCCTGCAGGACGGTGTCACGGTGGAACTGATGATCCGCGCTGAGCTCCTCCGTGTTGTCCACGTAGATGAGCGCCACGTGCGGCATCCGCTCCTCATACAGACGGTGATAATGCTCCGCCTCGGTGCGGTCCACCCAGTACTGGAAGGTGAGGTAACGGTCCGTGCTCTTGCGGTGGACCGGCATGGACATGATCTGGTATTCCCCGCCGTGATAGCTGCAGGGGCAGGCCGCGGCCGGCTCCGCAAAGTCATAATCGGGCAGGATGGTCCTGAGGTCCTGGCCGTCATAGAGCTGCCCCATCACCTCGTTGCGCCAGGCAATCCTGCCGGTTTCATCCACCAGCAGGCAGGGCAGCGGCACGTTCTGTACCACGAAGCCGGCCCTGTAGCCCTTCTCAACAAACACCTTGTCAAACTCGGTGTCGATGCTCCCGTTCCAGCGGGACAGCACGATAAAGAGCACAATCAGCAGCACCACGAGCACCGCGGCGGCCCCCGCCAGGATATACATGCGGTACCCCTCCGGCAGTCTTTCCGCAGGGTACAGCGCATATGCCGCAAGCAGGCCCGCGCACAGCACAAACGGCGGTATCAGCAGCAGCTGTGGCCTTTTCATGATAATCTCCCTCTCATTTTCAAAACCCTTTCCGCTGGACGGGCCTTTCCCCCTGCCCGTCCGGGTGTCACACGGATGCCCTGCGGCGGCGTTCCCGCACGCGGAACAGCTGCTCAAACAGGCCGATGTACATCAGTACCTGCATCACCAGCTGGTACAGGAGCCCGATGCCCACGAACACCAGCACGCGCACCAGGGTGCGGCGTTTTTTGATGAACGAGAGCAGGTAATCCACCATGGCCAGCCCCTGCAGCGTGAACGGCAGCAGGAACAGGTACTGCACCGTATAGTAGATGGCGTAGCCGTTGCTCATGCCCGCATAGGCCATGATGGTGGCGGCGATGTATAAAAGGATGATGGGCAGCGTGACACTCTTCGGCATGGACCAGGTGGCAAAGCGCCCCGGTGCCCGGATGCCAAGCTCCTCACGGTGCTTCCGCGTGAAGGCGAAGAACAGCAGCACGGTGCCGGTGCCCACAAAGCACCCGTTGTAGCAGATGAGGCCCGTGGCAAGGGACGGAACCAGCTCCGGGATGGTCTCCACCTCCGCGAGCAGGCCCGCAACGAGCCCGTCCGTATCGAGGCCCTCCGCGATGTAGGCATCCGCAACGGACTTGAGCGGGTCCACCATGCCCTCCTTAAACCAGGCCTGCAGGGCGGCAAAGGCGCCCTTGCCGCTGACAATGCCGTCAAGGCACAGGCTGGCGTACAGCACGAGGATGAGGCTGGCGGACACGACGGCGCAGCTTAAGAACCCACCCAGCTTCTGCCGCTGGATGAGTGCCAGCAGCAGGGCCCCGAGCGGCACCGCAAGGGCCGCCGCCACGGTGGGGATGACACCGCCGCTGCGCGCCGCGATGGCCGACACCACGGACGGGACGAGCGAAAGCACCGTCAGCATCACGCCCGTCTGCCTGCGGCCGGCGGTGCAGGCCACCTCCGCGGCAAGCGCCGTCACCACGGGGTACAGCAACAGGACGCCGAGCTTTTCAAGACCGTCCATGGAGAGGATGCCGCCGATCAGCGCGCCGCCAAAGGCCGCCAGTATGGCTTTGAGCAGGATGAGATCCCTGGCCGGTTTTGTGGCCGGCTCCGTTTTTTGATAAGCTTCCATGCTGTTTATTGTATCGCAAATCCGCGCCCCGTTCAATAAAAACCGCCCCCGGCTCCCATTCATTTCACATCTTGTTTACATGCAGACGGCTTTACAGGGCCTTCCCCCTGCTGATATCATTGGGGGCAGGCGGGGGCTTCCCCTGCCCATGTCATGCAAGGATGGTACTGCCACATGGAACGGACGCGCTGGTATAAGGACCGGGTATTCTATCAGATATGGCCCCGCAGCTTTCAGGACGGCAACGGGGACGGCATCGGCGACCTCTGGGGCGTGCTGGACCGCCTTGATTACATCCAGTCGCTCGGCTGTGACGGCATCTGGTTCTCCCCGCTCTACCCCTCCCCGGGCGTGGACTGTGGCTACGATGTCTCCGATTACCGGGACATCGCGCCGGAATACGGCGGCATGGAGGCCTTCCGCAAGGTGCTGGAGGGTGCCCATCAGCGCGGCATGAAGGTCATCATGGACCTTGTCGTCAACCACACCTCCGATGAGCATGAGTGGTTCCAGAAGAGCCGCCGCCGCATCGAGCCCTATACGGATTACTATATCTGGCGGCCCGCCGGCAAAAACGGCAAACTGCCCAACAACTGGGACAGCATGTTCGAGGGCAAGGCCTGGCAGTGGGATGACCTCCGCGGGGAGTATTACCTGCACCTGTTCGCCATCCGCCAGCCGGACCTCAACATGGATAACCCGCTGGTCCGCGAGGAGGTCAAGGGCATCCTCAGGTTCTGGCTGGACCTGGGCGTGGACGGCTTCCGCGAGGACGTCATCACGTTCATCTCCAAAAAGGAGGGCCTGCCCAATGACCTGCCCCTGCCCTTTTACCGCGGCATCTTCCAGTATAACCACGGGCCGCACATCCATGAGTATCTCTCCGAATTCCGGCGGGACGTCCTCTCCCACTACGACTGCATGACGCTGGCGGAGTCCTCCCTCATCACGCCGAAGCGCGCCCTCTCCTACATTGCGGAGCGGGAGGACAGCGAACTCGACATGATCATCCAGTTTGAGACCTCCATGGCGGACTGCTTCTTCATCGATTTCCTGCCGATGAAGTTTTCCCTGAGGCGCTTCAAACGTAGCTTTGCCCGCTGGCAGAAAAAGCTGCGGGGCAGGGCCTTTAACATGCTGTACCTTGAGAACCACGACCACCCGCGTGCCGTGTCCCGCTACGGCAGCACCCGTTATCATGATGAGAGCGCCAAGCTGCTGGCCGTGATGCTGCTGTTTATGCAGGGCACGCCCTTCCTCTACCAGGGGCAGGAAATCGGCATGACCAACTTCGTGCCAAAGTCCCTTGCCGATTACGAGGACGTGCAGACGCTCAACACCCACCCGGAGTGGCCGGAGGAAAAACGCCTGAAGCTCTATCAGCGGGCCAGCCGCGACAATGCCCGCACCCCCATGCAGTGGGATTCCGGCCCCAATGCCGGTTTTACCACGGGTACCCCGTGGTTCACCGTCAATGAGGACCATGCCACCGTCAACGTGGCCGCGGAGGAGCAGGACCCCGGCTCCGTGCTGCAGTTCTACCGCAGGGCCATCGCGCTGCGCAAGTCCCTGCCCATCGTGCGCTCCGGCAGCTTCCGCCTGTACCGCCCGCTCTCCCGGAAGGTTTTCATGTATGAACGTGTCCTGGGCAGGGAAAAGCTGCTTGTCATCTGCCCGTTTTCGGATGAACCCCTCCGCTGCCGCCTGCCAAAGGGCTATGAGGATGCCAAGGTCCTCCTCGGTGTCCATGGGGATGCGCCCGCAAGGCAGGGCCGTGTCCTGCAGCTGCGCCCGTGGGAGGCCGTCGTCCTCTCCGTGGGACTGTAAAATCACCCGTTTTTCCCGCCGGGGCAGGTTCCATCCATAATTGGCACTTGCCCCTTTGGCCGTTTTCGTGTAAGATATCCTATATAAAAGGATAGTCCTTTCTTTTTGTCTTTCTGTTTTCCCTTCTCATTCTTTTTTCACGGAGGCAACAATGGGTAAACTGTTCCGGTGGTTAAACCATACCAAGGTGTTCCGCGACCTCAATGAGCGCGAATTTGCCTGGGTGCTGTATGACGTGGGCAACTCCGCCTTCACCATGCTCGCCTGCTCCCTCATCCCCATCTACTTCAAGTCCCTTGCAGTCGGCACAAACCCGGGACAGATCACCTCGGATAAGGCCACGGCGTATTATTCGCTCGCCATCTCCATCATCACCATCATCGTGGCGGTCCTCGGCCCCATCCTCGGCGTCATCGCCGACAAGAAGGACTGTAAAAAGCCCATCTTCACCACGGCCGTGGCGCTGGGCGTCACCGGATGCATCATCAACGGCTTTGCCACGCACTGGGTCGTGTTCATCGTCGTGTACATCCTCTCCAAGATCTTCTACCAGGTCTCCCTCACGTTCTACGATTCCATGCTCAACGACATCACCACGGAGGAGCGCATGGATGCCGTCTCCGCCTATGGCTACGCCTGGGGCTACCTCGGCAGCTGCATCCCCTTCCTGGTGGCGCTGATTGCCTACGTGCTGGGGCCTGACATGGTAAAGTTGATACCCGGCATCGTGGCCAAGGCCATCGGCTTCTGTGCCACGGCCGTGTGGTGGCTGCTGGTCACGCTGCCGCTCCTGAAAAACTACAAACAGGTCAACTACGTCAACGTGGAAAAGGGTTCCATCGCCCGCGTGTTTAAAAAGCTCGGCGGCACGCTCAAGCGCATTGCGGTGAACGACAAGAAGGTCCTCTTCTTCCTCATCGCGTTCTTCCTGTACATCGACGGTGTCGGCACCATCATTGATAACTGCATCAACATCGGCACAGACCTCGGCATCAACACCGTGGGCCAGGTCATCTTCCTGCTGGCCACGCAGGTGGTTGCCTTCGGCGGCTCCCTGGTGTTTGCCAAGCTCTCCCAGAAGTATGACACCGTCAAGCTGATCCTCGTGTGCATCGTGGGTTACTTCTGCGTCTGCCTGTACGCGCTGACGCTGCGCAACCTCATCCACTTCGCCATCCTGGCCTTCGGCGTCGGCTGCTTCCAGGGCTCCATCCAGTCCCTGTCCCGCAGCTACTATTCCAAGATCATTCCCGCGGAGAACTCCGGCGAATATTTCGGCATTTACGATATCTTCTCAAAGGGCGCTTCCTTCCTCGGTTCCGCCGTCATCGCCGGCGTGAAGCTGGCAGGCGGCACCATCAACATCGCAGTCGCCCTGCTGGCCATCTTCTTTGCCCTCGGTTTCCTCTTCCTCAAGCTGGCGGACCGTGCCCAGAAGAAGGAAGCAGCCGCAGAATAAGGCCATTCCCCGCAAGGTTTCCCGCATACAAAAAGGACGGCATCTGCCGTCCTTTTTTGTGCGCTTTCCGCCCTGTTTCCTGCGTCCCGTCCCCTTTACACGGAAAGGGGCCTGTCCGCAAGCAGGAAAAGCTCCGGCGCCTCCACGCTGACCAGCACGCTTTCCTGGTTGAGGCGCTTGCGCAGCGTTTCGGCCAGGGCCAGCACCTGTTCCCGCGTGAAGCCGCAGATGGTCAGCACCAGGCTGTTCTCCGTGATGAAGGTGCCGTCCGCCATCATGTAGCCGCCCACCTGCTCCGCCATGGAAAAGGCGATGCGGTAATCCGCGCAGATGCCGCTGATGATGCCCACGAAATCCTCCGTGGTGCACAGCTGCTGCATCCGTTCCCTGTCCCTGAGGCCAATGTAGATATGGCAGCACTCCCGTGTGCCAAGCGCGTTGAGCATGGTTCCGTCCTCCCCTAGCTGATGCTGATACTCTAATCCCGTTACATACTTCCTGTCAAGCAGCGTCAAATTGATGTATAATATCAATGAACCGTGCAGCGCCATTACGTCCGCGTGCATGGGAACACCAATCTTCATACAAAGGAGTTTTATCATGCAGGAAGTTTATGAGTTCTTAAAAAAGTGCGGCACCTATTACCTCGCCACCGTGGAGGGGGACCAGCCGCACGTGCGTCCCTTTGGCACCGTGGACCTGTTTGAAGGCAAACTCTACATCCAGACCGGCAAGGTCAAGCCCGTCTCCCACCAGCTGCAGGTAAACCCCAAGGCGGAAATCTGCGGCTTTGCGGGTGGCAAGTGGGTCCGCATCGCCTGCCGGCTCATCCGTGACGACCGCCTCGAGGCCAAGGAGCACATGCTGGCCGCCTATCCGAACCTGCGCGCCATGTATGATCCCGCCGATGACAACACCGAGGTCCTGTACATGGCCGATGCCGTTGCCACCTTCTCCTCCTTCACGGAGGCACCCCACACCGTTACTTTTTAACGGAAGCCAGGGATATGGCCAGAAAGCCAAAAATTGATGAAAAGCGCCCGCTCAAGGGGAAATCCCTCCTGGCCTTCCCGGACCGGTATGTCATGCTCGACATCGAGACCACGGGCCTCGATTCCGGGCTGAACGAAGTCATAGAGATTTCCGCCGCGCGGGTGGAGCATGGCCGGGTGCTGGAGCGGTATGACACCCTGGTCCACCCCGTGCTGCCCATCGGGCCCGAGACCACGGAGCTGACCGGCATCACCAACGCGATGGTCCGCAGCGCCCCGCGCCTTGCGGATGTGCTCCCCGGGTTCCTCCGCTTCGTGGAGGGGGAAATCCTGGCAGGGCACAACGTCAATTTTGACATCTGCTTTTTATACGATGCCCTGATGCGCCTTTACGGTCTGCCGCTCACCAACGATTACGTGGACACGCTGCGCATTTCCCGTAAGCTGTACCCGGAGGAGAAATGCCACAGACTTGCGGACTTAAAGGAGCGGTTCTTCCTCGAGAGCGAGCATGACCACCGCGCCTATTCCGACGTGGACCTGACCATCAAGTGCCTCGAGCACATGCGGTCCGTGGCGGAGGACCGCGGGCTTAAAATGGAATCCCTTGCGTAAGGCTACAAATCAAAAACCCAGCGGATGAAATCATCCGCCGGGTTTTTTCGTCCCGTGATTATCAGGCAGCCTTCTCAGTCCTCTTTATTATTTATTGAAGAAATCTCCCTCCTTTTAATCAACACAAAATAACCACTCCTGTGCATAATTTTGAAAACGTGGCAACGGAAATGTGACGGTAATGTGAAAAAGTTCTTGCCATGTGTGGCAAAATATTGTATATTATACCCATATTCCCGATGACGCGAATTTCCATTTTCCGCATCGGGTTATTTCATCTTGAAAGGAGTCCACTATGGAAATCCAAGTCCTGCCCCTGATTATCGTGTGTGCGTATCTGGTCGGCATGCTTGTCGTCGGTGCCATCGTCAGCAAGCTGAAGATCAAGAACTCCAAGGACTATCTCGTTGCGGGCCGCCGCATGGGCCTGTTCATGGTCGCATTCTCCCTGTCCGCCAATAACATTGGCGGCGGCTGCACCACCGGCCTTGCACAGAAGGCCTTCGGCAGCTGGGGTCTCTCCGCTGTCTGGTACGTGCTCGCAGCCTCCATCGCCATGATTCCGCTTGCCTTCTTCGCACCGAAGATCCGCAAGACCATGGCAGTCACCATCCCCGAGGTCATCGGCCGCCGCTTCGGCAAGCTCAGCTCCAACTTCACCGCCGTGCTGAGCGTCCTCTCCCTGTTCTGCCTGACCAGCTCCCAGATTGCGGCTTCCGGCGGCGTCATCAACGCCCTGATCCCCAGCATCCCGCTGAATGTCTGCCTGCTGTTTGCCGGTGTCGTCATCATCCTGTACACCACCCTCGGTGGCATGATTGCTGACCAGATCTCCGACCTTGTGCAGTTCATCATCATCCTCGTCGGCCTGGCCATTGCCACCCCCATCGTGCTCAACAAGTGCGGTGGCTGGGCAGCCATCAGCGCCAAGCTCCCCGGCGAGAAGCTGAACTTCACCCAGATCGGCTGGGCTTCCATCATCGGCTACATCTTCAACTACTTCTGCACGTTCCTCGCCGGCCCCGAGATGGTCTCCCGTTTCGAAACCGCCAAGGACGAGAAGACCGCCCGCAATGCTTCCTTCGTGTCTGCCATCCTGATGGCAGCCATGTCCATCTTCCCCACCCTGCTCGGTCTTGCGGCTTATGCCATGAAGGACAGCATCGGTGCAGGCCTTGCTGAGAACGGTTCCAACGCCATGATCGCTGTCACCGGCGCCTATGCCCCTGGCATCGTTACCGGCATCATCTCCGCCGCCATCATCTGCGCGACCATGTCCTCCGCAGACTCCAACCTGCTGTGCATGTCCACCATGGTCATCAACGACCTTTACACCGGCTTTGGTGGCAAGAAGCAGCTCTCTGAGAAGCAGGTCATCTTCTGGACCCGTTTCTGCAACGTCGTGGCCGCCCTCATCGCCATGCTGATCTCCCTGCTGGGTGTCTCCATCGTTACCATGAACACCTTCGCATTCGGCATCCGCTGCGCAGGTCCGTTCGCCGCTTACGGTCTCGGTCTTGTCGTGCCCAAGGCCACCAAGAACTCCGGCCTGTTCTCCATCATCGGCGGTACCATCGCCTTTGTTGCCTGGCAGATTGCCACTAACGGCGGCACGCTGTTTGGCCTGATGCCCGTCGTGTTCGGCTGCCTCGTCAGCGTCATCATCTTCTTCCTTGTCAACGCCATCGAGTGGAAGATGGGCAAGGAGCCCGCTCCCTCCGCTTACCTCAGCGATGAGGAAGTTGCCAGGAAGATTGCTGAAGAGTCTGCAGAGATGTAAGCCCTGATTTCAGGCAATCGCATTGAAAACTGCGGGGTCATCCATCAGGATGACCCCGCTTTTTTATCCTTCCCGCAATTAACCGGTTCTACGTCAATAGTTGGGGTGGGACCAAAATCAGGAAAAGAAACGGGAGCA
>R21__coassemble_696_pt1 | contig 26338 bp, 18 predicted proteins | sample R21__metabat2_low_PE_066 | metagenome-assembled genome bin R21 | reverse complement strand
CTTCCTCTTCCGCGGGGGCGGCGGGGGCAAGGGCGGCCAGCTGTGCGGCGGCAATCTTCTCGGCTTCGGCAAGGACGGCGTCCTTATCAAGCCTTGCAAACAGCGGGGCGGGGGTGGCGGTCACCGTGGTGCCCTCCGCGGCGCGCGCACCGAAGGTGGCCATGGATTCGAGGCTGCGCATGCCGTCGCCGAGCTGGGAGAGGGCCTTCTCCGCGGTTTCCGGCAGGAACGGGAAGAGGAGGCTGGCGCCGACGGCCAGGCTCTCCACCAGGTTATACAGCACCTCGCTCAGACGGTCCGCCTTGGCGGGATCCTTGGCCAGCACCCAGGGGGCGGTCTCATCGATGTATTTGTTGCAGCGCTTGAAGAGGTTCATCACCTCGCTCAGGGCATCGGCAATGCGCAGGTCATCCATCTTCTCCGTGACGGTGGCCACGGTGCCGCTGACAACGGCCTTCAGGTCCTCATCCACGGCCTCCACGGCACCGGTGCGGCGGACGGCGCCGCCAAAGTACTTGTTGCTCATGGAGATGGTGCGGTTGACGAGGTTGCCGAACGTGTTGGCAAGGTCGCTGTTGTAGCGCTCCAGCATCAGCTCCCAGGAGATGACACCGTCGTTGTCATAGGGCATCTCGTGCAGCACGAAATAGCGCACGGCATCCACGCCGAACACGCTGACAAGGTCATCGGCATACAGCACGTTGCCCTTGGATTTTGACATCTTGCCGTCGCCCTGCAGCAGCCACGGATGGCCAAAGACCTTCTTGGGCAGCGGCTCACCGAGGGCCATCAGGAAGATGGGCCAGTAGATGGTGTGGAAGCGGATGATGTCCTTGCCGATGACGTGCAGGTCCGCGGGCCACAGCTTTTTGTACTGGTCAGTGGAGTCACCCTCCGCATGGTAGCCGACGCCGGTGATGTAGTTGGTGAGGGCATCGAGCCACACATAGACCACGTGCCTGTCGTCAAAGGAGACGGGGATGCCCCACTTGAAGCTGGTACGGCTGACGCACAGGTCCTGCAGGCCGGGCAGCAGGAAGTTGTTCATCATCTCGTTGCGGCGGGAGACCGGCTGGATGAACTCCGGATGGCTGTTGATGTGGTCAATCAGCGCGGGGGCATACTTGCTCATCTTGAAGAAGTAGGCCTCCTCCCTGGCGGGCGTGCAGTCACGGCCGCAGTCCGGGCACTTGCCGTCCTTGAGCTGGCTCGCGGTGAAGAAGGACTCGCAGGGCGTGCAGTACATGCCCTCGTAATAGCCCTTGTAGATGTCGCCCTGGTCATAGAGGCGCTTGAAGATGCGCTGCACCTCGGCCTCGTGGTAATCATCCGTGGTGCGGATGAACTTATCGTAGGAGGTGTTCATCAGGTCCCAGATGCGGTGGACCTCGGCACTGGTGCGGTCCACATAGGCCTTGGGCGTGACGCCGGCGGCAATGGCCTTCTGCTCAATCTTCTGGCCGTGCTCATCGGTGCCGGTCTGGAAGAAGACGTCATAGCCCTGCATGCGCTTGAAGCGGACGATGGCATCCGCGAGGACGATTTCATATGTGTTGCCGATGTGCGGTTTGCCGGATGTATAGGCAATGGCCGTGGTGAGGTAATATTTAGGTTTTTCCTGCATGATAGCCTCCGATCCCCCTGCGTCAGCCCCTGCCGGCGCGGGCAAAACCCATAGATAATATAATCTTACCCATGGGGATTGCTGTTGTCAAGGGACGGCAAAGGTGATAAACTTTTTATCATGTGGATTATTGCTGGACTGGGCAATCCGGGCCTTACCTACCGGAACTCCAGGCACAATGCAGGCTTCCAGGCCCTCGACCGGGTGGCGGAGCGCCTGCAGGTGACCGGATATAAAAACACCATGTCGGGTCTCGTGGCCGAGACGCGGCTGGATGGCGAGCGCATCGTGCTGGTGAAGCCGCAGACCTACATGAACCTGTCGGGCGACTGCCTGCAGCAGGTCCTGCACTTTTACAAGGTGCCGGCGGACCACCTCATCGTGCTGTATGATGACATTGACCTGCCCGTGGGGGCCATGCGCATCCGCGCGAACGGCTCCGCGGGGACCCACAACGGCATGCGGTCCATCGTGGCCTGCGTCAACTCCACGGAGTTCCCGCGGGTACGCATCGGCATGGGCCGTGACGGCAGCGTGGACCTGAAGGACTTTGTCCTGTCAAAGCCCTCCAAAGAGGAGCAGGCCGTGCTCAGTGAGGTGTTTGACCATGCCGCCGAGGCCGCCCTGCTGATTGTGAAGGGCCAGATGGCGGAGGCGCAGGCCCGTTACAACAAAAAGGGCAACGGCTTAAACAGCGCGCCGGCCAATCAATAAGGAAAACTGTGGCAGGCAACGGCCGTGGCAGCCCCACCGGGGCGGCATCCATGGCGGGACCCTGCCGGGGAAGGCATGAATAAACAAGCGGACACGACCATACTGAACCTGCTGTCCACCGCAACGAACTTCCAGAGGGTCATGGCTTCAGCCATGGCCGGGGAAGGGCCGGTTGCGGCTTTTGGACTGCCCGAAACCAACCGGGCCCACGTGGCGGCCGTGCTGGGACAGACCCGGCAGGTGCTGCTCGTCACGGCGGGGGCGGATGCTGCCATGCGCCTGCAGGCGGACGTCCAAGCCATGGGCACGCCCTGTGCCCTGCTGCTGGCAAGGGACCTGCCGCTCACCCATGTGGTGGACGTGGACCTTGCCCGCCGTGCGGGACGCATCGGCGCGCTCGGTATGCTTTGCGCCGGCACCCCCTGCGTGGTGGTGACGGAGATGGCGGCCGTGATGGAGCGCCTGGCCCCGAAGGCGGCCTTCCTGCGGGGACGCATGACACTGCGCCCCGGGGACGACGCGGAGCCGCGGGCCCTGCTCGGCACGCTGCTTTCCGCCGGGTATGAGCGCGTGGAGCTCTGTGAGGGACACGGCCAGGTGGCCGTCCGCGGCGGCATCCTGGATGTCTGGTCGCCGGACATGACCGCCCCTGCCCGCATTGAGTTCTGGGGCGACACGGTGGACCAGATGCGCCTGTTTGACCCGGAAACCCAGCGCAGTGAGGGACAGCTGACGGAGCTGACAATTTCCCCTGCCTATGAGGTGGTGGCGGACGGCGTGCCGCCGAAAAAGCTCCTTGAGAAACTGGAGGCTGCCAGGGGGTTTGACACACAGCTGGAGGCCCTGCGGGCGGGCCGTGCCTGCCCGGGGCTTGAAATCCTTTTGCCGCTCCTCTGCGGGAAGCCGGCCACGTTGATGGATTACCTCGCGCCGGACGCGCTGCTGCTCCTTGATGAGCCGTTCCGCCTGGAGGATGCGGCCCGCGCCACGGAGACCGCCTTCCGCGATGCCCTGAAATCCGCGCTGGAGCGGGAGGAGGGTCTCAAAGAGCAGGCCGCGCTGCAGTTGCCGGCCGCAGAGGCCTTTGAAGCCCTCATCACCGCGGGGACCGTGGCCCTTTACGGCATGCCGCGCTCCCACCCGAAGATTGCGGCAAAGGATATTTACGAATCCGCGTCCCGCCCCGTGTCCCGCTACATGGGGGACATGAAGGAACTGGCGGGGGACATCACCCGCTGGCAGTCCGGCGGGGAAGCAGTGGACCTGTACGCGGGCGAACGGGCAGAGGACCTCTGCCACCGCCTGGAGGAACAGGGGGTGAAGGACCTCCACCTCACGCAGCCCTTCAGTGCGCTGGCCCTGAAGGGGTCCGTATGCATCCACCCGGAAACCCTGCCGCGCGGCTTCTGCTATCCGGAGCTCCACCGCATGGTGCTGGGCAGCCTGGAGCTTGAGGGCCGCGAGCAGGCCTCAAGGCAGCAGCGGCATCACCGCGGCGCGCCGCGCATCGATGAGCTGCGCCCCGGCGATTACGTGGTCCACGAGGTGCACGGCATCGGCCGCTTCATCCGCGTGGAAACCATGACCGTGCAGAAGGTGACGCACGATTACCTGTTGCTCGAGTACCGTGGCGGGGACCGCCTGTACATCCCCACGGACCAGCTGGACCGCATCCGCCGTTATGTCGGCGGCGGGGATGAGGACAGCGTGCCGCAGGTTTCAAAGCTTGGCGGCAGCGACTGGCAGAACAAGGTGGCAAAGGCCCAGGCCTCGGTCAAGAAACTGGCGGTGGACCTGGCCGCCCTGTACAGCGACCGCTTAAACGGCAAGGGCTTTGCCTTCTCCCCCGATACGGAGTGGCAGAAGCGCATGGAGGAGAGTTTCCCGTACCAGGAGACGCCGGACCAGCTCGAATCCATCCGCGAAATCAAGGCCGACATGGAGCGGGCCCGCCCCATGGACCGCCTGCTGTGCGGCGACGTCGGCTACGGCAAGACCGAGGTGGCCCTGCGCGCCGCCTTCAAGGCCGTGCAGGACTCCAAGCAGGTGGCCTTCCTGGTGCCCACCACCATCCTGGCCCAGCAGCACTACAACACGGCAATGGCACGCCTCAACGATTTTCCCGTGCGGGTGGCATGCCTGTCCCGCTTCACCCCGCCGAAGGAGCGCGCGGCACTGAAAAAGCGGATTGCCGCGGGCGAGATAGACATCATCATCGGCACGCACGCGCTGCTCGCCAAGGACGTGACCTATCACGACCTCGGCCTGCTCATCATCGATGAGGAACAGCGCTTCGGCGTGAACCATAAGGAAAAGCTGAAGGAGCTGCGCCATGGCGTGGACGTGCTGACGCTGACGGCCACCCCCATCCCGCGCACGCTCAACATGTCCATGACCGGCGTAAGGGACATCAGCGTCATCGACACCCCGCCGGAATCCCGCTATCCCGTGCAGACTGCCGTGGTGGAATACACGGACCAGCTTGTCGTGGACGCGGTCAGCAGGGAGCTGGCGCGCGGCGGGCAGGCCTACATTGTGTATAACCGCGTGTACAACATGGAGGCCTACGTGGATGACCTCAGGCGCCTGCTGCCGGAGGCCCGCATCATGATGGCCCATGGGCAGATGCCCGAGGAGATGCTGGAAAAGGCAATGCTCTCCTTCATGGACCACGAGGCGGACGTGCTGGTGTGCTCCACCATCATAGAGAGCGGCCTTGACATCCCCAACGTGAACACCATGATCGTGGTGGAGGCGGAGCGCATGGGCCTTGCCCAGCTCTATCAGCTGCGCGGGCGCGTGGGCCGTTCCACCCGCATCGGTTATGCCTACCTCACGGTGCCGCGTGGCGCTGCCATGAACGAGCAGGCGGCCAAGCGCCTTGCTGCCATCCGCGAGTTCACCGATTTCGGCTCCGGCTTCCGCCTGGCCATGCGGGACCTTGAAATCCGCGGGGCCGGCAGCCTGCTGGGCGCCGAGCAACATGGCCACATTGCCGACGTCGGCTACGATTACTACTGCAAGCTGATCCGCCGCGCCATGGCGGAGGTCAAGCGCGAGGCGGACGCCGTGGAGCGGGACGTCACGGTGGATGCCCCGGTCAGCGCCTACATCCCCAAGGAGTACATCCCCGTGGAGCTGCAGCGCCTCGGCGCCTACCGCCGCATCACGGGCGCCGGCACCGAGATGGCCCAGCAGGACGTGCGCGATGAGCTGGAGGACCGTTACGGGGAGCTGCCAAGGGACGTGGAGAACCTGCTGCTGCTGGCCCGCATCCGGCATCTTGCGGCCAGGGCCGGCATTGCCGCTGCCACCGTGCGCGAGGGGGAGGCGGAGCTGTCGTTCTTCCCGGATGCGGCAATTGACGGCGGCCGCCTGCTGATGGCGGTGTCCGCCGTGCAGGGCGGCAGGCTGGTGGCGGGCGAGGTGCCCGGCATCCGCATCCGCCAGCCCGGAAAGGCCCCGCAGGCGATGCTTGAGATGCTGCCACAATTTCTTAACACAATTGTGTCTTGTTCTGACACAATGGATGGGTATAATGGGTAACGTGGCAGTGGCGGCAATATAAGCCCCCCTGCCTGACGGGAAAGAACACACAAAAACGGGGCCATGTGCCCGACAAAGGAGAAAAACTATGGTAAAGAAATTCCCCCGCACCTTGCTTGCGGCCCTGCTCGCCGTGATGCGGCTGGCATCCGCGGCCTGCGGTACCACCACTGACACCCCGGCGGATCCCACTGACACGGCGGCTGCCACCACCACGGAGCCCACGTAATCCGCGGATGACGTGGACCGCGACGTGGTCATTGCCGAGGTCGGCACCTACACCGTGACCTATGGCGAGCTTGCGGACTATTACGACTACTATGTGGAACTGCTCAGCTACTACGGCTACTCTGCCCCCACGGATGAGACCGAGATTGAGGAGCTGCAGGACACCCTGCTTGCCGACTACGTGAACAACCTCAAGCAGTATTACTTTGCCGACCAGTACGGCATTGAGCTCGACGAGGCTGACCTTGCCGAGGTGCAGGCATCGACCGATGAGGAGTTCAACTACTACCTCGAGGACTTCACCGCACAGGCCGAGGAAGAGGGCCTGACCGATGAGCAGGAAATCCACGACCGCGCCATGGAACTCTTTGGCGAGGACCTCGTGGCCTACGGCATCGACATGAGCGCCTCCGAGTACTATGACTACATCTACGATGAGATCAAGGACGAGAAGCGCATCGAAAAGCTCGAGACCTATCTCAGCGGGCAGGTGACCATCACCGAGGATGACGTGCAGGCCTATTATGACAGCCTGGTGGAAGACCAGCAGGAGACCTACGGCACCAACCCCGAGTACTACCTCGATGACGAGCAGAGCTACGAGATCTATGGCGGCGACCCCGGCGTGGTGGTGCCGGAGGGTTACCTGCGCGTCAAGGTGATTGTTGTCAAGCCCGAGGAAGCCATTGATGACGGCTATGACGACAAGCTTGCCGAGATGGAGGAGTACGAGGCCGAGTATGGCGCCCTGGCCCTGGCCGATGAAACCGCAAACGCCGCCCGCCTCAAGGAAATCCGCACCATGTACGCCGCCCTGAAGCTGGAGGCGGACCAGATGTACGAGGCCTATGTCTCCACTGCCCGTGCCAAGGCGCAGGAGGCCTATGGCAAGCTGGAGGCCGGCGAGGCCTTTGATGACGTGCTGACCGCTTATGGCAGTGATGCCGACTATGCCGCCTATGAAACCGTGATGGCAAAGGGCAAGCTGCTGTACGGCGCCGGTGAGGACAGTGCCTGGCCGGATGCCGTCCGCGAGGCCGCCACGGCCCTGACTGCAGGCAGCTACAGCGAGATCATCCTGGCGGATGATGCCTATTACATCGTGTACCTGGTGGGTGAGGAGCCTGCCGGCACCGTGGCCCTTGATGACGTGCACGACGTCATCTACGAGCGTGCCCTCCTCAGCGCCCAGGATGCCAACTATGACAACATCACCGCCGAGTGGGATGCGGATGACTCCATGGTGGTCTACCATGAGGAACTCTTCCGCAGCATCGGCAAATAAAAATTTCCCGTTTTCAGCACAGGCACCCGTCCATATGGACGGGTGCTTTTGTTTGGGGGTAAAAACGCGCTGAGGGGAAATTTTTGGCTTGATTTGGCGTGGAACCCCCTGCTAACTATGGAATTGTGAACGGAAATGTGGTATAATACACTGGATATGGGATTGGCGTGGGCCAATGCCCCCGGCACCACGGAACAAGGGTGTCCGCGGGCACCCATAATCATGATTTGGGGAGAACGGGCATGCGCATCAAACAGCTCCAGCTGATGAATTTCAGGAACTATCCACAGCTGCACCTTCTTCCGGATGACGGGCTGTGTGTGCTGACGGGTGACAATGCCGCCGGCAAGACCAACGTGCTCGAGTCCATCTTCCTGTGCGCGCTCGGCCGCAGCCACAGGACCCCGCGGGACGCGGAACTGGTGCTGGACGGCGAGGAATACGGCATGGCGGCCCTCACGCTGGATACGCTGGGCGGCACCCGCACCATCTCCATCAAGCTGAGCACTAAGGAGAAAAAGCGCATCCTCATCGACGGCACCCAGCTGGCCCGCAGCGGGGAGCTGATGGGCTGCCTCAACGTGGTGATGTTTGCCCCGGAGGACCTGATGCTGGTCAAGGGCGGGCCCGGCGAGCGGCGCCGCTTCATGGACATGGAGCTTTCCCAGCTCAAGCCATCCTATTACTATACCCTGCAGCGCTACAACGAGGCGCTCAAGCAGCGCAATGCCCTGCTCAAGCTGGATGACCCCGGCGTGATGGGGCAGCTGGACCCGTGGGATGAGCAGCTCAGCCGCCTCGGCGCCGCCATCACCAGGGAGCGGGCGGATTTTCTTGAGCAGCTCACCGGCATTGCCGGGCGGGTACACCTCAAACTCAGTGGCAACCAGGAGACGCTGGTACTCTCCTATCACCCCAACCTGCCGGAGATTGCCCCGGAGGAACTGGAGGGGGAGATGCTGCGCCGCCTCCGGGAGGCCCGCGAAAAGGACCTGTTCCGCGGCGCCACCTCCGTGGGCCCGCACCGCGATGACATCGACATGGTGCTGGACGGCACGGACGTGCGCACCTATGGCTCCCAGGGCCAGCAGCGCACCGTGGTGCTGAGCCTGAAGCTTTCCGAGCTTGCGCTGATGCAGGAACTCAAGGGCGAGTCACCGGTGCTGCTGCTCGATGACGTGTTCTCGGAGCTGGACCGCAAGCGGCAGCGCCTGCTGCTGGAGGCCGTGCGCGGCTGCCAGACCTTCATCACCTGCACGCACCTTGAGGAGCTGGAGGAAGCAGGCCTCGAGGCCTCCGGGGAGTATGAGGAGCTTGCCATGCAGGTCTACTACGTGGAGGACGGCAACGTCACCGAGGTATAAAAAAAGGCAAAACGGGCTCCCGGCAGGGAGCCCTGCAAATCAGACACGGTGACCGCGCAGGCCATGCGCGGCACCGACAGGACGTACCAAAGGAGAAATTATGGAACAGAGCACAACGTATGACGCATCACAAATCCAGGTGCTGGAGGGGCTGGAGGCAGTCCGGCGCAGGCCGGGCATGTACATCGGCTCCACCGATACCCGGGGTCTCCATCACCTTGTGACGGAGGTTGTGGATAACTCCATCGATGAGGCACTGGCAGGCTACTGCTCGCACATCGAGATTACCATCCATCCGGATAATTCCGTCACCGTGCGGGATAACGGCCGCGGCATCCCCGTGGGCCTGCATCAGAAAACCGGCAAGAACGCCCTGACCGTGGCACTGACCATGCTGCACGCGGGCGGCAAGTTCGGCGGCGGGGGCTACAAGGTCTCCGGCGGCCTGCATGGCGTGGGCGTGAGCTGCGTGAACGCGCTGTCCGTGCACATGCGCGCCGAAATCCGCTACAGCGGTGACCACAAGGTCTGGTACCAGGAGTTCTCCCGTGGCAAGGAGCTGACGGATGTCACCTACCTCCGGGACATGGAGGAGGGCGAGGAGACCGGCACCACCATCACCTTCCTGCCCGATGCGGAAATCTTTGACGAGGTCAACTTTGATTTCGGCACCATGACCACCCGCTTCCGCGAGCTGGCCTTCCTCAACGCGGGCGTGCGCATCACGGCCGTGGATGAGCGCCCGGAGCCTGCCAAGGAGGGCGAGGAGCCGAGGACGGAGCCGCGCAAAAAGTCCTACCACTGCGAGAACGGCATCGTAGAGTTCGTCACCTACCTCAACAAGAACAAGACGCCACTCCATGACACGCCCATCTACTTTACCGCCAGCAAGCTGCTGGAGGACGGCAGCGAGGAGGCCTCCGTTGAGATTGCCATGCAGTATAACGATGGCTACAACGAGAACGTCCTCTCCTTTGCCAACAACATCAACACGCATGAGGGCGGTTCCCATCTGGAAGGCTTTAAGCAGGCGCTGACCCGCGTGGTCAATGATTATGCCCGCCGCATGAACCTTGTCAAGGAGAAGGACCAGTCCCTCTCCGGCGAGGACATCCGTGAGGGCCTCAGCGCCATCATCTCCGTCAAGCTGCAGGAGCCGCAGTTCGAGGGCCAGACCAAGACCAAGCTTGGCAATGCCTACATCCGCACGATGGTCTCCGGTGCCGTGTCGGAGGGGCTGAACCGCTTCCTGGAGGAAAACCCCAAGATTGCGCGCACCATCATTGAAAAGTGCGTCACGGCCTGCCACGCGAGGGAGGCGGCCCGCAAGGCCAGGGAGGCCACGCGCCGCAAGACCGCGCTGGATTCCACGTCCCTGCCCGGCAAGCTCGCGGACTGCCAGGAGAAGGACGCCAGCAAGTGCGAAATCTTCCTGGTGGAGGGCGACAGTGCAGGCGGCAGCGCCAAGCAGGGCCGCGACCGTACCTTCCAGGCCATCCTGCCGCTGCGCGGCAAAATCCTCAACGTGGAGAAGGTCCGCATGGACCATGTGCTGCAGAATGAGGAAATCCGTGCCATGATCACCGCGTTCGGCGGCGGCATGAGCAACGATTTTGACACCTCCAAGCTGCGCTACCACAAGATCATCTGCATGACCGATGCCGATGTTGACGGCAGCCATATCCGCATCCTGCTGCTCACGTTCTTCTTCCGCTACATGCGGCCGCTGATTGAGGAGGGCTACGTGTACATCGCGCAGCCGCCGCTGTACCTCATCAAGCGCAACAAGTTTGAGAAGTACGTGTACACCGATGAGGAGCTGGAGGAGACCCTCAACGAGATCGGCCGCGATCCCAAGCCCACCATCCAGCGCTACAAAGGCCTTGGCGAGATGAACCCGGAGCAGCTCTGGGATACCACCATGGACCCGGCCAAGCGCCTGATGAAGCGTGTCAGCATGGAGGATGCCGTCCTTGCGGATGAGCTCTTCACCCTGCTGATGGGCGACCAGGTGGAGCCGCGCCGTGATTTCATCATCCAGAACTCCCAGCTGGTGAAGGACCTGGATGTCTGATGACAGACAAAGGAGAATACCGTGGAAGATAACGAGATTTTAGAAAACCAGGGCCTGCACGGCCGCATTGAGACCTGGGAGCTGGAGCAGGAGATGAAGACCAGCTTCATCGCCTACGCCATGTCGGTCATCGTGGACCGCGCGCTGCCCGATGTGCGCGACGGCATGAAGCCGGTGCACCGCCGCATCCTGTACAGCATGGATGAGCTGGGCCTGCAGCCGGATAAGCCCTACCGTAAGAGCGCCCGTATCGTCGGTGACGTGCTCGGTAAATACCATCCCCATGGTGACAGCAGCGTGTACGGCGCCATGGTGCGCCTGGCGCAGCCCTTCAACATGCGCTACATGCTGGTGGACGGCCATGGCAACTTCGGCAGCGTCGACGGCGACGGTGCCGCGGCCATGCGATACACCGAGGCCCGTATGTCCAAGCTCTGCTCGGAAATGCTGGCAGACCTCGACAAGGACACCGTGGATTTTTACCCCAACTTCGACGAAACCCTGATGCAGCCCACCGTGCTGCCCTCCAGGTTCCCGAACCTGCTTGTCAACGGCTCCGGCGGCATCGCGGTCGGCATGGCCACCAACATCCCGCCGCACAACATGGCGGAGACCATTGACGGCCTCGTTGCCCTGATTGACAACCCGGACATCTCCGTGGATGACCTGATGCAGTACATCCCCGGCCCGGATTTCCCCACCGGCGGCATCATCCAGGGCCGCCAGGGCATTGCCCAGGCCTACCGCACCGGCCGTGGCCGCATCATCGTGCGTGCCAGGACGGAGATTGAGCAGTATGCCGCCAACCGTAGCCGCATCATCGTCACGGAAATCCCGTATCAGGTGAACAAGGCCGTGCTGGTGCAGCGCATTGCGGACCTCGTGCACGAGAAGCGCATTGAGGGCATCAGCGACCTGCGCGACGAGACGGACCGCAGCGGCATGCGCATCGTGATTGAGCTCAAGAAGGATGTCAATGCCAACGTGGTGCTGAACCTCCTTTTCAAGCACACCCAGATGCAGGATACCTTCGGCGCCATCATGCTGGCCCTGGTCAATGGCGAGCCTAAGATCCTGTCGCTCAAGCAGATGCTGAGCTATTACCTTGACCACCAGAAGGACGTGGTCAGCCGCAGGACCCGCTTTGACCTGAACAAGGCCAAGGAGCGCCTGCACATCCTGGAAGGCCTCATCGTTGCCATCGACAACATCGATGAGGTGGTCAGCATCATCCGCCACAGTGCCAACGCGCAGGAGGCCAAGAACAAGCTGACCGAGCGGTTCGGCCTTTCCGAAAAGCAGACCCAGGCCATCCTCGACATGCGCCTGCAGCGCCTCACCGGCCTCGAGCGTGACAAGATCATCGAGGAGATGGGCCAGCTGCGCGAGCGCATCGTGTACCTGCAGGGCCTGCTGGATGATGAGAGCAAGCTGCTCGGCGTCATCCGCGACGAGGCCATTGCCATCCGCGACAAGTACCGCGACCCCCGCAGGACGGAGATTGCCCAGGTGGCCGATGACATCGAGCTTGATGACATCATCCAGGTGGAGGACATGATCGTGACCATGACCAACAATGGTTACATCAAGCGCACCTCTCCCAGTGAGTACCGCAGCCAGAACCGCGGCGGCGCCGGCGTCAAGGGCCAGGCCACGCACAGTGAGGACTTTGTCAGGACCATGTTCTCCACCGTGACCCATGCACCCATCATGTTCTTCACGAACTTTGGCCGTGTGTTCAAGATCAAGTGCTACGCCATCCCGGAGGGCGGCCGCAATGCCAAGGGCATTCCGGTTGTCAACCTGCTGCAGCTGCAGACGGGCGAGCGCGTCACGGCCACCGTGCCCGTGCCCCGCTATCCCGATGGCGGCTATGTGGTGATGCTGACCAAGGACGGTACCATCAAGAAGACCCCCATTGATGAGTTTGACAACATCCGCAAGACCGGCATCAAGGCCATGAACATGGTGGAGGGCGATGAGCTGATCCGTGCGGAGTTCTCCTTTGGCCAGGACGAGTTCCTGGTATCCGCGAAGTCCGGCAAGTGCTCCCGCTTCCACGAGGATGACCTGCGCCCGATGGGCCGTTCGGCCACCGGCGTGAGGGGCATCCTGCTCAACGAGGGCGACATTGCCATCGACCTGACCAAGGTGGTGCCGGGCGGCAACGTGCTGTGTGTCACCGAGAAGGGCATGGGCAAGTGCACGCCCGAGGGCCAGTACCCCGTCCATAAGCGCGGCGGCAAGGGTGTCTCTGCCATGGACATCAACGAGGAGGCGGGCGACTGCCTGGCCTGCATGACCATGGCCGACCCCGAGGAGGACCTGATGCTCATCCGCGATGACGGCATCATGATGCGCAGCCCCGTGGGGCAGATCAGCGTCATCTCCCGTAACACCAAGGGCGTCCGCCTGATGCGCGTGGACGAGGGGCACCGCATTGTCAGTGCTGCCCTCGTGCCCAAGGAGCCGGAGGAGACGGAAGTCCCCCAGGATGTGGCAGAAGCCTCCGGTGAACAGGTGGCGGACACCACGCAGGCACCTGAGACTGAAGCATGACGGCAGGGGGAACCGGATGACGGTTCCCCCTTTTTTCTCAGAGGAATGGGAGGGGAAAGCTCCCCGCCTGAAAGGAAACATGGCATGAAGGCAGGACCTGCTGAAAACCGAATCGCCATCCCGGAGACGCTCAGGCGTTTCCAGGCAACCATGGACGGACCCGTCTACATGGTGGGCGGCGCCGTGCGGGATGCCCTGCTGGGCAGGCCGGGCCATGACCTGGATGCCACGGGCGCCATCCCGCCGGAAACCGTGCGGCAAAGGGCGGAGGCGGCCGGCTTTGCCGTGTCCAAAATCAACAGAAGCCTTGGCACCGTGGGGGTTGTCATCCAGGGGGAGACCGTGGAATATACGGCCTTCCGCACGGAGGCATATGCCCCCGGCGGCGGCCATATGCCGGAGACCGTGACGGTGGGCGGGACCATGCAGACGGATGCCGCCCGGCGGGATTTTACCGTGAACGCCCTGTATGCCGCCTGTGACACGGGCCTTGTGGAGGACCCGCTCGGCGGCCTTGCCGACCTGGAGGCGCACCTCCTGCGCCAGTGTTCACCCGTGACCCTTGCAAGCGATGCCCTGCGCATCCTGCGCCTCGTCCGCTTCAGCGGGCAGCTGGGCTTTGCCGTGGAGGGGGAGACCTTCCGCACGGCAAAGGAAAACGTAAAGGGCCTTGCCGACATCGCGCCCGAGCGGCGGCGGGAGGAGCTGGACAAGATTCTCCTCTCGGACCAGAGGGCGGCCCTGCTGGGCATGGGGGACGGCAAATCCCTCATTGACACGCTCCACCTCGTGGGGGAGCTTGGCGCCTGGCATTATCTCATCCCGGAACTGGAGGAGGGCATGGACATGGCCCAGCGGGCGGATTACCATGCCTATCCCGTGGGGGAGCACCTGCTCCGGGCCTGCGCGGCCATGGAACCGGACCTGACGCTGCGCCTGGCCGCCCTGCTCCACGACATCGGCAAGCCCCGTGCCTACTGGATGGACGGCAATTTTTACCGGCATGCCCTGCTTGGCAGCCGCATGGTGCCGGACATCCTGGACCGCCTGCGGTATTCCAATGCCATCCGCGAGGAGGTGACCTTCCTCGTGGCGGAGCACATGTATGACCTGCAGGGGACGGCCAGGGAGGCGACCCTGCGGGCCCGCTTTGTCAGTTGGGGACGGGAGCGCACGCGGGAGCTGATCCTCCTCAGGGAGGCGGACATCCATGGCAGCGGCAGGGACCTTGCCTACCGCGCGGCGCGCTGGCGGGCGCTGTATGACGCCATGCAGAAGGACCATACGCCCTTTTCCCTTTCCGAGCTTGCCGTGGGCGGGAAGGACCTGCTGGATTACACGGGCCGGAAGCCGGGTCCCTGGATGCGGGAGACGCTTGACGCGATGCTCCGCCACTGCGCCGCGTATCCGCAGGATAACACAAGGGAAAAGCTCCTCAGCCTGTACCACGACATTGCCGGCCGGCGGGAGCGGGACTGAACGGCCCGCCCCGTGACGGGCTTCCGGCATGGCCGGATACTGAATATCATGAAAAATAAACACGCCACCCTTTGGCTCTGCCATAGGGTGGCGTGTGTTTCTGCGTGTGCTGTCCGTCAGTTGAAGTTGACCTTAATCTCGTTGAAGGAGCTGATGTACTCGTAGCGGTATTCCCAGTCGAGCGTGGTCTTGTAGCCAAAGGTCTTGGCCAGGGCCGTGGCCTGGGACTTGACGGCATCCATCCTGCTCTTGAGGGTCGTGTTGGCAGTGGACAGGGAGTTGGATTTGCCGTTCAGGTACTTGGTGGCCTGCTCGTCGGATTCCTCCATGGCCCGCTCCATGGCGGAGATGGCATCGAGGAAGTCATAGTAGGCCTGGCGGGCGGCATCGTCATACTGGCGGTATTCCTCCTGCACGGGGCCGTACACACGGGCGCTCAGCGGCACGGCGGTCAGGGACTGGCCCTCATTGTTTTCCGTGCCGTTGCCGGAGCTGTTGTCACCCTCCGAGGGCGTGTCCGTGGGGGTGGGGGTATTGGTGGCGGCCGGGGTCGGCGTCGGCGTCACGTCCGTACCGCTGTCCGGGGTCGGCGTGGGGGTGGGGGCATCCGGCGTGATGGTCGGCTCCGTCTCCTCCGGGGCCTCCGGCAGCGTATCTTCCGCGGCCAGCTTGTCACCGACATAATCGGCGAGGGCATTGGCCGTCTTTAAATATGTGGGGGAGAGCATGCTGTACCAGCGGTAAAAGGCATAGGTGCGGGTGTATTCCTTATATTTGGGCACGTCCACGCCGTAGACCGTTTTGATGATCTCCACGCGGTTATCCTGGTCCGTCAGGCAGAAGTTCCAGTTAAAGATGTCCGTCACGCCGCTGGTGCCGTTGGAGCCGCTGCCCATGGAGTACATGGCCACGTCATCGGGGTCAAGGTCCAGGCCGAACAGGGCCAGCGCCGCCGTCTGGGAGGTGGTGGTGTTGGTGTACATCATGCCCTCAAAGGCGGAGAGGATGTCCGGGATCTTGGAGAGCATGTTCTCGTTCTTCAGCTTCTCGAAGATGGCGAGCAGCAGCTGTTTCTGGCGCTTGACGCGGTTGTTGTCGCCGGACTGGGAGATGTTCTTGCGGACGCGGAAGTAATCGAGGATGCCCTGACCGTCGAGGTGCTGGTAGCCCTTGGTGTAGCTGCGGCCCTGGATGGTGAAATCGATGGCCACGTCAAAATCCACGCCGCCGATGGCATCGCCCAGCTGCTTGACCGCGGGCATGGTGACGGCATAGTAATAGTCCACGGGGATGCCGCCAAGCATCCACTCGGCCGCCTCGCAGACCTTTTCAAACCCGGCGCCGTTTTCCGCAAACAGGCCGCCGCCACAGTCCAGGGAGGCGTTGATCTTGTAGATGCCCTTGACACCGGGAATCTTTGCATAGGTGTCGCGCGGGATGGAGATCATGTCCACGGTGTTTTCGTCAAAATTGATGGCCAGCACAATGATGACGTCCGCATGGAAGGCGTTGTCGGAGGCCTTGCCGCCGTAGCCGGTTTCGCGTTCATCCGCGTAGTCCACGCCTATGAGGCAGATGTTGACGATGTTCTGCATCATGGAGGTGTCGGCAATCTGCTCCAGCTGCTCATGCGCGTCAAGTTCCGGCTCCTCCGTGGCCTCGGGCTCCAGCGTGGGCAGGGCATCCGGGTCCGGCGTTGCGCCTGCGTCCAGCGAGATGGACTCGAGCGCAGGGGTGGGGGTGACGGAGGCGGCCGTCTGGAAGTAGCTTGCGGGGTTGTTCTTGAGGTTTAAATAATATGCCACAAAGGCGCCCGTCAGGCACAAAAGGAGGGCCGCGGCGCAGATGGCCACGATGCCGCCGGTGCCGATGCGGCGCTTCTTTTTCTTTTTGGGCGCAGGGGTCGCTTCCCCGTCCTTAAAATAATCGGTCGGGACAAAGGCTTCCCCGTTGTCCTCTTTTGTTACCATGCGCTTTTCATCCATACGCGTTCCCTCTCTTTACACTGTGGCATGCGATGCCAATACACTTTATTATGTCCCGAAAACGGCTCCCTTGAACAGGGCCGTGGGGCAAATATAACAAACTATTTACAACTTGGGGCACACCATGGCCCCATGCCTCCGGGCCATGGCCGGCCGTCAGAACGCGACCGTCCTGATAAGGGCAAAGTCCTGAAGGTCCATCACGCTGACACCCGTGGAGGCACAGACGTAAAAGCTTCCGTCCACATAGGCCCCGCGCAGCTGATAGCCGTTCAGCGCCTGTTCCACGGGGATGAAGGCCCTCTGGACAAAGCCGTCCGCGTCGGAATAGCCATACACCTCGTAGCCCTCCTCCGTGGGGAAGGCGATGAGGTTCTTTTCCGCATCCACCAGCACGGCCTGCGGGCAGGAGCCCACCAGCGTCCAGTCCGCGGTGAGGGTGACCGTGGTCAGCTCCTTCACGTCCGCGGGGTCGGTGGTATCAAACATGGTCAGCTTCACGTGGCTGGTCCAGCCGGTCTCCTGGTCCGCCTGGTAGCCGATGCCAAGGAGCCGCCCGGATGTGTAGACATGCATGTAATCGGAGAAGCCGGCAATTTCGAGTGCGCCCAGCACCTGCGGGGCCGTGGGGTCACTCACGTCCACGGTGAACAGCGGGTCCACGCTGCGGAAGGTGGTGATGTACAGCATGTCCCCGTCAAAGCGGACGGACTGTACATACTCGCCCTCGGCAAGGCCGGTGAGGCTGGAAAGCGGGGTAAGCGTTCCGTCCAGGATGAAGAGGCAGTTTGACGAGCTGTCCTCCCACTCATAGGTGTCGATGCCGTCGGTATAGATGCGGCAGATGGACACATCGGTGGTGGTCACCGCGCGGATGCAGCCGTTATGTTCATCCAGTGCGTATTGGCTGTTGAGGTAGCCGTCAACCACGGTGCTTGCGGCCAGGCTGAGCGCGCCGTCCGCGGTATCCACAAGGACCAGGGTGGTGTCGGAATAATAGCTGTCCGTGCATACGTTGCGGCCCTGCTCATCGGGGGCGATGTCCGTGCGGTCGCTGTGATACTCCGTCATGGCAAGCAGGAGGTGCTCTTCAGACTGGTATACGGTGGCATTGGCGCCCAGCACGGCCAGGGTGCTGCGGGGCGTTTCCGGCGCCTGCGGGGTGACGGTACTGACGATGGTGTACACCGCGGAGCCGCTGTGGCTGCTGACATAGATGCTGTCCGCCGGCAGCACGCTGTAGCCGGAGGCATCATAGACACTGGGGCAGTAGGTGGCAGGGGTATCCGCCACGGCCGTGCCCCACAGGTACTCCGTGGTGACAAGGTAAATGGTGCCGTCCTGCAGGCGGGCATCGGTATAGTAGCCGGACTGGCCGAGCAGGGCGACCTGCTTTGGCGCGGTGCGGTCCGAGATGTCGTAAACGGCGGCAAAGGTGACGCTGTCGGAGCCGGTGGCGGCATCAAACACCATGGCGCTGGCACTGAGCAGCACGGTCATCCTGTCCCCGTCGAGGAAGAGCCCCACGGGGCTGGTGAAATAGGCGTTGCCGTTTGAGAGGGTGATTTCCGTGGAGGAGAGCAGCTTGGTATCGGCGCCCTGCGCGGAGAGGATCCTGACGGTATTGCCGGTGAGGTAATAGAGGTAGCTGCCATCCGTCTTGAGGATGTCGGCCTCGTCGATGCCCTCCACCTGGACGTTGGTGGTGGAATAATCCGTACCCGCGGAGGCAGTGGTGGATGCGGTGGCCTCCTCCGAGAGGACGGCGGCATCCTCCGCAACCGCCACGGCATCCCCGGCGTTTGCCTCGTCCCTTGCATATCCGTTCCCGTTGCGGTCCTCCACCACGGCGAACAGGGCTTCATAGCTCCCGGCGGGGGAGAGGATGCCATCGGTGCTGAGGGAAATTCCGTCCACGGTCCCGGAATCCTGCAGGGAGGATGCTTCCAAGGAGGCAGTATCGGTGGCCGCTTCCGCGGTATCCATGGCGGCAGAGGTGGCCATCAGGTAGGCATCGTTTGCCACGGCGGAGGAAGCGGTCTTCGCGCTGCGGCCCAGCAAAAAGCCAAGGCCACCGCCCACCACCACGACGGCCGCGGCGGCCACGGCGGCATAGCGCACCCAGCGCACGTGACCCTGCCTGGCGGCGGATTTCTCACGGATGGCGGTAAGGGCATCCGCGGGGGCGTGGAGCCTGTCCACTTCCTTTTGGTATTGTTGGCCAAAATGCTCAGGCATAGTCGTATTCCTCCTTGAGGCGGTCCTTCAGCATGTCCCGTGCGCGGAACAGCTGGGACTTGACGGTGTTTTCGGATGCGCCGGTGATGGAAGCAATCTCCCGGACGGAGTACTGCTCATAATAATAGAGATGGACCACGGTGCGGTATTTCTGCGGCAGGGCCATCACGGCATCCAGGACGTCGCTGTGGTCCTGCGCCTCGGCGGTGCCCTCCTCCTGCTCCACGCCGGTGATGGCATGACGGCGCCAGGCGCTGGTGAGCAGCGTCTTGGTGCAGTTGATGGTCACGCGCAGGAACCAGGCCTTCTGGTGCTCCGCATCCTCAAAGACGGGATTGCGCCTGAGACAGCGCACAAACACCTCCTGCAGCACGTCCTCCGCATCCTGTGTGGAACGGGTGCGCAGGACGGCCAGGCGGTAGACCATGTCGCCATAGGCCTGATACATCGCCTCGGCCCCGTGGATGGGGGGCGAGCCGGCGGCTGGTGACGGGGGCGCCGGATTACGGTGAAGGAGTTCCATGGAAATCTCCCTTTCTTATGGATAATACCAAATGGCAAGGCGCAAGGTTGCGCCCATGCGGCCATTTTTACAGCTACCAGTATAGCAATTTCCGGCGTGGAAATGTGTGAACAAAAGTTTAAACTTCATGGTTTTTGAGGCCGCCTGTTTTAAAACGGGCGGCCCGCGTGGTATACTGTACCCATGAGTGATTTTGTATATATCGCGCTTCTGCTTGTCCTGATGGTCCTCAGCGCCATCGCCTCCAGTGCCGTCACACGCAAATTCAATAAATATGCCCAGGTCCGCGCGGCCTGCGGCATGAGTGCGGACCGGGTGGCCCAGCAGCTGCTCACCGCCCATGGTTCCGGCGTGACACTGCAGCAGGTTTCCGGCTCTTTGACGGACCATTACAACCCCAGCGCCGGCACCGTTGGCCTCAGCCAGGCAGTATATGGCTCCACCTCGGTTTCCGCCCTGGCGGTGGCCGCCCATGAGATTGGGCACGTGCTGCAGTACCAGGAGGGCTACGGCCTCATCAAACTGCGCAATGCCATCCTGCCCACGGCCAACATCGGCAGCATGTTTGCCCCGTACATCGTCATCTTCGGCCTGCTGCTTGGCAGCTATCCGCTGGCCCTGGTGGGCGTCTGCCTGTATGCCGTGATGCTGCTCTTCCAGGTGGCGACCCTGCCCGTGGAGTTTGATGCCTCGCACCGCGGGATGGAGATGCTGCTCGAGGGCGGTTACATCTCCGCGGACCAGGAGTCCATGGCCCGTGAGGTGCTGCGCGCCGCTGCCATGACGTATGTGTACTCCGCCCTTGCCACGCTGGTCAGCTTCCTGAGGCTTTTGAACATTGCCACCCGCGCGCGCCGGCGCAACTGAAGGGAGGCCCGCATGAAAAAGAAGCTGCGCCTGTTCCTTTGCCTTGTACTGGCAGCCGCCCTGCTGACGGCGGGCTGCAGTGCGGCAGATACCACTGTCAATGCTGCCTCCGCCACGGCGGAAGCTGCCGATACCGAAACCAACAACGAACTGGAGGAAACCACCATGCAGTCTAACCCCGTGGCCACCATCGAAATGGAGGATGGCGGCATCATCACCGTGGAGCTTTATCCCGATAAGGCCCCCAACACCGTGCGCAATTTCATCTCCCTGGCCAATTCCGGCTTCTATGACGGGCTGATCTTCCACCGCGTCATCTCTGGCTTCATGATCCAGGGCGGCGATCCCGATGGCCGTGGCACCGGCGGCCCCGGCTATTCCATCCCCGGCGAGTTCTCCGCCAACGGCTGCACCACCAACGACATCAGCCATGAGCGCGGCGTCATCTCCATGGCCCGCTCCAGCGCGTATGACAGCGCCGGCAGCCAGTTCTTCATCATGCATGCGGATGCTGCCTATCTCGATGGCCAGTATGCGGCCTTCGGCAAGGTGACCGCTGGCATGGACGTGGTGGATGCCATCGCCTCCGTGCGGACCAACCTCAACGATAAGCCCTATACCAACCAGGTCATCAAGTCCATCCGTGTGGAGACCTTTGGCGTGGACTACCCGGCACCGGACCACGCGTAACGCTTCCGTCACCCCGGGCGTGCCCTGCGGGGCACGCCTTTTTTTACCATCCCGGTCCTGTCAGGAAGGAGGCACCCGTTAGGAAAACATGGAAATCCTGTATTTTCTGGAGAGCATCCGCACCCCGTTTTTTGACACGCTGTTCAGCATCGTCACCAACCTCGGCGCGGAGGTGGCCTTCCTCGCCGTCCTGATGCTGGTGTACTGGTGCATCGATAAAAAACGCGGCCTCTACATGATGTTTGCCGGCTTCTGCGGCACGGTGGTGTGCCAGGTCCTCAAGATGACCCTGTGCGTCCCGCGCCCGTTTGAAAGGGACCCGGATTTCACCATCGTGGAGCAGGCCAGGGAGGGGGCAAATGATTATTCCTTCCCCAGCGGGCACAGCCAGACGGCGGCCTCCACCTATGGGAGCCTGGCCCGCTGCTTCCGCCACCGGTGGCTCCGCTGGGTTTCCGGCGTGCTGATTGCGCTGGTGGTGTTCTCCCGCCTGTATCTCGGCGTACATACCATCTGGGACGTGATGGCTGGCACGGCCATCGGCCTTGCGTCATCGCTCCTCCTCTGGCCACTCTTCCGTGACATGGATGCGCATCCCGTCAGGACGCGGCGGCTGTTCATCGGTGTGGTGTTGGTGGCCGTTGCCTGCACCGTCTACGCGCAGCTCAGGATCAACAGCGGCCAGGTCACGGGGCAGTATGCCACGGGCACCATCAAAAACATGTATACCATGGTTGGCGCGTCCATTGGCCTCGTGGTGTCCTATTTCCTTGATCAGCGCTTCATCCACATGGACCCGCAGGCCCCGCTGCCCGGGCAGGTGCTGAAGCTCCTTGTTGGCTTTGGCCTTGTCATGCTGGTGCGCACCGTCCTCAAGGCGCCCATCAACGCCCTCACGGGCGGCGCGGCCTATGGCAGCGGCATCCGCTATTTCATCGTGGCCATGGTGGCCGGCACCCTCTGGCCCATCACCTTCCCGCTGTGGAAGCGGGTCGGGGCAAAGAGGCCTGCGGCAGCGGAACCGGATGCGCAGGGGGAAGCGGCAGGGGAGGATGCCAAAGCAGGACCCACCAGGTAAACCCTGGAAGCAGGATATGAAAAAACCGCCATGGTCCCATGGACCATGGCGGTTTTCTATGCCGTAACGGAAGGGTGTCAGCGACGCTGCTGTTGCTGGCGCTGCTTTGCGGCCTGCTGGCGCTGGGCCTGCTTTTTGTCCGCCCGGCGGGCGGCGCGCAGGTTTTCGCCGATCAGGTAAATGGAGGTGATGATGGCGGCCACGGCCAGCAGGGCGAATACCCACTGGCTGAGGGAGCTGGTCATGAAGGCCATGGCATCGTTGAAGCGGCTGATGACAAAGAAGGTGAGCGTCATCAGGCCCAGGATTAACGTGACGTGCGGGATGATTTTTTTCATGGTCAGTTCGCTGCCTCCGTGGGTTCGCAGATGTAGATGAGGTCGGTCGCGCGGCGGCCGGGCTTGCAGATCTTGGTGCTGTTGAACACCATGCCCGCGGTGCCGCCGCCATCGAGGTTATAGGCCACCTGGCAGCCAAGGCTCTCAAAGAACTGCGCAAGCTCCGCCAGGGTGACGCCCTTAGAGGAGGAGTTGTCGCTGTTGCGGCTGGCATCCACCTCCACGAGGCAGTAGTGGCCGGGCTCAAAATAGCCGATGGCGAGGCGCGGGTTCTTGCCGCTCACGCTGGATTTAAAGCTGGTCAGCGCGGTGCCGTTGTCGAGCAGCGCGGGGCCGAAGGACCAGACCTGCTGCACACCCTTGGCCACCTCGGTATCGGGGTCAAAGGCGGAGCCGGAGAACGTGGCCATGGTACCGTCGCTGTAGAGGATGCACACGTCGGAGGAGGGGTCCTTGGTGGAGTAATAGAGGTTCCCGTTGCGGACGATGTAGCCCTTGACGCTGTGGCTGTAGAACTGGTCGCCGGAGGTGACGGCAATCACGCCGCCAAGCTCGGTATCGGCCTCAATGGGCATCAGCTCCTTCGATTTGGAACCCTCGTTGCGGGGCACATAGGTGCGGAAGCTGGACAGGTTCTGGATGTAGATGTCCAGCACGTGGATGATGCTGTCGTAGGCCTCCGTGGTGGTCAGCTCCACTGCCACGTTGGCACTGCGGTATGAGGTGTCATCCTTGACGGTGCCGGTGTAGGAGAACTTGTCCTGGTACTTGCCGCCGAGCAGGCCGGTGGGCACTGCCGTGGGTTCGGGCGTGGGCTCCGCGGTGGCGGCAGGCTGGGCATCGGTGGTTTCGGCGGTGTCAGCGGTGACCGTTTCCGTGGCGGTCTCCACCACGGGCTCCGGCGTGACCTCAGGCTCCGGCTCGGCCGTGGCGGAGACGGCTGCCTGGGGCAGGGCCTGCGGCTGGGCACTGCCGAAGTAGGAACTGTAGACATGGTGGAAGAACGCGAACACCAGCAGGGCCACGGCGAGACACAGGCTGTCCACGATGACCATGGTGATGATGCGTTTGGTGGTGCGGGAAGGTTTCATGGATGATCTTATACTCCTTTACGGGTCAGCGGGCCATCACTGGCGGGCGACGGGCTTTTCCACAAACACAAACTTGCGCTGCAGGTAGAAGCTGAGCGGATAGCACACAAGCTCCGCAATGAGCTTAGCGACCCACAGTGGCAGGGGCAGCTGGACGTTCAGAAGGTTCAGGATGCCGAGGTTTAAGAAATAGATGATGACGACCACGACATAGTAGCGCAGCATGCTGGACCAGGACTTGTTTTCAAAGACAACCTCGCGGTTGATGAAATAGTTGCACAGCGAGCTGATGACGCGGGCGCCAAGGGTGCCGAAGAGCAGTGCCTGCTCCACGCCGAAGAGCAGCCCCTGTCCCACGCCGAAGTGGCGGAGCAGCGGGACGAACGCAAGCACCAGGACATAGTCAATCACCGCCGCAATGATGGAGGAGGCGGCAAAGAGGAGGATCATCTTATAGATCTTCCAGCCGTCCCTGAGGGCGTGGAAGTGGGAGGACTTGTTCTCCTCCAGGTACACGGTTTCAATCCACACCTCGCGGATGGGGATGCGGTAGCGCGTGGAGAAGAGCAGCTGGTTGATCTCATACTCGTAGCGGTCGCCCTTCATGGTGAGCATGGTGGGCACCAGCGAGACGGCAAAGGCGCGCAGGCCGGTCTGCGTATCGTAGACGCGGGCACCGGTGGAGGCCTGGAACACGAGCCTTGTGATGGTGTTGCCTGCCATGCTGCGCCACGGCACGTTGCCCGTGAATTTGCGGCTGCCGAGTACCAGGGCGTCCTGATGCTCCTTCCACTCGTTGCAGACGGCGATGATGTCCTTGACAAGGTGCTGGCCGTCGGCATCCAGGGTGACGATGCCCTCGTCATGGCTGCAGTGCTCGTAAATATAGGTATAGGCGGTCTTCAGCGCGGCGCCCTTGCCACGGTTCACCTCATGCACGAGCAGGGTGACATCCTGGGGGAGCTGGCTGAACACGGGGGCACAGGCCTCACTGGAACCGTCGTTGACGACGATGATGGTAAAATCCGTTTTTTCCTGAAGCTCCGCCACGGTGGCGAGGAGCTTTTCATCCGGCTGATAGGCGGGGATGACAGCAATCATACAAATACCTCTTTCATGGGGTCATCCGCGATAACCCCATACGATTCCATCTTGATACTACAATGCCATTTTACAGCAGGCAGGACCAAAAGGAAAGCATTTTCATAAAATCCTCATAAAAGGGGCCTGCCTGTGGGCAAAAGAAAAACCGCCCGGCCGGGCGGTTGCGGTTGAGTTTTCTCTTTTAATGATGCAGGGCACTGTCCATCAGCAGCAGCAGCTCCAGCACGCTGCGGAAGCTCTCCGTGGCGCCGCCGTCCTGCCAGATGACCTCACCCTGCCAGCTTGCGTTCTGGCGGAAGAGGATGCGGATGCGGAACGTGGCGAGGGCCCCACGGACCTGCGGGGCGGACTCGGCTTCCTCCTCCACGCGCTTCTGGAAGGTGCGCATGGCGGTATAGGACTGCGGATATTTCATTTCATCAAAGGCGTCCTCCATCAGCCGGATGAGCTGCATGGTGCTCCTGAAGGGGCGTGGGGCCTCAAAGAAGGGGTTATATACGGTGCCACAGAGTACGTCGTTCTCGTAGGAATCGATGGAGACGGTGGTGTTACGGTATTTTTCCCCGCTGGTGCGTGTAGGCATGCTGGCATGCTCCTTTGCATTACTTGCGTTCATTATATCCCACGCTGGTCACAAAATCGGTTACAATTGCACTTTTTTCATACAAAAAATGTAAAAATAATATGAATGACAAATATTTTTAAATAAAAGCCCGTGGAAGATTCCACGGGCGGGTGGTTACGGGAAAACCGTCAGAGGAGGCGGCGCTTCATCTGCTCCGGCTCATCCGCAAATTCCAGGGCGGTGTCCTTGCTGATGCGGCCCTGGCGGTAGAGGTCCAGGATGGACTGGTCCATGCTGATCATGCCGGCGGCGGAGCCCGTGGCGATGGCATTGTCAATCTGGTGCGTCTTGCTGTCGCGGATCATGGAGCGGATGGCGCTGGTCATGTGCATGATTTCAAAGGCGGGCACCAGCTCGCCCTTGGTGCCGGGCAGCAGCTGCTGGGAGACCACGGTGTGCAGCACGGAGCTGAGCTGCAGGCGGATCTGCTGCTGTCCCTCCGGCGGGAAGGTATCGATGATGCGGTCAATGGTGTTGACGGCGCCGCGGGTATGCAGCGTGGCCATGAGCATGTGGCCGGTTTCCGCCGCGGTCATGGCGGCGCGGATGGTCTCAAGGTCGCGCATTTCCCCCACCTGGATGACGTCCGGGGCCTGGCGCAGGCAGGCGCGCAGGGCGGAGAGGCAGTCCTCGGTGTCGATGGCAATCTCGCGCTGGCTTACGATGGACATCTTATTGGCATGCAGGTACTCGATGGGGTCCTCCAGCGTGATGATGTGGCAGCTGCGGGTGCGGTTGATGCGGTCCACAATGCAGGCCTGCGTGGTGGATTTGCCGCTGCCGGCCGTGCCGGTGATGAGCACCATGCCGTGGGTCAGGTCCGCAAGGTCCATCACCTGCTCCGGGATGCCATAGGCCTTGTAATCCGGGATGGTGAAGGACACCACGCGGATGACGGCGGACACGGAGGAGCGCTGCTTGTAGGC
>R21__coassemble_655_pt1 | contig 27311 bp, 28 predicted proteins | sample R21__metabat2_low_PE_066 | metagenome-assembled genome bin R21 | reverse complement strand
CGTGAACCCCGTCACCATGGGCCACGAGTTTTCCGGTGAGGTCGTCGCCGTCGGCCCCGACGTCAAGAACTTCAAGGTGGGCGACCGCGTCATCCCCGAGCCCCTCGTTGTCTGCAACGAGTGCGAGCCCTGCAAGGAGGGCCAGCTCAACGTCTGTGAGCACCTCAGCTTCCTCGGCTTCGTCAGCAACAACGGTGGCTTTGCCGAGTACTGCAACTTCACCGAGAAGCTGGTCCATCACATGCCCGATGGCATGAGCTATGAGGACGGCGCCATCGTGGAGCCCCTCTCCGTTGCCTACCACAGCCTGGAGGTTGGCCACTTCGAGGCCGGCCAGGTTGCCGTGGTCGCCGGCGCAGGCCCCATCGGCCTTGCCACCATCGCCAACCTCAAGGCCCTCGGCGCCAAGATGATCATCGCCGTGCAGCGCAAGTCCATCCGTCAGGAGTATGCCCTCAAGACCGGCGCTGACATCGTGCTCGACCCCAACGTGGATGACGTCGTCGCCCGCGTGCGCGAGCTGACCGGCAACCGCGGTGCGGACGTGGCCTTTGAGACCACCTCCTCCGAGCAGTGCTTCCACCTGCTGCGCGACTGCATCCGTCCCCATGGCTATGAGGTCATCACCTCCATCTGGGTCAACAACATCACCATGAACCCCAACGTGCTGGTGCTCTCCGAGAAGAACGTGGTCGGCTCCATCTGCTACAACGGTGACGACTTTGACAACGTCATCGCCCTGCTCGCGAGCGGCAAGCTGAAGGTCCCGGGCTATGTCACCAAGAAGATCTACCTCGATGACATCGTCGAGAAGGGCTTTGGCACCCTGACCGGCCCCGAGAAGAAGGCCCAGGTCAAGATCCTCGTCACCCCCGACAAGAGCCTGCTGGACTAATCCCGGGTCACGCGTAAGTACAGACAGTGCAATGCCGCCACGGCCATGGCCGTGGCGGCATTTTTTCATTTCCTGTCAGCCCTGTTTCCCTTCCCGTACATGCCCCCATTCACGGGGTTACGGCCTGCCGGGAGCCATCCACAAACGTGAAGACAATCTGTCCCGATTGGTGGTCCACCTCATACGCCGTGATGTATTGGTAATAGGCACCATGCAGGGCCGCAAAACGGGTGTCCGTCAGCTCCACATGATCGAGGATGGGCGTATAGCAGAACTCCGTGTCAGCGGCCGCATACCCGCCGCCATACTGGTAGCGGTCCTCCGCGGTCATGCCAAAGTACAGCGTGCCATAAAACTCCGCATCATGCTCCCACGTGGCATCCGCGTAATAATAATGCCCGTCCAGCTTCACCAGTGTCCAGGCATGGGCACCTGCCGTTTCCCCGTCCCAGCAATTGGCCACGCCCGCCTCCAGGCCGGCCTGCGCATATAAAAACGTGAGCGCCTGCGCATAGCAGTAGCACACGCCCGTGTGGTAGAGGATGGTGTAATAGGGGGAACTCCGCAGGGAGGATTCCTGTTCCGTCATCCCGCCGGCATCGTTCTCCGCCAGCTGGTCATCATATTCCGTGGCACGGGCAAACTTCAGGTAGATGGCCAGTGCCCGTACCGCCTCCCCGTCCCCCTTTTTCAGCAGGGCAAGATAGCCGCGCACCTCTTCCTCAAAGCCGGCAAGCTCCGCCTCAGTCCTCTCCGCATCATACCGGTATTCCCAGGTGAAGGCGGAAACGGACTTTGCGTAATTCTTTGAGAGGGTCACGTTGCAAAGGCCCGAAAACGGCGGGCACATCACGCGGAGCAGGACCTGCACGTCATCCATCTCAATGCGGCGCATGGGCGTCTTCAGCGTCACCGCCGTTTCCCCGCGGAGGAAGGCATCCACCACCTCATGGGCAAGGGCAATCTCCTCCGCACTGTATACCTCCTCATAGAGTGGGGCCAGCCGGTGGTAGTCGATGGTATCCCCATAGGGTTCGGGTGTCGGCTCCGGGGTAAGGGCAGGCGTGGCCGTTGGCTCCGGTGTGGCAGGGGACGCCGTCCTGTCAGGCGCTTCCGTGCATGCCACGGCAGCTTCCGCCTGTGCCGTCACGGCCGGCTCTCCTGCCCTGCCCGACGCAACCTTCCCCGCACAGCCGGCTGAGAGCACCATCAAAAGGCAGGCAAGGGCTATCGCCCGTTTCATCCGCATTTGTTCCCTCCTTGGCCCGGATTGTTTCTCCGGAACCCGAAAAGTCCTGCCATCCCCCGTCACTCCGCCGGGCGGAACTGGTTCTGTTCCTTCACGTACACATAGCCGATGGTGGCGAGCTTATCGATAAGTTCCTGCCCGTCCACGTCCTCGTGGTCACAGAGGGTGGCAAAATCCCCGTCAAAATCGCGCAGCTTCATGTTGATGACGGAGAGTAACAGATAGGGGTCATTGGGTAACATGGGGTACTCCTTTCCGGATGATACATCCACTAAAATCAGTGCCCGCCTCTCCCCTGTCGGCGGGCCGGTTCCTTACCGCCTGCCGCGCAGGGCCAGGCACACCGCACCGCCGGCGGTCAGCACAGCCCCGCCCGCCAGGCAGATGCACATGTGCCTCCGCTGGGTGGCATAAAGTCCCGCCGGGCCGTCAAGGGTATGACGGCTTGCGAAGGACCACATTCCCCCCGCCAGCAGGGCCACGGTGCCTGCCACAAGCAGCACGACGCCCAAAGTCAGCAACAGTTTCTTCATGGTGCGGTTCCTCCCTTTCCGGTTCCTTTTCCCCGGCGGAAACGGCTTTGTGCTCCGTCTGACGTAAACAATAGCGCAAATCCGCGGAAAAAACAATACTGCCCCGGATGTGACGGGATCCATTCCTGCTTCCGTCCTTATTCGCCTATTGACTTAGTAGGAAAATAGGTGTATAGTGCAGACATCCTGGTGTGGTTTCAAGGAAGCCGGCATACGGCAATGCCCTTGTCAGGGCAGCCAGGAACCCGCGCTTTTGCATCCGCAAAGCATTTCAGGCAGGGTATGGTAACGTCATGAAACAGATATTATGCTATGGGGATTCCAACACATGGGGACTCATTGCCGGTACGAACCAACGGTATCCCTGGGGTGTCAGGTGGACCAGCATCCTGCAGGAAAAGCTGGGCCAGCAGAATGCCCGTGTCATTGAAGCCGGACTCTGCGGGCGGACAACGGTGTTTGAGGATGCCTGCCGGCCGGGAAGAAACGGCCTGAAAGCGCTGCCGCTCTTTCTGGAGACACATGCCCCGCTGGATGCCGTGGTCATCATGCTGGGCACGAACGACTGCAAGTCATGTTATGGTCTGAACGCATGCCAAATTACCATAGGCATGGAACAGTGCATTGACATGCTTCTCACCGCCCTGTCCCCTGGCCGTATCCTGTTGCTCTCCCCCATCCTGTTAGGGGAACGCGTGTGGGAGCCGGAGTTCGACCCCGAGTTCAGCCGGGTGTCCGTTGAAACAGCCCGCCAGCTGTCCGCAGCATACAGGCGCCTGGCCCAGGCAAAGGGAATCCATATGCTTGCAGCCTCCGATTATGCCGTTCCCAGTGATGTTGACAGGGAGCATATGACCGAATCCGGGCATGCTGCCCTGGCTGAAGCCGTTTACCGGGTGTTATCCGGCGGGATGTTGCTTTCCGGGCCACAGCAGCCGCAGAAATGACTGCCGTCCGTCACACGCGCGTTCCGGTTATACTTTCCGGACTCCCACGGCCGGATGATACCGCAAATCAGAGCTGATACGGAAAGGATGATGGATTGGATGGAGCATGCCATCAGTGAACCGACAAATGAACAGTTGAAGCAGTACGAGAGGCTGAAAAGTCTGCTGCAGGGATATGGCAGCGTGGCCGTTGCCTTTTCCAGCGGTGTTGACTCCACCTTCCTGCTTTATGCCGCAAAGGAGGCCCTGGGAGAACGGGTCATTGCGGTTACCGCGCAGTCCTGTTCCTTCCCACAGCGGGAGCTGCAGGAGGCCATTGCCTTCTGCCGTCAGCAGGGCATCCGGCATTTCCTATGTGAATCGGAGGAGCTGGAGATTGAAGGCTTTTCACACAACCCCCGCAACCGGTGCTATCTCTGCAAGCATGAGCTTTTTGAAAAGATTCAGGGAATCGCCAGGCAGCAGGGCATCGCCGTCATTGCGGAGGGTTCCAATCTGGATGACAACGGGGATTACCGTCCCGGGCTGCAGGCCGTTGCAGAGCTTGGCATACAAAGTCCCCTGCGCAGCATTGGCTTTACCAAGGATGATATCCGCGCCTTGTCACGGCATCTGGGGCTTCCCACCTGGAATAAACAGTCCTTTGCCTGCCTTTCCTCCCGCTTTGTCTACGGGGAAACCATTTCAAAGGAAAAGCTCGGGATGGTAGACAGGGCAGAGCAGCTGTTGCTGGACCTTGGGTTCCATCAGGTCCGCGTACGGATTCACGGCTCCATGGCAAGGATTGAAATCCTGCCGGAAGAATTTCCAAGGCTCATTGCGGATGGTGTCCGTCAGCAGGTTGCCACCTCCTTCCGTGAGTTTGGCTTTACCTATGTCACGATGGACCTCACCGGCTACCGGACAGGCAGCATGAACGAGGTCCTTGGGCGGTAACCCCGCGTTTTTCTGCAAAAGTTCCGTAAAAAAAGGGATGAGGCTTCCTGGCAATTACCAGCCAGGTGCCCCATCCCTTTTTGTCTTTATCTTACTGTTGCTGAGCGCCGGTTCCCCTGTCAGCCTTCCTTTGCATGTGCCGGCAAGGCCTCACGGCACAAAATGAAACTGTTTGTTCAGCCAGGCCTTGGAGAGGTCCATCCACGCGGCGACCTCCGGGTTTTCCCGCTCCACCTCCACGTTGCACACGGAACTGCCATGGCTGCCGTGGGCAAACAGGTGGCATTCATAGGGCACACCGGCCTGCTGCATGGCCGCAAGGAGCAGCAGGCTGTTCTGCACGGGCACGCTCTCATCATCCACCGTGTGCCAGAGGAACACGGGCGGCATGGCCGCCGTCACGTGCTTTTCCACGCTGAACTCGTCATAGAGCTCCGGGCGGTCCCCGCTCACGTTCTCCCTGGTCTTCAGGTGCGTATACTCGCCCATGGTGATGACGGGATAGCCTAAGATGACCGCATCCGGCCGGCAGTCACCGGGCAGGCCGAGCGCCGCATCTCCAAAGCGGGTGGCCAGCGTCCCCACCAGGTTACCGCCCGCGGAGAAGCCGATTACGGCCACGCGTTCCGGGTCAATGTGCCATTCCACTGCGTGGGCGCGCACCTCGTGCACGGCCTCCGCAAGCTGCCTCAGTGGCAGGTAATCCTTCGCCTTCTCCAGGATGGCATACTCCAGGATGAACACGTTATAGCCCATGGCAAAGTACTGCATGCCAACGGGGTCCGCCTCACGGGGGCAGCAATAGTAATAGCCGCCGCCGGGCACCACGATGATGGCCGGGCGCACCTTGTGTCGGATGAGGCGCGGGTAATCCTCATGGAGATACCCCTTGGCATATCCGCCGCCCTGCAGTGAAATCTTGATGACATCCATTCTGATTTTCTCCTCATGAAAACCGCGGGGGCAGGCATGCTGTCCCCGCGGCACAATCACTTTCCGTTCCCTTATTTGGGCTGCTTGCCGATGTAGGCAAGGATGCCGCCGTCCACGTACAGCACCTGGCCGTTGACAAAGTCAGAGGCGTCGGAGGCGAGGAACACGGCGGGGCCGGTCAGGTCATCGGTCCTGCCCCAGCGGGCCGCCGGGGTCTTGGCGATGATGAACTGGTCAAACGGATGGCGGCTGCCATCGGGCTGACGCTCGCGCAGCGGCGCGGTCTGCGGCGTCTCGATGTAGCCGGGGCCGATGCCGTTGCACTGGATGTTATACTCGCCATACTCGGAGCAGATGTTCCTGGTCAGCATCTTCAGGCCGCCCTTGGCCGCCGCATAGGCGGACACGGTCTCACGGCCGAGCTCGGACATCATGGAGCAGATGTTGATGATCTTACCATGGCCCTTCTTGATCATGCCGGGGATGACCGCCTTGGAGCAGATGAACGGCGCCACAAGGTCGATGTCGATGACATTGCGGAAGTCATCGCACTCCATCTCGGTCATGGGGATGCGGCGGATGATGCCCGCATTGTTCACCAGGATGTCGATGGTGCCGAGGTCCTTCTCAATTTCGGCAACCATGGCCGTAACCTCGTCCTCCTTGGTCACGTCGCAGAAATAGCCTTTGGCGTCGATGCCGGCTTCCCTGTAGGCCTTCATGGCCTCTTCCATGTGCTTTTCACCGCGGCAGTTAAAGGCAATCTTCGCGCCGGCCGCCGCATAGGCCTCGGCAATGGCAAAGCCGATGCCGTAGGCTGCGCCCGTGATGAGGGCAACCTTCCCCTCGAGGGAGAAGCTGTTCATGTTAAAACCCATTGTGATTTCTCTCCTTATCTCTGTACACGTCCGGTGCCGTCGCCGCCCATCAGCTTCTCCACGTCGGAGACGTCCACACGGTTGAAATCGCCGATGATGCTGTGCTTCAGGCAGGAGGCCGCCACCGCGAACTCCAGGGCAGTCTGGTGGTCGGCATAGTTGTTGAGGCCGTAGATGAGGCCGCCCGCAAAGCTGTCGCCGCCGCCCACGCGGTCCACGATGTCGCGGATCTCATACTTTTTGGATACGTAGAAGTGCTCCCTGTCGTTGAGGCAGGCGGCCCAGCCATTCCAGTTGGCGCTGTGGCTCTCGCGCAAGGTGATGGCAATCATCTTCATCTCCGGATAGGCCGCCAGCACCTTGTCACCGAGCGCGCGGTATTTCTCGCGGTCCAGCTCGCCGGATTCCACGTCCACGTCCACGGTGATCTCGAGGGACTTCTGCACGTCCTCCTCGTTGGCAATGGCCACGTCCACGTACTTCGCAATCTCCCGCATCACCTCGGAGGCCTTCTTGCCGTATTTCCACAGGTTCTTGCGGTAGTTCAGGTCGCAGGAGACGGTGATGCCGCGCTTCTTCGCTTCCTTCACGGATTCCAGGCTCAGCTCCATCGCGCTCTCGCTGATGGCCGGGCTGATGCCGGTGATGTGGAACCAGCCGATGCCGTCAAAGGCCTTGTCCCAGTCGATGTCGCCGGGCTTTGCCAGGCACATTGCGGAGTAATCGCGGTCGTAGATGACCTTGCTGGGCAGCTGGTTGGCACCGTTCTCGAGGAAATAGATGCCCATGCGGCCCTTGCTACGGACAATCCTGTCCGTGCCGACGCCAAAGCGGCGCAGCTCACGGATGCAGTGGGTGCCCATGTCGTTCTCGGGCAGCACGGTGAGGAAATCCACCTGCTGGCCATAGTTGGCAAGGGACACGGCCACGTTGGCCTCGCCACCGCCGAAGGTTGCCTCCATCATGTTGGACTGGAAGAACCTCTCATACCCCGGGGAGCGGAGGCGCAGCATGATTTCGCCAAATGTCAGGTAATGCATGTGTCAGCCCCTCTTTGCCACGCACGCGGCGTGGGCTTCCGTGCTCAGCCTGGTGATCTTCTCAAAGTCGCCCGCGGCGATGTCCGCCTTCTGGCAGACCCAGCTGCCGCCGACCGCATGGATGTACGGGGACTCCATGAACTCGTCGATGTTCTTGGGGCCGACGCCGCCGGTGGGGATGAACTTGATGCCGACGAACGGGCCTGCCAGGGCCTTGATGGCGGAGAGGCCGCCATACACGTTGGCCGGGAAGAACTTGATGACCTTGATGCCATGCTTCAGTGCCATCATGATTTCGGTGGGGGTCACGCAGCCGGGGGTCACGGGGATGTTGTTCTCACAGCACCAGGACACGACCTCCTCATCATAGCCGGGGGCCACGATGAACTTGGCGCCGCACTCCACGGCCAGCTTGCACTGCTCCAGCGTCACCACGGTGCCGGCGCCCACCAGCACGTCGGGGCATTCCGCCGCCACGCGGCGGATGGATTCCGGTGCGGCTGCCGTGCGGAAGGTGATCTCCATCACGTCAATGCCGCCTGCGGCCAGGGCCTTCGCGGTGGGGACCGCGTCTTCGGGCTTCTCCAGCACAACGACCGGCACCACGCCGGAATGTGCCATTCTTTCTAAAACTTCCATCTCAAAACTCCTTTCTTACCTCAGGTCAGTGGTCTTGATGTTGTCCATGTCATCAAATGCCTGGTTCTCGCCGCCCATGGCCCAGATGAACGTATAGTTCGAGGTGCCGCAGCCGGAATGGATGGACCAGGAGGGAGAGATGACGGCGTCAAAGTTCTGCATCACGATGGGGCGGACCTCGGTGGGCTGGCCCATGAAATGCATCACGATGTTGTCCTCAGGGATGTTGAAATAGGTGTACACCTCCATGCGGCGCTCGTGGGTGTGGCAGGGCATGGTGTTCCAGACGCTGCCGGGGTCCAGCTGCGTCAGGCCCATGGAGAGCTGGCAGGTCTCCAGCACGTCGGGGTGGATGAACTGGTTGATGACGCGCTTGTTGGCATTCTCAATGCCGCCGCAGGGGCGCTTGTTGGCATCCGCAAAGGAGAGGAACGTGGTCTTGCAGGCCTTGTGGGCCGGTGCGCTGACCAGGTAGAACTTTGCGGGGGCATCCGCATCCACGCTGGCAAAGGTGATCTCCCTGGTGCCCATGGTGATGTACAGGCAGTCCTCAAAGCCAAGCTCATAGGAAACGCCGTCCGCCACGATGGTGCCCTTGCCGCCCAGGTTGAAAACGCCTGCCTCGCGGCGCTCCAGGAAATAGTTGGTGCCAAAGTTGGCCCACACGTCGATGCCATCATCGATGGAAAGTGCCTTGCTCACGGGCATGATGCCCAGCACCACCATGCGGTCCACATGGGAGTAGGTGGCCTGGACGGTATCCGGCTGGTAGAGGCCGGTGATGAGGAACTCCTTACGGAGCTCCTCAGTGGTATAGCGCTTGATGTCATTGGGGTTTGCGGAATAACGGATATCCATTGTGATTTCTCCTCTTACTGAAAATGGTCTGCCCCAGCGGGGCCCTTTGTGCCCGCCCGGGCCGCGTCCTCAGGGATGTCCCGGGCAGGATGGTGATTACTTAATCACCATCTCGGTCTCGCCGTCAAAGAGATACACGTTCTCATACGGGATGGAGAAGGTGATGTCCGTATCGATTTCGGGCGTGTCATGCGGGTCAACCTTCAGGATGGCCTTGGCATCCGCCACGTTCACGTACACATTGGTGTTGTCGCCCAGCATCTCGGTCAGCTCCACCTGGCAGGGCACCACATAGGCATTATCCTTGCTGCCAAGCTCGATGGCCTCGGGACGGAAACCGAACACGATGGGCTTGCCCTCGTAGGAGGCAAGCTTGTCACCCAGCTTGTGGGAGAGGTCCAGGGACATGTCGCCGAACATGACGCAGCCGTTCTCCACGGTGCCGCGCACAAAGTTCATGGGCGGCTCACCGATGAAGCCTGCCACGAACACGTTGGCGGGGTTGAAGTACAGCTCCTTCGGCGTGCCGACCTGCTGCACATAGCCGGCCTTCATCACGACGATCCTGTCGGCCATGGTCATGGCCTCGGTCTGGTCATGGGTGACGTAAATGGTGGTGGCGCCGGTCTCGCGGTGGATCTGCGTGATTTCAGAACGCATGGTCACGCGCTGCTTGGCATCGAGGTTGGAGAGCGGCTCGTCCATCAGGAAGATGCCGACCTTGCGGATGATGGCGCGGCCGACGGCGACACGCTGGCGCTGGCCACCGGACAGGGCCCTGGGCTGGCGGTCAAGATAATCGGTCAGGCCGAGGATTTTGGCGGTCTTCAGTACCTTGTCGCGGATGACGTCCTCGTCAACGCCCTGCAGCGTCAGGCCGAAGGCCAGGTTGTCGTACACGGTCATCTGCGGATACAGCGCGTAGCTCTGGAACACCATGGCAATCTCGCGCTCACGGGGTCCCTTTTCGTTGGCGCGCTCGCCGTTGATGAGGAAATCACCGCTCGAGATGTCCTCGAGGCCCGCAATCATGCGCAGCGTGGTGGATTTACCACAGCCGGAGGGGCCGACAAACACGATGAATTCGCCCTTCTCAATGTCCAGGTTGAAGTTGTGCACTGCGTGGAAGCCGTTGGGATAAATCTTGTTGATGCCTTTGAGTGAAAGGTATGCCATGGATAGTGTCCCCCTTTTTTATTTCTGATTGTGAATCTGAGATGTGACGCGTAAAATCCTTTACGACATTCAGTATAAACAGAACGGATTTTTCCCACAATCCCAAAACCGTATAAAAACATGTACAAAATGGATAACCGACCCATCATTTTCGGGACATGGCCTGTCCGTCCCCCCTGCAGGAAGACCCGTTTTCCGTGGAAATTCCGGTGTTTCCTGCCCATATGGGGTTCGTCCGTACGCTGTTTTGCCCGTACGTATATCCGGTATGGACAAAACCGCACTTTTCCTGTATAATATGGATATCACATCCGAAAGGCAACGACGCCGTCTTATGAATACCATCATTTATGCAGGCAAACACAACCTCACCTTTGACGTCCCACGGCACATGCACACCAGCTGGGAGATGATTTACTGCACGGAGGGATCCGGTGTCATCAAATCCGCAGGCGGGGAGCTTCCCTATGCCGTCGGGGACGTGGCCATCATCCCGCCCAACATCCAGCACAGCAACTACTCCGATACGGGCTTTAAAAACTACCATGTCAACATGACGGACGTGCCCCTGCCCTTTGAGCACCCCTGCATCATCCACGCGGATGAGGACGGCCTGCTGCTCAACGTGTTTTCTGCCGTGTTCTATCACTACACCAGTGGCGGGCATGCCTTCCTGGTCCCCTATGGTGAACTGATCTTTACCTACCTTTCCCGCACGCAGGATGTCCAGCAGCTCTCCAGCGTGGTGGAGCGCATCAAGTCCAACATCATCCACAACTTTCAGGACCCCGCGTACGAGCTGGACACGTACCTGCATGGCTTCCCCTTCAGCTACGATTACATGCGCAAGCTCTTCAAAAAGGAAATTGGCGTCACCCCGCACCAGTACCTCAGCGACATGCGCCTGCAGACGGCGGCCAACCTGCTCATCTCCGGTGTCGGCAACGACAGCAACATTTCGGAGATTTCCCGCTGCTGCGGGTTCAAGGAGCCGCTCTATTTCTCCCGCGTGTTCAAACAGAAATTCGGCGTGGCCCCGCGCGAATACCGGGAGCATGCCAACAGCACCGCATTGCCCATTTTAGACGGAAACACCCTCAAGATCCTGCTGGATGATGAGGGTGAACAGATTCAGACGGATTGAGGCAGTGCAATCCCGGGAGGTTCAGGCCTCCTGGGAATACACCTCCGTATAGCACAGGATGAACGGCGCCACGCCCTTGGCGTCGTTTTTTACGACCGGCTCGGAAATGTAGTACTGATAGGTACCGTCCCTGCGGCGGTTGTCCTCCGGGCCGAGGCCTGCCACCAGGCAGATGCCGCCAAGGTTCAGGTCACCGTCCGACATGGTAAGGTAGGTATCCATGATGCCGTCAAAGGTTTTGCGGCCAAGGCGGGCATAGTCCGCCTCCAGGGCACCAAGGCGGGCACCCTTCATCATGGCATAGGCAATCATCGCGCTGCCGGAGGATTCAAGATAGTTTCCCTCGCGGCCGGGCATGTCGGGCACCTGCCAGTACATGCCGGTCTTTTCATCGGCATACCTTGCCTCCCCCGCCACGGTCTCGCGGAGGATGTCACGGATGGTATCCCGCTCCGGGGATGCCGGGATGATCTCATAAAGGTCCACCAGCGCCGCCGTGAACCAGCCGAGGGAGCGGAGCCAGAAGCTCCTGGAGCAGCCGGTTTCCCTGTCTGCCCAGAATGCCTTCCTGCTTGCGTCGTAGCCGTGGTAATACAGGCCCTTCTCCGGGTTGAACATGCGCTCCCGCACGGTCACCACCTGGCGCACGGGGTCAGAGTAGTCGCCGGTGCCGAAGTGTTTCTGGTAGAGGGCACTGTAAACCTGGCCCATGTACAGGCCGTCCAGCCAGACCTGGTCGGGATAAATGGCCTTGTGCCAGAAGCTCCCCTCAAAGGTACGTGGCTGTGCCATGAGGCACCGGTAGAGGTAATCCGCCGCACGGCGGTATTTTTCTTTTTTGGTGCCCTCATACAGGGCAAACAGGATGCGGCCCTCCATCACGTCATCCAGGCTGTGCTTCTCAGGCTCATAGGTGCGCACCGTGCCGTCATCGTTCACGAAGTAATCCGCCACGCTCTCGGGGAAATCAAAATACGCGCGGTCCCCGGTCAGGCGGTACATCTCGAGCAGGGCCGTCAGCATGCAGCCGTCGATATAGTTCCAGTTGGCAGGCTTGCCCTGGCGGATTTTCTCAATGTTCCATACCGTTGCGTCTGGCGTGGACTCGCGGATCAGGCGGCGGATATAGGCGTCGATTGCGTCATAGCGGCTCATAGCTCGGTAAAATCCTCCATGTTCAGTGTCTCATAGTGGCTGGTCAGGATGCCCTTCCCCTCGGCCCCTTTGATGGAAACGTGCTTCATGGTGATGGCCTTCACGTTGTCAAGGTAATAGCCAAGGCGGCAGCGGTCCTCGGCAAAGTTCTGCATGGCCGGCTTGCCGGGCCTGCACTCTGCCGCAAAGGACACGCTCACGTTCTCAAACGTGACGGACTCGATGGGGCTTTCCGTCAGGCCGTCCACGTAGCAGGCGCAGACCTCCGTGTCCTCACAGGTGATGTTGCGGAAGGTGAAGGAGCCCATGTGCGGGGTGCGGTCGTCCACGGGCAGCTTCTCGCGGGACCAGACATACTCCGTAAAGCGGTCCGGGTCACAGCAGTTGTACCACAGGTTGATGACAAACGGGGAGAGAACGCCCACCATGCGGATGTTCTCAAACAGCACGTTTTTAATGTCGCACAGTTTCCCCCTCCCGCGGCGGGATTTGATGCGCAGGCCCCTGTCCGTGTGCTGGAAGAGGCACTTCTCCACGCGGAGGTTGTCTATGCCACAGCCAAGCTCACTGCCGAGCACCACGGCGCCGTGCCCGCTCTCCATGAAGCAGTTGCGGATGGTGTGGTGGTCCGCCCGCTTATAGGCGCGGCCCGCCATCTCAATCTTGCCGGATTTGATGGCGATGCAGTCATCGCCCACGCTGAAGCGGCAGCCGATGATGTCCACATGGTCGCAGGACTCGGGGTCCAGCGCGTCCGTGTTGGGGCTCACGGCCGGTGCGCTCACGTGCACGCCGTAAAAGGCGATGTCATCCGTATAGTAGGGGTGCAGCTGCCAGGACGGGCTGTTGCAGGCCTCAATGCCGTGCACGGTCACGTTGTGGCAGCGGTTTAAAAACAGCAGGCGCGGCCTCGCGATGGGGTCTTCCTTAAAATTCTTCCAGATGCCGGATTCCTCGGCGCCGCCATCCAGCGTGCCGGGCCCGATGATGTGGATGTCCTCCGCATAGGAGGCCGTGATGAGGCTCAGGTACATCGGCATGGCATTGCCCTCAAAGCCGCCAAAGCCGATTTCGCTGCCACCGTCCATATCATCAGTGAAGGCCGGGATGACGGGGATGCGGAAGCGGTCCACAATGCCGTAGAGGGTTGCGCCCTCTGAAAGCTCCAGCGTCATGTGGCTCTTCAGCAGGATGGGCAGCGTCCGGTAGGTGCCGGCCGGGAAATACAGCCTGCCACCCTCCGGCAGGCAGCCCACCGCGGCACGGATGGCCTCCGTATCCTCGGTGACACCGTCGCCCTTTGCGCCGAAATCCTTCACGTTGACCGCGCAGGTCTCCGCGGCGGTCTTAAACTGCAGGGTCTCCCCCACGCCGTCCACGGTCACGCCGACGGTGTGGTCCGTGCCGGGCCGGAGGCCGAACAGGGAGAACACGTTTTTCGTCTCCTCCCGGAGGGGCTGTCCGTCCAGCGTGACGGCAAACGGGGCCGGCGCAAAATAGGGGCTGTCGTTTTCAAGTTCCAGGCAGGCACTGGTGGGGCCCGCATACAGCAGCTTCAGCATGGTGTTCTCCTTATTTTCCGGAATCTTTCTTCGCGCTCTTCATGGCATCCTGGATGATGTTCTTCACCGTGTTCTTGATGAGGATGAACAGCATGTCATAGCCCGTGCAGAACACGCCAAAGAGGATGGGCCCGACGCCCAACGCAATGGTATCGGTGTTCCCGCTCAGGTACATGATGAGCGCATTGATGCGGTCATACGTGAGGTAGGTGCAGAACATGATGACGCACGCGTACAGCACGTCACACAGCAGCATGATGGTCTGGTGCGAGGGGAACATCATGAAGCGGTCAAAGGCATCGCTGGTCTTGGCCACGAAACGGAGCACGTTGTTGGTGAGCAGGTTTGTCACAATGCCCATGGCCACGGCCGTCACGGCCATCAGGTCCAGGGTGGAACTGAGCAGCGTGCCAAGGCCCCACATCACGAAGAAGCAGACAGCGCCATAGAACCAGAATTTAATCAGCACCGCCTTCAGCCAGTCGGGAAGGTGGAATTTTGACTTCGTCTGGCGGTATTTTTTCAGTTCTTCCTCCGGCACCTCGGGGGAGTTTTCCTCGTTGGCGTTGATCAGGTCATCCACCGCTTCCGTCTTCAGGCGGTAATACTCGGTGGCGGCCTTCTCCTCCTGCTGCCGTTTTGACTTTTCTTTTCTCGATGACATATTTTACGGATTTTCCTTTAAATAATGGCAATAGCCGGGAGACCTTCAAGGCCTCCCGGCCGGTTCAATCGCTTGGGGACGGATTAATTTTCACCGGAGATGTCGATGGCATCCATGTTGCCGTTGTCCTCCACGTCGACGGAGGTCTTGATCTTCCGGATCAGCTTGGAGTAGAGCGGCAGTGTGGCAATCAGCACAACGGCCACAGCCAGGATGATGATGTGATCCTGCAGCATGTTGTAGGCGCTCGCAATGTATACCGTGTTGGCATCAATCACAATGGGATTGTCCGGACGGGTGATTGCCGTGAGGATGCGGGTGCGGTAAATGATGTCGCAGCCGATGACAAGGCCAATCATCACGAACATCAGGATGAGCATCGGGATGTTCACCTTCTTGCGGTGCGGGAACGCGTTGAGGAAGCACACAAAGCTCAGCATGGAGAAAAGCATGGTGGCAAAGCCGCACAGGCCCATGCCGGAGCCCTGGATCTTCGCGGTGGTATCGGAGATATCCGTCAGGTTGAACGAATACACGATGAAGGCAGCCGCCAGCACCAGCATCGGGATGGTCTGCGGTTTCCGCTTCAGGCTGACAATCAGCTTGCGGAAGAACTCTTTCACGCGGGCGCCAAAGCCCTTTTTCTTGCTATCCATCGCTTATTCTCCCTTCCTGATGGCATTGGTGGTTTCCTTGTCGAAGAAGTGCATCTTCTTAAAGGAGACCTGGGCGATGTCGCCCTCCTTGTAATTGCACCAGCCACGGAGCTTGGCGGAAATCTTGTCATTCACGCTGGTGGAGTCACCGAGATGGCCATGCACCAGGGTGTTCATGCCAAGGTTCTCATTGGAGTACACGCGCATGCTGATGTCGCCGCCCTCCACGATGTCCTCGGGACGCACGCCAAGGGTGATTTCCTTGCCGACATAGCTGCGCAGGATTTCCTGCTGCTCACGGTCGATGGCAGTGCGGAACTGCTCGCCGATGAGGCCATCCTCCGCCACGGTCACGGTGTAGAAGTTCATGGGCGGCAGGCCGATGAAGCTGGCCACGAATACGTTGGCCGGATCATCATACAGTTCAAGCGGGGTGCCCACCTGCTGGACATGACCCATGCTCATGCACACGATACGGTCAGCGAGCGTCAGTGCCTCGGTCTGGTCGTGCGTGACGTACAGCATGGTGGCATTCAGCCTCTTGTGCAGCAGCAGGATTTCGCGGCGGGTTGCGCCACGCAGCTTGGCATCCAGGTTGGAGAGCGGCTCATCGAACAGGAACACCTTGGGGTTACGCACGATGGAGCGGCCCATAGCCACGCGCTGGCGCTGGCCGCCGGAGAGCTGTGCCGGCTTCTTGTTCAGCTGGCTGGTCAGGTCCAGGATTTCCGCGGCGGCGAGGACCTTCTTGTGGATGACATTGGGGTTCTCCTTGCGCAGCGTCAGGGAGAAGGCCATGTTCTCATAGATGGTCATGTGGCCGTACAGGGCGTAGTTCTGGAACACCATGGCCATGTCGCGGTCCTTTGCGGGGGCCTGCGTGATGTCCTTGCCATCGAGGAACAGGTGGCCGGCGGAGATATCCTCAAGGCCCGCAATCATGCGGAGCGTGGTGGACTTGCCGCAGCCGGAGGGGCCGACCAGGACGATCAGCTCGCCATCCTTCACGTCCAGGTTAAAGTCATAGACCGCCTGGACCTTGTTGTCGTAAATCTTATCGACATGCTCAAGTTTTACAGTTGCCATGTGTGTTCCTCCTTAAGAAGCCTGACCGGAGAGCTGGGCGTTGTGGGCCGCAAGCTCCTTGCACTTATACAGGCCGACCACGGAGCTCAAGACACAGCAGGCAGCGGAGACGACCAGATAGATGACGCAGCGGGTGAACTGGGCCGTGGGCATTGCCAGGCCTTCCACACCGGCGATGGTCACCATGGTGGTGTGGGCCTTGAGCGGCAGGATGAAGATGCGCGCAACCTGGATGACGGCAAGGGCCAGCAGGACGTAGGAATAGGATTTCTTGTAGTTCTTCACGCCCTCGCTGGACAGGAACGCCGCCAGCATGAACACGAGGTTATACACGATGGAAGCGCCAATGATGATCTGATAGTAGTAGGAACCGCCGGCCACATCGCTCTTATAGCTGTAGATGCTGACAAAGTAGAACACGTCAGCCAGGATGGCGAGGTAACAGAGCATCGAAGACGTTTTATTCTTGATAAAACGCAGCCGGTCCCTTTCGATGAGACGATCTTCTTCGGACTTCATGCCGCCACTTCCTTTCCTGCATTCAGCAGATTCTTTTCTTCCTTCATCAGGCTGTTCTTCCAGATGACGTTGGCGACAAGCAGGGCGGCGGCAATCAGCACAATGCCGAACACCGCGTAGTGGATGTCGAACCAGAAGGTGGATTCAGAGTACGTGCCGCCCCACAGGTCCACATGGGCCTGCAGCTCCTCAAAGTTGATCTGCAGGAACTGGGCGCGGTACGCCTGGATCTGGATATGTGCCCAAATGGTCACGCCGATTTCCGCGATGACGTTCAGGGCCGTGCACACATAGTTGGCAACATAATACCGCCTGCGTGTGCTTGTATTCGTGATAAAAAGCAGACAGGCAAGCAGGATCAGCACGATACCGGCCACGGTAAGCTGCTTGTTGAAGCCCTGCATGTCATAATAGATGATGGAGCCCGTCACATCCGTCTGGGTGTGGTCTGCGGGGTTCCTCATGGTGGAATACAGGCTGTCGTAGAGGTCAGTCATGATTCCGAGCGAATAGATGAAGACGAGAGCACTTGCGATGATGGCAAGAAGGCAGATGACCTTCTGCGCTTTCAACTGCTTTTTATACATATTCCCTCCCCGTTGAATTCCCGTAAAATCCGGGGCTTCCGGAAGGGGTCTCCCCCTTCCGGAGTCCGGAAATTCGCATTCAACCTGTCCTGCACCGGTACGGTGGCATGTTTCGCACCGTTCAGCCGGTGCCGGGTTGCAATTTAGCGGTAACTTAGCCGATGGTGTTGTAGTAGGTCAGTGCGCGGTTGTAAGCATCGTTCTTGAGGACCAGGTACTGGGCGCCGCCCATGGTCTTGGTGACATTCTCGATGCACTCATCAATGCTGCCCATGCCTTCCATGGTGAAACCGTTCACAATGATGTCAACCAGGTAGTTCTGGCCGCCCTTGGAACTGGAGTACTTATCGGTGAGGTCGGTGTAGCCATTGATCATGTCGTTCTCAACGGTGGTGCTGGGAAGCACGGTGGGCACGGAGGTGTACCAGCCGTTCTCAGTCACGGCCAGCTCGGGGTGCTTGATGACGCCCAGGGCGATGGCGTTGCTGATGTAGCCGGCGCCTTCCTTACCGACGGTGCAGGTGCACTGATACTCAAAGGCCTGGCTCTTTGCAAAGCTCAGCGTGGAGCCGAGGTACTGGCGGGCATAGTTGGTGTAGTTGCCGGAAGCCTTCTCCCAGAGCTCTTCATAGGTGGCATCGGCGATGACGGGCATCTCCTTGCCGTTGAACATGAAGGTCGCGTAGGAACCGTCATCGTTGTGCTTGATGAAGGCATCGGGGCCATAGCTCATCAGAATCTGGCCTTCCTCGCTGTAAGCATAATCGATGAGGGCGAGGGCTGCGTACAGCTTGTTGTCGTCGCCGGCAACGCCTGCAGCGGAGATGCCCCAGCCATCGGTCTTGACGGAACGCCAGGACTCGGTGAAGCGCATGTACACGCCGTCTGCGTTGGTGCCGTCATACCAGCGGGCAACGGGCACCAGGACTGCCATGTACTTCTCACCGGCTTCGCTGTCGAGCACGGTCTCGTTGTACAGGGTCTGGGTCTGGTTGTAGTCGTAGTGCATGAAGCCCATGTCGTTCTCGAGGTAGGTCTGGGTCTTCTCAGCGGAGCTGTTGACGAAGGCTTCGGAGATGAGGCCTTCCTGCACCATGGCGTTCATGCGGCTCAGGGCCTCATAGGTGTCAGCATTCTGGCGGGCATCCTTCAGGGTGCCGTCGGTGTCGACATACAGGTAATCCTGGCGGGACTCAAGGCCGCGGACACCGAACAGGACGCCGGCAAAGCGGAACATATCCACGCGGCGCTGGTTGTTGTCATCCTCGCGGGAGAAGAGGCCCTGCACGGAATCGGTGCCGTTGAGGGTGTAGGCGTTGGCAACCACACAGCGGAGCAGGGCGACGAGTTCGTCTGCATCCCAGGCTGCGTTCTGGCCGATGAACAGGTCAGCACGGTTGGTGCCATAGTAGCCGTTGTAAGCGGTGTCGATGTAAGTACGCAGCATGTTGACGGCGGCAACACCATCGAGGGTGCCAGCGGCGTTCATGTTGGCAACGATGTTGCCGGCTGCGTCATAATCCTTGGTCACGGTCTCCACGCCGGTGCCGTCAGCGGTGACGACATCCACGGTGACCTTGCCGGAGGTGGGCATGTAGGGCTCGTAAACGGCGGTCTTCAGGGTGCCGCACTTGTCAGCGGTGAACTCACCCTCGCCATTGAGCAGCTTTTCCACCCAGTCGGTGCGCATCAGGGGCATACGCTCGATATCGTTGACACCGTCGAAGTAGGGGGAGAAGTAGATGGCGCCGGTATCGGTGTTACCGGTGATGGACAGGCGGACGATCGGGTTGGCCTCGAGGTATGCCTTGAAGTTGGGCATCATGTCGAGGTAATCAGCGATGTTCACGATGCTGCCGGCCTCACCGTACTCGGTGAGCTTGGAAGCGGTGCCGCTGACCATGTCGACCTCGGCGAGACGGTCCTTCCAGTAATCAAACTCGCTGGAAGCGCTGTTGCCCTGATACTTATCCTCAAACTTGACGCCGAGGATGTTCTCCACTGCAACCCAGGTGGGCTTCAGGTCGCCGGCGTTGTAGGTGATACCGTCAGCCAGGGTGATGCCCTCACCGGCGACTTCGGGGTCGAAGGTCAGGCCGGTCTTGGTGCTGTTATAGCCGGTGGCCATGCGGAGGACGGTGCCCTCTGCGAAGGTCAGGGTCTGAGCAGCGGCTTCTTCCGTCGTGGCGGCGGCATCGGTGGATGCGCCGGCATCGGAAGTGGTGGTAGTCGTGGTAGTGGTCGTGGTGATGGCGGTGGTATCAATCTTGGAGCCGCAGCCCGCGAAGACGGATGCCAGCATGACGACGGCCAGTAACATTGCGAATACGGACTTCTTCATGTGTTTTCTGTTTCCTCCTTATTGTTATGGTTGTCAAGCGGCCAGGGAGCCGCAGACGGACTTGCTTATTCCTTCACGCCGCCCATGTTCACGCCTTTGGCAAAATACTTCTGGATGAACGGGTAGATGATCAGGATCGGGACGATGGAGCAGACAATCAGCGCGTAGATGACGGAGTCGGAAGCATAGCTCTCGTTCCAGCCCGCCATGGCCTCCGCATCGGTGTACTCCTCGAGTTTGAGTCGGATGAAAACCTGCAGCGGATGCTCGTTGGAGTTGGAAATCATCTGGCGTGCCCAGAAGTATCCGTTCCAGCGGCTGATGCCGAAGAACAGGGCAACCGTTGCGATGGTGGATTTGCTCATGGGGATGTAGACCTGGCTCAGCACCTGGAACTCAGATGCGCCGTCCACGATGGCCGCTTCCTCAATCTCACTGGGGACGCCCTCAAAGGCGTTGCGCAGCAGGATGATGTTCATGGCCGCCATGCCCATGGCGATGACCACCAGCCACTTGTCATCCGTGATGCCCATGGCATTGAACACATCCTTGGTGCTCAGGTAGTTCAGGTACTGCGGTACGATGCCGGCGGAGAACCACATGGTAAAGACCAGGAAGAAGTTGAAGAACCTGCGGTAGAGCAGGCGCTTCTTGGAAAGCGCGTAGGCACCGAGGATGGCAACCACCAGGGACCAGATGGTGCCGTACAGGGTGATGAACAGTGTGTTGGAGTACGCGTTCCAGAACATGTTGTCGTTGAACATCCTGGCAAATGCGTCAAACTGGATGTCCTTGGGGAACAGCACGATCTGGCCGTAATCCACCGCGGTCCTGCCGCTGATGGATGCGCTGATGGCATACACGAACGGGTACAGGCAGGCCAGGGCGAAGATTGTCAGCAGGGTGTAGCTGATAATCTTGAAGATCAATTCGGAAACCTCAAGTTTTCTTTTCATGGGGTGCCCTCCTTAGTACAGTGAGACATCGGACGCCTTGCGGGAGATGGTGTTGGCGCCGATGACCAGCAGCATGCCGATGACGTTGTTCATCATTTCAGCCGCGGAGGCAATGCCCTTCTGGGCACCGACCATGCCGTAGCGGTTTGCGAACGTGGAAACGACATCCGCGGTGACGTAGGTGTTGGTGTTGTAGAGCAGCAGGACCTTTTCGTAGCCGATGCTCAGCAGCGAGCCGATCCTGGTGATGAGCATGATGACGATGGTGGAAAGGATGCTCGGCAGCACGACGTAGCGCATCTGTGCCATCTTGCCGGCACCGTCAATCTGCGCCGCCTCATAGCTGGTGGGCGAGATGGCGATGATGGCCGCGAAGAACACGATGCTGTCATAGCCCGCGGTCTCCCAGATACCGCTGATCTGGTAGATGGCGCGGAAGAAGCCGGGGTTGTTCAGGAGGCCTGCGTTGGCCACCTCCTGGCTGAGGATGCCGAGGTTGGCAAGCGCCTGGGAGATGATGCCCATGCCGCTGGTCAGGGAGCCCTGCTTGACAAGCATGGTGACCAGGGACGTCATGACGACGGTGGACATGAACTTGGGCAGGTAGGTCAGCACCTGATAGAAGCTACGGGCGATGTTGGACTTGATCTCGTTAAAGAACAGGGCCAGGATGATCGGCATCGGGAACCCGAAGCACAGGCCGTAGAAGCTGAGCAGGAACGTGTTCCTGAGCGCGCGCCAGAACTCCAGGGACAGTGCATCCCCGCCGACCAGCAGGCGCTTAAAGAAGGAGAAGCCCGAATAGAGCTGGTCTGCCACGGGAAGGACCTCGTCCGAGACCTTGAAGCAGTTCAGCAGCTCGTACATCGGGAAGTACCGCCAGAACAGGAAAACCAGGATCATGGGGATGAGCATCAGGTAGAGACGCCAGTCCTTCAGTATCGTACGGCCGACATGGAGCCAGTAATGCTTCTCCACGTCATCCCGAACGGCCTGTTCCGGGTTCTCACGGTAAGTTTTTGTTTCTTCATCATAGATGAGGAAATCCGCCGCTTTAGCCTTCATCAGTATCCTCCCTTTTCTTCTGCCTTTTCCGCCTGTACGCGGAAGAGGTATGTTTTTTGATCTTCGAATATGCCGTCAAGGCGTCTAGCAATCCAGATAATCACCAGGGTGAACACCCCGGAGAGCGCGTCCGTGGTCACGAACCGGAGCGCCGCGCCCGCGCCGTAGCCAAGGAGCATTGCCATGGCCCCGCGCCCCAGCTGCATCAGCATCTGTACCACCAGTGCGTACAGCAGCGAGAACACCACGTTCTCGCGGATTTCCTTCTCCCCCATCTTGCGGATGAGGAGCAGGCCGCCGAGGCTGAAGAGGTTGCCCACGCAGTAGATGAGGTACTGCTGGGCCGTGCCACCGGAAACGAGGCAGTAGATGATGCCTGCCGCCACCGCGTGGATGGCCCCGAACGGGCCCCAGCGCATCATCACGATGGAAACGATGGCCGCCGCCACCGATACGGTATATAACTGGTCGGCAAACCATTTCCTGGCCGCGGTCACGAGGACGGCCTCTATGATGCAGAGGATGACGGCAAACAGGGCTAGGTCAATGCCACGGTATTGTCGGAACGTCAATTGCCGGTTCATGCAGATTCCTTTTACGTGGGTCTTTTGGGTCTTATACAGGGAAAACGTGGAAAAACAGACAGACAAACGATTTCGTTATGAACTTCTTTTTACTGTTACCGGGAAAAACTGCAGGATAAAACACACAAACGATTTCGTTATGAAATTATTTTAATATTCAGGGTCCAACCGTGTACATAGCAAAAATGTTTATTATTATGCACAAAAAAGACATGAAAAGTTCACGGTTCCTTTTCATGAAATTGCATGGGTGCTATAATGCAGGGGAATCAGGCGCACCGTTTCTGCCGTACGGCGGTTATTTTCCGCCGTTTACTCAAAAAACATGGATAATACGGCAGTGATATGCAGAATATGGAGCTAATATATCAGAATATGGACAATCTGGTCATTCATGTACAACCCGGACAGAACCTGCAGGAGGCCATCTCCTCCGCCCCGGCCGGCAGCACGCTTTCTCTCGCGGCCGGCACCTGGCGGGAAAAGATCGTCATCACCACGCCCGGCCTCACCCTGCGGGGCGAAGGCATGGACAAAACCCGCATCGTGTATGATGATTATGCAAAGAAAACCGGGGCTGACGGGAAGGAGCTTGTCACCTTCCGCACCTACACGGTGGCCGTCTGCGCGGATGGCGTCACGTTTTCGGACCTGGCCATCGTGAACGACGCCCTGCACCCGGAGGAAAAGGGACAGGAGGTCGCCCTCACCGTGTACGGCGATGCCTTCACCGCGGAAAACTGCCTGCTCTCCTCCACGCAGGATACCCTGTTTGCGGGGCCCCTGCCGCCGGACCTGATTGCGCGCTATGACGGCTTCCTCATGGACATCCTCAGGGCGGACAAGCCCTGCCGCCAGGTCTACCGCCAGTGCCGCATCGAGGGCACGGTGGATTTCATCTTCGGCTGTGCGGATGCCCTGTTCGACCGTTGCGAGATCCGCTCCGTCTATGACGTGCGCGGGCATGGCTATGTGGCCGCCCCCTCCCATACCGCGGCGCAGAGGCGGGGATTTGTCTTCAGGGAGTGCGCCTTTATAAGGGATCCACGCGTGGTTGACGGCATCATCTACCTTGCCCGTCCCTGGCGGGATTACGGGCTTTGCTCCTTTCAGGACTGCACCTATGACACCCACATCTCCCCGCTGGGCTTTGACCACTGGAACGGGACGGAGCGGGAGAACACCGCCCGCTTCTTTGAAACCCCGGCCGTCCCCGGCCGCGTGGACTGGTGTAACCGTCCGGCGCGTCTCCCGGAGGGCTGACCCGCCGCACGGCGGTCCCGCTTTCCACAGACACGCTTTCCATTCATTCCCCTCATATAAAAAAGGATGCGCCATCAGGTGCATCCTTTCTTTTATCTGTATCCTTCCCTGCCGCCGTCCCATCCTGGGGCGCGTGGGCGCAGGGCATCCGTCCCCAGCACGCGGGGGCACGGGCAAATCCGGGCTGTCAGACCTCCGCGTACACACGCTCAATGAGCTCACGGCTCATCACCGCGTTCCCGTTGACGGTGTTCTCAAGCGTTGCCTGGATATAGGGCTTCCTCGCCTTCACAAAGCGGAGGATGTCATGGTAATCCATCTCGCCGGTACCCGCCGCCACGCTGATGAGTTTGCCGTCCCGGCGGACAAAATCCTTGATGTGTACCACCGCGATGTGGTCACACAGCTTTTCCATGGCATCGGCAAAGACGGCCCCGCGGTCATCCGCGTTCTCCATGCAGAGCAGGTTCACGGGGTCCAGGATGATGCGCAGGTTGGGGCTTTGGATGGCTTTGATGACCTTGAGCGCACGGTCCGCATCATACACAATGTGGTTCCACACGGGCTCAATGGCCAGGGACACGCCCCAGTGCTCCGCGCAGGCCACCACGTCCGCCAGGTTGCGGATGAAGAGCTGCAGCGCCTCCTCCGTGTGGGTGTTACCGTCCAGCTTATAGGCCTCATTGGGGCAGCCGGTCTCCGTGCCCACCACGCTGGCGCCGCTCAGCGCCGCCACGCGCAGGTGGCCGTAGTAACGTGCCTTGATGTCCGCAAGCTTTGCGGGGTCCGGGTGGGCCAGGTTCAGGTAGCAGCCCAGCACCGCGATGTCCAGCTGCTCCTTTTCAAAGGCGCGCTTTGTATACGTGGCAAGGCCCTCATTGAGGGCGGCCGGTCCGAACGTCACGCCCGGTATCACCTTGGCGTAGGCGAGGTGCGCGCAGGTAAAGCCCTCCTCATGGGCCTTGTGGAGGCGGGCCTCCAGGGTCTTGCCCGCATCATCGCAGGCGGTGTTCACGTCATGCAGGCGGATGCCAATCTGCAGCATGGTATCTCCCTTCCCTGCCCCTTCCGGGCAGAAGCGCGTTTCCGTCAGTCGATGGTGTTTTCCAGCACGCCGATGCCGTCAATCTCGCACTCCACCACGTCCCCGTGCTTCAGGAACACCGGGGGCTGCATGCCCATGCCGACGCCGGAGGGGGTGCCGGTGGCAATGATGGTGCCGGCCTTCAGCGTCATGCCCGCGGAGAGCATGGTCACGATGTCCACAATGCCGGTCATCAGGTTGGAGGTGATGCTGTCCTGGCGGGTCTCCCCGTTCACGCGGCAGCGGATGCCGGTGCTCGGCGGGAAGGCGAACTCATCCGCGGAGACGATGCAGGGGCCCATGGGCGTGAAGCCGTCCAGGCTCTTGCCGAAGTACCACTGCTTATGCCTGGTCTGCAGGTTGCGGGCGGACACGTCGTTGACCACGGTATAGCCGAACACGTATTTTGCCACGTCCTCACGCGCCACGTTCACGGCATCCTTCCCGATGATGACGCCGAGCTCGCACTCATAATCCAGCGAGTCCACGATGTCCGCATGGGAGGGGATGACATCCCCGGTGCCCTGACTGTAGGAGACGCGCTTGGAGAAGAAGATGGGCCACGGGCGCTCGCCGCCGAAGGCCTCCTGGCTGAAGCGGGCCGCCTCCACCGCATGGGCCGCGTAGTTGATGCCAAGGCACAGCACGTCCTGCCTGGGCCGCGGGATGGGGGAAAGGAGTTTTGCGTCCGCGCTGACCTTCCGTGCCCCCGCCGGGATTTCCCTGATGCCGCCCGCATCGATGAGCGCGTTCATGTCCTGATAGGCATCCAGCGCATAAAGCGCCACGCCGTCCACGCTGGCGGCCACCCGCTCCACGCCGTTTTCCAGTACCGTATAATACCGCATGGGAAAAATTCCTCCTCCGTGTGATTCTTGTCCCGTCAAACCATGGGAATGGCCGGCAGCCGGCATTCCCCATCACCTGCTATCATAAAGCCTCAGGCCGCCCCTTGGCAATCCCCGAAAGCGCCCGCTCCATGCAGTTTCCGGATATTTCAGCCTGCCACGCGCCTTCCCGGCCTCTTACAGGGCCGTGCCGCGCTTTGGCACAAAAAATCCGCCCGTATCCACGCCCTCCAGGGCCAGCAGATACAGCTTTTTCTCAAGGCCGCCCGCATACCCCGTCAGGCTGCCGCCTGTGCCGACCACGCGGTGGCACGGGATAATCAGCGAGATGGCATTATGGCCGACCGCCCCGCCGACCGCCTGGGCCGACATCCCGGCTAGGTCCCTTTGCCCCGCAATCCGGTCCGCAATCTGCCCATAGGTCATTGTCTGCCCGTACGGGATGGTCAAAAGGATTTCCCATACCGCCCTGCGGAAGCCTGTCGTCTTCATGGCAAGCGGCGGGGTGAAATCAGGTGCCCGTCCGCCAAAGTAGGTGCTGAGCCACCTGTCAGCCTGTGTAAACACGGGCAGGGACCTTTCCTCATGGGCTTCATCCAGCGTATCCGCAAAATACTTCTGCCCGTCAAACCACAGGCCGGTCAGACGCTCCCCGTCCGATGCCATGGTAATCCCGCCGAGCGGGGAGTCATAGTGGTGCGTATACTCCATGCGTGGCCTCCTTCAGCTCCCGGCTTCCGACCCTGCCGCCCGTCAGAGGCGGGTGACGGTCTCCTCCAGCGGCTTCCTCGCGGCATGGTTCGGCAGCGGGCCTGCGCCCTCCTCCGCGTACCCGAGGTCCAGCAGCATCAGCATCTCCTCGTTCTCCGGTAATCCCAGGACCTTTGCGGCCTCCTCCGGGTTGAAGAAATTAATCCAGCAGCTGTCAAGGCCTGCGTCCGCCGCCGCCAGCATCATGTGCGTTGCCACGATGGTGGCATCCTCCACGCCGGAGTCCCGCTTGCCGCTCGGGTACGTAAACACGTTCCCGCTGTCAAAGGCAACGGCCAGCACGGCCGGCGCGCCATAGCGGCAGGGTGTGATGGCATCCACCTTCTGCAGCCCCTCTCCGGACGTAATCACATAAATCCTCTGCTCCTGCAGGTTCTTGGCCGTGGGGGCAAGCCTGCCCGCCTCGAGGACGGCCTCAAGCTTTTCCTCCTCCACGGGCTTCGCGGAAAACCTCTTGCAGGAGTACCTGCCCTTGATGAGTTCCTGAAAATTCATTTCTGTTCACGCTCCTTTTTATTTTTGATAAGCGGCCTTTATTTGCGGCAGAATTTTTCTGTTTCACAATAATATGAGCATTCCCAAAGGAAAGCAGATATCGGATTACAGTGATGAGAACATCCTGTATGTGGAACTCCGGGCGAACTCACTGCCGCGTAAAATCCCTCGGTTACCGCACGCCGGATGAAGTCTTTGATGATGAAACGGACCTCATCTACGCTGCCTGATCTCAGATGAAGTCCAGATACCTTTCAGCTGGTTCTGACACCCAAAATGTGCACCTTATTATTGCAATTTTGGGTCCTTATAAATCTAATTGTGATTTATTCTTCTCCTATAATATCAAGCATCTCACGTGGTGTTACAACATAGCTCTTTACAGGATAATGTTGGTTAATTGTAAAATGAACTTGAACAACTGAATATGAAAAGACTCATAGCGGT
>R21__coassemble_632_pt1 | contig 28019 bp, 27 predicted proteins | sample R21__metabat2_low_PE_066 | metagenome-assembled genome bin R21 | reverse complement strand
GATGGACCTGTGGTAGGTCTCTTTTGTTAACCGTTCCGGAATGTCAAACTCTTGCTGGCGGCGTATGCCGAACGCAATCTCCACATTGGACTTATCCGCAATTTCCTGCGTGGTGGCGAGGGCCTCGGGGTCATTGGGGAAGGCGGCAGCCATTTCATCGCCGGATTTTAAATAGAACTGGTCCGACCCCATGCGCATGCGGTCCCGCTCGTCCTCGTAGCGCTGGGTCTGGATGCAGAGGAGGACATCCTGTGCATCGGCATCCTCGCGGAGGACGTAATGGCTGTCATTGGTGGCGACCGTTTTGAGGTTCAGTTCTGCCGCGATGCGGCGGAGGTCCGGCAGGATGCGGACCTGCTCCTCAATGCCGTGGTTCTGCAGTTCAATGTAAAAATCATCGCCAAAGATGTCCTTCAGGCGCTTTGCAAGGGACAGGGCACCCGGATAATCCCCCCTGAGCAGTGCCTGGGGAATGTCGCCCGCCAGACAGGCACTCATGCAGATGAGCCCCTCATGATGCTCCGCAAGCAGGTCATAATCGATGCGCGGCTTATAGTAGAACCCGTGCAGGAAGGCTTCGCTTGACAGGATGGTGAGGTTGTGGTAGCCAGTCTCGTTTTTGCAGAGCAGGATGAGGTGGGCATATTCCCTGCCTGCGGAACCGGATTTCTCCAGCATGGAACGGGGCGCCACGTAGGCCTCCATGCCAAGGATGGGCTTGATGCCCTCCTTTTTGCAGGCCTTATAGAACTCGATGACACCGTACATGTTGCCGTGGTCCGTGATGGCAAGCGAGGTCTGCCCAAGCTCCTTGGCACGGGCAATCAGCTCCGGTATCCGGGCGGCACCATCCAAAAGGCTGTACTGCGTATGGACGTGCAGATGGGTGAATGGTGTCATGAAAGCTCTCCTTTCAGTTCCTGGGCCAGGGCAACGAGACGGCCGAGACGGTGGTTCATGCCGGATTTCCCGATGCCGGCAAGGTCCGCAAGCTCCTGCAGCGTGGCATCCGGATGGTTCATCCGCAGGATGGCGGCTTCCTGCAGTGGCTGGGGAAGCGTGCTGAGTTCCATGTGCTGCTGGATGCACTCAATGGCATCGCGCTGCATGATGGAGGCCTGCACGGTTTTGCCGATGTTGGCAGTCTCACAGTTGGAGGTGCGGTTAATATAGTTGCGGAAATCCCGCTCCGCCCGGGAGGATTCCAGCTTCAGCAGCGCATTCTGCGCGCCAATGGCGGCGAGCAGGCCCGTTTCATCCTCTCCACGGAAGTAAACGGTATAGGTATCCTCGCGCCTGCTGGAAACACGGGGAGAATCCAAAAAGCCGGATGTCATGGAAACCACGGCATTTGCAATGCTTTCCTCACGGAACAGAAGCTCTATCTGGTAACCGCTCGAGGGGTCCATGCAGGTACCGCTGCCAAGATAGCAGCCGCGCAGGTACAGGCGGAGGAGCTCCTCAGTGGATTCCACGAATGCGGGGATGAACTTTGTGAACGTGGTGCCGTCGTCCGTTACCGTAATGGTGCCGGTATCCTCCAGGAGGTGCATCACGTCGCTGCCGGACAGCTTGAGGGTAAAGAGCGCCTGCTGACGGTGCTCCTGCTCCTCGGAGGAAACGGTGGCCCTGACACGGTAAAGCTCCGTACAGAGAAGCGACGCAAGGCGGATGACATCCTCGTGTTCGGATTTGAAAACCAGGCCAATCCCCAGCGAAATGGACAGCGAAGCGCAGGTATGGCAAAGCCCGGTGAGCAGGGCCAGCTGCTGCTCGCCTTTGCGGACACTGAGTTTGGTAAGCTCCTGCTTGATTTCGGAGGAAAATGTCATGTTCTTATCTTCCCTGCTTTTCAGCTGATGGCGGAACGGGTGGTTAAATTTCGCTGAGCAGGCGGATTTCCCGCTCCAGCACATAGCCGGTCTTCTGATACACGGCATCCTGCACGGCCCTGATGAGGGAGAGGACATCCGCACTGGTGGCGTGTCCGGCATTGACGATGAAGCCGGCATGCTTGGTGGAAACCTGGGCATCCCCACAGGAGAGACCTTTGAGCCCGCACTGGTCAATGAGGGCGGCGGCATAGGCACCCTCCGGACGCTTGAACACGGACCCTGCGGAGGGAAGGTTCAGCGGCTGTGAGGCACGGCGCTTTTCGGAAAGGGCACGGATGCGCTCCTGCACGCCGCCATCATCCCGCAGGAAGCGGAAGACAGCGGACAGGACAATGGCATCCGGCGCGGAAAAGGGACTCCTGCGGTAGGAAAACATGTGAGGTGAGACGGTTTCCTCTGCAATGGCGGAATTTCTGAGCAGGGTGACGGAACTGAGATGGTCTGCCGTTTCAAACCCGTAGGCGCCGGCGTTCATGGCGATGGCGCCGCCAATGGTACCGGGGATGCCACTGAGCCCTTCAAATCCCGCAAGGCCGGCCTTGGCCGCCTTTGTGCAGAACGAGCTGAGAAGGGTACCGGCGCCGCATGTGGCCAGTTCCCCGTCAAAGTGCGGTTCCCCGGAAGCGAGGCGCAGGATGAGTCCGTGGAAATCCTCATCGGGTGCCAGGATGTTTGTCCCGTTGCCGAGAAAGTGCATGGGAACGCCATGGCTCCCACAGAGGGACAGGGCATCCGCAACGACATCCGCGGACTCCGCCGTGAGGACACAATCCGCGTAGCCGCCGGTGCGGAAGCTGGTCAGTTCCTGGAAGGAGACATGCTCCCGAAGCCCTACCGTATGGATATGCTGTTGAAAAAGCGCATAAATCTCATTCATAGCATCCATTATAATCGCGAAGCGGCGGAAAGTAAACAAAATGCGGGTTTCGGATGGGCCGGATGACAGGTAAAAAACAGCCTGACATGGAAGGTTTGATGGAAGAAACCGTGCCATTTTCATGATTTGCCACAAAAAAGCGAACGAAAGGTAATTGAAAAACACTCGGCTCTCTGCTATCATACTATTATCGATTTTATCAATCAAAAAAACATATGGAGCAGTTTCTTGATTTACCTCGATAATGCGGCAACTTCATTTTTAAAACCGGCCTGTGTGCGTGAAGCCGTGATGCAGGCCTTTGACACCATGGGCAACTGTGGCCGTGGTGTCAACGGTGCTTCCCTGACTGCCGCGAGGACCATTTACGGTGCACGCGAAAAACTTTGTGCATTCTTTGGCGGTCCCCGTCCGGAGCATGTTATCTTTACCTCGGGGGCAACGGAGGCGCTGAATGAAGCCATATTTGGCCTTTTTGGTCCCGGGGATCATGTCATTACCACGGCACTTGATCATAACTCCGTGCTGCGTCCCCTGCATATGCTGGAGGACAGGGGGACGGAGATATCCGTGCTGCCTGCGGATGCAGACGGGGTCCCTTGCTATGAACAGCTTCCTGACTTAGTCAAGTCAAACACCAAAGGGATTGTGTGCACGCACGCCTCCAACCTGACGGGCCAGCTGGTGGACACGGCCGTGATGGCGGGGGTTGCAAAGGCGCATGGCCTGCTGTTTATCCTTGACGCGGCCCAGACGGCCGGGGCACGGCCACTGACACTTGCCACAAGCGGTGCGGATGTCATCTGCTTTACGGGACATAAAAGCATGCTGGGTCCACAGGGGACGGGTGGCATCATCTTCCGTGACGGGATGGACTTTACACCTTATAAGGCGGGCGGTACCGGCATCCGCTCGTATGACAGGCTTCAGCCGGAACGGTATCCGGAACGCCTTGAGGCTGGCACATTGAATGGACATGGCATTGCCGGGCTCGGCGCGGCGGTGGATTATCTTGGTGGTGAACGCGTGCCTGCAATCCAGCGGCATGAATATGCCCTCCTGACACGCTTTGTGGACGGCGTGCGGACAATCCCGCGCGTGACCCTGTATGGACGCTTTGCGGGAGACCATGCCCCGGTGGCTGCCCTCAACGTGGGGGACCTGGACTCCGCCGAGGTAGGCAGCATCCTGAGCGGGGAATTTGACATCGCCGTCAGGACGGGTGCCCATTGCGCACCGTTGATGCACAAAGCACTTGGCACGGTGGACCGTGGCGCGGTCCGCTTCAGCTTTGGCGCATTCAAAACGGCGGAGGATGTGGATGCCGCACTGGAGGCGCTTGGGAGGATTGCGTCAGATGCGTGAAAAAACATGCAGGACGGTCTGCAGCTTTTATACCACGGCGGATGCCATGGCATTTGAAAAGGCGGCCATGGCGATGGGGATTGCCGGCAGGCTGATGCCGACCCCAAGGGAAATCAGTGCTGACTGTGGGTTTGCGTGGGCAAGCGACTGTGCCCTGAAGCAGGCCCTGCAGGAGCTGATTTTACGGGAGGGGCTTCAGGTGGAGGAGATGCGGGACCTGATGCTTTACTGAAAACACCGGCAGGAGAACGAAATGCAGTGGCTTGAAGCGCTGAAAATTCAAAAGGGCATGACTTGCATCATTGGCAGTGGCGGCAAGACCACCCTGCTCTCTGTCCTTGCACGGGAATGCCACAGCCTCGGGATGCATGTTGTGCTGACCACGTCCACCCATATCTACCCGTTTGCGGGAATGCACTGTTATGACGGCAGTGACATGGAAAGTATCCGGGAAGCCCTCAGCAGGGACGGGACCGTATGCGTTGGCATGCCGGCTGAGAATGGGAAGCTGAAGAGCCCAGCCTGCAGCTTTTCCACCCTCTGCGGCCTTGCCGACATGGTTCTGGTGGAGGCGGATGGCTCAAAGGGACTGCCGGTGAAGGCCCATGCCGGTCATGAGCCGGTCATCCCGGAGGGCTGCGGAAGAATCATCCTGGTGACAGGGGCACAGGCTGCGGGAAAACGGGTGAAGGATGCCGTGCACCGGCCGGAGATCTATACGGCACTGACCGGACAGGGAGTGGAGGACATCATCAGCCCGTCCGCAGTGGCAAAGGCCATCAGCAGGGAGAAACTTTGTGACATGGTGCTGGTGAATCACTGTGAAACGGAAGAAGAAATTGCCTATGCGCGGGAATTGATGCGGTATCTTGCACTTCCTGCCTTGGCGGGATCATTACGGGAGGACAGAATCCTATGAAGGTTGTCATCAGGGGCGCCGGGGACATTGCAACCGGCATTGCGCTCAGGCTGTGGCGCAGCGGCATGCAGGTCATCATGACGGACATTGAGAGGCCGACTTCCATCCGCCGCACTGTCTGCTTCAGCGAGGCCATCCGCTTTGGCCGTTATGCCGTGGAGGATGCGACGGCTGTGCTGGCTCACGACGCGGCAGAGGCCATGCGCATTGTAAAAGACGGCGAAATTGCCGTGCTGGTGGATGAGAAGGCTGCCTGCATCGGGGAGATTCAGCCGGATGCCGTGGTGGATGCCATCCTTGCAAAAAAGAACCTTGGCACAGGAATCGCGGATGCCCCGGTTGTCGTGGCGGTTGGCCCCGGTTTTACGGCAGGCACTGACTGCCATGCCGTGGTGGAGACCATGCGCGGACATTACCTTGGCAGGGTCCTCTATCAGGGAACGGCGCAGCCAAACACAAACATCCCGGGATTCATCGGCGGGTTTGCCGGGGAGCGTGTGATGCGTGCCCCGGATGACGGCATCTTCCGCCAGGCCTGCGAGATTGGTGACCATGTGAAGGCGGGGGACATCACGGGTACCGTAAACGGGAATCCCATGGTTGCCACCATTGACGGGGTGGTCCGTGGCCTGATTGCGGATGGAACCCCGGTGCACAAGGGCATGAAATCCGGTGACGTAGACCCGCGCGGGGATGCGGAATACTGCAAGTTCGCTTCTGACAAGGCCATTGCCGTGGGCGGCGGCGTGCTGGAAGCCATCCTGCATTTTTCAGGCGTGCTCAGGGAGGCGTGACATGGCGGAACATGATGACATCAAACTGACAAAGCTTTCAAAATGCGCCGGCTGTGGCGCCAAGGTGGGGGCAGGGGTGCTGGCACAGCTGCTGGACGGCATCAAGGTACACAGTGACCCCAACCTGCTGGTGGGGTTTGACAAGAGCGATGACGCCTCCGTTTACAAGGTGTCAGACGAGCTTGCGCTGGTGCAGACGGTGGATTTTTTCCCGCCGATTGCGGATGACCCCTATACCTTTGGGCGGATTGCGGCAACAAACGCGCTTTCGGATGTCTATGCCATGGGCGGGGAGCCGAAACTCTGCCTCAACATCATGGCTGTCCCGAAGGACATGCCAAAGGAGGCTGTCCACGAAATCCTCCGCGGCGGGTATGACAAGGTGTATGAGGCGGGTGCCCTGATTACCGGCGGGCATTCCATCTATGATGAAGAGCCAAAATACGGCCTTGCCGTGACGGGCTTTGTGCACCCGGACCGGGTACTGACAAACTCCGGAGCCAGGGAAGGGGATGTCCTGTTTTTAACAAAACCACTGGGCATTGGCATCCTCACCACGGCCGCGAAGGCGGGCCTTATGGAAAAGCCCCTGCTTGACCGTGTATACGAACAGATGATGCGGCTGAACCGCGATGCGCGGGATGTGATGGTGAAATACCGCGTCCATGCCTGCACGGATGTGACGGGGTTCTCCCTGATGGGACACCTGCTCGAGATGATGCAGGGTTCCGGCCTGGCCGCTGACATCCGTACGGACATGATTGACATCCTGCCGGAAGCCCTTGACTTTGCGAGGATGGGCATCCTGCCGGAGGGCATGTACCGCAACCGCTCCTTTGCGGAACCCTATGTGGAGCCTGGCCAGGTGGAGCTTGCCCTGCAGGATGTCCTTTATGACCCGCAGACCTCGGGTGGACTGCTGATTGCGGTGGACCCTGCGGATGCGGATGCCATGGGCAGGGAGCTTGACGGCAGGGTGTTGTCTGCCCAGCGTATCGGCAGGGTGAAGGCATTTAAAGGCGGGAAAAGGATTTACCTTGAATGAGTTTACAATGGATTACCAAGTAAAATTACCTGAAGGAAAGAGGGAGGAAAACATGAAGAAAAAAATCAGCATCAACTGGCTTGTCGTCGTAACGGGCGTGGTCATCGGTCTGGCTGCCCTGTTACTGGCGGCGACGGGAAACCCCGGTAACATGGGCTTTTGCATTGCCTGCTTTTACCGTGACATTACCGGTGCGTTGAAGCTGCATAACGCGGGTGCGGTGGAGTACTTCCGCCCCGAGATTGTCGGCATGGTGATTGGTGCCCTGGTGGCTTCCGTTGCCTTCCGTGAGTTTAAGGGCAAGGGTGGCAGTTCACCGTTTACGCGGTTTGTGCTTGGCGCGTTCATGATGGTTGGCGCGCTGATGTTCCTTGGATGCCCGCTGCGCATGATCATCCGTCTCGGCGGTGGCGACCTGAATGCCCTTGTGGGACTTGCCGGCTTCTGCGCGGGTGTCGGCATTGGCGTCATTTTCCTCAAAAAAGGCTTCAGCCTTGGCCGGGCCTACAGCCAGCCGAAGGCGGAGGGACTGCTGTTCCCCATCATCATGGTGGTGCTGTTTATCCTGTACATGGTGTTTACCGGTGCCTTCAATACCTCTGAGGAGGGAGCAGGCCCCGGTGCGCTGCATGCGTTCTGGGCCGTTTCCCTGGCAGCAGGTGCCGTTGTCGGTTTCCTTGCACAGCGCAGCCGTTTCTGTATGGGCGGTGGCATCCGCGATGCCATCCTGTTCCATGACTTTAACCTAGTCAGCGGGTTTGCGGCAATCCTGGTGACCATCATCATCGGCAACCTGATCCTCGGCAAGTTTAAGCTTGGCTTTGCTGACCAGCCGGTGGCCCACACGGACGGGCTCTGGAACTTCCTTGGGATGACCCTGGTTGGCTGGTGTGCCGTGCTGCTTGGCGGGTGCCCGCTCCGTCAGACCATCCTGGCTTCCGAGGGCAACACCGACAGCGCCATGGCCGTGCTCGGCATGATTGCGGGCGCTGCGTTCTGCCATAACTTTGGTCTTGCCTCTTCCGGCAAGGGCCCGACCACCAATGGCATGATTGCCGTGGGCATTGGCCTTGCCGTTGCCCTTGTCATCAGCCTGACCAACTCTTCCGTGCTTAAGAAAGGAGAATGAACCATGGTAGATGCACGTGGGCAGTCCTGCCCGATTCCTGTTGTGATGGTACAGAAGGCCATCAAGTCTACGGCCCCGGATACCCTGGAGGTGCTGGTGGATAATGCCTGCAGCGTGGAAAACGTGACCCGCTTTGCCAAAAACAGCGGTTACACCGTGACGGCGGAAAAGGACGGGGAAGATTTTAAACTGACATTGCAAAAAGCATGAAACATTTCTGAACCAGTGAAAAAGCCTGCGCACAATTTTGTGCGCAGGCTTTTTTGCATGATGAGGGCTTTACTGATGGACATCCGGCACGATGCAGACACAGGCGCCATAGACGGCCGTGGCACCCTGTGCGCGGAGGGCCTCCGCACAGGCAGAGAGCGTTGACCCTGTTGTGCTGACGTCATCGAGGAGCAGGATGGCATGCCCGGCTGCCTGCGGATTGGCGGCAAAGGCTTTTCTGAGGTTCTTTTTTCTCTGCTCCGCCGTGAGGGACTGCTGCGGGGTGGTATATCTTGTGCGTGTCAGCAGGTCCGTCCGCACGGGAATGTCATGATGAAGGGCGGAAAACGCATGTGCAAGAAGTTCCGACTGGTTATACCCGCGTTCCCGCTGACGCCTGGGGTGCAGGGGGACAGGCACGATGCAGTCAAACAGGAATGTATCCGGCAGTGGAATGGTACCGGCGAGATACTGCGCAAGATAGGTGGCCTTGCCATATTTCAGCCGCAGGACCGCACCGGAGACCGGCTGTTCATACAGATACGGGCAGGTTAAGCCATCGAGATCCGGAATGTCCGGCAGCTTTGGCGCATGACGGAGGGCGGCATGGCATTCCCCGCAGATTCCGCCGGAGAGAAGCGCCTCCTCCCCGCAAAGGGGACAGACCGTGTCCTGTGGATAGAAAAAATCTTTGATGGTATCGGAAAGGGAAATCAAAGAATCAGGTCCTCCCATTCCTTAAGCTGCTGTTGCAGGCTTGTAAAGCGCTCCTTTGAGCCGTTGGTTTTTACCATCTGGGCAACGGTAGCCTGCCGGCCGAGCACATAGACCTGCCGCTTTGCACGCGTGATGGCCGTGTACAGGAGGTTACGGGTGAGCAGGAGCGGTGGGCCGCCACAGAGGGGCAGCACCACAACGGGGAATTCACTGCCCTGGCTCTTGTGGATGGAGATACAGTAGGCAAGGTCAATCTCATCCCGCTGGTCAAACCCATAATCGGCAAGACGGTCGTCATCAAAGAGGATGGTAAAGCGGCGGTCCTGTTTATTGATGTTGAACACCGTGCCAAGGTCGCCATTGAAGGCGCCGGTGCCCTCCTGGGTCGTCCTGCCGGGACCACGCTTCGTCCATTCCAGCTTATAGTCATTTTTCACCTGCATCACCTTGTCACCGACACGCAGGATGGTATCGCCAAACTGGTGTTCCGGCTTGAGACGGGACGGCGGGTTGAGGGCTTCCTGCAGGCGCGCGTTGAGGGCATATACCCCAAGGGCACCTTTTTTCATGGGGGCCAGGACCTGGATGTCCATCAGCGGGTCACCCGAGCGGAGGCTCCCGTCACGGTCACGGTAGATGGCAAGCAGGCGTTCCACCACGGGTTCCGCGTCCTGGTATTCCTCAAACCGGAAATCAGAGTCGTCACCGCAGACAAGTTCCGGCATCTGTCCGTGATTGACGGCATGGGCATTGGTGACTATGCGGGAAAATGCCGCCTGACGGAAGATTTCCGTTAAATGCCTGCAGGGGATGGTACGGGACGCGATGATGTCCCTGAGGACATTTCCGGGGCCTACGGAGGGAAGCTGATCGGCATCACCGACCAGCAGCAGGCGGGCACCGGCCGGTATGGCATTGAGCAGGTACCACATCAGGGGGACATCCACCATGGAGGCTTCATCCACGATGATCATGTCATACGTGAGCGGGGTATCCTTATCCCTGGTAAAGCCTTCGCCGGGGATGTATTCGAGCAGCCTGTGGATGGTTTTTGCTTCGCGTCCCGTGGCCTCGCTCATCCGCTTGGAGGCACGGCCGGTCGGCGCGGTGAGCGCATAGTCCATGCCGGAGGCATCGAGGATATCCGTAATGGCACGGATGATGGTGGTTTTGCCGGTGCCGGGACCGCCGGTGATGACGGAAACACCGCTGCTGATGGCCATCCTGACCGCTTCCGCCTGGCCCGGCGCCAGCTGGATGCCCTCATGCGGGAGGTCTGCCATGGAAGTGAGGAAGGGGTCCTCCTCCACGGAGCGGGCAAGGCGGAGCAGTTTTTCCGCAATGTCACTCTCCGTGCGGGCAAGGTACGGCAAAAAGATGCAGTCCTTTTCCTCCACCATGCGGTAGACAAGGGAACCCTCGCCGACAAGGGCATCCACCACCTCATCGATGGCTTCCGTGGCAACCTGCAAAAGCTTTGACACAAAGCTGAGGAGACTGGCCCGTGGCAGGCAGGTATGGCCGTATTCCTGGGAGGCCAGTGTCAGCGCGTGATGGATGCCAGCACGGATGCGCTCGGAGGAATCCATGGTAAAGCCGTCCATCTGGCGGGCAATGGCGTCCGCCGTGGTAAAGCCGATTCCCTCCACGTCCTCCGCAAGTTGATAGGGGTTTTCCTCAATACGCTCAATGCAGGCGGTGCCATAGGTTTTATATACCTTCTGGGCAAGCCCCTGCGTCAGGCCATAATGGGACAGGGCCACCAGCAAGTCCCGTGACTGGCGCTTTTCCAGGTAGGATTCCATGATGAGGGCAAGCTTTTTCCGGCCGATGCCCGGGATTTTTGTGAGAAGCTCCGGGTTTTCATCCATGACGGTAAAGGTGTCCGCACCGAATGCCGCCACAATGGCCGTGGCCGTGGCGGGGCCGATGCCGCGGATGATGCCACTTGCAAGATAGGCTTCTATGTCGTCGGCACCGGAGGGCAGGACAGGGGAGACGGACTGGATTTTGAACTGCTCACCGTAGCGGGGATGCTCTGTCATTTCTCCCTCGGCCAGGACGGTTTCCCCGATGGAAAACGCAGGCATACAGCCAACGATGACCAGGTGTTCCCCGCTCAGCTTTTCCAGGTCCGCCACGGTCCAGCCGTTATCCTCATTGCGGAAGCGTATGTTTCTGATGATACCTGTAATTTCCATAGGCAATTATAAAAGCAGCTGGAGGACCGTGCCGGTCAGCACGGCGGCTCCATACAGCACGGAAAGCATTGTGATGACAAGCCATGGCCGGTGCTTTCCGCGCAGGAAGACAAGCAGGCCTGCACCCGCCGCGGTGCAGAGACCGGCAGCGCAGGCGCCAAAGCTGATGATGCCATCAAGATACAGCTCCGTCAGAAGGACGGAGGCGGCACAGTTGGGGATAAAACCAACCAGCGCACAGAGGAACGGGGCAAGCGGACCGGGCAGGAGAAGGGAACTGAGCCTGTCGCGGCCAACCAGCGCAATGAAAATGCCAGTAAGAAGGGAAAACAGGAAGACAAACGCGACAATGGAGAGGCAACGCTTCAGGGCCTCCAGCGCGATTTCACCAATGGATGCGCCCTCGGATACCTCACAGACATGCTGGCGTCCCTGCACCTTAAAATAGGCCTCCTGACGGCTGCGGGACCAGATGAGGTCAACCGCATAGCCGAACAGGATGGCGGCAGCCACCTTGACGGCCAGCAGGGCCAGCATGGCGGGGACCTCCGTGATATGGCTGATGAGCAGGGGGACGGCCTCATCGCTTGTGGAAAGGAAAATGGAGATGAGGGTACCTGCACTGATGAGCCCGCCGTTATAGAACTGCGCGCAGGCCACGGAAAAGCCACACTGTGGCACAAGGCCCAGGCCGGCACCAAGCAGTGGCCCAAAGGTATCGGCTTTCCGGATGGATGCCTGCATGCGTTCGCCGGCCCGGTGTTCGAGCCATTCCATGAAGAAAATGGTGAGATACAGGAAGGGACACAGCTTGAGCGTGTCAAGAACAGCATCCAGTGCCGTATCAAGGAGGAGGGCGGGCATGTCAGACATAAATCCTTTCTCTGTGGTTATCGGGGAGCAGGGAGGCATTGGATACGAAAATGCTTCCGCAGGGGACCTGCGGAAGCATCGGTGACCTTACAACTCAGAAATCAATCTTCGCGTCGATGTAGGCGTCAATCTGGTCCATGGGGACACGGACCTGCTGCATGGTGTCGCGGTCACGGATGGTGACGCAGCCATCAGCCTCGGTATCAAAGTCCACGGTGATGCACAGCGGCGTGCCGATTTCATCCTCGCGGCGGTAGCGCTTGCCGATGGAGCCGGTCTCATCAAAGTCAATCATGTACTTCTTGGCCAGCTTCTGGTACAGGGCCATGGCCTGGTCGGAGAGTTTCTTGGAGAGCGGCAGGACGGCTGCCTTGTAGGGGGCCAGGGCACCATGCAGGCGGAGCACGGTGCGGACGTCGCCGCCTTCAAGCTCCTCCTCGTCATACGCGTCGCACAGGAATGCGAGTGCCACACGGTCTGCACCAAGGGACGGCTCGATGACGTAGGGAATGTATTTGGTGTTGGTGAAGGGATCCTGATACTCAAAGTTTTCACCGCTGTGGTTGGCATGCTGCTTGAGATCGTAATCGGTACGGTCCGCAATGCCCCAGAGTTCGCCCCAGCCGAACGGGAACAGGAACTCGATGTCGGTGGTGCCCTTGGAGTAGAAGGCAAGCTCTGCCTGCTCATGCTCCCTGAGGCGCATATGCTCTTCCGTCATGCCGAGGGACAGCAGGAAGTTCTTGCAATAGTCCTTCCAGTAGGCATACCACTCGAGGTCAGTGCCGGGCACACAGAAGAATTCAAGCTCCATCTGTTCAAACTCGCGGGTGCGGAAGGTGAAGTTGCCGGGCGTGATTTCGTTGCGGAAGGACTTGCCGACCTGGGCGATGCCGAAGGGAACCTTGCGGCGCGTGGTACGCTGCACGTTGCGGAAATTGACGAAGATGCCCTGTGCCGTTTCGGGACGCAGGTACAGCTGGGCAGCAGTATCCTCGTTGACACCCTGGAAGGTCTTGAACATCAGGTTGAACTGGCGGATGGAGGTGAAATCGGCCTTGCCGCACTCGGGGCAGACAACACCCTTGGAGGTGATGAAATCCTCCATCTGGCCGTTGGTCCAGCCATCGGGGTTGACGTCGTCCATGCCATGCTCCTTGGCAAAAGCTTCAATCAGCTGGTCTGCGCGGAAGCGGGCCTTGCAGGCCTTGCAGTCCATCAGCGGATCGGAGAAGCCGCCGACATGGCCGGAGGCAACCCAGGTCTCAGGGTTCATCAGGATGGCGGCATCCATGCCGACATTGTACGGGCTCTCCTGGACAAACTTCCGCCACCAGGCCTTTTTGACGTTATTTTTGAACTCCACACCAAGGGGACCGTAATCCCAGGTGTTGGCAAGGCCGCCGTAGATTTCACTGCCGGGGAAAATGAAGCCGCGGCCCTTGCAAAGGGAAACAATCTTATCCATGGTTTTCTCAACTGCCATAGTAAAAAACCTCCTGAAAATATAGCGCTCTCATTATTGATGCAAATCAGCAATTTGTCAAGGACAAGAGCCGTTTTATTGTGTATAATGGGAAAGAAAAAACACTTGAGGATGCGTTTCAGCATCATGGAAAGGGGCATCAGCATACGATGCAGGATGGTCATATTGTCATTGGCATGTCCGGAGGCGTCGACAGCGCCGTTGCGGCATACCTGTTAAAGCGTGACGGCTATGATACCGTCGGCATTTTCATGAAGAACTGGGAGGAGGACGGCCCGGACGGGGCCTGCACGGCCGCACAGGATTTCAGGGATGTCCAGTCCGTGTCGGATGCCATCGGCATCCCTTACTACTCCGTGAGCTTTGCAAAGGAATACCGCGAGCGGGTATTTTCCTATTTCCTTGAGGAATATGGCAGGGGGCGTACCCCGAACCCCGACGTGCTCTGCAACTGTGAAATTAAGTTCAAGGCTTTCCTGGATTTTGCCATGAAAACGGGGGCTGACAGGCTGGCCACCGGCCACTATGCAAGGCTTGCCCGTCATGGGGACGGGAGCGTGAGCCTTCTGAGGGCACGCGACGGCGGCAAGGACCAGACCTATTTTCTTGCCGGGCTGACGCAGCAGCAGCTTTCCCGTGCCATGTTTCCCATCGGGGACCTGATGAAGAGCGAGGTGCGCCAGATTGCGCGGGACCTTGGCCTGAGCGTGGCGGGAAAAAAGGATTCCACCGGCATCTGTTTCATCGGGGAGCGGAACTTCAAGCAGTTTTTAAAACAGTTCCTGCCTGCCCAGCCCGGCGAGATTGTGGATGAGCACGGCCGGCACATCGGCACCCATGACGGACTGATGTATTATACCATTGGCCAGAGGCGCGGCCTTGGCATAGGCGGCAGGGCGGACGGCAACGGCGAAAGCTGGTTTGTCATCGGAAAGGACCTTGGGCGGAACCTTCTCATTGTGCAGCAGGGAGAGCATGAGGAGCTTTTCTCCCTGTCCCTCGAGGCTGAGCGGATGAATTACATCTCCGGTGAGGCACCAAAGCCGGGAACCGTACTGACTGCCAAGTTCCGTTACCGCCAGCCGGACCAGGCCGTGACCGTGACCCCGGACGGGGATGGCATGCATGTCAGCTTTGCCGTTCCGCAGCGGGCGGTGACCCCCGGGCAGTGGTGCGTCCTGTATGACGGGGAACGGTGCATGGGGGGCGGACCGATTGCATCCGTGGAGCCGGTCAGACCCATCATGGTGTGAAACCGCGCGTGGTGATGACAGATTGCGGAATCTGTGATACAATACTTATGTTTTGGGGATTATGAACGAAAAGGAGTTTTTGATGACTTCCCATGAACAGGACCAGGCCTATACCTGGCAACTTTCTGACATTTATGAAAGCCCGGAAGCCTTTGATGCGGCCCTTGCCGGTATCAAAAGGGATGCCGCGGCATTTGCAGCCCTGAAGGGAACCCTTCAGGATGGATTGGATACACTGTTAAAAGCGCTGCGCCTGCAGACGGCGGTCTCCCGCGAGATGGCACGTGTCATGGCCTATGCGAGCCTTCACCGCCATCTTGACAATGGCAACCCGGAGGCCCAGAAGCTGGTGGAGACGGCGCATGGGGTTCTGTATGCGGCCATGGAGCAGGAATCCTTCTTTGAGCCGGAGGTCCTTTCCATCGGAACGGGGAAGCTGACGGAATGGATGGAGCGGGATGATTTTGCCACCTACCGGTTCTACCTTGGCAACATCCTCCGCGGCACGGCCCATACGCTCGATACGGCAGGGGAACAGCTGATGTCACTTGCCTCCGATCCCATCCATGCGGTGCGCAATGCCTTTACCATGCTCAACAACGTGGATTTGAACCTCGGCACGGTACGGGACGAAGCCGGCAAGGACGTGAACCTGACCCATGGCAATTACGGCGTGTTCATCAGGAGCGGGGACCGCCGCGTGCGTGAGCAGGCGTATCATACCCTGTACCATGCCTACCGTGGCATGGGCAACACGCTTGCTGCCATTTATGCGGCAAGCGTAAAAGGGGACGTGTTCTCCGCCCGCGCAAGACACTTTTCCTCCAGCCTCGAGGAAGCACTTTTCCCGGACAACATCAGCGTGGCCGTTTATGATGGGCTGATTGGTGCCGTGCACTCTAAGCTTCCTGCCATGGAGCAGTATATGCGGCTCCGCAGGGAAGTGCTTAGGGTTGACCGCCTTGCCATGTATGACCTGTATACGCCGATTGTTGCCGGTAATGACACAAAATACACCTTTGAGGAGGCCAAGGCCATCGTCATGGAGGCCCTGAAGCCCCTTGGCAAACGGTATGCGGCCATGCTGGAGGAGGCATTTGCAGGCCGCTGGGTTGATGTTTATGAGCAGCCCGGTAAGACAAGCGGTGCTTTCAGCTACGGTGTCCCAGGCGCCCATCCCTATGTGCTGCTTAACTACCAGGGAGACCTTGAAAGCGTATTTACCCTGGCACACGAGCTTGGACATGCGATGCATTCCCGCCTCTCCGATGAGAATCAGCCGTACGAGACCTCGGAATACCGCATCATGGCGGCTGAGGTGGCTTCCACGGTGAACGAGCAGCTGCTGATGCGCCATCTTCTCAAAAACGAGAAGGATCCCGTAAAGCGGGCCTACCTGTTAAACCAGGAGCTTGAGAATTACCGCACCACCTGCTTCCGCCAGACCATGTTTGCGGAGTTTGAAAAAGAGGCACATGCCATGGCGGAGGCCGGCATCCCCCTGACGGTGGAGAGCCTGTCCAGGGTGTACCGGCAGCTCAACGAAACCTATTATCCGGGCGTGGAGGTGGATGATGACATCGCGTCTGAATGGATGCGCATCCCGCATTTCTATACGGCGTTCTATGTCTATCAGTATGCCACCGGCATCTGTGCGGCCACGGCCATTGCGGAGCATATCCTCACCACGGGGGATACGGAAGGCTATTTTGCCTTTTTGAAATCCGGCGGCAGCGACTATGCCCCGGAGGAACTGAAGCTGGCAGGGGTCGACCTGACGGACAGCAATACGATTTCGGATGCCTTGAAGGTGTTTGAGCAGGACGTTGCGGAACTGACGGCACTGATTGGCAGGAAGGAGAATATTTAATGGAAAACAAAGACATGGGCTTCAACTTGGAAGAGCAGGTAACCTTTATCCTTGACAAATTCCGCGGACAGGGCGATTTCCTGCAGCTGGACGGGTTTGACCTTGAGAAGGCATGCGCAGCCGCGCAGGAGGCGGAAATCTCTTACCTCACCGGCCTTGGGGATGAGGTCTACGACGACGATGCCGCTTTTGAAAAGGTGCGTGCCGCCGTGGCCGCGGCCGTGCCGGACTTTACCATGTATGTGCAGCGCTTTGCGGAGGATTACCTCGATTACAGCGAGGAGTACCTGGAATCCGCCGGCCTCATTGACTGGGAATAATAAAGTGCAGGAAAACCGAAACTTCATGAAACATCAGTCCCTGTTGATTACCCTGGTGCTGGCCCTGTGCCTGGCCGGGGTACTGGTGGTTACTGCCTGCTCCGGTTCCTCCGGGGCGGTTGAAACACCCGTGTATGAAACGCCTTCTCCCACGGTGGCGCCGACCGCGACACCCAGCCCGGAGCTTGTTTCCGTGACGCTCACCGAGGAAGCCACGCCGGAGCCGAAGCCGACCGTGACGCCGACACCCATCCCCACGGAGACGCCCATCCCGTTTTCGTACTATGCCCCCACGGTCAACATGAGCTTTGAAGAGCTGGTCGGCAGTCTGGATGACGTCAACGAGGAAGCGCGCAACATCCTTAAGGACGGATATCCGGACCCCGATACCTACTACATCATCGTGGACCTGTACTGGCAGGTGGTCATGGTGTACCGCAAGGGCGAGGACGGGGAGCCGGATTACTCCCAGCCCGTCCGCTACATGCTGTGCTCCACTGGCAGTTCCAAGGTGGGCAGCGAGACTGCAACCGGGAAGTTCGAACTGAGAAAACCCAGGGTACGCTTTGGAAAGTTCCTTTCCGGCGAAACGGCCCAGTACTGGACGCTGATCCGCTCAAGGACCTATTTCCATTCCATACTGTATACCAAGGATAAGGATATCTCTTCCTATGACGTGGAGTCTTATAATGCACTGGGGTCCAAGGCATCCCATGCCTGTATCCGTCTGACCGTGCCGGACGCGAGGTGGATATTCTATAACTGCGGCTATGGCACCATGTGCTGGATCCGTACGGGCTCCGCAAGCGATGCCGACACGGAGCTGATCCGCAGCCAGCTTGTCCTGGCGCCGGCCGTGAGCGGGCTCAACCTGGTGGCAGGTGAGCAGCCGTGGACGGACAACTGGACCATTGAAGAGGTCCCGCACGAACTGGAGTATAAGTACGAGGCGCCACCACGCCCTAAAACGGCCTGAAACAGGGCCATGGCGTGGCCTGTGACTACAGTGATGACCCTGCGGTAAAACGAAGCCCGGCAGGATGGCGGTATGTATCAGCAGCAAGGAGAGACCATGGATTCAGCACAGCTTACGAGAATCCTGCGGGATGTGGAAAAGCCCGCCAGGTACATCGGAGGGGAATTTAACAGCATCGTCAAGGAGAAGGCTGCGTTCCGCTTTGCCCTCTGTTTTCCCGATGTTTACGAAATCGGCATGTCCCACCTGGGGTCACGCATCCTGTATCACGTGATGAACTCACGGGAGGACGTTGCCTGTGAGCGCTGCTATGCGCCCTGGCCGGACATGGAACGGGCCCTCCGTGAGAACGGCGCGCCAATCTTCTCCCTGGAGACAAAGCGACCCCTTGGGGAGTTTGACATCATCGGCTTTTCCCTGCTGTATGAGATGTGTTACACCAACATCCTCACCATGCTGGACCTTGCCGGCATCCCGCTTCGCAGCGCGGACAGGGGGGAGGATGCACCGCTGATTGTCTGTGGCGGTCCCTGCGCATGCAATCCTGAGCCGGTTGCCCCCTTCATGGATGCCTGCATCATCGGCGACGGGGAGGAGATCAACCTCGAACTGATTGATGCGGTGCGCACATCCCGGCTTGCAGGGGAATCCAAGGCACAGCTGCTCAGACGCCTTTCGCATATCAGCGGCATTTATGTGCCGTCCCTGTACAGGGTATGCGAGCATGGCGTGGAGCCCATCGACGTGGATGTGCCGGCAACCGTGACAAGGCGTGTCCTCAAAAACCTGGATGCGGCTCCCTTTGTGGGCAGGCCCATCGTGCCGTATCTCAACATCATCCATGACCGCGTATCCGTGGAGCTGATGCGTGGATGTACACGCGGTTGCAGGTTCTGCCAGGCAGGCTATATCTACCGTCCCGTCCGGGAGCGCAGCTGTGATACCCTGGTCCGTCAGGCGCAGGAGCTTGTGGACTGCACCGGATATGATGAGGTTTCCCTGCTGAGCCTGTCCTCCGGGGATTATTCCTCCATCCACGAGCTGGTGCCGCGCATCATGGACAGCATGGAGGAAAAGCATGTATCGGTTTCCCTTCCGTCCCTCCGGATTGACTCCTTCCTCAAGGAGGAGCTTGAAAAGATGCAGTCCGTCCGCAAGGCAGGACTGACGCTTGCCCCGGAGGCGGGGACGCAGCGCATGCGTGACGTCATCAACAAAAACGTGACGGAGGATGACCTGATGCGGGCCTGCCGTGACGCGTTTACCTCCGGCTGGAGCGGCGTGAAGCTGTATTTCATGATTGGCCTGCCGACGGAAACGGATGAGGACATCCTTGGCATTGCGGAGCTCTGCCGCAAGGTGAGCGCCCTGTATTATTCCATCCCCAAGGACCAGCGCGGCAAGGGGCTGCGTATCAGCGCCAGCGCCTCCACGTTCGTCCCCAAGCCCTTTACCCCGTTCCAGTGGGTCCCGCAGGTGCCGCTTGATGAAATCAGGCGCCGCCAGCAGCTGCTCAGGGATGCCATGAAGGGCATCCGCGGGGTGGAGTTCCATTGCCACCTGAGCCAGCTGTCCGTGCTGGAAGCTGCTTTTTCCAGGGGCGACAGGCGGCTTGCTGACGTGCTGCAGCTTGCCTGGGAAGGCGGTGCCAGGTTTGATTCCTGGTCGGAACATTTCAAACCCGATGTCTGGCAGGAGGCCTTCGCATCCTGCGGGACATCCGTGGAAGCCTACGCCCAGTGGGCACCTTCCACGGAACAGCCCCTGCCCTGGTCACACATTGACCAGCTGGTGCAGGAAAGCTATTTAAAGCGTGAGTACTTAAAAGCCATGGGACCCGGTACCACCACGAAAGACTGCAGGCAGGGCTGCAATGGATGCTTTGGAGGCCGTTATGCGGATGTATGCCGTTTATCACAAAAATAACGCACTGAGTTTCATTTCCCATCTGGATATCCAGAGGACACTGCAGCGCGCGTTCCGCAGGGCCGGCATTCCCCTTGCCTACTCCGAGGGATTCAACCCGCATCCAAGGCTCTCCTTTGCGGCGGCCGTTCCCACGGGCTCTTCCTCAGACTGCGAGTGGTTTGAGGTGTACCTCGACTGTGACATGACACCGGAAGCATTCATGGCAAGGACCAATGCATGCCTGCCGGAGAGCCTGTACCTCACGGATGCGGCCCTTGTGCCGGAAGGGGCAGGGAAACTGACGAAAATGGTATGCGCGGCGGATTATGCCGTGCGCTTCAGCGCAGAACGGGCGCTGACTGCCGGCGAAGCCGGCAAGGCACTGGATGCGGTCCTTGCGGGCCCCATCGTGGTGGATAAAAATACAAAGGGCGGCATCAAGGCTGTTGACATCCGCCCACAGATTATTGCGGCATCCGTACGGGGGGAAGATGAGGGTGCTGTCCTGCTTGACATACAGGGAAGGCTTACCGTCGATGGCGGTCTGCGCGTGGAGCATCTGACTGACGCGTTGGCCGCAGCTTTGGGCGTGAGCCACGCGGCTGCGGAAATCCACCGCACCGCAATGTATTTTGAGCCTGACGCACCGGCCCTTCTGCCAAGGCTGCCAGCTGAAAGGTTAGGAGTTTTTGAATCCAATGAACAAGGAGATTCTCGTTGACGCAAACGGCATCGGTGTCCGGGTGGCCGTTGTGGAGAACGGTTCCCCGGTGGAACTGTATGTGGAACAGGACGGGACGGAGCGTCTCGTCGGCAACATTTACAAGGGCAAGGTACAGAACGTGCTTCCCGGCATGCAGGCTGCCTTTGTGGACATCGGACTTGAGAAGAACGCGTTCCTGTATGCGGGTGACATCGTGGTGCCCGATGATACGGAGGCGGACATTGACCGGGAGAAGCTGAACAGGGAGCGCAACATCCGTGACCTGCTCCGCCCCGGGCAGACCATCATCGTACAGGTGGAGAAGGACCCTGTCGGGACGAAGGGCGCAAGGGTGACCACGCACCTGACCCTGGCGGGCAGGTCCATGGTGCTGATGCCGACGATGGACTATGTCGGCGTTTCCAGGAGGATTGAAAAAGAAGAGGAGCGCACGAGGCTCCGCAAAATCCTGCACGAGATCAAGCCCGACGGCATGGGCATCATCGTGAGGACTGCCTCCGCCGGTAAACCAAGGGAAACCTTTGAGGAAGACCTGCAGAGCCTTATGAACCTCCATGCGGACATCATGAAAAAGGCGGAGAACCGGAAGGCCCCCTGCCTGTTGCATGAAGAACAGAGCCTGCTGTTCAGGACCGTTCGCGACCTGCTGCTTAAGGATGTGGACAGGCTCTTTGTCAATGACAGAAAGACCTACGAGGACATCCGCACCATCGCGGACGTGATGGCGCCGAAGCTGAAACCGCGCATCCTCCTCAAGGAATCTGAAGCGCTCTTTGAACGCTACGAGACGGAGGCTAAGATTGATAACGCCCTTGCCCGCAAGGTATGGATCCGCAATGGCAGCTACCTCATCATTGACAGGACGGAGGCCCTGACCGTCATCGATGTCAACACCGGCAAGTTTGTCGGCAAGGATGACCTTGAAAAGACCATCACGCAGACAAACTGCGAGGCAGCCCAGGAGATTGCAAGGCAGCTGAGGCTGCGTGACATCGGTGGCATCATCATCATTGATTTCATTGACATGGAGAAGGAATCCGGACGCCAGCTTGTGCTCAACACACTGCGCAATGCCCTGAAGGATGACCACACGAGGACCCATGTGTTCGGCTTTACGCACCTTGGCCTCGTGGAAATGACCAGGAAAAAGACCGGCAAAAACCTTGGGGATACGCTGCAGATTCTGTGCCCATACTGCGGCGGGGATGCGCATGTGCTGTCCCCGGAGACCGTGATGTCGCGCCTGCGCAAACAGACCCTGCAGGTGCTGCATGGCTCTGACAATAAGCGTATGCTGATTGAATGCGCGCCCGAGGTCTACAGGGCCATGGAGCAGGCGGAAAAGCTCCACGGCAGTATTTTCCCGGAGGAAGTGGAGGCCACCTATTACGTGCGGGTGAACCAGGGCTACCGGATTGACCGCTACAGCGTGAAGCCACTGCCGGAGAAAAAACTGCAGGAAGCAAAAAAAGACTGTAAAATCGTGCATTGACATGGTCTGAACGCTGTGTTACAATAGCAAATGCCGCATTGTGACGGTTGTTAAGTCTGCGCCTTTTCGCGTGGCACCGTTTTCACGAGCGAGTTCTGGTAATAGGAGGTACAGCACCCGTGTATGCTATCATCCAAACCGGTGGGAAGCAGTATAAGGTAGAAGCTGGTGACGAGGTCCTCGTCGAAAAGCTGAATGCCGAGGTCGATTCCGAGGTGGAGTTCGACGTGTTACTCGTTTCCGACGAGAATGGCGTAAAGGTCGGCAAGCCCGTTGTGGAAGGCGTCAAGGCCAAGGCAAAGGTTCTCGAGCATGGGAAGGGCGAGAAGGTCATCATCTTCAAGTATAAGTCCAAGAAGAATTCCCGCAAGAAGAACGGTCACCGTCAGCCCTACACCAAGGTTCAGATTCTGACCATTGGCTAAGCAATGACCCATGTAACTTTTTTCCGCACCGGGAAGCACCTGTATGGGTTTGACTGTACCGGACATGCGGGATATGCCGAGGCGGGCGAGGACATTGTCTGCAGCGCAATTTCCGTGCTGACCCAGACGGCTGTCATTGGCCTGACCGAGGTTGCACATTTACCGGCTGATGTTTCCGTGACTGACGGACATCTCTGCTGCGTGGTTTCAAGGGATATGGACGACCCGCAGCAGGAAGAGGCAGACCTTTTGCTGAATACACTTCTCAAAGGCCTGCACGCCGTAGACGAATCCTATCCCGGATACCTCAAAATTCGAGAGTAAGGAGGTTTGACTCATGTTTAAGATGAATCTTCAGCTGTTCGCCCATAAAAAGGGAACCGGTTCTTCCCACAATGGCCGTGACAGCGAATCCAAGCGTCTTGGACCGAAGCGTGCAGATGGTCAGTTCGTGCTGGCAGGCAACATCCTTGTCAGGCAGCGTGGCACCCATATGCATCCCGGCACTAACGTTGGCATCGGCAAGGATGACACCCTGTTTGCCAAGGTTGACGGCATCGTCCGTTTCGAGGTGAAGCATGGTGGCAAGAAGACCGTGAGCGTATACTCTGAGGCTGCCTGCGAATAATCCTTTGCAATTGCACAATTGTATGAGAAAAAGGCATTCCGTGTCAGACACGGAATGCCTTTTTACTTGTAACGTTTTCGTAAATAGAGGGGCGGAAATGTTGCGGGATTCCTCAAGGAGTGGGTACAATGGACGCATCCAAAATAGAGGAGGCATGCGTTGAAGCTGCACCACAGACAACTGATTGCGCTAGTGCTTGTGCTTTTCACGGTTCTTACCATACCGTTGGGAAGCGCCATGGCCCAGTCCTATACCAAAGGTACCATCACGGGGGATAACGTGGCCCTCAGAAAGGCGGCTTCATCCTCAAGCACCTTGATCTGCAGGCTTTCTGCCGGCACGGTCGTGAAAATCCTTTCCACCAACGTGAACGCCGAATGGGACAAGGTTTCCGTCAACGGTAAAACGGGATATGTCAACCGGATGTACGTCAGCCTTGACCTGAGCTACTCTGCCTATGACAGGACGTATACCGGCACCATCATCAACTGCAAGGAGAATGTGAACGTCCGCTCGTCGGCATCCAAATCCGGCAAGATCCTTGGCACGGCAGCCCTTGGCTCCGAATGGACGGTAACCGGTGCCAACTGTGCGGACGGATGGCACCAGATTGACTATAATGGGAAGACGGGATATGTATCTTCCGCCTACGTTGCCCTGACGGCAAAGGCAGAGAAAAACCAGCTGACAAGTTTGTCGGTTTCAGGCGGAACCATGACACCTGTGTTTTCCCCGGATGTATACGGGTATGTCGTACGGGTCACCTCCGACAAGGTGACGCTGAAGGTATCGGCTTCCGGCAGTTCCAAGGTATCCATCAACGGGAACGGGAAGGCCAGCTATACGTTTTCCATGCCGTCATACGGTTCAAAGACCGCCCGGATTTCCGTTGGCGGCAAGGAACGTTACACCATTTATTTTGTGCGCGGCGCCCTGATCTGCGGCACCTGGAACATCAAACGCGGCAATGACAAGCTGGTGGAGCAGGGACGCCTGATTGAGGCGCATCAGCCGGACGTGCTGGCCCTGCAGGAGGTGTACCGCACCACCAGCGGCTCCAATAAGGTCGATAACCTCTTAAGCCTGCGCACAAAGGACCTGCAGTACACATCGTTCGCGGCATCCATCAATTATTCGGGCGGCGGCCAGTACGGCATCGGCATCCTGTCCCGCTATAAGCTCGAATCCACGGAAAGCTGGAAGCTGGAAAGCGGGAGCTATGAACAGCGGATTGTGCAGAAGGCGGTCATCACGGTGGACGGGAAAAAGGTGTCCCTTTACAACACGCACTTTTCCTATAATTCCGCGTCCATCCGTAAAAAGCAGTTTGCGGCTGTTCTCAAACTGATGAATGCGGATACCAACCCCTATAAAATCCTGTTTGGTGATTTTAACGCAAAGGCAAGCGAATTTTCCCAGATGAAGGGGTATACGGTTGTGAATACGGCGTCCACGCAGTACCTCAATTACAGCGGTGGCACCATCAACAAAAACGAAATAGACAACATCCTGGTTTCGAGCAACATCACGGTGCTGAATTCCATCATGGCCGACGTGGAGCTGAGCGACCATAAGCCGCTGTTTGCCTTCCTTGTGCTGGACTGAAAAACTGAAATTATGAAAAGCAGCCCCTTCCATTTGGAAGGGACCGCTTTTTTATGCGGATAAAGGGTATCGCTTTCCCTTATTCGTAATCCTCGCTGCCAGGCGAAGAGTTTTCCCACGTAAAGATGTGCTCAATGGCGCCGGACTGTTTTAAAAGCCGGGTTTTAAAAAAGGTAGGATATACCTCCGTTTCCGGCAGGCTGGTAAGCGGGAGGAAACAGAGCTCCCCTGTATGGTGACCGGAGGAAAGTTTTTCTTCGAGGCCGGGAATCTCACGCATGTAGTAATAGAGACCCACCTCATGGAACCTGACACCGTTGCTGGAATAAAAATTCTCATGCACAAAACCGAAGCGGTCGATTTCCATGTCAATGCCTGTTTCCTCGTGTACCGTCCTGATGACGGCATCAAAGGAGGATTCATTCTGATGGATGGCACCGCCGACAGGGAAATAGTAATCATCTGCCCGATTGTGTACGGCGAGCAGTTTCCCGTCTGCGAGGATGATGGCACGGACAACAAGCGTAAATGCCTCCCTGTCCGTGACAAGGTTCAAATTGCGTTCAGTCAATGGGATTGTCTCCTTGTATTTTGCTTTTGTCTGAAAACCGGGAAAAGAATATCAGGGGTGTATATGGAAATGAAATATGGCGTTCTCAAGTAAACAGGGCAGGCAGATGACTGCCTGCCCTGCGGGTTACTGCCGTGGGATTTTAATTATGCACGGTGATCGCAGCCAAGGACGTCAATCATCTTGTGCATGACCATGGCCTTGATGGCTTCGCGGGCGGGCTTGAGGTACTGACGGGGATCGAAGTGATCCGGGTTCAGGGCGAAGTGCTCGCGGATGGAGGCGGTCATGGCAAGACGGAGGTCGCTGTCGATGTTGATCTTGCAGACGGCCATCTTGGCTGCCTCACGCAGCTGCTCCTCGGGGATGCCGACTGCATCGGGCATCTTGCCGCCGTAGGCATTGATCTTCTGGACGAATTCCTGCGGGACGGAGGAAGAACCGTGGAGTACGATGGGGAAGCCGGGCAGGCGCTTTTCCACCTCGGTGAGGATGTCAAAGCGGAGCGGCGGGGGAACGAGCTGACCCTTTTCATTGCGGGTGCACTGGTCGGCGGTGAACTTGTAAGCGCCGTGGCTGGTGCCGATGGCGATGGCGAGGGAATCAACACCGGTGCGGTTGACGAAATCCTCAACCTCTTCGGGGCGGGTGTAGGAGGAATCCGCAGCGGAAACCTTGACCTCGTCCTCGATGCCGGCCAGCGTGCCGAGCTCGCCTTCCACGACCACACCGTGGTCATGTGCATACTCAACAACCTGCCTGGTCAGCTTGATGTTCTCCTCATAGGGCTTGGAAGAGCCGTCAATCATGACGGAGGTGAAGCCGCCGTCGATGCAGCTCTTGCAGAGCTCGAAGCTGTCGCCATGGTCCAGATGGACGCAGATGGGCAGGTCAAAGCCTGCATTCTGCTGTGCATCCTCGATGGCAGCCTCGATGAGCTTCATCAGATAGATGTGGTTTGCATAGGCACGGGCACCCTTGGAAACCTGCAGGATGAGGGGGGCGTGCAGTTCAGTTGCGGCTGCGGTGATGCCCTGGATGATTTCCATGTTGTTGACGTTGAAAGCGCCGACAGCATAGCCGTTCTTGTAGGCATCTGCAAACATCTTGGTACTGGTAACTTTTGCCATATTCGTACTCCTTTATTTGAATTTGGAATTATACTTTTCCGTAATTTTCCTTTTACGATTATACCCTAATTTGAACAAAATGCAACTATCGCCGCTAAAAATTGCAATAAATCCTACGGGAGAGTATAATTCCAATGGGGGATGGCGGAGCGCCCGCCCCATATTCTTCCATGAAAGGCGGTACCGGCATGATTGACGGCAGAACCATATCACTTGTTGTCCCCGTTTACAACGAGGATGCAGTCCTCGCAACATCCCATGAGAGGATGAATGCGGCCATGGCCTCACTCGGCATGGAATATGAGATCATTTATGTTAACGACGGTTCCCGTGACGGAACCATGGGAAAGCTCAGGCGGATTGCGGCGGACAACCCCCATGTGCGGGTGTTTTCCTTTTCCCGCAATTTCGGCCACCAGATGGCCGTGACCTGCGGTATGGACCACGCACGCGGGGATGCCCTGGTCATCATTGACGCGGATTTACAGGACCCGCCGGAACTCATCGGACAGATGGTCCGCATGTGGCAGGACGGCGCGGACATTGTTTACGGGAAGCGGCTGCAGCGTCAGGGCGAAACCCTGTTCAAAAAGCTGACGGCCAGTGCCTATTACCGCCTGCTGGATGCCATGAGCGCCTATCCCATCCCGCTGGATACCGGGGACTTCCGCCTGCTGGACCGCAAGGTGGCGTATGTGTTCCTGAAAATGCGGGAGCATGACCGGTTCCTGCGCGGCATGTCCGCGTGGATGGGCTTTGAGGCAGTCCCGCTCAGCTATGAGCGGCAGGAGCGTGCGGCTGGCAAGACAAAATACACGCTCCGTAAGATGCTGCGCCTTGCCATGGACGGCATTACCGGCTTTTCCGATACCCCGCTGCTTTTGCCGGGCTACCTGGGCATTGCCGTGTGCGCCATTGCCGTGCTGGCACTCATCCCGCTTATCATCTGTGGCTGCGTTTCCGGCGTTCCCGGCTGGCTGTGGGCGGGGGATGGCCTGCTGTTTGTACAGGGGCTGGTGCTTTGCTGCATGGGCCTGCAGGGACTGTATCTCAGCCGGATGTATACGGAGGCAAAGGGAAGGCCTCTCTATATCGTGGCCGAAAGCATCAACGAAAAAGAGGAAATGTCATCCCACAACTGATATATTTGTTGCAATTTTTCGTTAATTCCCTGTTGCAAACGGAAATTGCGTGTGCTACTATAATAAAGGTTTTTTAGGGAATATTCCCAATTATATGAAGGAGGCTAACCACCATGTCCGTTAAAGTTGCTATCAATGGTTTTGGCCGCATCGGCCGTCTGGCTTTCCGTCAGATGTTTGGTGCTGAGGGCTACGAGGTTGTTGCCATCAACGATCTGACCAGCCCCAAGATGCTTGCACACCTGCTCAAGTACGACACCGCTCAGGGCCCGTACATCGGCAAGATGGGTGAGAACCTGCACACCGTTGAATCCACCGACGATTCCATCATCGTCGATGGCAAGGAGATCAAGATCTACACTGCCAAGGATGCAAACGATGCACCCTGGGGTGAGCTGGGCGTTGATGTCGTCCTCGAGTGCACTGGCTTCTACACCTCCAAGGAGAAGTCCATGGCCCACATC
>R21__coassemble_518_pt1 | contig 31362 bp, 33 predicted proteins | sample R21__metabat2_low_PE_066 | metagenome-assembled genome bin R21 | reverse complement strand
GCATGCCGGCCAGTGGGTCATCGCCATCCTCGGCTACGTGTGCATCGTGTACATCATGTTCAACGGTGCCAAGCGCCTTGAGACCCGCCAGACCAAGCGCTGCTGGAAGATGCAGGAATACCGCGATTACGCCAACAAGACCCCCATCATCATCCCGTTCCTGCCCATCTATCACCTGATTAACTGGATTCAGGACTGACACCCATAAGACAGGCAAGACTGTGGCTGGCCTCAGCGCGGGCCACCGTCTTTTTTAAAACATCAAAAAAGGAGATTCATCATGGAAGAACAGTTTGTGGATATTGAGCATTTCAAGAATTTCTGGATTGAGCAGCAGAAAACCGCCAAACACATGGACCCCGGTGCCGTCTTTGCCCACATCGAGGGCTTCATCAAGGCGCACAACACCTGCGCCCTGGCCACCGCCACCGGCGATTATGTCCGCTGCACGCCCATCGAATATACCTATATGGACGGCAAGTTCTACCTCTACAGTGAGGGCGGTGCCAAGTTCATCGGCCTTGAGAAGAACAAAAACGTGTCCCTGTCCATCTTTGAGTATTATGGCGACAAGAACGATTCCCACGGCCTGCAGGTGATGGGCACCGCAACGCTCTACCCCCCGCGCTGCGAGATGTTCAAGAAGGTCCTCGCTTTCAAGGGCATCCCGTATGATGTGATGAAGGCCGCCAAGGTCGATGTCTGCCTTATCGAGATCACCGTGAAGGAATACGAGATGTACGACACCGATTTCGTCAAGGCCGGCTACGACGTCCGCCAGATCATCCGCTACTGAAGCAGAGTGGGGAGCACGGAGCACGGTGTCGCGTCCAAAGGCCTTCCCCTTGAGGGGTGAGGAAGGCACCGCGTAGCGGTAGCACGGCACTGTGCGCTGTGCGGCCTGACGCAAGACCTAAGGTAAGACGGATGAGGTGGCTCCCATGGAACCGGCAGGGTTGTCAATGGGAGCCTTTTGGTATCCGCATCCAGGCTTCCGTTTCCCAGCTCAGGACCCAGGACTCAGGACTTTGAACTTACCTGTCCCGTTCCCCAACTTAGGACTCAGGACTTAGAACTTTGAACTTTCCTACATATATAAGGAGAAACCCATATGACCGATCAAATCCTGGCCGCCATCAGCAAGGCCTATCCCCTGAAGGAGCTTGACTGTGGCTCCTTTGCCACCTGCAAGGTATCCGGCATCATGTTCCAAGTACGCCAGTTCGAGGCCGCCGGCCTCGGCAATGTCTCCGTCATGTCCGGCAGCGGCATGCTGGGTGCCATGAAGATGGATACCCTCATCGTCAACCCCTTTGACGTGGATGCCCCGCTCTTTTCCTATGACCGCATCCATGCCATGGGCAATGACACACTGTTCCTTGAAATCTTTGAAACCCGCCTGAACCCCACGCCCGCCGAGCAGCTCAGGCCCGTGGTGGAGGCCTACAAGGACCTGCCCGATTCTGATGCCGGTGTCCACTGGTATGAGGACATCCGCTGGAAGGAGAGCGTCAAAAAGGTGGGCAAGAAGAAGGACGTGACCGCCCGCTATGATGCCATGACGGCGGATTTCGTGGCGGCGTTCCTCGCCATCTGCAAGGCCGCCCCCGCCTGTGACCGCACCGCCAAGATGCAGTCTGCCGCCGCCTACACCGAGGGCCTGCTCAAGAACGGTGGCCCCGCGGCGGATTCCTTCCTCAAGGCCTATGGTCCCGAAAAGACCGGTGAGCTGTTCCGCAGCCACCTCTTTGCCACCGGCACGCAGGCGTGAGAGGGAAGTCCAAAGGATTTTCGCAGGCTCCCTGGATGTTGTCAAGCCCGGAGTCGCATCCAAAAGGCTCCCCTTCTGAAAAAGGGGAGCTGGCCCGTAGGGTCTGAGAGGATAAACATCCGTAATGCCGAGTGTTCTCATCCTCTCCGGTTGCTTCGCAACCACCTCCCCTTACCTACTAAGGGGAGGCTTGCACGGTCCCAGCCAAAAGCCTTCCCCTTGAGGGGAAGGTGCCGGTGAAACCGGCGGATGAGGTGGTTCCCTCCGCAGCAAATCCTGCCATTTCCATCACGCAGGCTCCTTCCGTCTTGGCCTAACGGCCAATCCACCTCCCTCCCGGAGGGAGGCTTCCGATGCCACATCCAAAAGCCTTCTCCTCTCGTAGGAGAAGGTGGCCTGAAAGGCCGGATGAGGTGGAATCCTCCGCAGACACTTCATTCATCCCTACCACGCATCCTCTCCGTCGCCTTTGGCGACACCTCTCGCACTGCGGTGCTCGGGCAGGCGTTGCTCTTGTGCTAGCGCACAATTCACTTCAACGCCCTTGCGTCAGGTAGCAAGCCGCACCGTGGCTTGCTACCGCTACGCGGTGCCTTCCTCACCCCTTCCGGCCAAGGGGAGGCTTCCATCATCACGGTCTAAATGCCCCCTTTACATGGGGAGCCTTTTTCCTCCCGTCATTTTCCATTCTCCGTTGTCCATTTCCCCCTATTTGTGCTATACTGGTATATGGACAGGGATGTCCCCATTTCCAACTCATTCAATCTTTATCCGGAGGAGTTTTCCATGCAAAAGAATGTCATCGAAACCGATCTCTCTGGCAAGGTAGCCGTCGTTACCGGCGCCAGCGGTACCCTTTGCTCCGTTTTCTGCTATGCCCTCGCCCGTGCGGGCGCCAAGGTGGCCCTGCTTGCCAGGAACATCTCCAAGTGCAACGACATTGCGGAAAAAATCCGTGCGGAGGGCGGCATCGCCAAGGGCTATGCCTGCAACGTGCTCTCCAAGGATAACTGCATTGCCGTGGCGGAGCAGGTCAAGGAAGACCTCGGCCCCTGCGACATTCTCATCAACGGTGCAGGCGGCAACTCCCCCCGTGCCAATACCGATAAGGAATTCTTCGAGCTTGAGGACCTGGATACCGACACCGTCACCTTCTTCGACCTGGACGATAACAGCGTCTCCACCGTGTTCACCCTCAACTGGGTCGGCACGCTGCTGCCCACGCAGGCCTTTGCCCGCCAGATGGTCGGCAGGCCCGGCTGCTGCATTCTCAACATCTCCAGCATGAACGCCATCACCCCGCTCACCAAAATCCCGGCCTACAGCGCCTCCAAGGCCGCTGTCACCAACTTCACACAGTGGCTCGCGGTACACTTCTCCAAGTGCGGCATCCGCGTCAATGCCATTGCCCCCGGCTTCTTCGCGGCGGAGCAGAACGCCAGGCTCCTCTTCAACGAGGACGGCACCCCCACGGAGCGCTCCAAGAAAATCCTCGCCGGCACGCCCATGGGCCGCTTCGGTGACAGTGAAAAGGACCTGGTCGGCTCCGTGCTGTTCCTGCTCAACAATGACGCGGCCGGCTTCATCACCGGCATCACCCTGCCGATTGACGGCGGCTTCTCCGCCTATTCCGGTGTCTGAGCCACAACAACCGCATACCCAAAACGCAGCACGCGGATGGCATCAGCCATCCGCGTGTTTTGTTGTTCTTGTGCAATTTTTTGAAAACCGATGGAGGATTCCCCTGGTGGGCAAGGTGAGGCCTTCAGCTGCGTCACCCAGCCCATGCTCAGGACTCAGGACTTCGGACTATAGACTGTCAGCTCACTCCGCCATGCAGCTGCCGCCGCGCTCGGGGCCAAGGTCCGCCTTGACATAGCGGGCCTGGAAGGCCGCATTGACCTCCTTCAGCTCCATCCGGCCCTCGATGTATTCCTCATACATGTCCGCAAGGCGCGCAAAGCAGCCGTCGCAGTAGGCATCCATGTTGCCAAGGGCGTCCGCCACAATCCGTTCCCGCTCCTCGCGGGTGGTATCCTTGATGAGATAAGAGGCCATGGTGTTTCAGCAGTTGCCCCCGCTGCAGCAGCCCTGTGCGGGCTCTTTGAGGAGGCCGGCCGCCTCCACGTCCAGCGTGACGGTACCGTCCTCCAGCACGAAGCAGGGGATGCCCGCGCGGCCCTGTGCCTTGGCCTCCGCCAGGGCGGGGTTGTGGTCCCTGATGGCAAGGAACTCCTTGAGCAGCTTCACGTGGGACCCGATGTCAATGAACTCATAGCCCTCTTTGCCCGCAATCTGCGGGATGACCTTCTGGCACCCGGGGCAGCTGGGCATTCCATACACCTTGATCATATGCGTTTCCTTTCCTTCCATTCGTATCCTTTGCAAAAATGGCTTCCGCGGTTCATTGCCCGCCGGAAGCCATTTTATTGTTCCTGTCAGTTCAGTCCCGGCGGGTGAGGTCCACCTGGTCCTCGTCGGTGGCGCTGGCAAAACTGCCATCGGAGGCCTGTTCAGATGCCATCTCATCGTCCTCGGCGGCTGCTGCCTCCTCCTCAACGTTGTCGATGATCTCCTCCTCGAGCTCCTCGTTGGTGATGGCCGCAAGCTCCGCCTTGAATTCCTTCTCCTCCTCGGTCTCGGGTTCCTCCTGCCGGTCGGGCTTCAGCTCGCCGTTCTCGTCAAACTCAAAGGCGGAAGTGGGCAGGATATGGCCGTCGCCCCTGCCGGCGTTCTGGGCGGCCTCACGGGCCTTCTGCTGCTTTTCCTTGTCGATGAACTTGCGCATCATCACCATCATCAGCACGATGGTCACCACCATCAGGCCGAACATCACATAGCCGAAGATCACGAAGAACTGGCCGCTGATGTGGCTGAGGAAGGCGGGGCCTGCCACGGCTTCCTTCTGGACGACGGGGCTGCCGTCCACGGTTTCCGTGTAGCACATGTTGATGATGATGGAGCTGGCGCTGTTTAACAGCATCTCCACGCCAAGGCCCGCATAGAACAGGCGCATGGTCTTTTTATACTGCTTCTCCTGGCCCTCCTTCACGTTGGAGGTGTCATAGAGGTTGCCCTTGCCGGCGATGGCCGCATACAGCACATAGGCCGCGAGGGCCAGCATGATGATACTGAAGATATCCATGGTTTCTCCTTATCAGTAAAATTTTGGTCAGTCGGTGGTTTTCAGCCTTGCCCTGTCTCAGGACTCAGGACTTAGGACTCCGGGCTTATTACAGCTTCTCCAGCTTCGGGCCCTGGGGGGTATCCTTCACGGCAAAGCCCATGGCCTTGAGCTCCTCACGGATGGCGTCCGCGCGGGCCCAGTCCTTGGCCTTCTTGGCGGCGGTACGCTCCTCCACAAGCTTCAGCGCCGCATCGGAGACATCCGCCTGCTTCTTCTCGCAGGCCAGGCCCAGCACGCCGGTCAGCTTTTTGAAGAGCTCCAGCGCCTTGTCGATGGCCTCCGCGCCGCGCGGCACCGCCACGAAGGTGTTGGCGGCGTGGGCAAAATCAAACAGCGCGCCGATGGCGCCTGCGGTGTCCAGGTCATCGTCCATGGCCTCCTCAAAGGCCTTGCGGAACCCGTCAAGGGACGCGACGAAGGCGGCATCCTCCGCGGTGGGGGCATCTGCCCGCACGGCCTCCTCCAGGCGCTGCCTTGCGGTGCGCAGACGCTCCAGCGCGGCTGCCGCCTGCTCAATGAGCGGCCTTGAGAAGTTGATGGGGTTGCGGTAGTGCACGCCCAGCATGAACATGCGGACCACCTCAAGGTCATACTCCTTGGCGATGTCGCGCACGGTGAAGAAGTTGCCGGCAGACTTGGACATCTTTTCGTTATCCACGTTGATGAAGCCGTTGTGCATCCAGTAGCGGGCAAAGGGCTTGCCAGTGGCCGCCTCGGACTGCGCAATCTCGTTCTCATGGTGGGGGAAGATCAGGTCCTGCCCGCCGCCGTGGATGTCAAAGGATTCGCCGAGGATGGACATGCTCATGGCGGAGCACTCAATGTGCCAGCCCGGGCGGCCCTTGCCCCAGGGGGAATCTCAGCTGGGCTCACCGGGCTTTTCGCCCTTCCACAGGGCAAAATCCAGCGGGTCGCGCTTTTCCTCGGAGGGGTCGGTCCTCGCCTCGCGGGCGCCGTTCTCCAGGTCATCGATGTTCTGGCCGGAGAGCTTGCCGTAGCCGGGGAAGCTGCGCACGGAGAAGTACACGTCCCCGTTGGAGGTGGGATAGGCATGCCCCTTCTCAATCAGCGTGCTGACAAGGTCAATGATCTCCCCGATGTGCTCCGTGGCGCGGGGGTTCACGGTGGCGCGCTTCACGCCCAGGGCATCGGCATCGGTATAATACTCGCGGATGAAGCGGTCGCCCAGCTCCTTCACGGAGATGCCCTCCTCGTTGGCACGGCGGATCATCTTGTCGTCGATGTCCGTAAAGTTCTGCACGAAGGTCACCTCAAAGCCCTGATACTCGAGGTAGCGGCGCAGCGTGTCAAACACGATGAACGGCCTTGCGTTGCCGATGTGGAAGAAGTTATACACCGTGGGGCCGCAGGCATACATGCCAATCTTGCCGGGCACCCGCGGCACAAGCTCTTCCTTGCGGCGCGTCATGGTATTATAAATCTGCATAAGCGTTCCTTTCTGCGGTCCGTCAGAAGGGGGACCGCATTTTTACACAGCATTTAGTATATCATACATACCCTGCCGTTTCCAGTAGACACGGGCCCCGTGTTTAAAATTAGTTTGCTTTTCTTTTGCCCCGGTTATGCTATACTGTATGTAGCAGTATTTTCGGGAGGTGCCCCATGTCCCTCTATGATGTCCTCGGCCCCACCGCCATCCCCACCATCATCTGCCTGGTGGCAGGCCTTGCCCTGCTGCTGGTGGAGCTGTTCACCCCCGGCGTCGGCGTGCCCGGCGTCACCGGCGTCCTGTGCCTCCTTGCCGTGTTCATCATGCAGCTGTGCTTCGGCTCCGCCGCCGCGGCGCTGTACATCGCGGGCGGGGTGCTCGTCATCATCATCGTGGCGCTCATCCTGTTCATCCGCTCCCTGCAGAAGGGGCGGCTCTCCCGCTCGTTCCTGGTATTAAAGGATGCCATCACCGGTGAGTCCACCGCCGCCGGCAGTGAGCAGGCCCAGGACCTTGTCGGTCGGCACGGCACTGCCGTCACCGCCCTGCGCCCCTCGGGCGTGGCCATGGTTGACGGCCGCCGCGTGGACGTGATGACCGAGGGGGATTTCATCGAAAAGGACACCCCCGTTGTCATCACCGCGGTGCAGGGCCTGCGCATCCTCGTGGAGGCGGCAAAGGAATGATGCATTTCTGCAAGACCTGCGGCACGCTTTATCCCGATTCCCTCGGCGGCTGTCCCAGGTGCAACGCAAAGGCCGTCACCGAGGCGCATGAGCAGCAGGAGAAGGAGCAGCCCCCTGCGGCCCCCGCCGACAGGGGCACGGTCCGCCGCCAGTGGATTGCCATCCTCATCGGCGTGCCCGCGTTCATCGGTGTGCTGTATCTCATCATCTGGCTTTACCGGCTCGCGCTTTCCCACCTTGCCTGAGCCGCAACCCATTCATTCTTTCTGAGGAGGTTTCCCATGATCGGTACCATTATCATCATCATCCTGGCCATCGCGTTCCTCATCGTGTTCTTCACGTTCGTCCCGATTGGCCTGTGGATTTCCGCCCGTGCGTCCGGCGTGCGCATCGGCATCTCCCAGCTGGCCGCCATGCGCATCCGCAAGGTGGTGCCCAGCCGCATCGTCAACCCCATGATCAAGGCCACCAAGGCCGGCCTCACGGTCTCCGTCAACAAGCTGGAGGCCCACTACCTGGCCGGCGGTAACGTGGACCGTGTCATCAACGCCCTCATCGCCGCGCAGCGCGCCGGCATCCCGCTGGATTTTGAAAAATCCTGCGCCATCGACCTGGCCGGCCGTGACGTGCTGACCGCCGTGCAGATGAGCGTCAACCCCAAGGTCATCGAGACCCCCGTCATCGCCGCCGTGGCCATGGACGGCAGTGAGCTGCGCGTCAAGGCGCGTGTCACCGTCCGTGCCAACCTGGACCGCCTGGTCGGCGGCGCCGGCGAGGACACCATCATCGCCCGTATCGGCGAGGGCATCGTCACCACCGTGGGCTCCAGCGCAAGCCACAAGGACGTGCTCGAGAACCCGGACCTCATCTCCCGCACCGTGCTCAACAAGGGCCTCGATGCCGGGACCGCCTTTGAAATCCTCTCCATCGACATTGCGGACGTGGATGTCGGCCGCAACGTCGGCGCCCAGCTGCAGATTGACCAGGCGGAAGCCGACAAGCGCATCGCCCAGGCCCAGGCCGAGGAACGCCGCGCCCAGGCCGTCGCGCAGGAGCAGGAGAACATCGCCGCCGTGCAGGGCATGCGTGCCCGCGTGGTGGAGGCGGAGGCCGAGGTGCCCAAGGCCATCGCGCAGGCCTTCCGTGAGGGAAAGCTTGGCGTGATGGATTACTACAACATGCAGAACGTCATCTCCGACACCGAGATGCGTAACGCCATCTCCCGTGGCACCGCCCCCGCGCCCCGCGACACGGACGGCAAGAACCAGTAACCGGGCGCTCCCATGGGTTTCTTCTTCATCCTGATCATTGTCGGGGTCGTCATCCTCGCCAATGCATCGGCAAAAAAGAATACCGCGTCAAAGGGGTCAGTGCAGAAGCCTGGCGGGCAGGCCACGCATGCAGGTGCCAGCTGGACCTGTGATGCCTGCGGCCAGCAGGGGAACCATGGTAAATTCTGCGTGCGCTGTGGGAAGGCCCATGCAGCCGCCGGCGCACAGGCAGCCACTGCCACGGTGAAACAGCCCGCACAGGGCGGCACCGCCGCGCGTCCCGCCGTCAGGAGCGCCTCCGCCGCGCCGCGTACTACGGCCCGGAAGGCTGCCCCCACGGTAACGGCCCGTGTGGCACCCTCCACCGGTCATGTGGTGGAGGCCACCTCCCTGGGCGGCCATACCCACATGGAGACCAGCATCACCGGCGTGGAATCCTGTCCGGAACCCCACGGCACCCCCGTGACCGTGCAGGCGCAGCCCGCGGCAGCCCCCGCCACGCAGGCGGGCTTCACCTTTGATGCCACGGCCATGCGCAATGCCATCATCTATTCGGAAATCCTTGCAAAACCCAAGGCGCTGAGGAAGCACTGATGTTAAACGGCAAACCATCCAAGAGAATGATCCTCCGCATCACGGCCACGGCCCTGCCGCTGGCCGCACTTGTGGTGCTGTATGCCGTCTGGCTCTTCTCCCGCACGCATGCCACCGTGTATGGCATCGTGATGAGCGCCGTCATCGTGTTCCTGTTTGCGGTGCTTGGCATCCGCTTCATCCCGCAGTGGATCGGCGCCTGGAGCGGCGTCTCCCTCCCGCCCGTGGAACTGCCCGGCAAACGCTCCGCAAGGCACTCCCGCATGCATCCCACGGTGCAGATCCTTCTGATGCTGCTCCTCTCCCGCGTGGTGCTGTTCCTCGTGGCCTACCTGCTCATCTCCCTGCGGGACGGCTATCAGGGCGGTCTCCTCGACAGGCTCTCCATATGGAACCCCGTGTCGCTCGATTCCCGCCATTACCTCTCCATCGCGGAGAATGGCTATGTCATCGCGGGGGATGAACGGCTGAAGCTCGTGTTCTTCCCGTTCTACCCCATCCTCATCAAGCTTGTCAGCTTCCTCACGCAGAACTATTTTGCCGCGGGCCTCATCGTCTCCAACCTCTGCTTCATCCTGGCTGGCTGGGTGCTGTATGAACTGACCCTGCTGGACCACAGCCGCGAAACCGCCCTGCGCACGGTGAAGTATTTCTGCCTGCTGCCCGCGTCGCTCCTCTTCTCCGCCCCCATGAGCGACAGCGTGTTCCTGCTGGCCTGTGTCAGCTGCCTGTACCTCACCCGCAAAAAGCATTACCTGCCCGCCTCGCTCATCGGCGGCCTTGCCGCCTTCACGCGGCTTCCCGGCCTCATCCTGCTGGCGCCCGTGTGCTTTGAGCTGGTGGCCGATACCGTCACCGCCTGCAGTGAGGGCGGCATCACGGCAAAACGGGTCTTAAGGCGCACCGGCCAGTATGCATCGCTCCTTCTCATCCCCGCGGGCTTTGCGCTGTACCTCTACCTCAACTATAAGCTCACCGGCAATGCCTTCACCTTCCTCAGCTACCAGCAGGAGAACTGGCACCAGGGCCTCGGCTGGTTCTTCTCCACGGGCGAATACCAGCTCAACTATGCCGTGGAAGCCATTGCGGATGGCGAAATCCGCACCTTCCTCGGGCTGTGGCTTCCCAACCTCTGCTGCCTCGTCCTGTGCCTGCCGGTGGTCACGCTGGCCCAGCGCCAGCTGCGCCCCTCCTACGTGGCCTATTTCATCGCCTACTATGCGGTCACCATGGGCGCCACATGGCTGCTGAGCGCGCCCCGCTACCTCACCGCCTGCTTCCCGCTGCTGATGTCCCTCGGCGTGCTGATGCGCCGCCGCAGGATTGACATCCCCCTCTCGGTGGTCCTGGCCCTGCTGCAGGTGTGCTACCTGTGGGCCTTCCTCAACCGCTGGCAGGTGTACTGAGATACCCCGCCAAGGCCTGCGGATAATGTTTGACCTTTGCCCGTTTCCTGCTGTATAATAGCTTTGTTGTGCGGCTGTGGTGGAACGGCATACACAACGGACTTAAAATCCGTCGGCGAAAGCTTGCGGGTTCAAATCCCGCCAGCCGCACCAAAGCAAAAGGCTGTGCCCTTGTGGCACAGCCTTTTGCTTTGGTCCCGTCTGTCCCGGGATTTGAAAAAAGCGGTAGTGAATGGCAGCACTGTGCGCTGCCAGAGCCGCGATTGACCGAGGCCACCGCAAATGACGCCCGCAAGGGCGGAAATGCAGTGAACCCGCAGGTTCACATGTGGCCGAGAATCAAATCCCGCCAGCCTGTCCCGGGATTTGAAAAAAAGCGGTAGTGAATGAAGGTGCAGTGCACCTTCAGAGCCGCGATTCAGGGAGCCCATCACAGTCCCCCTGTGATGGGCGGAAGTGCCGCGAAGCCCGCAGGCGAGACGGTGACCGAGGCCACCGCAAATGACGCCCGCATGGGCGGAAATGCAGCCCATCCGCAGATGGGCTTGTGGCCGAGAATCAAATCCCGCCAGCCCGTCTCGGGATTTGAAAAAAGCGGTAGTGAATGCCAAAAGCCTCCCCTTCTGCAAAAGGGGAGGTGGTTGCACGGCAACCGGAGAGGATAAATCGTCAGCGCAGCCAACTGAAGGAGTCCGCGTCTTCTGTGCCGTTTCACAGCTTCTCAATCAGCTGCATCATTTCACCTGGCGTCACAATGAAATCCCGTACCGGATAATGTTTCTGATTACCGGTTACGAGATAAGCGTTATCCTCCCTTTTTTCCAGGGCAACTTCATAAAAGACAAGGTCATCCATGTCAACCAGGATTTCACCGGACGGCTGGGGAAACACCTCCACGCCAAACTGTATGAACGCGCGGATGATAACCTCAATTGTCTCCTGCCTGAAATGAAATTTAGGCCTGCTGAGGACATCCCTGTATTCCGCAAGGATATCCTGATGATAGAGTGGGGTAATGGTACCGTCGAGCACAGCCCGTATCACCCGGAGTGTCGCCGCGTCATTATGGTGAGACAGGAGCGCCGCAACCAAGACATTGGTATCTATGACGGCATAAAGCTTCATGCTTTCGCCTTTCTTTCGGCCCTTGCAGTGGCAATCACGGCATTAATTTCATCATCCGTCATCTCCGGCAGGTCAGTGACCTGTGCCCGGAGGGATTCCAGTGCCTGCATGGCATCGGCTCTGGTCACCGTAGATTCTGCCATGGTGGCAGGGAATGGCAGCCCTTTCACAGCCTTGCTGCGGATCATGAACATCCGGAAGGCGGTCGGGAGGTCCATGCCAATGGACTCATAGATTTCCGTTACCTCTCTTTTCAGTGTTTTATCAGCGCGGAACTGAATCAATACCTGTTCTGCCATCAATAGGATTCCTTTCTTAAAACACATTACATAAAGTATTTGTTTTGCATTTGATTTGCATGCTTATTATATGTGTTTTGTCCTTTGCAGTCAAGTGCCAGCGATATTCCATTCGGTATTCCGGCCATTTACGGCATTTTTGACGACTGATAAATTCGTTTGCTGTGTCACCGCAGGTCCACCGAAACCGTCCCTAACCTGAAGCATACATAAGGCAAAGAAAAATCCCCCGGGAGTTTTGCTTCCGGGGGACATTGGGATTACCCATTTTCCGTCATTCTTTCATCTGCCCTATATCTTGTGCTTCCGCTGTAAGCGTTGCAAGGTACTGCTCTGCTGATTCCATCCCATCATCAATTCCTTTTAAATAATAGGTCTCAAGCGCAGCTTCAGCCGCTTTTAATGTCTGTTCATCCTCTGCCGCAAAAAGATTATCAATGATTTTCCATGTTTTTTCCGCAACTGCATCCGCTCTTGCAATTACCTTTGTAAGCACATATTGGTTCTTTGGATTTATTTCACTGTCCGAGCCAAGTCTTTCGACAATCAGCTTCATCCTGCGTTCCGTTTCAAATAGGCTATACGCACCATCAGGGCCGTCCAGCTCCGTGCACCTGCGTGTCTCAAAATATTCATACAGGGAACTGACAGCTATTAAGTCTCTGTATTTGGGATAGATTACATTCTTTGCGTAGAGCTTAGCCAATAATCTTAACGTTTTATCCCCGCGGGCATGCAATACTTCATCATCTGCTAAATAATCACAGGCAGAATGGTAAACGGATAATTATTTGTTATATACTTCCATTTTCTCATGATATTCTGCCATTCCTTCTGTATATTTCCGCTTTTCCTCTTTTTGCCACTTATCTTTTCGTTTATTGTATTCTGCCAATTCAGCAGCATTATAAGCGTCAACCTCCTTTTGCTCCTTTTTAAATTGGTACGCATTCCAAATGGCAATCAGTAACGCTGGTACCAGGCAGCATAGAGCCGCGATCGCAATGTATTTAGGCATCGTGTAATCCGCGGAGTCATTCATAACATGACTGCAGGCCGAAGCACATCCACCAAAAAATAACGCAAGTACCATCAATCCGCCAGCTAATGCCGCAAAGAAACAAAACAAATCATGGGCTACACCTTTTCCCAGAAAGCGCTTACGGCTGTTATATCTTTCACGAGGCTCTTTTTCCTGAAAAGGCCGCGGTGAAGACGGCTGTTGTGGCACAGCCTTTTTGATCCTTTCTTCACTCGTTTTTTTAATATCTGCGCTCTTTGTAACGACCTTGCCCTGCAAATATGCTATCATTTCCAGGTTAAGGGCCGACTCTAAATACTCCTGCAGCTGTTTCCGTGTCATAATCACAATACCCCTTTGTCGATGATGAAAAAAGTAAAGAAAAGTTAATAGGCATCAGCAGATGTCAAGTTGCTGATGCCTACTGTTATGCGTAGTATAACAGCCGCCTACGGGGCTTTCTTTTTCCGTCAACCGTTTTTGTATCCCAGCCTTCACTGCCCCGCATATCGCGTTTCCCGGCGTGCCGCATTTCCTCCCATTCCATTGCATCCCCGGCGCCAAAGGGGGTACAATACAGGAAGTCCCTCCGCGGCATGCCCCCGCTGCCGTGGCAGGCCCGCGCCGCCACGGTCGGCGCCATGTCCGCATTCCAAAATACACACAAAAACAGAGGAAACCTTCATGAAACACAGCCATAAAAAGCTCACCCTGATTGCTGGCATCCTGGCAGCCGTCCTGGTGCTCGCCGGTCTCATCCTGTTGCTGGTGGTCAGGCAGCGCCAAACCACCTCCGCCACGGCCGGGCAGGATACCGCTGCCGCACAGACCGGGGCATTCGCATCGCCGGCAGAGCTCGCTGAAGGCACTGCCACCACGGATGGGCAGGAAACCAGGCAGCTGCAGTTGCTTGTCACGTCAGACATGCACGGCAAGTTCCTGCCGTATGACTATGCCCTCAATGCGGAGGATGCTTCCGGCAGCTGTGCGCAGCTGACCAGCGCCGTCAGGGCGCTGCGCAGGGAGGATGCCATTGTGCTGGACGGTGGCGACATCATCCAGGATAACGGTGCGGAACTGTTCCTCAGTGACAGCCTGCACCCCATGATGCTGGCCATGAACTACATTGGCTACGATGCCTGGACCGTGGGAAACCACGAGTTTGACTACGGCACGGATGTCCTGCAGGCGGTCATTCCGCAGAACAATGCCCAGCTGCTCTGTGGCAACGTCTATAACCCGGACGGCGAGCCCCTGGGCGCCGATTACTGTGTCCTACAACGCGACGGCATCAAAATCGGTGTCATCGGCATGGTCACCCCCAACATCACACGCTGGGATGCCGCCGCCCTGAAGGGGTGGATTGTCACGAACCCGGTCGAGGAAACCCGCGCTGCCATTGCGGAGCTAAAGGATGAGGTGGACGTGCTCATTGCCCTTGTCCACATGGATGTCTACAACGAATATGACACCTACGGCTCCGGTGCCTATGACCTTGCCAATGCCTGCCCGGAGCTGGACCTCATCATCGCCGCCCACGGGCACCAGGCCATTGAGGATTTCACGGTCAACGGCGTCCCCATCCTGGAGAACCGGAATGCCTGCGCCACGCTCGGCGAGGTCCTCCTGGACCTTGTCAGGACGGAGGATGGCTGGAAGGTGGCCAGCACCTCCGTCACGCTGCATGACGTGAGCTCTTATGCCCCCGATGAGGAACTGACCGCGCTTCTCCAGCCGTACCATGAACGCGCCATTGCCTATGCGGAGTCAGTCATCGGCACGCTGGATGCCGATTCCCTTGCCGCCCCCAGCGAGATTGCGGACATCCCCACGGCCTTCATCGAGGATACCGCCCTGGTGGACCTCATCAACGAGGTGCAGCTGTATTATTCCGGGGCAAAGGTATCGGCCACGGCACTCGGCGCCACCAACGCCAACATCTACCGGGGTGACATCCGCCGCTGCGACATGTCACTCATCTATAAATACGCTAATTCCCGCTACACGGTGGAGATGACCGGCTGGCAGCTGAAGCGCTGGATGGAGTGGAGCGCTTCCTACTATAACACCTTCCACGAGGGCGACCTGACGGTCTCCTTCAACCCGGACATCCGGTATTATCTCTATGACATGTTCAGTGGCGTTAGCTATGACATCGACATCTCAGAAGAGCCCGGCTCCCGCATCAAAAACCTGACCTGGCCGGACGGCACGCCCGTCAAGGATGATGAGGTGTTCACGGTGGCAGTCAATCACTACCGTGCCGGAAGTGCCCTCACCACCTCTGGCACCATCTTTGGCGAGGAAGAGGAACTGCCGAAAATCCTTGAAATCGACGTGTGTGGCAACATCGGCGGCATCCGCGACCTCATCTGCGATTACATCATCAACGTGAAGGGAGGCGTCATCACGGCGGAGTGCGACCATAACTGGCAGCTCACCGGCATCAGCTGGGATGAGGACCTGCACGAAAAGGCCGTGGCACTCATCCGGGAGGGGAAGCTCTCCGTTCCCGCCGCCACGGACGGCCGCACGCTGAACGTGAAATCCATCACGGTGGAGGACCTTCGGGCGGTATCCTGAGGCCTCCCTTTCCCTTATCCCCGGCGCCTATCACAGCCGACGGTTTCGTCCGCCGGTCTCCCGCATATTGGGTATGGTTCTGCAGGAACAACCGTGTGCCAGCATGGCCTTGTGCTGACCGGTCAATAAACCGGATCCGGAGCGGCCGGGTCGATGGAGGCTTTCCGTCGGCCCGGCCGGCTTATTCCGTAACCCGGGTTTCAGCTGTATTGATTTTCCAAGCATCTGTGTTATAATATGACTGCCGTTAGCTGCGGCTAACTACCGTTGGCAAATGAAGCAGTAACATAGACTGTGGGAAGGGGAACAAAATATGGCAAGATCAGACAGGGAATACAAGGAACTCTCCATAAGCGAGTTTACCAAGGCCGCCGCAAAATATGAAAGCGTCAACTCAGGGGTCTACGAGACCTGCAAAAAGGATTATCCCGAGATCATTGAGATGCTGAAAGAACGGGAATTTGACACGCTCCTTGATGCCGGCTGCGGTCCTGCACCACTGATTGCCCTTCTGGCGGATATGTATCCGGAAAAGCATTTCACGGGAATCGACCTTACGCCTGCCATGATTGACAAGGCAAAAGAAAAGAATCTGGCTAATGCCGAATTTGTAGTGGGGGACTGCGAGAACCTGCCTTTTGACGACAACAGCTTTGATGTGATTGTCTGCTGCGAGAGTTTTCACCATTATCCGAATCCCCAGGACTTCTTCAACAGCGTACAGCGATGCCTGAAGCCGGGTGGAATCCTGTTCCTGAGGGATTATGCCGCAGACGGTTTCATGGCCTTTTTTGCCAATCACCTGATGATGCCGCTGGCGAACCTCACCGGACACGGGGATGTGGGCGCGTATTCAAAAGAAAAGCTTTTCTCCATGTGTGAGGAAGCAGGTCTTACCGTGGAAGAATTCCGGATGGTAAGCAGGGTTAAGATGAACCTCATTGCGAAAAAGCAGGGATAAGATGGATGGTTTCAAAAATACTGCCGTAGCTGAAATCATGCAGCTCCGGCAGTATTTGACTTTTCAGGCAAATGGCTGCAGTAACATCTGGAAACCATGCCTGACGGATTCCTTCCGGGTCACAAAAGCCCGGCACGGCCCCGTTCCGCCCTGGCAGTTCCTGCCGGCGCATGCCGCAGCAGCCGCGGCTCCTCCCTCCCCCTGAAACAGCAATCCCGCCGGCAGGTTTTCCCCTGTCAGCGGGATGTTTTTTCCCTTTATGTTCCGTTTTCCGCAATCCATGCGTGCAGGGCCTCCCGGCAGACATGCCGTTCCTCCCCTTACCCCCGGCGCCTGTCGCAGCCGGATGTCTCGTAGAAGCGGCGCTTGTTCTCGTACATCATGGCATCCGCCCGGGTCACCACGTCATCCAGCGTTTCCCCGTCCTGCAGGGTGGCATGGCCGATGGCAAAGCCGACGGGCACGTCCCCCGTCACCGCAAGGTCCGCAAAGGCCCTGGAAACCGCCTCAATCTCCTCCCGCACGGCGTCCTCATCCGCATGGAAGAAGAATGCGGCAAACTCATCCCCGCCGATGCGGTAAACCTTATAGGCTGAGGGGAGCCCCGCAATCAGCTTCTTGCTGATGGTGTCCAGCAGGCGGTCACCCTCCCGGTGGCCCAGGCGGTCGTTGACGGCCTTCAGCCCGTTGATGTCACCGATCAGGTAGATGAGCCCTTCCTTGCGCCTGACCCGCTCCGCAACGATGTGCTTCACGTCGTATTCGTAGCTGTTGCGGTTCCACACGTTGAGGTAGGCATCCACGAAGGCCTGCTTCTGCAGCTTGCTGACCGGGTTCTCTATGGCAAAGAACAGACCCACTGCGGTGATGGTGAGTGCCTGTGCGGTGAAGAGGAACTCAGGCACCAGGATCTGCGCAAGCAACAGCCCCAGCGTGATGAAGGAGAGCGGCAGCACGGAAATCAGCACGCTCTTTTCAATGTTCCTGTGGAACACCACCATGATGACGTCCGCCGTGATGAAAAACAGGAAGCCGAGCCCGAAGCAGAGCGTGGGGCCGGTGCCGGCGCTGTACATCGTGCCGTTGCCCTGCAGGTAGCTGATGGGCGACAGCGCCATGAACACCACGCAGAAAAGGCAGATGACGGTCCCCGCAATCAGGATGCCCCTGCGCAGCTTCCCGCGCGGAAGGATGAAGGACACGGCATAATCAAGGAACAGCAGGGAATAGAGCAGTGAGAACAGGAAGAACAGCACGTGGCACACATCATTCACCGCCGGGCTGACGGAAGGTGTGTTCACCGTAATCTCCGTCACCAGTGCCATGATGCAGTGGCCGAGGCACGTCAGCGCAAAGGGGAAGAACACGTCCCGGTTCTGGTCCCGGAACACCTTGCTGTAGCGGTCATAGATGATCAGGAACAGCATGATGATGATGCTGAACAGCTCCGGCCTGATGATGAGTAAAATGTTCACGTGCTTCTCCCCCATTGAATAGTGCGTATCATTATTTTACCAAATATGTCTCCTGCCTTACAAGTGTCCATGACAAATCCGCTCCGTGGCGTGGGGCGTCCGCCGGGCCGCGTTTCCTGCCCGCTCCGTAAACGTTTCCATTCCGCGCGGATGGTTCCGCGTGGCAGGTCCCGTCCATGGAATTCCCCGTAAATGCTTGATTTCCTGCCCTTTCGTGGCATCCTGCCAGACCGGCATTCCGGGTGGCATCTAAAACGTTTTCGTAAAAATTCCCCTCAAAAGTTCGTTTTCCCCTTGCTTTTCCCGCATTCTGTATTATAATAACGATAATAAAACCAGCCTGAAAAAAGAAGAATAAAAGAAGCTTACAATGGCATATTGTTTTTATCCGGTATACTGCGCAGCGGCAAGAGGGCTGCAGTGCAGTGTATTGGTGTCTTTTATTCTCCCTTTGCAGGCGGCACAGCTTACTTCATTCCCATGCCCGTAGCGGTCCTTCCGCCGCATACGCTTTGGAAGGAAAGGATTCCCCCACATGAACGTCACCTTTATCCTGCTGGTCATCCTGGCCTACGCGTTCACGCTCGTCAACGGTTTCCACGACGGCTGCAACGTGGTCGCCACGCTGATTGCCTCCAGGGCCATGAAGCCGAAGGTGGCCCTCGCCTGGGCCGCCCTGGTGGAGCTCATCTCCCCGTTTGCCATTTTCATCATCGGCTCCAGCGTCTCCGATACCATCAAGAAGCTGGTCAGCGAAGCCTGCTATACCGACCCCGCCGCCATGAGCACGGCCCTTGCCTTCATCACCGGCGGCCTTCTTGCCGCCGTGCTGTGGAACCTGATCACCTGGAAGTTCGGCATCCCCGCCTCCTCCTCCCACGCGCTGATCGGCGGCATCGTTGGCGCCGGCATGGCCGCGTTCGGCACGGGCGCCATCGCCTGGAACTATTTCTGGGTCAAGGTCGTCGCCATGATCTTCATCACCCCGCTGGTCAGCTTCATCATCGGCTTCCTCATCCAGCGGCTGTTAAACTTCATCCTCAGGAAGTCCCATGCCGGCCAGAGGGCCAACGTCTTCTTCAAGTACATGCAGTGGTTCAACATGACGTTCCTCGCGTTCAACCATGCCTATAACGATTCCCAGAAGTCCATCGGCATCGTCATGGTCATCATCAGCATCTTCGGCTATGGCACGGGCAGCATCCCCGCCTGGGTCATCCTCATCGCCGCGCTGTGCCTGGGCCTTGGCATTGAGTTCGGCGGCTTCAACGTCATCAAGACCGTCGGCACCGGCATCTACAAGGTGAAGCCCATCAACTCCTTTGCCTCCCAGCTGACGGCCGGCACGGTCATTCTGGCCTCTTCCCTGCTGGGTGCCCCGGTTTCCGCCAGCCAGATCGTCTCCTCGTCCATCATGGGCGTCGGCACGGCGGAGCGGTATAAGGCCGTGCACTGGAACGTCTCCGGCAAGATCCTCATCTCCTGGTTCATCACCATCCCGATTGCCGGCACGCTGGGCGCCCTGTTCTATCTGCTGTTCTCGCTCATTTTCTGACGTTTACCGATATTTACTGACAGGAGGATTTCATTATGTTAGGCGCAAAAAAGAAGAAGCTCAATTTTTTTGATATGCTCATCAACCATGGCGAAGCCGTCGTGGCAGCAGTGGAAGCCCTGAAGGTCTTCTGCGATGACCCCACCGAGGCCAACGGTGATGCCGTCAAGGCAAAGGAGACGGAGGCAGACTCCGCCCGTAAGCTCCTCATTGACGAGATCAACGCCAACTTCATCACCCCCATCGACCGCGAGGACCTGTTCAACCTGAGCACCGCCGTGGATGACCTGGCCGACTACGCCTGGACCACCGTGCGCGAGGTGCGCATCTACGACATCGTCCCCGATGGCCGTCTCAAGGCGATGGTCGCCATGCTCAAGGACATGGCTGACGGCCTGCTCCTCTGCCTCAAGCTGATGGAAAAGGACCACACGCGCTGTGCCGATGAGGCCCGCAAGGTCAAGAAGCTGGAGAACGCCCTGAACCTGAAGTTCCACCAGTCCATTGCGGAGCTCTTCAATGAGGATGACTTCCGCAAGATTCTCAAGTTCCGCGAGGTGTACAACCACATGAACCACGCGTCCGACCGTGCCGACCACTGCGCCGACATCATCCTGGACATCGTGGTCAAACTGTAAAAGAGGATTCCTTCCGCGCACAAAAACGGGAAACGCCGATCAGTCTGGCGTTTCCCGTTTTTTAATGTCCTTCTGTCGTTTTCCTTCTCCGGTTTCCGGGCTTTATTCCGCCTTTTCCGGCACGGATTGTCACCGTTTTCCGGTTCCGTCCCCTTCAGCGGTTTTTTTCCTGCTGCGTCCATCCATGCCGAACCGGAACCATTCATTCCGCAGTGTCTCCTCCGGGACTTCAAAATACGAAAGGATTGCTTCCCTGCGGATATCCGTGCCAATGAACACGCATTGTGGGACATGTTCCCCATCCTGACTGCCCGTGACGGCATACTGTCCGGAAGCCAGGTCAAACCTGAACCATTCATCTCCGCAGGCAACCATGCCCTTGGCCCTGGGAATATTGCCAAGGGTCCCATGCAGCAGGTTTTCCATCAGCATGATGAGGTCTGCCGGCGTGCGGAGGCATACATTTTTCAGGGTGTACTGGTCCAGTTGCAGGTCTGCCCCGGGCTCCGCCATTTCATTCACATGCAGGTCCCCTGCTTCCATGAACAGGCGGTTAAACCAGGCTGCATCCAGCTGTCCATACGGGGACGTCGTGATTTCCGCCTCCGGATTGAGCTTCCGGATGGTCTCCGTGAGCGCAGGCACCATGTCCCCGGGCACGTGGTCCATGTGTGAAAACACGATGTGCCCCGCATTGCGGACCTGGTCCTCATAGATACTGCCATATTCCGACAGCTGTGCCTGAAAGGCCAGCGGGGAAATGATGACCACTGGCCTGAGGAGCCTGATTTTCTCCCATGTCACGCTCCCTGCAATACGCATGATGTTGCTGAGCCGCCCGACGCCTGATGGCTCTACGACCAGATACTCCGGATCCAGGGAGGCAGAAATGGCAATCAGGGAATTAGCGAAGCTGTCCTTCTGCGTGCAGCAGACACATCCCTCCATGAATTCCATAACATTGAGGCTGTCATCTCCCGCCTGCCGGATTTCCGCGGCATCCAGACTGGTATCCCCGTATTCATTCTCCAGGACGACAAGCGGTTTCCCCGTTTTTTCAATCATCTTCCTGATGAACGTGGTCTTGCCGCTTCCCAGGAAACCGGATACTACCAGTATCTTCATACAGATTTCCCCCATGTAATGAAATATCATAAAAGCAGAGGGGCCTGACCTGGCAAGCCCCTCCGTGCCATTTAATGTTTATGATTGTCCGGTCAGTCAGCGAACTTGACAACAGGCTTAATCAGGTCTGCCGGCTTCTCCTTCATGATCTGCAGTGCGCCGGGCAAGGCATCCCAGCCCTCGTACACGTGGGTGGCCAGCGGGCTGACATCCAGGCGGCCGCTTGCAACCAGGGCACCGAGCTTCTCCATGCGGAGACGTCCGCCGGGCATTAAGCCGCCGCTGATCACCTTGTGGCCCATGCCAACGCCCCACTCCACGCGGGGGATGGCGATGGTATCACCGCTCCCAAGGTAATTGACGTTGCCGATGCGGCCACCGGGCTTAAGGCATTTGACGACGGATGCGAACGTATCCACGGTGCCACCGGCAATGACTGCCTTGTCAACGCCCTTGCCACCGGTCATCTCAAGGACCTGCTCCTCGATGGTGCCGTTCTTATAGCTGATAAAGTCAGTGGCGCCGTAGCCCTTGGCTGCTTCCACGCAGTTCTTGCGGGTACCGACGCAGATAATCCTTGCTGCGCCACGGAGGTTTGCGCCCGCGACGGACATCAGGCCGACAGGGCCAATGCCGACGACCAGCACGGTATCGCCAAACTGAACGTCTGCCTGCTCTACGCCATGGAAGCCGGTGGGGACCATGTCAGAAAGCATGCAGGCATCAATGACATTGATGCTCTCAGGCAAGTGGGCCAGGTTACCGTCCGCGTCATTCACGTGGAAATACTCTGAGAATACGCCGTCCTTGAAGTTGGAGAACTTCCAGCCCGCGAGCATGCCGCCGGAATGCATGGAGAAACCGGCCTGTGCCTCAAGGGAATTCCAGTCCGGCGTGATGGCAGGAACAAGAACCCGGTCACCGGGCTTGAAATCCTTGACCAGGGAGCCAACCTCAACAACCTCGCCGCAGCCTTCATGGCCGAGGATCATATTGTGCCTGTCGCCGACAGCGCCTTCCCAGACAGTGTGAACGTCAGAGGTACAGATGGCCACCGCAAGGGGCTTCACGATTGCGTCCATGGGACCGCATGCAGGGATATCCTTCTCAACCCAGCCGACTTCGCCGATGCGAAGCATTGCAAAACCTTTCATTTGGAAATACCGCCTTTCAATGTTTGTATTGATGGATATTTATTGATATCCTTTTATACAAACATCATACATTCATTATCTTTCCTTGTCAATCCTCAACTTTACATCCCGTGGTATTCCTCTTCAGGATGACCACCGTTACATATCATCTTCCGGAAGGATGCCGTGCCAATCCCAAAGCGCCGGCAGCCGGCAAGGTACATTTCATAAGCCGTTTCCAGGGTACGGATGCCGCCTGCTGCCTTGATCCCGGCCGCATTGCCAACCGCTTCATGAATGAGCCGCACATGATCCACGGTGGTGGGCAGATGGTGCCATCCCGTTCCCGTTTTTACGTGTGCGCACCCTGCTTCCGCCGCAAGCATGGCACCCCTGACAATTTCCGCGCCGGTCAGGTTGTTCACTTCCAGGATGACTTTGACGGGCACCTTGTCCGCAATGGCGACAATGTTCCGGATTTCCCTTGAAATTTCGGCATCCATGCCGCTTTTGAGATATCCCTGGTTAATCACCATGTCCAGTTCCCTGCAGTCACTCATGAGCAGTTCTTCCGCTGTCATCAGCTTAATGGCCGCGGTATCAGCGCCGGAGGGAAACCCCACCAAGCCGCCCACCGTGACACCTGTCCCCTGCATCAGGGAAACAAGCTGCTTGGTAAACGAGGGCATGGCATACACGGCCTTTACCTGCCATGCAGCGGCAAGCCGTGCCATTTCCTCAATTTCCGCCATGGTATGGCAGGCCCCGACACAGCTCAGGTCTGTCATGCCCGGAAAATGCCTGCAAAAATCATGAAATGTATCCATACAAAAATACCTCTCGTATCATACTGTAACACGAGAGGTAAACAGATTCAAGTGATTATTAATTCATAATATGATTTGATTACTTTTCCCTGCCGTATCCGGAAATGATCACCTTGTAACGGTTGGATAGTATGCGCACGCGGTCAAACGTGACAGGTGTCCCGTCCTCATCAAAGGAAATGCGGTCAATGTGCAGCAGGGGGAAACCTACCTCCTGTCCGAGAATCAGTGCAGTCTCGAAATCCGCCCCCTCGGCAAAAATGGTATCCTCCGAAGCAGCTATATGGATGCCATACTGATCCTCCAGATACTGGTACAGCGCCACGAATGCTTCCTCGCCATGTTCAAGCCCGGGCACCATGTGTTCCGGTATGTAGTTTGTCATGATGCAGACCGGTACGCCGTCAGCCGTCTGCACGCGCTGCACGCGGATGACGTCCTCAGCCGCGCCGAGCCGGAGGGCTTCACGGATTTCGTATGGCGGCTGGATGCGGTCCACATACCGGCTCTTGGTCGCCACCGCATACCCTCTCTTCCTCAGGGATTCCGTGACGGAGGTGACATGGTTATAGCTCTGTGGTGTCTTATGGTCCAGCACCACGGTGCCACGCCCCTGCTTCACTTCCACCATATTGTCAGCCACCAGCAGCTTGACGGCCTTACGGACTGTTGTCCTGGAAACCTGATATATCTTTTCAAGGTCCGGCTCAATCGGCAGGAACTCACCCGCCTGATATTTGCCGGAAAGAATGGACTCCTTCAGCCCGTTGTACACTTTTTGGTAAGAAAGTTCCTTCATGATGACACCTTTATCCCCGAGAATGCAGTAAACCTTTTTATTTTCGTATTATATACTTTGCATTGTCCTGTGTCAAAGATGGCATTTCCTTACACTGGCGATACACGGCAAAAAAGGGTCACGGTCTCCCTTGACCACGTCCCTTATGCTTATTGCCCCCTTCCTGCATCCGGCCTGGCAGACAGATGCTTTGTCAGCCTCGCAAGTGGGATGGCCATGTTCTCGTTCTGCACGTCCACGTCATCAGGCACCCGCAGGTGGGCCGGTGCAAAATTCCAGATGGCCTTGATGCCCGCCCGTACCATGGCGTCACAGACCTCCTGTGCAGCATCCTGTGGCACGGCAATGATGCCGAGCCTGATGCCGTGTGACATGCACCATGGCACAATCTCCCCGCACGGCAGTACCTCTCCTTTACCGGCAGGCGTCACCTGTACCTGACGGACGTCAAACCCGGCAACAATCCGGATTCCATATGCCTCAAATCCCGGATATCCAAAGATTGCCTGTCCCAGGCGTCCAAGTCCGGCCAGCACCGCATCCGTTGGCTCCCGGTATCCCAGCATGCGTTCCACATCCGCAATCAGCCCTGCCAGCCGGTAACCTTTCTTGGGCCGCCCTTTTACGGAACTGCAGGCAGCGATATCCTTGCGCACCAGCACCACATGATATTTCAGTGTATCTGCAAGCTGGGAACACGTAACCCATTCCCGGCCGTCCTGTTCAAGATTTTTGAGAACCCTGAGGTAAGCCGGCAGGCGTCTGAGCAGCGGCACGCACACTGACCTTCTTCCCATATTGTCTCCTTCTTTGTCAAAACATATCTTATACATATCTCTTTTTGTGATGAATTTCATTATATAGAATACGAATTGATAATGCAATAGGCCTTATCCCATGCGCCTGCGAGGCAGTGTCATTCTTCAGGCTGATTCCCGCGTATACGGATGTCCTTTTCCGGTCCGCTTCCCGCAGGCTTCTCTTCCCGTTGCCCTTTTCATTGATATATCACCCGGTTTTGCTTGACTTTACGGGGATAATGTCTTATACTCTAAAAACGCGCCACGGCATGAATCGTATATAATATAAAATATAAAATCCCAGTTCATGCACAAGGGCGTGCCACCACCGGATCCGTGCCCGGTCCCTGCCGGGCCTCATCAATAAGAATGAAACATAAGGAGAAACCACTATGAAGAAGATTCTTGCCATTGCACTGGCGCTTGTCCTCTGCTTCGGCATGGTTGCCTGCTCCGGTTCCACCACCGACAGCACCGCCACCGCCTCCAAGGTTTACAAGGTCGGCGTCGTCCAGCTGATGCAGCACGTCGCGCTCGATGCCGCCACCCAGGGCTTCCAGGATGCCCTCATCGCCCAGCTCGGCGAGGGTGCCGTGGACTTCGACGTCCAGAACGCCTCCGGTGAGAGCGTCAACTGCGCCACCATCGTCAATGGCTTCGTGTCCGACAACGTGGACCTGATCATGGCCAACGCAACGCCCGCCCTGCAGGCCGCCGCTTCCGCCACCGATAAGATCCCGGTGCTCGCCACCTCCATCACCGATTACGCCACCGCCCTTGAGCTGACCGATTTCAACGGCACCATCGGCACCAACGTGTCCGGCACCTGCGACCTCGCCCCCATTGACCAGCAGGCTGAGATGCTGCACGACCTCTTCCCGGATGCCAAGACCGTTGGCCTGCTCTACTGCTCCGCGGAGCCCAACTCCGTGTTCCAGGCCGACATGATTGAGACCTACCTCACCGGCTACGGCTACGAGGTTTCCCGTTACACCTTCACCGACTCCAACGACGTCAGCGCCGTCTCCGAGGCCGCTGCCGCCGCCTGCGACGTGCTGTATGTCCCCACCGACAACACCGCCGCCACCTATACCGAGTCCATTGCCAACAAGGTGCTCGAGGCCAAGACCCCGCTCATTGCCGGTGAAGAGGGCATCTGCTCCGGCTGTGGCGTGGCCACCCTCACCATCGACTATTATGACCTCGGCTACCAGACCGGCCTGATGGCCGCCAAGATCCTCACCGGCGAAGCCGACGTGTCCACCATGGCCATCGAGTACGCCCCCAACGTGACCAAGAAGTACAATGCCGCCAACTGCGAGCAGCTCGGCATCACCGTGCCCGAGGATTACGTGGCCATCGGCGACTGAGCCCCCGCACGGACCACAAAATCAGTCCCATAAAAAACGGCCGGGATGTCTATCCATTCCGGCCGTTTTCTGTTATACTGTTGATACCTATTACCAACCGGAGGATTGTTGTTTCATGCAGTTTATCGTCAACCTGCTCAACTCCATGCCCGGTGCCATTGCCCAGGGCCTCATCTGGGGCATCATGGCCATCGGCGTGTTCATCACGTTCCGCATCCTCGACATTGCGGACCTCAGCGTGGACGGCTCCTTTGCCACCGGCGGCGCGGTCTGCGTGCTGCTCACGGTCAACGGTGTCCCCATGGCGCTGGCCCTGCTGGCCGCGCTGGCGGCGGGCTTCCTTGCCGGCCTTGTCACGGGCCTCCTGCACACCAAGATGGGCATCCCGGCCATCCTCGCCGGCATCCTGACGCAGCTCGCGCTCTACAGCATCAACCTGCGCATCCTGGGCTTCGGTACGGACAGCGGCAGCCGGGCAAACCTCCCCGTCAGCGTCGATAAGTACACCCTCTGGGTCTCCGCCCGCTATGTACACGACATCAGCCTGAAAAACCCGCTCCCCATCATCCTCATTTTCGTCATCGCGGTCATCGCGCTGACCTACTGCTTCATGGGCACGGAAATCGGCGCCTCCCTGCGTGCCACCGGCTCCAACCGCCAGATGGCCCGTGCGCAGGGCATCAACACCGACACCACCACCGTGCTCGCCCTGATGCTCTCCAACGGCCTTGTTTCCCTGTCCGGCGCGCTCTATTCCCAGTATCAGGGCTTTGCGGATGTCAACATGGGCCGCGGCGCCATCGTCATCGGCCTTGCCGCAATCATCATCGGCGAGACCATCTTCCTCAAACTCTTCTACCGTAACCTCGGCCTTGTGATGTTCTCCTGTGCCCTCGGTGCGGTCATCTACTACATCGTCATCCAGTTCATCTTAAAGCTCGGCCTCTCCACGGATGACTTAAAGCTGCTCACCGCGGCCGTGGTTGCCGTGTTCCTTGCCATCCCGCATTTCAAGGGAAAGCTGAAAATCCGGAAGGGGGCCAAAGCCAATGCTTAAGGTAAACGACATTCATAAAACCTTCAATCCCGGCACCGTGACCGAAAAAAAGGCCCTCTGCGGCGTTTCCCTGCACCTGGAGCCCGGTGATTTCGTTACCGTCATCGGTGGCAACGGCGCCGGAAAATCCACCACGCTGAATGCCGTGGCCGGTGTCTTCCCCGTGGACCGCGGCACCATCCTCATCGACGGCACCGACGTCACCTCCATGCCGGAATATAAGCGTGCCGCCTACATCGGCCGCGTCTTCCAGGACCCCATGACCGGCACCGCCGCCAGCATGGAGATTGAGGAGAACATGGCCCTGGCCCTCCGCCGTGGCAAGCGCCGCTCCTTCCGCTGGTTCATCACCAGGCAGGAGCGTGAGCAGTTCCACGAAGCCCTCAAGATCCTGGACCTCGGCCTGGAGGACCGCATGAATGCCAAGGTAGGCCTGCTCTCCGGCGGTCAGCGCCAGGCGCTGACCCTGCTGATGGCCACCCTGCGCCAGCCCAAGCTCCTGCTCCTTGACGAGCACACCGCCGCCCTTGACCCCAAAACCGCCGCAAAGGTCCTGGACACCACGGACCGCATCGTGGAAAAATATCATCTCACCACCATGATGGTCACCCACAACATGCGCGATGCCATTGCGCACGGCAACCGCCTCATCATGATGGATGAGGGGAAGGTCGTGCTCGACATCGGCGGCGAGGAGAAAAAGCGCCTCACCGTGGAGGACCTGCTGCACCGCTTCGAAAAGGTCAGCTCCTCCGGCGAGGTCTCCGACAAGATGCTGCTCTCCTGAGCCGTCCGCATAATAAATCACCTGCGGTGTCCCTTCCGGGGACACCGCTTTTCATTTGCCTGGTTTCCGGTGAGCGGGCTGATATCCGCATACTAAAGCCTGCATCCCACCGCCCAGTCCACCGTCCATATCTTTTGCCGCCCACGTATGTCACCTTCCCTGTGTCGCCGTCCGTGTGTACTACCGTCCCCTGTGTCACCTTCCCGTGCGTCTCCGCCCCCAGCTTCAGCGTGTCTCCCGTCCGCCTGTTTTCCCCGTCCCCATCCCCCGGTAACGCCATACAGGCTTCCACCGTGAATTCCGGCTGTCCCGGCTGTCTCCGGAATTTGCCGTCAAAATCCGCCCCTGCGCGTTTTCTTTTGCTTATGCCTTCACCCGTCCTTCTTTCATTGTGCAATCCCGCAAAGCGTAAAAATTGGTCTGTCCATGTGGAGGCCATGTCTTTTCATGTCATGGTCCGCTCCGTCTTCCGGCAGGCCTGTTTTTCCCTGTCCCGCCCGTTTTTCCTGTCAGCCATGGCTTCCCCTTACAGTGACATTTTCCTTTTTTCGCGACACTAAAAAACAGGCATCCTTGCGGATGCCTGTCTCTCTTTGGTTCAGTCTCCCGGTCAGATGAGCTCAATCACGACCATGGGTGCTGCATCACCGCGGCGCGGCCCAAGCTTGTACATACGGGTATAGCCGCCGTTGGGCTTATCCTTGTCGTACTTGGGGGCGTAATCACGGAACAGCTTCTCCACGACTGCGTTGGCACGGTCTGCGGTACGGGCCTTGTACTCGGACTTGGACTCGTCCTTGGACTTGGGGGCGGGGATGTCATACAGGTAGGACATCATCTCGCGGCGTGCATGGAGCTTGGAGGGACGGTCAACAACCTTCTCAACCTTCACGGTCTGGGACTTGTCGTTGAGGGTTTCCTTCTCCACGGTATCGCAGTTCTTGTATTCCTTGACAGCCAGCGTGATCATCTTTTCAGCAAGGGAGCGGACCTCTTTGGCGCGGGCTTCGGTGGTGACGATCTTGCCATTCCAGAGAAGCGCGGTTGTGAGGCTGCGCAGCATTGCAACACGCGCGGCGGACGAAGTCGCACCAAGTTTACGGTTTGCCATTTACTGGTTCCTCCTTATTCTTCGGATGGTGCGCGGAGGGACAGGCCCAGCGCGCTGAGTTTCTGCTGCACTTCCTCAAGGGACTTGCGTCCAAGGTTGCGGACCTTCATCATCTCATCCTCATCCTTCTGGACGAGTTCGCCGATGGTGTTGATGCCGGCGCGCTTGAGGCAGTTGTAAGAGCGGACGGAGAGGTCGAGGTCCTCGATGTTGGTGTCGAGGATTTTGCTGGGCCCGGTCTGCTCCTTGGGCTTGAAGGTGCCGCCCTCCCCGTCGTCACCCTGTGCAAGGGCGGCGAAGAGTTCGAGGTGGTCCTTCAGGATCTTTGCCGCTGCGCTGGCGGCTTCTTCAGGCTTGATGGTCTTGTCCGTCCAGATTTCAAGGGTCAGCCTGTCATAGTTGATGTCCTGTCCGACACGGGCGGGATCAACGGTCCAGTTGACCTTCTTGATGGGCGTAAAGATGGAATCCACGGCGATTTCGCCAATCGGCATGTCATCATGCTTGTTGCGGTCCACCGGGGAATAGCCACGGCCATGCTCCAGCATCATTTCAATGTGGAGATGCGCATTGTCATCAAGCGTTGCAATGTGGAGCTCGGGGTTGATCACCTCGACGTCGGCATCCGGCTGGATGTCGGCCGCGGTCACCTTGCAGGGGCCGACGGCGTCGATGATGACCTTCTTGGGTTCCGTGCTGTGCAGTTTGCAGCGCAGCCACTTGAGGTTAAGGATGATGTCGGTGACATCCTCCTTAACGCCTTCCACGGTAGTGAACTCATGCAGGACGCCGTCAATCTTGACGGAGGTCACTGCCACGCCCGGGAGGCTGCTCAGCAGCACGCGGCGCATGGAATTGCCGAGGGTGGTACCGAATCCACGCTCCAGGGGCTCCACAACGAACTTGCCATAGGCCTCTGTGTTTTCTACTATCTCGAGCTTCGGTGCTTCGATCTCTAACATTGGTTACCCTCCTCTTTTTAATTTTGGTTTCCGGTAATGCCTTACGGCTGATTACCTGGAGTAGTACTCAACGATGAGATGCTCCTCAATCGGCAGATCCACGTCATCACGCTGGGGCAGGGCCACGACCTTGCCGGTCAGCTTCTCTGCATCCAGCTCAAGCCACTTGGGAATGGTGCGGCTTGCGCCCTGTTCCTTCAGGGTCTTGAAGCACTCCACGTCTGCGGACTTGTCACGGACGGAGATCACGTCGCCAACCTTCACCTGATAGGAAGCGATGTCAACCTTCTTGCCGTTCACCAGGATGTGGCCATGGGTCACCATCTGGCGTGCCATCGGGCGGGACTCGCCGTAGCAGAGGCGGTATGCAACGTTGTCCAGGCGGCGCTCAATCAGCACCAGCATGTTGTCACCGGTGACGCCCTTCATGTTGGCGGCGGTCTCATAATACTTCCTGAACTGGGACTCGAGGATGCCGTAGGCGCGGCGGACCTTCTGCTTTTCACGCATCTGGGTGCCGTACTCGGACATCTTCTTGCGGGTCTGGCCATGCATGCCGGGCGGGCAGTGACGCTTGGTCAGCGCGCACTTATCACCATAGCAGCGGTCGCCCTTGAGGAAGAGCTTGCAGCCCTCGCGGCGGCACTGCCTGCAAACAGAACCTGTATATCTTGCCATAGCTTGTTTCCTCCTTAGACTCTGCGACGCTTGGGCGGACGGCAGCCGTTGTGCGGGATGGGCGTCACGTCCTTGATCATGTTCACGCTCAGGCCTGCGGTCTGCAGGGCACGGATGGCGGACTCACGGCCGGAACCGGGGCCCTTCACATAGACCTCAACGGTCTTGAGGCCGTGCTCCATGGCTGCCTTTGCGGCAGTCTCGGATGCCTGCTGGGCTGCGAACGGGGTGGATTTCTTGGAGCCGCGGAAGCCGAGGGCGCCTGCGGAGGACCAGGAAATCGCGTTACCCTGCATGTCAGTCACGGTAACCAGGGTGTTGTTGAAGGAGGTCTTGATATGGACCTGACCACGCTCAATGTTCTTCTTCTCGCGACGCTTGCGGGAAGCAGCTTTCTTGATCTTGCTAGCCATTTAATGCTCCCTCCTTACTTCTTCTTGCCGCCCTGGGTACGCTTGGGTCCCTTGCGGGTTCTTGCATTCTGCTTGGTGCTCTGGCCGCGGACCGGCAGGCCCTTGCGGTGACGCACGCCGCGGTAGCAGCCAACTTCAATCAGTCTCTTGATGTTCAGGGAAGTCTCACGGCGGAGATCACCCTCAACGGTCAGGTGTGCATCGATGTAATCCCTGAGCTTCTGGACATCGTCCTCTTCCATGTCGCGCACACGGATGTCGGGGTCGACGCCGGTCTC
>R21__coassemble_513_pt1 | contig 31429 bp, 28 predicted proteins | sample R21__metabat2_low_PE_066 | metagenome-assembled genome bin R21 | reverse complement strand
GGTGTGGGTTCTGGACTGCATCATACAATATTCTCCCTCTCCGGTTACCCCGGAAATTATTTAACTCTGTTATTTTATCCCAATCGGTGCTCCGTTTCAAGTAATGCGGGCAGGTGATTGCGGCGCTTTTATTCATTAATTTTAGAAAAAGGGGCCCATTGCTTGACTTTACGGGGCCTAACGGCTAAAATAATTGGTGCTGGGAAGGAGACGCTGTTTCCTGCAGTAAGGCCTTAAAGAGAGGATGGGGTGCTGAAATCCATCCAGGCCCCTGGAAACTGACAACCACTCCGGAGCTGCGGGTGAACAGCCTGCCGGCATGCCACCGTTATCGGGCATCAGAGTAAAACACAAGGTGGAACCGTGCACTGCACCCTTGGAAGCAATTCCTTGGGTTTTTTTATTACAGTTTAACTTGCAAGGAGAGGATACCAACATGAAAATCATCTACAAAGACGGTACCGTGGCCGAGTGCCCGGAAGAGGAAAAGCTGCATGTCATCCGTCATACGGCTGCCCATGTGATGGCACAGGCCATCATGCACCTGTATCCCGGCGCGGACTTTGGCTATGGCCCCGCAACGGAAAACGGCTTCTACTATGACGTTGACCTTGGTGACCGCAAGATTACCGACGAGGATCTTGCAGCCATTGAGGAGGAGATGCATAAGATCGTCAAGCAGAACCTGCCGCTCAAGCCCTTCATCCTTGGCCGCGAGGATGCCAAGAAGCTGATGGAGGAGCGCAATGAGAAATATAAGCGGGAGCATATCGATGACCTCCCCGAGGATGCACAGATCAGCTTTTTCCAGCAGGGTGATTACATCGACATGTGCATCGGGCCGCATCTTACCTACACGAAGGCCCTGAAGGCCTTCAAGCTGACCCAGACCTCCGGCGCTTACTGGAAGGGCGACAAGGCAAACAAGATGCTTACCCGCATCAACGGCGTTGCCTTTGCCACCCAGGAGGAACTGGATGCGCACATGAAGAAGCTGGAGGAGGCTGCCGCGCGCGACCACCGCAAGATCGGCAAGGAGATGCGCCTGTTCATGAGCCATGACCTTGTGGGCCGTGGCATGCCGATGTTCCTGCCCAATGGCTACGTGGTATGGAATGAGCTTGAGCAGTATATCAAGGGCAAGGAGCGCAGGCTTGGTTATCAGCACGTGCTGACCCCCTGCGTCGGCACCGTTGACCTTTATAAGACCTCCGGCCACTGGGAGCACTATAAGGACAACATGTTCCCCGCCATGGAGGTGGAGGGCGAGAGCTTTGTGCTGCGCCCCATGAACTGCCCGCATCACATGATGATTTACTCCAACAGACCCCACAGCTACCGTGACCTGCCCATCCGCATCGGCGAGGTTGCCCATGACTTCCGCTTTGAATCCAGCGGCACCCTCAAGGGCATTGAGCGTGGCAGACATTTCTGCCAGAATGACGCCCATCTGTTCTGCACGCCGGAACAGATCAAGAGCGAGGTCTCCGCTGTATGTGACCTGATTTTTGAGACCTACAAGGACTTTGGCATCACCGATTACCGCTGTGTGCTGTCCCTGCGCGATCCTGAGGACAAGGTGAAGTATCACCATGACGACGAGATGTGGAACACCGCGGAATCCGCCCTGCGCGAGGTTCTGGTGGAGCTTGGCATCGACTTCACGGAGGAAATTGGCGAGGCCGCGTTCTATGGCCCCAAGCTTGACGTGAACGTGCGTCCTGCTGTCGGTGCGGAATATACCCTGAGCACCTGCCAGCTGGATTTCTGCCTGCCGGCCAAGTTCAACCTGAAATACATCGATTCCGATGGTAAGGAGCGGACCCCGGTCGTCCTTCACCGTGCCATTCTCGGTTCCCTGGACCGTTTCATGGCCTATCTCATTGAAGAGACCAAGGGCAAGTTCCCGACCTGGCTCGCCCCTGTTCAGGTGCGTGTCATGTCCATCAGTGAAAAGAGCGCGGATTATGCGGCTGACGTGTATGAAAAGCTCTGCAATGCCGGCATCCGTGCAGACCTGGATGACCGTGATGACAAGATTGGTTACAAGATCCGCGAGGCCCGCCAGGTGGACCGCGTCCGTTATATGGCGGTTGTCGGTGCCAAGGAGGCAGAGGATGGTACCATCTCCGTGAGGGACCGTGATACGGACAGCAACGTGACCATGACCGTGGCGGACTTTATCACCAAGGTAACCGGCGAGATTGCATCCCGCAGGGATGGCTGAACCGGTTTCCATGGACCCGCTTTGCGTGAAGATTCCATAAAATGAATTGGTGGCGCCCTCCTTTTTGGGGGGACGCCTCTTGGTGCGTCTATACAATGATGGATGGAGTTTTTCAGAAGGACTATATCGTGGACTCGCGGATGGTGGATATCCATTCGAGGGTCATGCCGTCGCAGCTGTTTTTCCTGCTGCAGGATGTTGCGCTTTCCCATTGCAGGGCAATTGACCTGGGCCGCGATAAAACAACGGACAAGGGCTTTTTATGGGTGGTGACCCAGCAGACCGTGCATGTGGACAGGATGCCGTCTGATGAGGAGCAGGTGACGGTACTGACGTGGCCAGGACCAAGCCGCCACATGTTCATGCCCCGGTATACGGAAATCCTTGATAACAGCGGAAAGACGGTTGTATCCGCTTCTGCGTGCTGGATGCTGATGGATGCAGCAACACGCAAGGCCGTCTACGCGAAGGAAGCAGGAATTACCCTGCCAGAGGTGACGACAGGCCGGGAAACACCGTTTTTAAACCGCCTCATGAGCCTGCCGCTGACTGAGGAATTTACCTTTACGGTTCCCTATAGCTACTGCGACCTGAACGGGCACATGAATAACAGCAAATATTTTGACCTTGCGTGTGATCATGCCCCTGAAGCCGCGGACGGAAAGCAGGCAACCCTGCTGCAGGCTGAATATAAATCGGAAGTGCATCTCGGAGAATCCCTGCTGGTAAAGTATGGAGCTGATAATGGTGCCTATTATTTTACCGGGGCCGTTGGGGAACGGGACTGCTTCCGGCTTTGTATCCGTTTTTAAAATGAAGTATCTGAAAGGAGTACGGATTTATGGCTAATTACTGTGTTTTCTACAATTCCAAGTCCAACAGCGGACACGGGGAGGAGCTCGCAAGGAAGCTTTCTGACCTTCTCAAGGATGATACCCTGACGTTTCAGGATATGGTTGGCAGCGACTTAAAGCAGATGTTTGCGTCCGTTCCTGCGGACACAAAGTGCCTCATCTGCGGTGGTGACGGTACGCTCAATTACATCGTCAACCATGTGGATGAAAACGACCTTCCCAATGAGGTGTGGTATTTCCCGGCCGGCACCGGAAATGATTTTACCAATGATATCGGTGGCGGCGATAAACCGCAGGAAATCCGCAGGTATCTTGTGAACCTGCCTACCGTCACCATTAAGGGGAAGACCTACAAGTTCATCAATGGTGTCGGCTATGGCATTGACGGCTATTGCTGCGAGGAAGGTGACCGTCAGCGCGCCAAATCCGACAAGCCCGTCAACTATACCAGCATTGCCATCCTTGGCCTGCTGTTCCACTTTAAGCCGGCGAATGCGGTCATCACGGTGGACGGGAAAAAGGAGATTTATAAAAAGGTATGGCTCGCACCCATGATGAACGGGCGTTACTATGGCGGCGGCATGATGCCAACGCCTGACCAGGACAGGCTGAACCCCGGGCATCAGCTCAGCCTGCTTGTCTGGTACGGTTCCGGCAAGATTCCGACCCTTGCGGCTTTCCCCGGTATTTTCAAGGGGGAGCATGTGAAAAAGACGAAGATGTGCAAGGTCCTGACCGGCCATGACATCACCGTGGAATTTGATGCGCCCATTGCGGCACAGGTTGACGGGGATACCATCCTTGCGGTCACGAAGTGCGAAGCCCACGCCTACCGTGGATGAGGACAGGCATCGATGTCGGCCGCTCCGAAAAAAGTAAAGAATTTCCGCGATTTGGGGGGGATACCCTGCGCAGATGGCCTGCACAGGGTGTCCTTTGGCCTGCTGTTCCGCAGCGGTCATGCCGGACATGTCAAACAGAAGCACATCCACGAACTGAAGGAACGCTTTGGCATCTCCACCGTGGCAGACCTGCGCACGGCGCAGGAGATTATTGAGCGGCCCGATGTGATTGCGGATGAAATCCTGTATATGCACCTTCCACCGCTGACGAACGAGCAGAACCCTGCCATTAACAGAAAGAACAGGACCAGTGTTCTTGTAAGGGTCAGTGCCATGCCGGATGGTGCGCATGGATATCTCTGCGATACATACCGTACGCTGATTGATTCTGAGCTTGCCGTGGATGCCTACCGGCAGCTTTTACTGCTGCTTAAGGAAAAACGCGGCGGTGGTGTGCTGTGGCACTGTACGCAGGGGAAGGACAGGACCGGCGTTTCCACGGCGGTTGTCCTGATGAGCCTGGGCGTGTCACGTGATGAAATCATGCGTGATTACCTGAAAAAAAGAATCCGTGACAGGCTCCTCAATGCTTTGATTTTTGTTGCCATAGCGGTCGGGAAGCACAGCATCCGGATGGCCAAATCCCTGAACTGCCTGATGACTGCCAAACGCGATTTCATGCAGGCGGCTTTTGACAGGATTGATGAGCTCTATGGCGATGACGAAACCTTCTTGCATGCAGCCATCGGACTGACGGATGGGGACATTGCCTTGCTCCGGGAAACATATACGGAGCCTTGTACCGCTTGCTGATTGTGCGCTGATGGGGGAAACAGGTATGGAGCAGCAAAAAAGGAAGCCGGCACTGAAACGCTGGATATGGGCAGCGGTTTCCGTTGTGATTGCCGGCCTGACGGTGTATACCGTCATCCATCAGTCACAGGATTTCTCGTTCTCCAGGTTTGTGGAAGAACTGGAATCCGCTTCCGTACCCTACCTGTTGCTGGCAGCGGTGAGTGCCTTCCTGTTTGTTTTCTTTGAGGGGCTTGCCATCCGCACCGTGTGCAGGAACTTCGGGTTCCCGGTGAAGGTACGTTCAAGCGTTGCTTACTCCTCAGCGGACATCTTTTTTTCTGCCATCACGCCATCGGCTTTCGGTGGACAGCCTGCCTGCGCGTACCTGATGGCGGCGGACGGGGTACCCATTGCATTTACGGCGTTTGCTCTGATTGTGAATCTCTGCTGCTACGTTGCCGCCATTGTGGTGATAGGCATCCTGGCCGTGCTGGTGTATCCCCGTATTCTTTCAAGCTTTGGTGGCCTGTCGCGGACCCTCATCCTGCTTGGCATCATCACGCAGCTGGTCATTTTTACCTGCTTTCTGCTGTTACTGGTATCAAGAAGGATTTTCCGTGGCATCTGTCGGCTGTTAGTCAGCCTTCTTTCCTTCCTCAGGTTGAAGAAGCTTGCGGCGAAGCTTGACGAGAAGGTTAAGAAACTGTGTGAGGATTTTACCGGATATACGTCGATGCTGCATGGCAAAAACTGGATGCTTGCAAAATGCTTCCTTTATAATTTCCTGCAGCGGATTTCTTCCATCGCCGTCACTGCGTTCTGCTTCCTTGCCATGGGAGGGAAAGGAACGGATTTTATCAGGGCCTGGGCTGTGCAGGCATTCTGCACGATAGGCTCCAATACCATCCCCATCCCGGGCGCAATGGGCGTGATTGATTACCTGATGCTCGATGGTTTCAGGGAAATCATTCCCGCAGGGATGTCGGTGACAGATCTTGAATTGCTGTCAAGGGCCATCAGCTTTTACCTGCTGATCATCTTCTGTGGCATTGTTTCCATAGTTACGGTGGTATTGATCCGCACGAGGACAAAGAGAAAACGGGTGGAGGAGACGCATGAGTCCCAGGGAACTGATTGAAATCCTGCATGTCACGGAGAAGCTGAAGTGCGCCACCCGACATGCGGATACTTCGTCCGGCCGGCGGGAAAGCGTGGCGGAACACAGCTGGCGCCTTGCCCTGATGGCCATGCTTTTGACGGATGAGTTTCCCATGCTTGACATGGACAGGGTCATCCGTATGTGTCTCATCCATGACCTAGGCGAGGCATTTACGGGGGACATACCCTGCTTTCAGAAGAATGAAGCGGATTCTTTCAGGGAGGACAGGCTCCTCGTGGAATGGGTGGAGGAATTTCCGGAACCCGCGCGTTCTGAATTTCTTGGGCTTTTCAGGGAAATGCAGGCACTTGATACGCAAGAAGCCAGGCTTTATAAGGCGCTCGATAAGCTGGAAGCGGTCCTGCAGCACGATGAAGGGGACATTGCCTCATGGCTGCCGCTTGAATATGAGCTGCAGTATACACACGGTGCTGAGGATGTAAAATTCTCGCCGTATCTTGTCCGGCTGAAACAGGAACTGGATGCCCTGACCTCCGCAAAGATTGCGGAAAAACATACACAGGCGGACTGACGGATTTCATCCCATGCCTTCCATTTGCCACCCTGCATGGAAGTGATGACATGATATCCGTTGAAGATGCTTATAAAAATCTGATGAGAGGAATGATAAAGAAGTGATCAAAGCCATTGTTACCGTAGTGGGCAGGGACCGCACCGGCATCATTGCCAGGGTTTCCACCATGCTTGCAGAGCATGATGTGAACATCCTTGATATCACACAGACCGTCATGAGTGAGTATTTCACCATGGTCATGCTCACCGATGTTGCCACCTGCAACACCGAGTTTTCCACCCTCAAGCAGGACCTTGCGGCTCTGGGCCGCGAAATGGAGCTGTCCATCACCATCCAGCATGAGGACATCTTCAATGCCATGCATACGGTAAACTGACATGCTCAACCAGGAACAGATTTTAGAAACCGTAAGGATGATCGGGCAGCAGCATCTCGACATCCGCACCATTACCATGGGAATCTCCCTGTATGACTGTGCGGATGAGTCCGTTGCGCGTGCCTGCGATAAAATCTATGAAAAAATCGTCCGCCGTGCCGAGAAGCTTGTGAAAACCGGCGAGATGATTGAGACGGAACTTGGCATCCCGATTGTCAATAAGCGCGTTGCGGTCACCCCCATTTCAGAAGTGGCCGCGGCCAGCCATGCCGCAAGCTACGTCCCATATGCAAAGGCACTTGACCGGGCGGCGGAGACCATTGGCATCAACTTCATTGGTGGATTTTCCGCGCTGGTGCAGAAGGGCATGACGGAAAGTGACCGCGTTTTAATCTCCTCCATCCCCGAAGCATTGGCGGAAACGGAACTTGTCTGCTCCAGCGTGAACGTTGGTTCCACAAAGGCAGGCATCAACATGGATGCAGTTGCCCTGATGGGGCAGATTGTCAAGGCCACTGCTGAGAAAACGGCTGACAGGGATGGGCTTGGCTGCGCAAAGCTTGTGGTATTTTCCAACGCCGTGGAGGACAATCCCTTTATGGCAGGTGCCTTCCACGGTGCCGGTGAACCCGAGTGCTGCATCAATGTCGGCGTCAGCGGTCCCGGTGTGGTGAAAAAGGCATTGGAACAGGTCAAGGGGCAGCCCTTTGACGTGGTTGCGGAAACCATTAAAAAGACGGCTTTCCGCATTACCCGAGTTGGCCAGCTGGTTGCCAGGATTGCCGCTGAGCGGCTCGATGTTCCCTTTGGCATTGTGGACCTTAGCCTTGCGCCGACACCGGCGATTGGCGACTCCGTTGCCTATATCCTGCAGGAGATGGGCCTTGAACGTGCAGGCGCACCCGGTACGACCGCTGCACTTGCGCTGCTGAATGATGCCGTGAAAAAGGGCGGTGTCATGGCGTCCGGGCATGTCGGTGGGCTGAGTGGTGCGTTCATTCCCGTCAGTGAGGATGCCGGGATGATTGCGGCTGCCGCAGAGGGGGCATTGTCCCTTGAAAAGCTCGAGGCCATGACCTGTGTGTGCAGTGTTGGCCTTGACATGATTGCCATCCCGGGTTCCACCAGCGCGGAGACCATTTCCGCGGTGATTGCGGATGAAGCTGCCATTGGCATGATCAACCAGAAGACGACGGCCGTCAGGGTGATCCCCGTGCCGGGGAAAGACGTCGGCGATACCGTGGAGTTCGGTGGCCTGCTTGGCTATGCACCGATTATGCGCGTGAACGGATGCCATGCGGAGGAGTTCATCCACCGCGGCGGCAGGATTCCTGCGCCAATCCACAGCCTGCGTAACTGAGGAATCTGGGTCAAATGGATGGTCAGACTTTAAAAATAGATACCATGCTGTATGAAGGGGCACCGGAGGATTGCAGCAAAAGGGCGGAGCGCGAGCAGAGGACATACCGCCTGCTTGATGGCTTATGCATCCCCTTTGTCCGTGTTGACCATGCACCTGCCAATACCATTTCAGACTGTGAGAATATCGACCTACTTCTTGGCACGCATATGTGCAAAAACCTGTTCCTTTGTAACAGGCAGAAGACGGATTTTTACCTGCTGCTGATGCCGGGGGAGAAGCCGTTCCGTACCAAGGATTTATCAAAGCAGCTTGGTGTGGCAAGGCTGTCCTTTGCTGAGGATGGCCCCATGCTGGATTACCTCGACATCCTGCCAGGTTCCGTATCCGTTCTTGGACTGATGAACGACCTTGAAAACCATGTGAGGCTGCTTGTGGATGCGGATGTATTTGCCGAGCCTTACATTGGCTGCCATCCCTGTGTCAATACCTCCAGCCTGAAAATCGCGCATGATGACATATTCTTGAAATTCCTGCCGGCGGTTCATCATGACTGGACCGTTGTCACGCTGTAACGGGAGAAATCAATGTTTTCCGAGAAACTGAAGCAATATGCTGAATTGTTAATCCGTATGGGACTGAACGTGCAGCCCCATCAGCCGGTGCTCATCAGTTGCCCCGTGGACTGTGCCCGTTTTGGAAGGCTGTGCGAGCAGGCTGCCTATGATGCCGGAGCGTCTTTTGTGGAGATGTCCTGGGGGGATGATTTTTCCACCAGGGCCCGTTTCCTGTATGCAGACGCGGATACGCTGGAAAAGGCAATGCCCTGGACCGGTGTACTGCAGAACGCCATGGCGGAACGTGGTGCGGCCTTTCTGAGCATTTCCGCCTCTGATCCGGGACTTCTGACCGGTGTTGACGCCGACAGGATCCGTGCGTGGTCCAAAGCACGTGGACAGGCCCTGCTCCCTTACCGAAGGGCTGCGAGGGAGAACCACGTCCAGTGGTGCGTCGCTTCCGTTCCTGTGGCCTCATGGGCGAAAAAGGTTTTTCCGGGACTGGAAGAGGACAAGGCAATGGATGCCCTCTGGGAACTGATCTTCAAAACCGTTCATATCTCCGACGGGGGAGATGCCGTGAACGCCTGGAAGGAACATATTGCCACGCTTTCCCGCCGCAGGGGAATGCTGGATGGTTACCACTTTGCGTCCCTCCATTATTCCAGTTCAAATGGCACGGATCTGACCATCACCCTTCCACGGGGGCATTTCTGGGGAGCAGGGCAGGAGGCAAATGTGGACACCGGCACCGTGTTCGTGCCGAATATGCCCACGGAAGAGATTTTCACCGCACCGAAGCGCGATGGCGTGAACGGAACCGTTGTTTCCACAAAGCCACTGGTACTTGACGGCACCGTTGTGGACCATTTTTCCATGCGGCTGGAACAGGGCAAAATCGTGGATGTAAAGGCAGAGAGCGGTCTTGAGACCTTGCTGCATGCCATATCCGTGGATGAGGGTGCCAGCTATCTTGGTGAGGTTGCGCTTGTACCATATGATTCTCCCATTTCCAATAGCGGGGTACTGTTTTATAACACCCTGTTTGATGAAAATGCGGCATGTCACCTTGCCTTCGGTGCAGCCTACCCCATGGTGGAGGGGGCAGGGACAATGTCCGACAGTGAGAGGCTACAGGCTGGGCTGAATGACAGCATGACGCATGTGGACTTTATGATTGGGGCAAGGGATTTATCCATTACCGGTATCACGCCGGACGGAAAGGAAATCCCCGTGTTCCGCGATGGAAATTTTGCTTTTTAAATGAGGAAACATTCTGGAAGTAGTGTCATGATTCACGCATTGGCAAATTCTGTGTTGAAAAAAGCCGCCCTCCTGATGGGCGTTCTTATGGTGCTGGGTATTTTCCCGTGTGCCGTGCTGGCAGAGGAGGAAACCTGTGCACAGCTCCTTTCCTGTGAGATAACCGGCAGTTCAGACACGATTACCACAAAAGCCTACCGCCTGCAGGACGGGAACGCGGACTCCCGCATTTCCTTATCGGCTGGTGACCAGGTTACGTTCCTGCAGACCGAACCCGCCGGTTTTGTTTACCTTACTTTTTATGAGGTCCCGGACACCTATACGGTAATCAGCCTCGATGCAATGGGCAATGAACTGTCAAGGGAAACGGTATCAGACGGACTTTACCAGAAGGTCCTTACCCTTCAGGAAAACAGCTGTGGATGCAGGATTATTGCAGACAATGCACTCATCCTGAGCGATGTCTGTCTCTATGGAAACGGAACACTGCCGGATTCCGTTCCGCAATGGAGCACGGATGCGGAAGACGGCATGGTGCTGCTGATTGTTTCCCGTCCTGAAGAACTGTTCACGGCCTATGGAGGCTTCCTGCCCCTTGTCTTAAACCGTGCGGTTGACGTGCGTGTCATCATCATGCAGCAGATGACGGCAGAACGCCGTGATGAGGCCTGCCGTGCCTGCTGGGCCCTTGGCATGACACATGAACCCGTGGTTGCCGGTTTTTCCGGACGCGGTGGCACGGATTATTCTACCCTGACAGGAAAGACGGAGTGGGGAAACGCAACAAAAGGTGCCCAAATTGTCGCCCCGCTGATTGCTTCCGCGGGCTGTGACGTTGTTGTCAGCTACTCCAATGAAAAAACCTGGGAGGATGGAACACGCCGTTTGACGGGTGCCATTGTGGAGGCGGCCCTTGACCTTGCAAAGTCCAGTGGATACACCCCCCAAAAGGTTTATCAGCTGACACCGGAAGATGTGGCGCATACTGCTGAAAACTCCACCTATGCAAATACGGAGGAAGGTCTTGTCTCCTATGACGGACAGACTGCGGATGAAACCGCGCAGCAGATGCTGGATACCTTTTTTATCAGCACGGCTTCCATGCGTCCACAGGCTTTGGCCAATGTGACCCTTACCCTGGTGAAATCCACGGTCGGTAAAGACGGTGACAGCGGCGATTACCTGAATGGACTTGACGCCCCGGCGGTGCCGAGCCCTACACCCGAACCTTCACCGACACCGGAGCCGACGCCGGAACCCACACCGACACCTGCACCAACGGCAACGCCCGTACAGCTGGAAACGGGTGACGTGATTACCGCCACGCAGGCTCCCGTTTCGCAGGAGGCCACTGCGGAACCTGCCATGCAGGCAGCTGCTGAGATACGGGATACTACACTGTCGGTCATTTTGCGGTTTTCGTTCCTTGCGCCTCTCTTGGTTGGACTGGTTGTCACAATCATCCTTGCAGTCATCAGGGGCGTACATAAAAAGAAACGGTTGAAACATGCAAGGCATACAAGGCGTCTCACGCCATCTGCCTTCACCTGTATCCTGCCACTGCTCGTTGGCGCAATCCTTGCCTGTGCCGTATTCTTCCTGCTCAATTTTACGGAGGCCGGGACTGAAATCATCGAAAATGCGCAGGTTGTCATCACACCGGAACCGACCGTGGCACCAACGCCGGCGCCTACGGAAGCGCCGACACCGGAACCCACCGCGGAACCGACTCCGGAGCCCGATGAACCGGTGGAGGCAGACGAACCTGACAGATCAATAGCTGATGCGGAACTGCTCGGTTCCACTACTGATGAAGAGGATAAGTGGTCAGAATACTTCCGTCAGGACGGGGAAGATGCCGAAGTTGTCGTACAGGATGTGGAAAACGGCCACTGGGAATACCGCTCTGATACCCTCAGCATCCTGATTGACAGGAAAACCGGTTCCGGTCCCATCACCTATTATGTTGCCCATATCAGGATGCGCGGTGTCAATGCGTTCCGCCCTTCCTTTGCCAGCAACACCTACAACTCTTCCGACCGTGCGATGCCATGGCAGCAGGCCAGGAACCAGAAGGCCGTGCTGTACATTACGGGTGACAACCTGACACATTCAGAAAAGGAGAAAAAGGGTGTCCTGATCAGGAACGGTTATGTGTTTTATGATGGAAAGGCATCTGATACGCTTGCTTTTTACCCTGACTTGACCCTGAGAACCTTTGAGAAGGGCACCGTCACGGCGCAGGAACTGCTTGAGGATGGCGTCCTGAACACCTATGGCTTTATGTATTATCCCACGCTGATCCGCAACGGGGAAAAGGACACGGATATCCTGAAGTCTGCCGTGAAGGGAATCAATCCGCGCTGTGGCATCGGCATGGTGGAGGCAGGTCATTTTGTTGCCATCTGTGTGGATGGCAGGACGACGGATTCCAAGGGGATTTCCCTCTCGGATTTTGCGGACCTGTTTGTGCAGGAAAACTGCACGGAAGCTTACAACCTGGATGGCGGGATTTCCGAAGCCATGGTGTTCATGGGGGAACAGCTGAACCATCACGAAGGCGGGTCCACCGCTGACAAGGCCTATCAGCGTTCCGTGCCTGACGGCCTGCTGTTTGGTTACAGCGAGCTCGTTCCTTCCGTGGATGATCCGGTCGGCAATACAGGGAATGATACCAAGGTGCATGGCTGATATGGGCATAAAATCCATCGCCCTGCGCGTGATTTCAGCGGTTTTCCTTGTGGTTGCAGTGCTTGCCGCCTGGGCCGGTGTGTCCCTGATAGCACATGGACAGGTATATTTCTGGTATCACTGGGCAATACTGCTTGGCCTTGTTGTTTTCCCCCTGTGTGCCGCGACAGGCTTTCTGGCATTTTCGCTGGAAAAACAGAAGCGGCCATTCTGTTTCCGTACCCTGTTGCGTTTTCTGCTGGCTGTATATCTTGCTGCACTTTTGTATTTGCTGTTCTTTTCCCGCAACATGCAGCCCTATTCTTTGGCAGAGCTGAAGACACTGGACCTTAGCGAATGCATGCAGGATGAGACACTGAACCTGACGCCTTTTGCCACACTCAGGAGATATCATGACGTGCTGATGCGTGGCGTGATACCAAAGACCGCATTCGGGAACATCCTTGGAAATATCGTGCTTTTTATGCCGCTTGGCATTCTCATGACACTGGTTTCAAGGGTGAGCGCGAAACCCTACATCGCACTGCCGGTGCTTTTGATGACGCCACTGCTTGCTGAATGCCTGCAGTTTCTGCTGAGATGTGGGGTCTGCGACGTGGATGATGCCATGCTGAACCTTTTAGGCGGTCTGATTGCATACGCAGTCATGATGCTTCCGTTCATACACAGGCCAATTTACAGGCTTCTGTATCCGGATGCCGGTTGACCCGGGGGTTTTACACTGATATGATATCAAAAAGAGAATGTTTTCAAATCGCCATCCGCAGGTCGGTACCTGTCATGCTTGGCTATATATTCCTCGGCATTGCCTATGGCATAGTACTGCAGGGGGCAGGTTATGGCACTGTATGGGCGTTTGCATCCAGTCTGTTTGTGTTCGCCGGCAGTGCCCAGTTCGTCATGGTAAACCTGCTGGAGAGCGGGGCTGCGTTGGTCACGGTTTTTATCACAATCCTGCTGGTCAATTCCCGCCATATCTTTTATGGACTGACTTTCATAGAAAAGTTCCGTGGGCTCCGGGGAAGAAACTATCTGATTTTCTCCCTGTCGGATGAAACCTATTCACTGCTTTGTTCCATGCCACAGATGGACGCGGAATCCGAAAATACCACGATGCTGATGATTGCAGCCCTGGACCAGGGGTACTGGGTGATTGGCAGTGTGATTGGTGGTGCTTTTGGCGTTTTACTGAATGAAGTGCTGCACCTTGATTTGACCGGGATTGATTTTTCCATGACGGCACTGTTTGTTGTCATCCTTCTCGATCAGCTGAAGAAGCGGGAGTATCGTCTGCCAGCCCTGATTGGCGGGGTCAGTTCCTTCGTGGCCCTGCTGATACTTGGAAGCTCCAGCTTCCTGCTGCCATCCCTGATTTTAACGGTCACATTGCTGTTTGTCCTGCGCAGGCCCATGGAGCGGTTTGCGTCGAGGGGAAAGGGGGCAGAGGCATGAGCCCCACACTGACCGGTATCCTTGTCATTCTGGTCACCGTTCTTGCAACCGTATTGACACGGTTCCTGCCATTCGTTGCCTTTGGTACCAAAAGGCCCATTCCGGAACCCATCCGCTACCTTGGAGGAATTTTGCCATCTGCCATCATGGCGACCCTTGTCATTTACTGCCTCAAGGATGTATCGCTGTTATCCGGCAACCATGGTCTGCCACAGCTGATTGCGGTAGCTGTAACCGCGCTTTTGCACATCGTTAAACGGAATACGCTGCTTTCCATAGCAGGGGGGACTGCTGTGTACATGTTACTGATTCACTTTGTCTTTATTGCGTAGAGGAGGAATACTGAAATGAACCGGGCAGAACTGGATGGCGCCCTGAAACGCCTCGAATCCCTTGAAAACCGCATTTTCTGCATCAACCATGCCATGGGCCTGCTCAATGTTGACCATGAAACCATTGCCCCTGCCGACGCCTCTGCCGGAATCGGCCGTACGCTGGCCTGCCTGGGCGAATTCCTTTATGAGACGACCGGGAATCAGGAAGCAAAGCAGCTGCTTGCGGACCTGTCGGCGGAGCGTGATCGTCTTGACCCTGCAACAGCACGCCGTGTTTACCTGCTCAACAAGGATGCAGAACGCCGCTCCAAAATCCCTCAGGAAGAGCAGACAGCGATGACCATCCTTCTTACTGAAGGGGCGGTTGTCTGGAAAAAAGCAAAGGCCACCAATGATTTTGCGCGGCTTGTTCCCTATTTTGAAAAAGTGCTGGAGACAACCGTCCGGTTTACTGGGTATACGGACCCCGGCATGGATCCCTATAATGCACTTTTGAACCAATATGAAGAGGGACTCAGCACCGATATGCTGGACCCCTTCTTTGAGAGCCTCCGCCAGGCCATTGTACCGTTGCTTCACAGGTGCATGGAAAAGGGACAGATTGATAATTCCTTCCTGCATAAGGAGTATCCGATTGCAGGGCAACGCATCTTCAGCGACTATCTGATGGAGAAAATCGGCGTTGATAAAAACCGTTGCATCCTTGGCGAAACGGAGCATCCCTTTACGAGCGGTTTTTCCAGCAAGGATGTCCGTATCACCACCAATTACGGTTTATATGACATCTCTGATAATATGTACAGCGTGATTCACGAGGGCGGGCACGCCATGTATGAGATGAATGTCAACCCGGATTATGATTATACCTCCCTTGCGGGCGGTGCATCCATGTCCATCCATGAAAGCCAGTCCCGTTTTTATGAGAACCTGATTGGCAGGTCCAGGCCGTTCATTGAAAGCATCTTCCCGGATGTACAGCGGTTCTTCCCGGAACAGCTGGAAGGGGTGACCGCTGAAATGTTCTACCGCGCCGTGAACCGGACAGAGCCATCCCTCATCAGGACGGAAGCGGATGAACTGACCTATTGCCTGCACATCATGGTGCGGTATGAACTCGAAAAGGAGCTGGTTGCCGGGCGCCTTGCCGTAAAGGACCTGCCTGCTGCCTGGAACGCCAAGTATCAGGAATATCTCGGCATCTCCGTACCGGATGATACGCATGGTGTGCTACAGGATATGCACTGGCCAAACGGACTGATTGGCTACTTCCCGAGCTATGCGCTTGGCAGCGCATATGGTGCCCAGATGTTGCATTTTATGGAGCAGGACATCCCGGACCTGTGGACAGAGGTTCGGCATGGCAATCTCGCCCCGGTCCATGGCTGGCTGAGGGAACACATCCATCAGTATGGTGCCCTGTATGCACCAACGGAACTTTTTGAAAAGGCATGCGGAAAGTTTGACCCGAAGTATTATATCGATTACCTGACCCGTAAATATGAATCCCTTTATGGAATTTGAGAGGAGGAGTCCACATGAAATACTTTTTGATTGACTGTGATACCGGCATAGATGATTCCATTGCCATCCTGTTTGCCTTAAAGCGCCCGGATGTCAAGGTGGTTGGCATTACAACGGGATGCGGTAACTGCTCTGCCGCACAGGCCGCGGAGAACACGCTCCGTCTCATCAAGCTTGCGGATGTTCCGTATCATGTTCCCGTGGCCATTGGGGAAAATAAGCCGCTTTACGGGGAGTGGGGAGGGCCTGTCACGCATATCCATGGAAAAAACGGCATTGGTGACGTGGAGCTCCCGCCGAGCGACCAGCAGCCTGAAAAGGAACATGCCTCTGATTTCATCGTACGCCTGGCGCATGAATATGCCGGCAGGCTGACGGTCATCACACTTGGCCGTATGACCAATTTTGCCCTCGCCATACAGAAGGACCCCGAAATCGTGAAACTGGTGCGCAATGTCGTTTTCATGGGCGGTACATGGCGGCATGTCGGCAATGTGATGCCCTTGAGTGAAGCCAATATCTTTGGTGATCCGGAGGCTGCAGACATGGTAATCAACGCAGGGTTTTCCCGCATTACCATGGTCGGCCTTGACGTGACCATGCGGACACGCCTTTCCACCGGTCAGGTTGACCTGATGGTTCAGTATGCCCCTGAACGGAACCGCGCAGTTGTTTCCTATATCCGGAAGGCGCTCGATTTTTATTATGGCTACTACCGCGCGCAGAACTACAGCCTCGATCACTGCCCTGTTCATGATCCACTTGCCGTGGTCCTTGCGGTCTGTCCGCAGCTTGGACGTTACCGCAAATATGTGGCCAGGGTGGAGTGCAAAGGTGAATATACCCGTGGCATGATTGTGACCGACGACAGGGAATTCCCGATTGAAGGCAATTACCTGACCATCTGCACGGAGGTGGAGACCACGAGGGCTGTGGAGACCCTCCTTGCCGCTTTCTGCCATGACGGGGCGGGCGTCTATCTTGAGAACGTATAAAACACATTTTCTCTGTCGGTGACATTGCCCGCCGTTGCCCCCCAGCCATCATGCCGGAATGCACAGGACTGCTCCATGAGCCTGCGTTTTTTCAGGATTTATGGCTGTTTTTGCAGATTCCTGTTCTATTTGACGGATTTTGTGTTAAGATAGGAGACGAAACATGAAGCTCATCAACTTTGGTTCCCTCAATATCGATTATGTATATGCCGTGCCTCATTTTGTCAGGCCTGGCGAGACGCTTTCCAGCACCGTTCTGACCGTCAATTGTGGCGGAAAGGGACTGAACCAGTCCATTGCCGTCTGCCGGGCGGGAATTCCCGTGGTACATGCCGGCTGTATTGGGCAGGAAGGCCTGTTTTTAAAAGAAAAGCTTGATTCCGCCGGAGTGGATACGGCGAGCCTGCGTATCGTGGAGGAGAAGACCGGCCATGCCATCATCCAGGTGGATGATGCAGGCCAGAACTGCATCCTGCTGTATAGCGGGGCCAACAGGGTACTGGATGAGCAGTATGTGGATGAGGTGCTCGCCTCTGCGGATAAGGATGATGTCATCCTGCTTCAGAATGAAACCAGTGCCGTTTCCTACATTGTGGACAAGGCATCTGAAATGGGCCTGCGCATTGCCATGAATGCGGCACCGAGCGACCATCATCTTGATGATGTTGCGCTCGAGAAGCTGACATGGCTGTTTGTTAACGAATCGGAGGGGGCGTTCCTATCTGACTGTAACGACCCCAATGCCATGATTTCCGTACTTTCTGCCAGATACCCGCATACCTGCATTGTCCTGACGCTTGGCGGGGACGGTTCCTGCGCACATGATGCTTATGGTACCGTCACGTGTCCCATATTCCATACGCCTGTTGTGGACACCACGGCTGCCGGTGATACGTTTACAGGCTATTTCCTGCGCGCGGCCATGGACGGAAAGACGCTTGAGGAACAGCTGCGGTTTGCCTCGGCCGCTTCCGCCATTGCCATCTCGAGGCCTGGTGCCGCTGACAGCGTACCGGTTTATGAGGAAGTCGTGGAATTCCTGAACACGCAAGCATGAGCGTATTCCATATAATTTTTTGAGGAGGATTTTCAACATGATCAATTGGAAGAATTTTGACACACTGGAATCCTATGGGAAATTGCAGGCATTAAAGGGCAAGGTTGACCTGACGGAGGCCATGCAGGGCGACAATGGCGCGCAGCGCGTCCATGACTATCAGGTACCCATGGCCTGTGGCCTTTCCTACCATTATGCCGCCAAGCAGGTGGACGGGGAAATCCTTGAGACCCTCGTGGAGCTTGCCAAAGAAGCGCAGCTGACCGAAAAATACGAGGAACTCTATAATGGCGCCGTCGTCAATACGGGGGAAAAGCGTCTTGTGCTGCATCAGCTGACCCGCGGACAGCTTGGCAGGCCCGTGATTGCGGATGGTGTGGATAAGCGCGATTTTTATACGGAGCAGCAGCACAGGATTGCGGAGTTTGCCACCAAGGTACATACCGGGGAAATCACGAATGCGGACGGTGAATCCTTTACCACCGTTGTACAGATTGGTATCGGCGGCAGTGACCTTGGTCCCCGCGCCATGTATCTGGCCCTTGAGAACTGGGCAAAGCGCAATGGCACTTTCCGGATGCAGGCAAAATTCATCTCAAATGTTGACCCGGATGATGCGGCCGGCGTGCTGAATTCCATCGATGTGTCCCGCTCCCTCTTCATCCTGGTATCTAAATCCGGCACCACGCTGGAAACGCTGACGAATGAATCCTTTGTGAAGAACGCGCTGACCGAAAAGGGACTGGACCCTGCAAAACATATGGTTGCCGTCACCAGCGAAACCTCGCCTCTTGCAGGCAACCCCGGTTATCTCGATTCCTTCTATATGGATGATTATATCGGCGGGCGTTATTCGTCCTCCAGCGCGGTCGGTGGTGCCGTGCTGTCACTGGCATTTGGCCCGGAAACCTTTGCGGCGTTCCTCGATGGTGCGGCAGCGGAGGATAAGCTCGCCTGCGAGCCCGATCCCATGAAAAACCCCGATATGCTGGATGCCCTGATTGGTGTTTATGAGCGTAATGTCATGGGGTATAACAATACTGCCGTGCTCCCCTATAGCCAGGCATTGAGCCGTTTCCCGGCACACCTGCAGCAGCTTGACATGGAATCCAACGGGAAATCCGTCAACCGCTTTGGTGAGCCCGTGCAGTATTCCACCGGTCCCGTCATCTTCGGCGAGCCGGGTACCAACGGACAGCATTCCTTCTATCAGCTGCTTCATCAGGGGACGGATATCGTGCCCCTGCAGTTTGTCGGCTTCCGTGCGAGCCAGATCGGTGAGGACGTCCTCATCCAGGATACCACCAGCCAGCAGAAGCTCTGTGCCAATGTTGCCGCACAGATCATGGCGTTTGCCTGTGGCAAGCAGGATGAGAACCGCAACAAAAACTTTGCAGGTGGCCGTCCTTCCAGCATCATCATTGGCGATGACCTGAACCCCGCTTCCCTTGGCGCACTCCTTGCCCACTTTGAAAACAAGGTCATGTTCCAGGGCTTTGTCTGGAACGTGAACAGCTTTGACCAGGAGGGCGTACAGCTTGGGAAAGTCCTTGCAAAGCGTGTCCTTGCCCATGATACCGATGGCGCACTGAAGGCCTTCAGTGACCTTCTTGGCATTTAAATCTCCTTACGGGAGGGCATTTCCCCATGAAAAATCGGAGAAATTGCCCTTTTGTGCTGTGAATGTTTTGTATATCACTTGACAAACATGATAAAATACTAGATAATCTAATCATCAAGATTAGATTATCTAGTTTATGAGGTTTGTTATGGCTTTTCGTGTATTTACTGATGCCTGTTCCAATCTTCCCGGCAACCTTCTCGAGGAACTGTCCATTTCCGTATTGCCCTGCAGCTATGTGCTTGATGGGGAAACCGTGGAATACAGCGGCAATATTTCTGATTTTGATTATCAGACTTACTACAATGCCCTCCGTTCCGGCAAAAAGGTTACCACCAGCCTGATTAACAGCTTTACCTTCATGCAGGGCTTTCAGCCTGCCCTGGAGGAAGGCAGTGACATTATTTATGTCGGCCTTTCCAGCGGTATCAGCGGTACCATCCAGGCTGCAAAAATGGCTGCAGAGGATTTGCTGGAGGACTATCCGGACCGCACCATCCGCGTGATTGACTCCATGGGCGCCGGACTGGGAACCGGCCTTGTGGCCTGCAGGGCAGGGGACCTTGCCAAACAGGGGCTTACCGCTGATGTGGCTGCTGACATCCTGGAGACGGAAGTCCTGAATCTGTGTGAGTATTTCATCGTGGATGACCTTGCGTTCCTTGCCGGTACCGGCAGGCTCAGCAATGCCGCTGCATTCATTGGCAATGTACTGCACATCGTGCCCATCCTGCGCGGCGATGAGGAAGGTCACATTGTGGCTTCCGGTAAGTATGTTGGCCGTAAGAAGGCAATCAATGTCCTGCTGGATACCTTCCGGAAAAAGGTCGTCAACCCGGAGGGGCAGCGTATTGCCATATCCCATGGCGACTGTGAAGAGGATGCAAAGAAGATTGCCGAAGCCGTGACGGAATTCTGCCATCCGAAGGAGCTGATCATCTGTCCGCATGAGCCCTTTACCGGTGCTCACGTGGGTCCTGGCATGCTGGCCCTTTTCTTCCTTGGGAACGGCAGATGACATCTGTACGCAGAGATTCCCTGTTTCATAAATGACTTAAAACTAAGGGGCAGGCCTTTCAGGCCCGTCCCTTTTTTGTTGCGGTGGAATCACGCTACCTGCTATAATGGATAAAAATACGGTGGAGGAATGTTTTATATGCTGTTTCTTGGTACAGGTGGGGCTGAACTGGTGCCAAACCCTTATTGTGAATGCGATGTATGCCGTTTTGCAAGGGCCAGCGCTGACGCAAGGGAAAGGCGGGCCAGGAGTTCCTTTTTCATTGACTCCGGGAACCTGATTGACTGTGGCCCGGATACCACGTATGCCGCGGACCGTTATGGATGTTCCTTAAGTGGCCTGAAAAACCTCTTTATGACGCATCTTCACAGCGACCATTTTGACATCACCAGTCTTGAGGCGATGATCATGAGCGTGACCGAGCCACCGCATTTACAGGTATACCTCTCGGAGGAGGCCTATCATGGACTGCAGCTGCTTGCAAAGGCGGCGGAATCGCTCCCTCTCAATGCGCTGGAACGGCATAAAAAACGCTATCCGGAGCTTTTAACCTTTCATCCCATTCACCCGTTTGACTCCTTCGTGACGGATGACGGGATGCATGTGACCGCGCTGAAAACAAACCACCCAGGCTGTTATCAGGGGGAATACTCCCTGAATTATCTGTTTGAGCGCAATGGAAAAAGGTTCCTTTATGCCTGCGATACAGGCCGCTATGCAGAAGAAAACTTTGAACAGCTGAAGGACATGAAACTTGATTATCTGATCCTCGAAGGCAGTTTCGGGCTAAGGGATGTCCCCGCTGATTTTAAACACATGTCCTGTGACGGAATTGAGTGGATGGTGTCAAGGTTCATCGAAAACGGCAATCTGACACAGGATACGGCATTTTACATCACGCACATCAGCCATAAGGCCATGCTGACGCACTTTGCCTATGAGAAGGAAATGCGCAGGAGATGTGGTGACTTCGTGAACATTGCCTACGATGGACTTGAGATTGGCAGCTTTTAAACTGCCAAGATTTCTGATATTTTACGGAATTAAACGGCCTTATTTCCGTATCATGCGGATTTTTAAATCCTATCAGGAATGTTATGGTAATGGAAAAGAAACCGCGGTGCCGCGGTTTTCAGGAAAGGAGCCATGCAAATGGAAGAGTATGCAAAACCCCGCCGAAATGGTGCCCTTGTTAAACGCATCATCCTGCTTGCGGTTGCTGTTGTGGTGATACTTGTGATTGCCCTGAACAGCTTTTACCAGCTTGGTGAGGATGAATATGCCGTCATCACAACGTTCGGTAAGCCCTCTGTGGTCAGTACATCCGGACTGAAATTCAAAATTCCCTTTGTACAGTCTAAGACAATCGTCTCTAAGGCAACAAAGGGCCTTACCATTGGTTATAACCAGGGCACGGGCGCATCCGTGACGTCCGAATCCGTGATGATTACGGTGGACTATAACTTTGTTGACGTGGATTTTTATGTAGAGTACCGTGTGACGGATCCGGTGAAATATCTTTATGCCAGTGAGGACCCTGTCGGCATCCTGAAAATGCTCTGCCAGTCCTACATCCGCGATACCATAGGCCTTTACAAGGTGGATGACGTCATTACAACGGGCAAGAGTGAAATCCAGTCTGCCATCAAAGAGAAAATCCTTGCAAGGCTGGAAAAGGAGGATTTAGGCATCACGCTTGTCAGTATCACCATACAGGATGCGGAACCGCCCACGGCAGAGGTACAGGAGGCCTTCAAGGCCGTGGAAACAGCCAAGCAGGATGCGGAAACCGCAACCAATAACGCAAACAAGTATGCAAACGAGGTCATTCCGGCAGCCAATGCGGATGCAGATGAAATCCTGCAGCAGGCTGAGGCATACAAACAGGCACGGATCCGCGAGGCAGAGGGCCAGGCTTCCCGTTTTACGCAACTGTATGAGGAGTATGCAAAATATCCCCAGATTACCAAGCAGCGGCTCTTCTATGAAACGATTGGAGACATTTTCCCGGACATGAAGGTCATCATCCTTGCGGATGACGGAAGTACCGTGGAAACCGTGCTTCCGCTTGACAGCTTTGTGGATACTGGCACGGTGGACCAGGGGGAATGAGGTGAAAGACATGAAAAAGACAAAAGCAGGTTTTCTCATCCTGACAGGGGTCATCGTCGTGGCGCTGATCATCCTGTTGGCTTCGTCCATGTTCATCGTTAAGCAGAATGAGTATGGTATTGTGTATGAATTCGGCGCGGTCAAGGACGTCAAGACGGAGCCGGGCCTGTATTTTAAGGCCCCGTTCGTTCAGACCACGTCAGCCCTGCCTAAGGAAGTGCTGCTTTACGACCTTCCCATCAGTGATGTCATTACCGGTGATAAGCACAGCATGGTACTGGACAGCTTCGCTTTGTGGAAGATATCGGACCCCAGGCTGTTCATTGAAACACTGTCCGGTGATATCTCTGCCGCGGAATCCCGTATTGATGCCATTGTGTATAACGCGCTGAAAACGGTGATTTCCTCCCTGAACCAGGAAACCATCATTTCGGGACGCGACGGCGAGGTGGTGGCCCTCGTGATGCAGAACATTGGCGATTCCTTCTCCCGCTATGGCATTGAAATGCTGGCCGTGGAGACAAAGACGCTGGACCTTCCCGATGACAACAAGGATGCCGTTTACACCCGTATGATTTCAGAGCGCAATAACATTGCGGCTTCCTACACGGCGGAGGGCGAGGCGGAGGCCAAGCGGATCCGCAATGAGGCGGATAAGCAGGTGGAAATCATCCTGGCAGACGCGGAAGCACAGGCGGCTGTCATGCGGGCAGAGGGGGATGCGGAATATATGCGTATCCTCAGCGAGGTATATGACACCGATGAGGAAGCAGAATTTTACACCTATATGATTGCCCTTGACGCGTTGAAGACATCCATGACAGGCGAACAGAAGACACTCGTCCTGCCGAAGGACAGCCCGATTGCCCAGATATTCCTGAACTGATGAGTATAATTTTACTCCAGGACGCTGGCAGTAAAATCAGATAACAGCTTTACATACCTTTCCCGGTCAGCAAGGAAGCTGAGGCCATGGTCGGCACCGGGGAAGGTATTTCTCTGTACGGTGGGACCTGCCTTTGCAATTGCGGCTGACATTTCACAGGGAACCAGACGGTCTTGCTCGCCGTGCATGATGAGGATGGGAAGACGCGTGCTTGACACTGCATCGGACGCACTGGCCGACGTCAGGCTGACATGTGCAAACAGCAGTCCGGCCAGATAGACAAATGGCCAGAGGAGCGCAACGGGAAGCTTCCGCGTGCGTATCGTGTTTTTCAGGATGTCCTTCGGGGAATCATACGGGCAGTCCGCGACAATGCCGCGGACCTGGGATGGCAGCGCAAGGGAAGAGGTCATCAGCACGCTGGCAGCGCCCATGGAAATCCCGTAAAGGAGGATGCTGCTGTCCTCACCATAGGTTTTTACGGCCCATTGACTCCAGGAAACAACGTCCTGCCGTTCCCGGATGCCGAAGGTGATGGAGTGACCTTCACTCTGTCCATGGGCACGCTGGTCTATAAGGATGACCGTATATCCCTGACTGATGAGAAGGGGAGCACCACCGCAGAAGTCACGGATGGAAGTGCCACGGTATCCATGGACACAGATGGCTATCTTTTTGCTGCCGTGCGCTTCATAAAGTTTGCCTGCCAGTCTGAGACCATCGGAAGAAAAAAGGGACACAGGTTGAAAAGGGACCTGCTGAAATGCGGTGATCATTTCCCTCATTTTAGGATAAAGGTCCTGAAACTGATCCCCCTCGGGCAGACGCAGGTCATCATCCTGCCCTTTCACGGGACTGAAGAGTGTAATCCTGTAAACGATAATCAGGGCACAAAGCAATATACAAAAAAGTGCTAACAGAATGAGAAGTGCAATGGTCATGTCATTCCTCCGTGTGTTCATCAAGGGAAAGCAGGGTTGCGGCTGTGGGCATATCCAGCCTTTGGACGTCGCGGAGTTTTCTGCGGATGGCATTGGACCTCGTGCCAATGAGCTGGTCAAGGTCTTCTCCGCTGAGACGGATGTGTGTCTGCAGCTTGAGAAGCGCGTCCTCAAATTTATCAAACTCTGTCTTAACAGCGCCCAACACCTGCCAAACCTCCTGGGACCTCTTTTCAATGGCCAGTGTCTGGAAACCCATTTCAATGCTGTTGAGGAGGGCCGCCATTGTACTGGGGCCCGCAATGGTCACCTGATAATCGCGCTGTAACGGTTCAATCATGCCGTGGCTGACAACCTCGGCGTACAGGCCCTCCGTCGGCAGGAACATGACGGCAAATGCCGTGGTATGCGGAACGGAAATGTATTTCTGGTGGATGTCCTTTGCCTGCGAAAGGATGAAACGGGAAAGTTCCTTCCAGGCGGCCTCCAGCAGCTGCCTGTCCCCTGAATCGCGGGCCTCCTGCAGCTTTGAAAAACGCTCTGCAGGGAATTTGGCATCGATGGGCAGATAGACAAAGCTGCCGTCCTTTCCGGGAATCCGGATGGCAAATTCCACCCGTTCCGTGCTTTGCGGCACCGTGGCGACGTTTTCATCATACTGCTCCGGGGACAGAATCTGTTCAAGGATGGCCTTTAACTGGTATTCGCCGAGAATGCCGCTTGTCTTCACGCCGGAGAGCACCTTTTTCAGGCCGCCGACATCACTGGCCAGGGATTTCATTTCGCCAAGTCCCTGGTAGACCTGCTCAAGCCGTTCACTGACCAGTTGGAAGGATTCGCGGACACGCTTATCCAGGGATTCGGTCAGACGCTGGTCCACGCTGGAGCGGATCTGCTCGAGCTTTTGATCTGTATCAGTCCTGATTTGGCTGAGGGATTCGGCCATGGTTTTGCGCATGGTATCAAGGCGGACGTCGGAGGATTGCTCAATGGCCTGTAAACGCTGTTCCATCAGGGAGAGCTGGCCGTTGAGTGATGCCTGTAAATGGGTAAGCTCCTGCGCAATGGCCTGTTGGCCGGAAGACTGGCCTGCCTGCAGCACACGGGACAGGCGCTCCATGTCATCGCTGTTGTCGTTGCCGAGGTCACGGATGTTATCCGCAATCTCCTGGCGGAGGAGGATGTTTTCCTGATGCAGTGCGCTGATGACCCTGGAATCATCCTGCTGTTCCGGTTTTTTGGTAAGTAAGACAATCAGCAGCGCAATGGCAGCTACCAACAACACAAGCGTGATGCAGAGCAGTATATTTGTCATGGAATCAAAGCCTCCTGAACGTCAGTGAAAATCTGGAAGTAACAAACATTGAGACCGGAAACGCTCCCATGGAAAGGATTTCCTTTCCGATATGGATTAGGCCATTCCTTTTCTAATTATACCATAGATATGGACAATTTTCGGTTTTTAGGGGATAATGAAGATAATGGTGCAAAGGCCAGTCTGCATGATTTTTTGATATTTTCAAGGTGTATCCTCCCCCGAACAGAGAATGCACCGTTTAGGAGGAATCCCGATGAAGACCACCGTTTATACGGATTTCATGACGGCTGTCACGATTGCGAACACCTATGCCACCGCTAAGGTTTCCGGTTGTGATGCAGAACTGAACCTTGAAATTACGAACCTGCCGGTCCGGATCAGGCGGTGTTAGAGGAGCGGCAATGCCGTATATCGGTTTGAAACTAGGACCCGCATCTGTACGGACGGCAATGTCCCCGCGGAAGCGGAATATGAAGCGTGCCTCACGGAACCTGCGACCATTATGGAACGGACCCTGGGCCTGCTTGGCATGGAGGATGGGGAAGCGACCAAGGCGCAGGACGCACATATTGATGCCAATCTGCAGGCCTGCTACCTGATGGCCTCTGATGGCGTCATGCGGATCCTTGAGGAGAATGGATACCTGGATGCGCCAGCCGGTGATATCGCGTTGCAGATAGAACAGGACGGGGATATGCTCAAGTGCGTTGTGCTTATGCCATCCCAGGTTCCGCAGCTTGCCACCATTGAGCAGAACACGGTGCCGCAGGGTGGGGACAAGCCTATGACGGAGGAAGAGTTTGATGCATTGCTTGCACGTGCGGATGCCGGGGATGCCGGGGCACAGTATGAGGCAGCCATGGCATGCGTGACGGGTAACGGGACGGAGCCGGACGCGGGACGTGGTTTTTCTTATCTTGAAAAAGCAGCCAATGCAGGCTATGCCCAAGCGGAATGGGAAATGGGAGTCCTGTATATGCAGGGCACATTGGTAAATAAGGACAGTGAAACAGGCCTTGCGTGGATTCGTAAGAGCGCATCACATGGGTACGCCCAGGCAAAGGAAATGCTCTCCTCCATGCGGGAAGAAGGTATCATGACTCCCGAGGAACTCCGCGCAGCCGCTGAAAACGGGGATGCCATGGCCCAGATCCGTCTTGGAGGCGCTTTGTTGCATGGTACTGATGGCTTTGAGGCATCCTTTGAGGAAGGACTTTCCTGGCTGGAAAAGGCTGCCTCTGAAGGAGATGCGGATTTAAAGTACGAATTAAGCCTGCTTGAATATGACCTTGCGGAAGAACATCCTGAATTGGGTGCACATGCGAGGGAGCTCCTTGAAACGGCGGCGGAGCTTGGGAATGCAAAAGCAGCGGATACGCTGGCGCTCTTCCGGTTGCAGGATTCCCTGAAGCAGCGCGGACTGATTGACGGGACGGAATCGCCCGATGACCTGATTACCCTGATTAAGAGGCTTGCCGAAGAAGGGGATGGGGAAGCACTTCACTTCCTCAATCCATCGGCCACGAAGGAAAACTGAGGATGGCAAATACATTGAAGAGACCGCGAAGTTTCCGCCTGTCCCATGTACAGGTCATTGCGCTTGGCTTTATCGGACTGATTCTTTTGGGAACGGTTCTGTTAATGCTGCCGTTTGCAAGTGCTGATGGACAGTCTGCGTCCTTCCGGGAGGCACTTTTTACTGCGACAAGCGCTTCCTGCGTCACGGGACTTGTCCTCAGGGACACGGCAACCAGCTGGTCGCTCTTTGGCCAGACCGTTATCATCATTCTCATCCAGATTGGCGGTCTTGGCTTTATGACGGTTGCCACATTTGCGTATATCCTGCTTCGGAAACGGATGGGGCTGAGAAACCGCGAAACCCTGGTGGAGAGCATTTCCACCTCGCAGGTGGGCGGGGTTATGAAACTGGCCGGAACCATTGGCCTTGTTACGCTTGCCGTGGAGGGACTTGGCGCCATTCTCCTTGCCATACGCTTCATCCCCATGTACGGGATTGGGCAGGGAATCTGGTACGGCGTGTTCCATAGCATCAGCGCTTTCTGCAATGCCGGGTTTGACCTGATGGGGATTTATGAGCCATTTGGTTCCTTCATGCCATTTGCGGGCGACTGGTATGTCTGTACCGTTTTGATGCTGCTGATTACCATTGGCGGCCTTGGCTTCCTGGTGTGGGATGATATTTTAAAATGCGGCTTCCATGTCAGGCGTTACAGGCTTCATACTAAAATAGTCCTGGTTACGTCTGCCATTCTCACATTTGGCGGGGCAGCGCTTTTTTTCCTGTACGAGGGGGAAGCAACCGGGGCAGGGCTTCCCATCGGGGAACGGATTCTTACGGCATTATTTGCTTCCGTGACAGCCAGGACAGCCGGGTTCAACACCATCGACATTGCCTCCATGTCTGAGGGCGGACGCTTGCTGACGCTGTTTTTAATGCTCGTGGGCGGCTCCCCGGGCAGTACGGCCGGTGGTGCAAAAACAACCACCATTGCCGTGGTTGCCTTGTATGGCTTTTCCGGTTTAATTGGCAGGGAAAGACCACAGGTGTTCAAGCGGACCATACCTGAGAAGGCTCTCTATAAGAGCTGTTCGGTCCTGTTTTTCAACCTGATGCTCAGCATTGTGGCGGCGGTATTCCTGTCCCGTGTGGATGACATTGCCATGTCTGAAACACTGTTTGAAACCTTCAGTGCGGTTGGCACCGTCGGTATGACGGCGGGTATTACGCGCGACCTCTCCGCAGTCAGTGCCTATGTCGTGGCATTTTTAATGTATCTCGGGCGTGTGGGAAGCGTATCCTTTGGCGTGGCCCTGCTCAAAAAAAGGACTCCGGCACCGGTAACCTATCCGCAGGAAGATATTACGGTAGGGTGAAAAGGGCAGAAACATGTCTGCCGTAAGCTGAGATTCCGATACAAAATTTCCACAAGGAGAATATCAATATGAAAAGCTTTTTAATTGTCGGGGCCGGTACCCTTGGCCACCACCTGGTGGAAGAGTTTGAGAAGCTAAATTGCGAAACCATGGTCGTGGATATGAACGAACCGAGCCTCCAGGACCTGATGGATATTGCCACAAGCTGCAGGATTGCTGACTGCACAAATGAGGAAGCCCTGCGCTCCCTGGGGGTTGACAGCTTTGACTGCTGTTTTGTCTGCGTTGGCGGCAACTTCCAGCAGTCCCTCGTGATTACCAGTGCCCTGAAGGAAAACGGTGCAAAAAAAGTATATGCCCTGGCAGATGAGGACGTACAGGCAAAGTTCCTGCTGCGCAATGGAGCAGACGAAGTGATTTTCCCGCAGCGGGATGTCTGCCGGAACATTGCCCTGTCTGAGAGCTCCGACAGCCTGTTCGACTGCATCAGGCTGACGGAGGATTATGGCGTTTACGAGATTGAACCGTTACGTACATGGATCGGAAAATCCCTCCGGACCGCACAGATCAGAAACACACATGGCCTGATGGTGCTGGCCGTTAAGCGCAATGGGAGTATCGAAATGCAGCCTGACGCGGATTACGTCATTGGCGCAGGAGACCACCTGCTTGTGCTTGGCAAGGAGGACATGGTGAAGAAGGTTGCCATCCGGTAAGTCCGGTTTGTCAGTAACATTTAAAAGCAAGAAGCTTCCGCACGTTTGCGCGGAAGCTTCTTCTTTGCTTAAAGTGAGCTGCGTTGCCGTCAGGACAGTTCAAACATGCCCATATACAGCTGATAGTAGCGTCCATGCTGGCTGATCAGGTCATCATGGTCACCGCGCTCTATGGTTTTGCCGTGTTCCAGCACCATGATGGCATTGGAATTGCGGACCGTGGAGAGACGGTGCGCGATGACAAACACCGTGCGGCCAGCCATCAAGCTGTCCATGCCTTTTTCAATGAGACGCTCCGTACGGGTATCGATGGAGCTCGTGGCTTCGTCCAGGATGAGTACGGGGGCATGTGCAACGGCTGCACGGGCAATGGCAATGAGCTGCCTCTGGCCCTGGGAGAGGTTGGCACCGTCTGCGGTCAGCATGGTGTCATAGCCCTGCGGCAAATGCTTAATGAAGGAATGTGCATTGGCAAGCTTTGCGGCTTCAACAATCTCCTCATCCGTTGCATGCAGGTTACCGTAGCGGATGTTTTCCTTTACGGTCCCGGTGAACAGATGCGTATCCTGCAGTACCATGGAGAGGGACCTGCGCAGGTCATCCTTTTTGATGTCCTTGACATCAATGCCATCATAGGTGATGCTGCCAGACTGCACATCATAGAACCTGTTGATGAGGTTCGTAATGGTGGTCTTACCGGCGCCGGTGGAGCCGACAAAAGCAATCTTCTGACCGGGCTTTGCGTAGAGACTGAGGTTGGTAAGGATGTTATGGCCCTCATCGTAGGCGAACGTAATGTCATGGAACCTGACGTCACCCTTGAGTTCAACCAGATGGTAATCATCTCCATCAGGAACCTTCCAGGCCCAGATTCCGGTATACTGCCCTGCAATGGAGAGGGTGCCGTCATCATTCCGCGTTGCGAATACAAGCGTGACGTTTCCGTCATCAACCTCAGGCTTTTCATCAATCAGTTCAAAGATTCTCTCTGCACCCGCAAGGGCGTTGAGAATGGAGGAGAACTGCTGGGAAATCTGGGTGATGGGGTTGGAAAACTGCTTGGTATACGTCAGGAAGGACGCGATGGTGCCAATGTCCAGCCCTCCACGGATGGCCATGAAGCCGCCAACGGAAGCGCAGATGGCATAGAGGATGTGGCTGAGGTTCCCCATCATTGGCATCATGACCATGGCAAAGGCATTGGCCATGGTGGAATCCTTCCGCAGGTTTTCCGCAAGGACACCCATGTCCTTTTTTACGGCATCCTCGTGGCAGAAGACCTTGACCTCGCGCTGTCCTTCCATCATTTCTTCCACATAGCCGTTACAGGCGGCGAGTGCCTGCTGACGGCGGATGAAGAAGTGTGCACTGCGTTTTGTCACGAAGCTCACAAGGAACATCATCACAAAGATCATGGCGACCACAATCAGCGTCAGGACGGGGGAGAGGACCACCATCATGACAAACACGCCGACAAGGGTGATGGAGCTGGTAATCATCTGCGGCAGGCCCTGGGATACCATCTCACGGAGCGTATCCGTATCATTGGTAAAGCGGGACATGATTTCGCCGTGGGTCCTGGTGTCATAATAGCGGAGCGGCAGCTTCTCCAGGTTCTCGTACATCTGGCAGCGGACGGTGTTGAGAACGTCCGTGGAAATGTTCAGAAGGAGCCTGTTGCCAATATAGGTGCCGATGACACCGAATCCATACACAATCGCAAGAGCGGCGATGGTGCTGAAAATGGGTTTGAGGGATGTTGCCCCGTTCGCTGCAAGCTCCGCAATGTCATTGAACAGCGGCTTTAACAGGTATGTGCCGACAACACTGGCGGCAGAGGAGACGATGAGGCAGAGGACAACGATGATGAGGGTCCCCTTATACTTTTTCAGATACCCAAGAA